>Ga0224512_10005301_pt1 | contig 10668 bp, 8 predicted proteins | sample SF_May12_sed_USG_4_FD_169103 | JGI IMG/M metagenome (GOLD analysis project Ga0224512, IMG submission 169103) | Sediment microbial communities from San Francisco Bay, California, United States - SF_May12_sed_USGS_13 | ecosystem: Environmental > Aquatic > Marine > Sediment | place: USA: California...
CGACCTGGGGAAATCGGTTGCTCACCGCATCAGTGCGTCGGCGTAAATCAGATCGTCGTCGTGTAAGCGCGATACTGTCGCTTAAACTTTGCCTCCTAAGGAGCGACGTCGCCAATCAGCGGGGGGTATAATTGGTCTCTATAAATTGGTCAGCCAGCAATGGTAAGCTCATTTCAGAGCAGTGGCTTGGAAGAAATTGGCATGTGCGCTGACACGCCATATGCGGCCACGCGTGATGAGAGTCCGGTGGGACGCGGCCGCTCAGCTGAGGCGCAGATCGCCGAGCAAGAGCGCCAGTTCCGCGAGGTGCTCGAATTCTGCCCGGCGGCCCTCGTAATCGTCGATGAGGACGGCCGTCTGCTCTTCCATAACGCACGCCTGCGGGAACTCCTGGGGTATACGGCGGAGGAGATCGATCGCATTGACACCCGTATGTTCTGACACGACCTCGAGCAGCGATCTCGGATCATTGAGGCGCTGCGGGACCGAGGCGGCCAGCTGCTGAACGAGGAGGTGATCTGGAAGACCAAACAGGGGCAGCTTCTTCACTTGTTCATCTCGTATGTGCAGGTGGCCTACCGCGGCGGACATATTAGCTTCGTCGGTGGCAAGCGTATTTGCTGGGTATACGACATCACGCTGCTGAGGCGGGCGGAACAAGCTTGCATACGTAGTGAGCAGCGTTTGGCCGAAGCGATCGAGAGCATCTCCGAAGGCTTCGCGTGCATCGACGCGGAGGATCGGCTAGTAGCCTGCAACTCGAGTTACCGCGAGCTGCTCTACCACGGCCTCGAAGTGGACCTGCCCACCGGAACAACATTCGAGAGCATCGTCCGGCGAGCCGCGGAAGGCGGCCACATCAAGGACGCGGAAGGGCGTGTGGAGGAATGGGTTGCCGAACGTCTGCGCCAGCACCGAAACCCGGGCGAACCAAGAATACAGCGGCGAGACAACGACCGATGGGTGATGATTAGCGAGCGGCAGACCGAGGAAGGCGGTATTGTGGCGGTCTATTCGGACATTACGGAACTCAAACATCGGGAAGAGGACCTCACCGAGAAGTCTGCGGTTCTCGAAGCTCTTTCGACAAAACTCGCCGAGTACCTCGCGCCTCAGGTGTACAACTCAATCTTCACCGGACGTCAAGATGTTGAGATCGTAAGCAAGCACACGAAGCTGACGATCTTTTTCTCCGATATTGCCGATTTCACAGGGACCACTGACAGCCTGGAGCCCGAGGAGCTGACCAACGTTTTGAATCATTATCTAACCGAGATGTCGAAGGTCGCTCTCGAGTACGGGGCAACGATCGACAAATACGTTGGCGACGGCATCACCGCGTTCTTCGGCGACCCGGAAAGTCGCGGTGTTAAAGAGGATGCGAGGGCTTGTGTGATCATGGCGATCGCCATGCAGCAGCGTATGCAGGAGCTGCAGTCCGAATGGTTGGGCCGTGGGTTGGAGAAGCCCTTTCAGATCCGCATCGGGATCAACACCGGGTTCTGCACCGTCGGTAACTTCGGCAGCGAAGACCGAATGGACTACACCTTAAACGGCAGCGAGGTGAACTTCGCCGCCCGACTCGAATCACACGCCGAGGTGGGCGGCATCCTCTTGGGCCATGAGACCTATTCGCTGGTCAAGGACACGGTGCTCGCCGAAGAGCGCGTCGCCCTGACCGTCAAAGGCTTCGCCAAGCCCGTTCGAAGCTACGCGGTCGTGGGTTTGTACGACGATCTCGCGCATAAGGGTCGCATCATTCATCGCGACCGGGAAGGCCTGGCGCTGCTTATCGACCGACACAAGCCGACCAAGAAGGGTGAGGCCGAAGCAATTAAGACTCTTTAGGATGTACTTTCTCAGATGAAGGGATGAGCGCATCCAGAGTTATCCATATAGAAACGCGCATGTTACGCTTTGCGATCTGAGAGCGGACGCTCGAATGATCAGGTGCGAACGGCGGGTTTGGGTCGCGAACAGCTACGGCAATAGATAGCCGCGGGTCGCGCCTGATGTGTATGGGGCGGGAGGGAATCAGAAGATGAGACTAACGAATTGCCACAATTTCCATGATTTCCGCCGGCTAGCTCGCCGACGCCTGCCGAGACCGATCTTCGATTACATCGACGGAGCGGCGGATGATGAGGTCGCCCACCGGCGGAATTCCGAAAGCTTCGACTGTTGTGATCTTGTGCCAAATGTTCTGCGTGGCGTCAGCGAAGTCGATATGTCAGTCACCGTTCTCGGTCAGAAGCTCGCGATCCCGGTCTTTTGCTCACCGACCGCGCTGCAACGCCTTTTCCACCACGCGGGCGAACGCGCGGTCGCGGCCGCGGCAGCGAAATTCGGCACAATGTTCGGGGTCTCCTCGCTCGGCACCGTAAGCCTCGAAGAGTTGCGCGCGGAGCATGATACGCCGCAGATGTATCAATTCTATTTCCACAAGGATCGCGGGTTAAACCATGCGATGATTGAGCGCGCTAAGGTTGCCGGGATCGAGGTCATGATGCTGACCGTGGATACAATCACCGGCGGAAACCGCGAGCGGGATCTTCGTACGGGTTTCTCTATCCCGATGCGGCTAACCTTTGGCGGTATGCTCCAGTTCGCGCTGAGGCCAATGTGGGGGATCAACTACATAACCCACGAATCGTTCAGCCTGCCGCAACTCGACGCCCATCTCGAGTTGGACGGTAGCGCGGTGTCGATCGGTCGCTATCTGACCGAGATGCTCGATCAGTCGATGAATTGGGATGACGTAGCCGAGATGGTGCAGTTGTGGGATGGACAATTCTGTCTCAAAGGTATTATGTCGGTTGAGGACGCGCGGCACGCGGCAGAGATCGGCTGCACCGGCATCGTGCTCTCGAACCACGGCGGGCGGCAGCTCGATGGGTCGCGAGCCCCCTTCGACCAGTTAGCTGAGATAGTCGATGCAGTCGGCGACCGGATCGACGTGATCATGGACGGTGGGGTGCAGCGCGGCACCCATGTGCTGAAGGCGCTGTCGCTCGGGGCACGGGCAGTCGGCTTGGGAAGATATTATCTCTTTCCACTGGCTACAGCGGGCCAGCCCGGCGTCGAGCGGGCACTGGGGCTGATGCGCGAAGAAATCGAACGCGACATGAAACTAATGGGCTGCACCAGGGTGGATCAGCTCTCGCGATCTAACATCCGGTTCCGGTAGCAGTGGGCACTAAGCCCAATTGGCATCATGAATGTTCTCGTCAAGCTGTTCGAATCGGACGTTGATAGGGGTGGCGTTGAAGGTCTAGTTAGGGTCAATAGTGTTGAAAAATTCGACAAATTGAAGGGGTGTTTTTCCAGTGAAGACCAAAATGACCTGAACCTCGCTTGTAATTTCGCTCCAGAGTTGACCGGCGACTCTGTAAGAGTAGATCACTTATTGGATGATCCCCTCCGTATATCCGGATTGGAAAATGGGCTAAAGCGAAAATAATTTTGTCTGTATAAAAAATCCGGAGTTTTTCAACAGTATCTGCCAAGAGCGGACCCTGGGTGCTACGGTTGGCTGCAGTCGTTGCTTAGGAAAGTCCTTCACTAACTTTCGCTGCTCTGGTATGGCTCTCGACAACTCCCGCACCATCTAGTGCGCAATCTGAACAAGAAGTCACCGGCGTGGACCAGGGTCTTCATCTGTTGGTGGAGATATGGTTTCTTCGAACCTCTCGATCCGCGATAAACACCAATCTCATGCAGCGCCACCGGCACTTCGCCACGATAATAGACCCTCGGAACGAACGGGCTCAGGTGATTAAGCAAACTGTAGACCATCCAGTCTGCGGTTTCCGCCGTGGTCACCAGGTCGTTCAGCCCTTCTCTCGCGATGACCTCTACCACATTGCCAATCTCGGCCTCCACGCCTGTGGCGTCGAATAGATAATGATTCAGTGACACTGAGCCGATTGAAGGACAGGATTGGCCACCAATTAGGACCGTGCCCTTGTTGGCCATTTCCCGCGGCAGGCCATCATAAAAACCGACGTGGAGTGTTCCAACCTCCATGTCGCGTGTGGCAGTGTACTTGCCAAAATAGGTTACTGTCTCGCCCTTCTTTACTGGCTTTAGCTCCTCGATCCTTGCTTTGAAAGTCAGGACCTGGCGTAGCGCTAAACCGCAGTCTCTGTCCGGTGTCCATGGATAGATACCGTAAAGCGCCATAGCAGGGCGAACCATGTCGAGCCAGCTTTGCGGATAATGGAAAATACCGTGGCTTGAGGCCAGGCTGCGAAACCCCGGATCGATACCTTCGTTCGCCATCTGGTCCAGCACCCTCTGAAATCGATCGAAGATCAGCTGGTCCTGCTCGTCGTCCTGCATCTGGGTAGTAAAGGTGCCGCGGATCTCGATCGCCGGCATTGCGGCGATCTCCTTCATGAGGCTAATTGCATCGCTGTGGGCAACACCAACTCTGTGCAACCCTGTGTCCACCTTGACAAATACGCCCACCTGGCGCCCGAGCTCCACGGCGGCTTTATTCAGGCGCTGCACCAAATCCCGCGTATAGACCACCTGGGTAACATCACTCGCCACCACCTGGCGAAACTGATCATCCGTATAAAGCATATCCATGTTGAGCACATGGCATGGCAGTCTCCAGGATGTGATTGCCAGGGCCTCTGAAAGCTTGGCGACCATCAGCCATTTGACCCCATCGGACACCAGGGCTGAACATATGGGCCTGAGCCCATGGCCGTAGGCATTGTTCTTTACAACTGGCATCACCTCGGCGCCGGTGCGCTCGCGGATAGCCTTGAGGTTGGCCGACAAAGCATCCAGATCGACCTCGAACCAACCACCGAATCCTGCGATTCTTTGCTCGATCTCCTCAGCCGATGGCTGTGCTGTGAAATACCGCTCAGGCATAAGTCGTTATCCCTATCTATTGCTTCCCATCGATAATTACATCGTATACCAAGAAAGTGAAGCCTGAGACTCCTTCTCGTTGATTTGGGGGTAACGCTCGATTACAAATCACGGCTCTATTTGCATAACCCATTAATATCGAAAGCACTCATCCGTTTGTTCGGACATTACTCGATGGCTCTAAGATGTTTCTTCTGTGTCATTGATTACGATCGAGTGACCGCAACGGGTCGATTTGCGCTTATCGCTCCAGACGTACTCCACCGATCGGTTCCGCCTAAGCAGTCAGTCAGACAGCTGGGAAAATGATATCGTGACAGACGAAGATCGACCAATCTCAGACGCTCATAGGTTCCAGACATATGCCTGTTATCACTTCCACACAATGTTGAAACGGATTAGTGGAGAATTAATTTCGGTCGTGGGGTGCGTCGCTGTTTTATCGGTCCAACCCAACACCACTGAAACGTGAGCGAACCATAAAAAATGCAGCGATATCTAGGAATGGCCTTGGGGGCATCCAAGCGCCTGGAGCTGAAGTGAGGCAGTCGCTAACCGTTTGCGATGGCTCTCCGCTGGCATAGTCGGCGATGGCCGTGCCAAAGGCGGTCCCTCGGCTGACGCCGGAACCATTGTAACCACCGGCAAGATAAATGTTTTCGCGCTGCCGACCAAAAAAATTTGTACCGTTTCGAGAAATACCCTCGACGCCAGACCAGGAATACTCGAACGGCACGTGCTCTAATTGTGGAAAGCGTTTATCGAATGCCGCTCTGTGGATAGCCTGACGACTTGCCATCTCGCTATCAGACAATAGGGTTGAGCCATGGTATTCCGCTGTATTGCGAATACTCAATCGATTATCTCTCGTTAAGCGAAGGGTTGCTCCGCCACTGTGGAGAGAGATAGCCCCCCATTCCGTCAGAGTGCCGAGGCTCGCTAGCTCCCGTTTGTCTAGAATCCGTGTGAAACTGCCTGCTAACGTGCTGCCAGTTATATAAGGACGCAGGAAACCCAGTGTGGCTGATTCATAATTCATCGCCAGAATGAGTTTGTCAGTCTTCACGTCTGCAGTAGCAAGGTGGAGGGTCAGAGGATTTCCGTATTCGATCTTAAGTGCCGGACTTTGCTCATAAAGGCTGACGTTAGGTGGTAATGTATCCGCGAGACCGCGCACCAGGGCAGCCGGCTGTACTAGGGCGCCGTCGGCAATGTGGATACCAACTTGATAAAGATTAGTACCTAGTCGTTTATGTAAAGCAGTTCTATCAAGCGGTTTGTGGTCGACCTCCAAGATATCCAGATAGTGCAGAAAGTGTTCATACTCTTTGATTGCCGAGTGGTCAGCGGCAGTATGGTAAAAGCCTTCCCGGCGCCATTGACAATCAATTGCGTTCTCTGAAACTTGCACGCTTAATAAATCCAGCCCTGCCTGGTTAATGCGATTGACCCGACGGTAATTTTCAATCTGACTTGGGACGACCCCGCCTGGGAACTGACTTGTGGCGACGACAAAACCAGAATTGCGTCCCGAAGCACCCTGTCCAACGCGCCGCGCATCCAACAATAATATTTCCTGATCGGGATGAAGCCCACCCAACCTTCGAGCACAGGCCAGCCCTGTCAATCCGGCTCCAACCACAACCCAGGGCACTCGGTGGGCACCATTTAAAGGTTCACAAATCTGGCGTTCAGGCAGAAGTTCTGCCCAGCCGTGGATATCTGTCGGGAAGCTATTACAGACGAATGTCATAGGTAACACCCATGTCAAAAGAAAAGTACAGGATTAATCTGGTAATAGTAACGGCATCTACTGTTTAAATTCAGAATGGAAAAGGGGCGAGTTTATTATCAGGCGACAATAGAGAGTCTGTCGTGGGTCGCTTTGGGCCTGGCGCTCCAAACATACTCCAGCGACCGGTTTCTCCGAAAAAGCAGTCAATCACTTGACCAGAAAACCGATGTCGTGAAAGGCGGAGATCTGCCAAAAACCGACGTTTAAGTTACTGTGGCGAGCTTTCCCTCAATACTAGCTGCCGTTCGACGATTGAAGTGAAATCCCTTGATCGACCCGTCAACGAGAGCGCGTAACTTCACCATTGATACGCGCTGGTGATAAAACCGGCAACCTTGTCCTGAAAAACCATCTTTGCGGCAGACTGGCCTATTCCATAGCAGACCTGCAACGGCAACAAATGCTCTTCACGCGGATGACAATAACGCGCATGGGGTGCCTGCTCCCAATGGACCAGTCGAGATTCGCGATCGGCTTCAGTTATTTGTGTATCGCTACAGGTTTCTGCGAGCCAGAATTCGAAGGCCTTGTTTTTTTCATCGGTTAAAGCGTCAACCTTGCTCATCAACACCTTCATATTATGAAACGAAAAGCCGGAGCCGAGGACCAACAGGTTTTCACTCTTCAATTCGGCCAGTGCCTGGCCGATCCGCACATGCAGTGCTGGATCGAGGCTGCTCGACAACGAAATCTGGATGCAGGGAATATCGGCTTGTGGGTACATCAATAACAAAGGGACGAAAAGCCCATGATCGAATCCTCGTTGTGGGTCGAGCTGCACATTGATTCCGGCTTGCTGTATTAGTTGACCCGCGCGCTCAGCAAGTTCAGGGGCTCCCGATGCAGGATACTCGTACTGGTAAGTCTCAGGCGGAAAACCGTAGTAATCGAACAGCATCGGTGGCGCCTGTCCCCCGGTTATCGCGATTACTGGCTCCTCCCAGTGCGCGCTTATCACGACAATGGCATCGGGCTTAGCGATCGTCGCAGAAAAACCGCGCAAAAATTTATTCATGCTGGTATGGCCGGCTTCATTGAGCAAGGGCAGCGGACCGCCACCGTGCGGAATATAGAGAATCGTTGCTTTATTTTTCATTCTTTGAATGTAACTGTGCCGACATTTCGTTATTTCTCACGACTCGCACATCGGTATCAAAGTCTTCCTGAAACAAAGGAACCGAGATACTCGCTGCGCCTATCCCTCGCCAGCGATTTATCCAAACAGGTGGACTATATCAGCTAATCTGTCGTAGGACCGCGGGCCGATGGCTGTCTGCTCGTTTGGCCTGATGATTGATCGCTTCGGTCACTGTCTGAGGTGTAGTACCATTCTGCGTGTCTTTGATCCATTTGAGGTACCAATGGCGGAGCATCGCCGATCTGGGAAACTGGCCGTCATTCTGCACGCGGACGTGGTGGGATCAACCGCCTTGGTGCAGCAAGACGAGCAGTTAGCCCACGAGCGTATCCAAGGCACCTTCCGGCGTTTCGGCGACACCATCACCAAATATCACGGCTCTGTGCGTGAGCTTCGAGGCGATGCGTTGCTAGCAGAGTTTGAGCGTGCCTCCGATGCAATTACCGCAGCCTTAGCCTTTCAAGCCGAACAGCGTGATTACTTAGCGCAACTCAAAGACAGCATCCAACCCAAGGTGCGAGTGGGTATTGCTATGGGCGAAGTCGTCATTGCCGATGAAACTATAACTGGCGCGGGTGTGGTGTTAGCACAGCGTTTAGAACAACTGTCGGAACCCGGTGGCGTGGTAATTCAAGGTGCTGCGTACGAGACGATACCGGGTCGATTTCCGTTCGAGTTTGCGAACCTCGGTGAAAACGAGGTCAAGGGATTCGAGGAACCGGTTAGAGTTTACTCGGCAAGCTTGAAACGGGGTTCAGATATCCCACAACCAGTCCCACTTGTTCGCAGAACTCATAATACGAGAATCGCTTTTACTTCTGTTGTCATCGTCATTACGGGTATCGCCCTGATGTGGTTCAAACCTTGGGAAGTGCGCGAGGAACCTGCATCGGTTGAACGCATGGCATTTCCTTTGCCCGATAAGCCGTCAATCGCCGTGCTGCCATTTACTAATATGAGCGGTGACGCGGAGCAGGAGTACTTCGTCGATGGTATGACCGAGGACCTGATTACCGATCTATCCAAGCTGTCCGGGTTATTTGTCATCGCCCGTAATTCGGTGTTCACCTATAAGGACAAGGCGGTGAAAGTTGGGCAAGTGGCTGAAGAGCTCGGGGTGCGTTATGTACTCGAAGGCAGCGTTCGCCGTGCCGGAGACCAAGTACGGGTCAATGCCCAATTAACTGACGCTACGACCGGCGGTCATTTGTGGGCGGAGCGCTACGACGGTACTCTCGAAAATGTCTTCGCGTTGCAGGATAAAGTTACCCGCGAGATCATCGCCGCGCTAGCGGTCAACCTCAGCGGTGAGGAACAGGCGAGTCAGGCTCAATCCGAAACAAACAGCCCGCAAGCCTACGATGCCTTTCTACAGGGTTGGGAACACTATCGACGGGGAACGCCGGACGGACTCAAGAAATCCATCGCTTACCTTGAACAGGCCACGGAGCGGGACCCTCTTTACTCACGGGCCTATGCGGCGCTCGCTGCGGTGTATTGGCGCATTTACTCGAACCTGTGGTATGAACAAGTTCAAGGCGTGGGTTACTCCTTCCAGGCCGTCGAGCAAGCCAGGGAGTATCTCAAAGAGGCATTGAAATCCCCAACCCCACTTGCATACCAGGTTGCGGCCGAAATCGGTGCCCATGCCACGGACATGTATTTGTATCAACCGATCGTTATAGCGAAGAGCGCTATCACCCTGGACCCCAATGATCCTACCGGCCACCTTGCTATGGCGATGGCGTTGCTTAAGGCGGACAAAGCGGGAGAGGCGGAGCACCGAGTTCGCGAAGCGATGCGGCTCGATCCACACTATCCTACCCACTACTTGGTGCTCTTGGCGTCGACCGAGTTTGCAATGGGCCGGTATCCTGACGCTGCGGCGACGCTCGAGCGAGCCGTAGATCGGGATGCGACGAACCACCGCACGTACATTTACCTCGTGGCCACGTATGGACACCTGGGCCGCCAGGCTGATGCAAAGATCGCGCTGGACAAAGCGAACGAGCTTAGAGCTAAAGCGGGTTGGAGTGCGTACTCACTTTCCAGCGTCGACGAGCTTCTTTGGGTCGGGGATGCAACCCATTTCAAAGAGGGGCTGCGCAGAGCGGGCGTCGCTCCCGGCGGTGACGACTGGTCTCGACTCATCAAGACCGTGTCAACGAGGGAAACCGCGAGCGCATCCGGTTATGGTTTGGTAATGACGCAACGGTCTGGGACGGTTGGGTTGTCAACCGGAGAAACCGCGGGCGCATCCAAATATGAGGTCGAAGGTGCGACGACTATTGATGCGGAACAAGCCATGACTCTGCACGATCGGAATGTTCCCTTTATCGATGTTTCCAAGCCTTGGCTCAAGGAACATATCCCAGGCGCTCAATTCCTGATGATTTGGTTCGGGAAAGACTCTGAATTCAACGAAGTACGACTCGCGAGAATCGCGCAGCGTAACCAGCCACTCGTAATCTACAGCAGTGGTTTGGAGCGGCGCGCTGCTAACGCCTGCGCACAAGCGGTGAGTTGGGGATTTGAACATGTCTACTACTTCGCCAACGGACTCAAGAAATGGAAAGCGGCGGGCAATACAGTTGCAGCAGGCTACTGAACGGGTCGTACTCCCCGGACCGGATTCGCCAAAGAAACAGTCAGCAACATCGCTCGAAAACCGATGTCGTGACAGGCGGAGATCTGCCAGACGCAGCCGAACAGGAACAACCGCTTCATTAGCGAGAGCGATCATCCTGCGGTCATGAAGGGCCCTCTCTGGCGATGTCTCGTAGGGTGTCGAGGGCCTGCGTGAGCACTTCCTCATCTTTCGGGTTGGTCGTGTAAACCATATAGGCGG
>Ga0224512_10005302_pt1 | contig 10666 bp, 11 predicted proteins | sample SF_May12_sed_USG_4_FD_169103 | JGI IMG/M metagenome (GOLD analysis project Ga0224512, IMG submission 169103) | Sediment microbial communities from San Francisco Bay, California, United States - SF_May12_sed_USGS_13 | ecosystem: Environmental > Aquatic > Marine > Sediment | place: USA...
AGATCACTAACTTTTAAACACAACACACTCTATTAATTAGGAGAAAATCATGGAATCAGCTTTGCTTTATATCGCTGGCGCTTTAATGATGGGCCTGGGCGCACTGGGTGCCGCAGTCGGTATCGGTGTTCTCGGTGGCCGTTTTCTTGAAGGCGCCGCGCGTCAACCGGAACTGATCCCGATGCTTCGTACTCAATTCTTTATTGTCATGGGTCTGGTCGACGCGGTACCGATGATCGCGGTAGGCCTGGCGATGTACGTCATGTTCGCGGTAGTGGGTGGTTAAAGCTCTGGTTTTAACTGAAACGAGGAAAGCAATATGAATTTCAATGCGACATTGATAGGGCAGATGATCACCTTTGTCATCTTTGTCTGGTTCTGCATGAAATATATATGGCCACCGCTGGTCGCGGCGCTGGAAGAGCGCAACGCGCGTATTTCAGAAGGTCTGGCCGCTGCCCAGCGCGGACAGCAGGATCTCGAAGAGGCGCAGGTCAAGGTCAGCGAAAGCCTGAACGAGGCCAAGCAGCAGGCCCAGGAAATCATCAACCAGGCGCAGAAGCGCGCCAACGAAATCGTCGATGAAGCCAAGGGCACCGCGCGCGAGGAAGCCGAAAAGATCAAGTCCGCCGCAACCGCGGATATCGATCAACAGGTTACCGCCGCGCGCGAGGAACTGCGCAAGGAAGTCTCGTCGATTGCGCTCGCGGGCGCCGCGCAGATCCTGAAGCGCGAAGTCGACGCCAAGGCTCATGCCGCGGTGCTCGATGAACTGGTCGCGCAGATCTAGGGTTATAGGCAATGGCTGATTTCGAAACCGCCGCAAGACCCTACGCCAGGGCAATTTTCGAGCTGGCTCAGGACGAGGGCAAACTGCAGCAATGGCAGGACGGCCTGCAACTGGCCGCGTCGATTGCCGCGGACGACGACGTGCAGTTGCTGCTGCATCGACCGGCGATGCTCGCCAGCGACCTGGCAGAGTTGTTCCTGTCGGTGATCGCGGCGGCCGGCGTGGAAGTCGATGCAGATTTCGGTAACCTGGTCAAACTGCTTGCCGAGAACGGCCGTCTGCGCGCGCTGCCGGCAATCGCGACGGTGTTCGAAACGCTGAAACAGGAAGCCGAAGGCAAGATCGAGGTGCGGGTGCGCAGCGCGCAGGAACTCAGCGCCGAGCAGCAGGAGAAAATCGCCAGCAGCATGGCTAAACGGCTCGGCAAGGAAGTCAGTCTCACGACCGAAATCGATGAAAACCTGATCGCGGGAGCGATCGTCACCGCGGGTGACCTGGTTATCGATGGTTCGGCCAGCGGGCGCATGGACAAGTTGACTCTTGCGCTCAACAAATAACAGATTTTTACGATTACGGGATAAACGCGATGCAACTTAATCCGTCAGAAATTAGCGAACTCATTAAAGATCGCATCAAGAACTTCGAAAGCGCAGCCGAGGCCAGGACCGAGGGCACCATCGTCAGCCTGATGGACGGCATCGCGCGTATTCACGGCCTTGCCGACGTCATGTCGGGTGAAATGATCGAGTTTCCGGGCAATACCTACGGCATGGCCCTCAACCTCGAGCGCGATTCGGTCGGTGCGGTAATCCTCGGCGACTATGAGCATATCTCGGAGGGCGATACCGTCAAGTGTACCGGCCGTATCCTCGAGGTACCGGTGGGCGAGCAGCTGCTGGGACGCGTCGTCAACTCGCTGGGCGAGCCGATCGACGGCAAGGGCGCCATCGATGCCAAGCAATTCGAACCGATCGAAAAAGTCGCCCCGGGCGTTATCGCGCGCCAGTCCGTATCGCAGCCGGTACAAACCGGGCTCAAGTCGATCGATTCGATGGTGCCGATCGGTCGCGGCCAGCGTGAACTGATCATCGGCGATCGCCAGACCGGTAAATCCGCGGTGGCGATCGATGCGATCATCAACCAGAAGGGCACCGGTATCAAGTGTGTCTATGTCGGCATCGGCCAGAAAGCATCGACCATCGCCAACGTGGTGCGCAAGCTCGAAGAGTTCGGCGCGATGGAGCACACCATCGTGGTCGCCGCCAACGCCTCCGATTCGGCGGCGCTGCAATTTATCGCGCCCTACTCCGGTTGCACCATGGGCGAGTACTTTCGTGATCGCGGCGAAGACGCGCTGATCGTCTATGACGACCTGACCAAGCAGGCCTGGGCCTATCGCCAGGTGTCGCTGCTGCTGCGTCGTCCGCCCGGGCGCGAAGCCTATCCCGGAGACGTATTCTACCTGCACTCCCGCCTGCTCGAGCGGGCCGCGCGCATCAACGCCGACTACGTCGAAAAAATTACCAACGGCAAGATCAAGGGCAAGACCGGCTCGCTGACCGCGCTGCCGATCATCGAAACCCAGGGCGGTGACGTGTCGGCCTTCGTACCGACCAACGTTATCTCGATTACCGACGGCCAGATCTTCCTCGAATCGGACCTGTTCAACGCCGGTATCCGGCCCGCGATCAACGCCGGCCTGTCGGTGTCGCGCGTGGGTGGCGCGGCGCAGACGCCGATCATCAAGAAGCTCGGCGGCGGCGTGCGCCTGGCGCTCGCGCAGTACCGCGAGCTCGCCGCCTTCTCGCAGTTCGCTTCGGATCTCGACGAGGCCACGCGCAAGCAGCTCGAGCGCGGTCAGCGAGTTACCGAACTGATGAAGCAGCGCCAGTATTCGCCGCTGTCGGTTGCGGAAATGGCAATTTCGCTGTACGCGGCGAACGAGGGTTTACTCGACGATGTCAACGTCAACAAAGTCGTTGCCTTCGAGGACGCGATGCTGGCGCACATACGATCCAAAAACAGGGAAATGCTCGATTCGATCAACAAGACCGGTGACTACAACGACGATATCGCGGCCGAAATCAGAAAGGCGATCGAAGACTTCAAGGCCAAGGGCGTTTACTAAGGGGCATATCCGATGGCTGGCGGCAAAGAGATAAAGACCAAGATCGCGAGTGTGCAAAACACTCAGAAGATCACCGCGGCAATGGAAATGGTCGCGGCGAGCAAGATGCGGCGCGCCCAGGACCAGATGTTCGCGACGCGCCCCTATGCTCAGCGTATCGCCGACGTGGTCAGCCACGTGGCCAGCTCACACCCGGAATACAGGCATCCGTTTCTGATCGAACGTCCGATCAAGCGTGCCGGCATCGTGGCGGTGTCCACGGACCGGGGGCTGTGCGGTGGCCTCAATACCAATATGTTCAAGAAAGCCCTGAACCACATCGGCGAGCTCGACGAGAAGGGCGTCGAAATCGAGGTCGTGACCTTCGGCACCAAGGCCCAGAACTTCTTCAAACGCATCGGCGCGAAGGTAGTGGCGACCACCACCCACGTCGGCGACAGTCCCGAAATCGGGCAAATTATCGGGCCGGTGCAGACCCTGCTGAAAAGTTTCGAACAGGGTGACATCGACGTGATCTACCTGATTTCCAATGAATTCGTCAACACGATGACGCAGCAGCCCGGGATTACGCAGCTGGTGCCGGTAAAACCCGCCGCCGACAAGGAACTCAGCCATCACTGGGATTACATCTACGAGCCCGATTCGAAAGAGGTGCTCGACGGCGTGCTGGATCGTTATATCGAGTCGCTGGTGTACCAGGCCGTGGTCGAGAACGTGGCCTGTGAAATGGCGGCGCGCATGCTCGCGATGAAGAACGCGACCGACAACGCCGGCGCGATGATCGACGAGCTGCAGCTGATCTATAACCGCGAACGCCAGGCTTCGATTACGCAGGAGATCAGCGAGATCGTCGGCGGCGCGGCGGCAGTTTAAACATTCAAGCATATTGAGATTGACAGAGGAATAACAGATGAGCACAGGTAAAATCGTGGAAGTAATCGGCGCCGTGGTCGACGTAGAATTTCCCCGAGACGCTGTTCCCAAGATTTACGATGCGCTATTGATCGCGCAGGCCGAAGGCCTGACGCTGGAAGTGCAGCAGCAGCTCGGTGACGGCGTCGTGCGCACCATCGCGATGGGCGCCGCCGAGGGCCTGCGCCGCGGACTCGAAGTCAGCAACACCGGGCAGCCGATCACGGTACCGGTCGGGCAGAAGACCCTGGGGCGCATCATGGACGTGCTCGGCAATCCGATCGACGAGAAGGGTCCGATCGGTGAAGAGTCGCGCATGCCGATTCACCGCAAGCCGCCGACTTACGACGAGCAGGCCGCGACCACCGAAATCCTCGAGACCGGTATCAAGGTCATCGATTTGATCATGCCGATCGTCAAGGGCGGTAAGATCGGCCTGTTTGGCGGCGCCGGTGTGGGCAAGACGGTAACGCTAATGGAGCTCATTCGAAACATCGCTGTCGAGCACTCCGGTTTCTCCGTGTTCGCTGGCGTTGGCGAACGTACCCGTGAGGGCAACGACTTTTACCACGAAATGACAGATGGCGGCGTTATCGACAAGGTGGCGCTGGTTTACGGGCAGATGAACGAGCCTCCCGGCAACCGTCTGCGCGTCGCGCTGTCGGGTCTTACCATGGCGGAATACTTCCGCGACGAGGGTCGTGACGTTTTGATGTTCGTCGACAACATATACCGTTATACGCTGGCCGGAACCGAGGTATCGGCGCTGCTCGGACGCATGCCGTCGGCGGTAGGTTACCAGCCCACCCTGGCGCTCGAGATGGGCGTTCTGCAGGAAAGGATCACGTCGACCAAGACCGGTTCGATCACGTCGTTCCAGGCGGTATACGTACCGGCCGACGATCTGACCGACCCGTCTCCGGCAACCACCTTCGCGCACCTCGACGCCACCCTGGTACTGTCGCGCCAGGTCGCCGAACTGGGTATATACCCGGCGGTTGACCCGCTCGACTCGACTTCGCGGATCCTCGATCCCAACGTGGTCGGCAACGAACACTACGACACCGCGCGTGGCGTGCAGGGCACCTTGCAGCGCTACAAGGAGTTGAAGGATATTATTGCGATTCTCGGTATGGACGAACTTTCCGAGGAAGACAAGCTCGTGGTCAGCCGCGCGCGTAAAATCCAGCGCTTCCTGTCGCAGCCATTCTTCGTCGCCGAGGTTTTCACCGGTTCGCCCGGCAAGTACGTGTCGGTAAAGGATACGATATCGAGCTTCAAGCAGATTCTGAACGGCGAGATGGACCAGTATCCCGAGCAGGCCTTTTACATGGTTGGCGGTATCGAAGAAGTCGCCGAACGCGCGAAGAACCTGTAAGGTATCGAAATGGCAACCATCCAGGTAGAGATCGTCAGCGCCGAAGAGCAAATCTTTTCCGGCGAGGCGGAAATGGTGTTCGCGCCGGCGGTGATGGGTGAAGTCGGTATCGCGCCGCGCCACGCGCCGTTGATTTCGCCGTTGAAGCCCGGCGAGGTGCGGCTCGACATGGGTGGCGGCAAGGAAGAGTTTTTCTTTATTTCTGGCGGGATCCTGGAAGTGCAGCCCCACCTCGTGACGGTGTTGTCGGATACCGCGATTCGCGCGCATGACCTCGATGAGGCTGCAGCGCTGGAGGCGCAAAAACGCGCCGAGGCCGCGCTGGCCGACCAGCAGTCGGATCTCGACGTGGCCAAGGCCAAGGCAGAACTCGCCGCCGCCGCCGCACAAATCGCCGCCATCAAGAAATGGCGTAAAAAGTGACAGGGTAGAAAAGGGGGCGTATGCCCCCTTTTCTACCCTGTCATCCCGGAAGCGCCCCAGGCGCTATCCGGGATCTCGAATCCCCCAGGCGCTGCTCCAACCGCCCCGATTCCCGCCCGCGAACAGAGGCCACGCCCCCTATTTCTACCCTGTCATCCCGGAATTTTCGCCAGTAAATATCCGGGATCTCGCGTCAACCAGACACAATCCCGATTACCGGGATAGCATTCTCAGCCCATATCCGTCGCACCCCCCGCGCGATCGGCGCGCGGGATGACGGTACCACCAGCCTCGTTCCGCGCCCCGGGCGCGCTCGGTCATTCTGCGGGAACCTCGCCGGCAATTAACTTCGAAGTGTGACGTACCGCCCGCACTGCATTACAATAATCGGCTGATATTATTCTAGAATCCATCTATGCCTCTGAGTATCGTCATCCTCGCCGCGGGTCAGGGCACGCGTATGAAATCGTCGCGTCCCAAATTGATCCACCGTCTCGCCGGTAAGCCGCTTTTACAGCATGCCGTGGACGCCAGCCGCGCGGTCGAGCCCGAGCAAATCATCGTCGTCGTCGGGCACGGCGCCGAGCAGGTTCGAAACGCATTGCAGGGGCAGGATTTGCATTTCGTCGAGCAGCGCGAGCAACTCGGCACCGGGCACGCGGTACAGCAATGCCTGGGTGCCATCAGCGCCGGCAACGATGTGCTGGTGCTGGTGGGTGACGTGCCGTTGATCCGCGCGGAGACCCTGGCGCGAATGGTCGAACAGGGCAAGGAGGCTGCCGTTTGCGTACTGAGCTTCGTCCCGGAAAGCGCGTTCGGCTATGGCCGTATCGTACGTGACGAGCATCGCAACGTAATTGCCATCGTCGAACAAAAGGATACCGACGACGATCAGGCAGGCATCGGCGAATGCAATTCGGGGATCATGCTGATCAAGGGAGATCGATTGCAGGGGCTGTTGTCCAGGCTCGATAACGACAACGCCCAGGGCGAGTACTACCTGACCGATGTGGTCGGGCTGGCGGTGGACTCTGGCGACCGTGTAAACGCCGTCGTTTGCGACCAGGCCAGCGAGGTGATCGGGGTCAACGATCAGCAGCAACTGGCCGTGGTCGAAAAACTTTACCGGGCGCGTCAGGCCGAGGCGCTGATGTCCCGGGGTGTCAAGCTGTTCGATCCGGCGCGCATCGATATCCGCGGCGAAATAGATGCCGGACAGGATGTGGAAATCGATGTCAATTGCGTTTTCGAGGGCATGGTGACGCTCGGAAACAACGTGCGTATCGGCGCCAACTGCGTAATCCGCAACACCAGTATTGCCGACCACAGCGTTATTCAGCCGATGACCTGGATCGAAGAAGCCGTGATCGGTCGCGGGGTCAGTATCGGGCCTTTCGCGCGAATCCGCGCGGGCAGCAGGCTCGACGACTCGGTCAAGATCGGTAACTTCGTCGAAACCAAGCAGTCGCGTATCGGTAAAGGCAGCAAGGTCAACCATTTGAGTTATATCGGCGATACCGAGATGGGCGCTGACGTCAACATCGGCGCCGGTACCATTACCTGCAACTACGACGGCGTCAACAAGTTCAGGACGGTAATCGAGGACGGGGTATTTATCGGCTCCGATACCCAGCTGGTAGCGCCTGTTCGGGTCGAGCGCAACGCCACGATAGGCGCCGGCTCGACGATTACGAAAAACGCACCGGCTGACAAACTGACCATTTCGCGCGCCAAACAGGTTACTATTGAGGCCTGGTCTAAACCTGTCAAGAAGGACACCTGAGTCATGTGTGGAATAGTAGGCGCGCTGGCGCATCGCGACGTGAGTTCGATTCTGCTCGAGGGTTTGTACAGGCTCGAGTACCGCGGCTACGACTCCGCCGGCATCGCGCTTATCGACGGCGCAAAGCTGGAACGTTTCCGCGCACTCGGCAAGGTCCGGGAACTCGAAGCGAGGATGTCGACGGACCAGCCCGGACACATCGGCATCGCGCACACGCGCTGGGCGACCCACGGCGAGCCGTCGGAAATCAACGCGCATCCGCATTTTTCCAACGAGCGCATCGCCGTCGTGCACAACGGTATCATCGAAAATTACAAACCGATTCGCGAACGCCTGCTCGCGCAGGGCTACGAGTTCAGTTCCGAAACCGACAGCGAGGTCGTCGCACACCTGATAGATAGCTACTTCGACGGGGACCTGTTCGCGGCGGTCAAAAAGGCCGTGGACGAACTCGAAGGTGCGTTCGCGCTAGGTATCATCGTGACCGAAGATCCGCACACGCTGGTTGCCTGTCGCCGCGGCCCGCCGCTGGTGGTCGGCGTGGGAATCCGCGAAAATTTTGTCGCCTCGGATGTATCCGCGCTGCTGCCCGTGACCAATCGTTTCGTCTATCTCGATGACGGTGATTATGTCGTACTGAACCGTGACGACTTCGCGCTATACGACGCCAGCGGCAACAGGAAACAGCCCGACGTCAAGGTCAGCGAACTGACTGCCGATTCCGCCAGCAAGGGTGATTACCGGCACTATATGCAAAAGGAAATCCACGAACAGGTGCAGGCGATCTCGGAGTGCCTCGAGGGGCGTATCAGCGATACGGCGGTGCTCGAAAATATTTTCGGTTTTGACGCAGATGCCATCTTCGCGCGCGTCGAAAACATCCAGATAATCGCATGTGGCACCAGCTATCACGCCGGTCTGGTCGCGAAATACTGGATCGAGGCATTGCTCGATCTGCCCTGCCAGGTCGAGGTAGCGAGCGAGTTTCGCTATCGCAAATCGGTGGTGTCGCCCAATACGCTGTTCGTAACCCTGTCGCAGTCGGGCGAGACCGCGGACACGCTCTCGGCCCTGCGCAACCTGAAATCGGCGAACTACTGCGGTAGCCTGAGTATCTGCAACGTACCCGAGTCTTCGCTGGTGCGCGAATCGAAGCTGGTGTTGATGACCCGCGCCGGTCCCGAAATCGGCGTCGCGTCGACCAAGGCATTTACCACGCAGCTGGTGTCGATGCTGCTGCTGGTGGCGGCGCTCGGCAAACGTCAGCAGCGTCTCGACGACACGGTAATCGCCGCGATAGTAGCCGAGCTGATCTCTCTGCCGGGACTGGTCGACAAACTGATGCGGCTCGAGCCGCTGATCGAGGGTATCGCCGAGGATTTCGTCGACAAGCAGCATGCGCTTTTCCTGGGTCGTGGCGAACATTACCCGATCGCGATGGAAGGCGCGCTCAAGCTCAAGGAAATTTCCTACATCCATGCCGAGGCATATCCGGCCGGCGAGCTCAAGCATGGGCCGCTGGCGCTGGTGGATGCCGAAATGCCGGTAATCGTGGTCGCGCCGAACGACGAATTGCTGGAGAAGCTGCATTCCAACATGCAGGAAGTCAAGGCGCGTGGCGGCAAGCTCTACGTTTTTGCGCACCGCGGCGCCGAGCTGGAAACCGGCGCCGACGACGTCGTGGTCGAAATGGATTGCGACACGCGCTATATCACGCCGATCCTGTCGACGATTCCACTGCAGTTGTTAAGTTACCACGTGGCGGTACTGCGCGGCACCGATGTCGACCAGCCGAGAAACCTGGCCAAGTCGGTAACCGTTGAATAAAAAGGTAGCAATATCATGAAGTTGCAGGGAATAAACCATCTCGCTTTCATCACCGATGACATGGTGACCACGATCCGCTTCTACCGCGACCTGCTGGGCATGAAGCTCAGCGCCGGCATTGGTCACGACGGCTATCGGCACTATTTTTTCCAGCTTGCCGACGGCGCCACCCATATCGCGTTTTTCGAATACGACGGCGCGACGGTGATGAATCGCAAGTTCCCGGGTGATCGTACCAGCCTGCCGCTGGGCTTCGATCACGTTTCTTTCACGGTCGAGTCGCGGGAAGCCCTGTTTGCGCTCAAGGATCGGGTCGAGGCCGCCGGCATCGAGGTCGAAGGCGCGGTCGACCACGGTATTTTCTGGTCGATTTACTTTTACGACCCGCATAATAACATTCCGCTGGAAGCGACCTGGCAGTTCATGGACCTGGAAAAAACCCCTGCAATCAGCGAAGATGACCCGCTCGAGATCGCGGCCGAGGGCGCGGAGCCGCAGCCGGGTCACTGGCCCGAGGTGCAAAAATCGACGCCGCAATCGGAGATGTGCGCCCTGGTCGGCAACGGCAAACCGATGCGTGACCATTTTCTTGCGAACGGGCTGGCCAGTTATTCGGCCGGGGTGTCAGAAGAATTTCAACAATCGCTGGCCACCGGCGCCGAGGGTGAAGGCTAGGTCCGGTCAGCCTTTCGGGCGGTCCATTTCAAAAATCGTATCGACCGTGGTGTATTGCAGGTAGCCTAGCCGCGCCAGCGGATTTATCTTGCCGAGATCTACCAAGCCATCGGTTAGAACCTCGTCTTTGATATGTACCCCGAGTACGCTGCCGATAATCATCGTATTGATACTGTCGGCGAGCGTGCAGGGCAGGCTGATTTCCTGGTAAAGCTCGCACTCGAGGTGTATCGGCGCCTCGGCGACGCGCGGCGCCTTGACGAGTACCGAATCCTCCGTGGTCAGCCCCGCCAGTTGTAATTCGTCGACATGGTGCGGGACAGGCGCGGTACTGACATTCATCGCTTCCTTGAGCGCCAATGGCACCATATTGACGACAAACTCGCGGCTGGTCTTGATGTTGTAGAGTGTGTCCTTTTCGCCGCCGTGCTGGTGATAACCATTGAATGAAATGATCACCATCGGCGGATCGCTGGTAATGGCATTGAAAAAACTGTACGGGGCGAGGTTGACGACACCGTTTGGATGCACCGAGCTCACCCAGGCAATGGGGCGCGGCACCACGCAGCTCTTGAACGGATTGTGTGGCAGCCCATGTGGTTCACTGGTTTTATAAAACACGCCGTCGCTCGCCTCGCAAAAAAGCGGCAAACTAGCATCAAATCATGCCGCAGGCAACACACAGCGGGCCTTACCTTGTAGCCAGGGTGAGGCAAAAAAAAACCCCGCTTTCGCGGGGCAGACAAGAGG
>Ga0224512_10005303_pt1 | contig 10665 bp, 8 predicted proteins | sample SF_May12_sed_USG_4_FD_169103 | JGI IMG/M metagenome (GOLD analysis project Ga0224512, IMG submission 169103) | Sediment microbial communities from San Francisco Bay, California, United States - SF_May12_sed_USGS_13 | ecosystem: Environmental > Aquatic > Marine > Sediment | place: USA: California...
TTTGAGGTCAATGGCATCCGCGTCGCCGTGCTCGCGTACGCCGTTACCAAGAACTCCAACATGATGCTCGACTACGAACTGGCATTCGAAACCGTGGCCATGTTCGCCGCCACGCAGGACATCGTCGTGGTTTCGTTTCACGGCGGCGCGGAAGGCGTCGATGTCACGCATATCCCGTTCGCCGACGAAGAGTATTACGGCGAACCACGCGGCGACGTCGTCTGGTTTGCGCGTGGCGTGGTTGACGCTGGTGCAGACCTTGTCATCGGTCATGGCCCGCACGTAGTCCGCGGCATGGAACGCTACAAGGATAGACTCATTGCCTACAGCCTTGGCAACTTCGCGACCTACTACGGCATCAGCGTGGCCGGCATCAAGGGAGTCGCGCCAATATTGATAACGACCCTCGACGGGAACGGCGCCTTTGTCGAAGGGAACATCGTTTCGACGATTCAGCTACGGCCGGCCGGCCCGAGCATTGACCCAAAACAGCGCGCGTTAAACCTGATGCGTGGGCTTAGCATTGAGGATTTCGGTGAGCCGGGGCTCACGTTTCTTCCCGATGGACGGTTACTCCCCGCCCCGCGACCACCGGTCAAACCCCACATTCTGCAGACACCGGGAAAATAACTCCACCACCCAGCATCTGACCGCGGGGGTGTCGGTTGGGTAGCTCCTCGATCGTCGTGCGTTTGTAGGAGCGCGCCCAGCGCGCGAAGCGTAAGCGGCGGTCGCAAGACCGCTTGGGTTGTCGGCCGCTGCGGCGGCCTCCTACAGGGAAACCCCGCGATCGACGCCGCCGTCAGATGGTGGATGGTGTGCCTCATCGTGCTGCGAGAGGAGCTACCCAGCCGGCGCCCAGCAGTATGATAGTTGGGTGGTGAGTTGCGGGTGGTCGCCGCCGCTCTATTTGAAGTTGACCCCAAGTGACCGGAGTTTCCGGTACAGGTGCGTCCGCTCCATCCCGACTCGTTTTGCCAGCTGTCCCACCTTGCCATCGCAAAGAACCAGCTGCTGCTGAAGATAAGCGCGCTCAAACTGTTCACGCGCTTCACGCAGCGGCAACGCAAGTAGATCCTGTTTGATCAGCGGCTCATCGACGGCAGCCGCTGCGCTGATTTCCGCTTCGACTTCTTCGAGCGTGATGTCCTCATCACTGCCGGACAATAGCAGTCGCCGCACGAGATTCTTGAGCTCCCTAACATTGTCGGGCCATGGATAATTTCTCAGTCGATTCTGTGCCGCAACGCTGAATCGCCTGAACGTCAGTCCTTCCGCGTCAACAAGTTTGTCCGCGTAGTAGGCCAGCAGCTCCGGGACGTCCTCGGCGTATTCACGCAATGGCGGGACTCGAAGACTGAGCTCGCTCAAATTGGCTACCAGGTCGCGGCGCAGGACGCCCGACTCAACCTGGGACTCATGGTCAGCGCCAACGGTGGCGACCACGCGTGCGTCCACCTTGATCGGCCGGGCGCCACCAACGCGCGTAAAATGACCATTCTCCAAGATACCGAACAACAGCCTTTGCGCCGCGTCATCAAGATCAGCCAACTCATCGATGACCAGCGTTCCGCCCGATGCCCGTTCGAATGCACCGGCAACGATCTCTTCGTCGTGCTCGCTCCCCAGCAATTGTTCTTCCATATTGCCTTTGGTGATGGTTGCCGCTGTCAGCGTAGTTATTGGCTCGTTTGCCCGGCGGCTCAGGGCATGCATGTAACGGGCGAATGCGCCGCGTCCGGTTCCCGGCTCGCCGCTTATCAATACCGACCCATCGTGGCGCGCATATTGCTGTACGCGCTCGCGCAGGGCCTGCATCAGCCGGCTGCGGCCGACCGGCGCCAGCAAAGACGGCAACAGGCTACGCGCGACTTTTGCCTGCTTGCCGGCCGACTCGAGGGCCGCTTCAACGGTGCGAAGCAGCTTCGCGATCGAGAGAGGCTTTTCCACGAAATCGAAAGCACCCAGTCGGGTTGCCTCGACCGCCGTATCGACGGTGCCATGCCCCGACATGATTACAACCGGACAATTCAAATCGCCGTTCTCGGACCATTCGCGCAGTAATGTAATGCCGTCGGTATCCGGCATCCATATATCAAGCAGAATAAGATCGAATTTCCGGCTCGCCCGTGCCTGCCTTGCTTCAGCAGCATCGGTCGCTACCGTTACGCCAAAGCTCTCGTCCGACAGTATGTCCTTGATCAACGTGCCAATATCCGCCTCGTCGTCGACCACCAGTACATGAGGATTACTCATGCGTGTTCCCTCCTTTTATCTGCGCGCCCGGGAGCTTTCGCAATAATCAGCTCGCGCGCTGCGTCGTTGACTGGCAGCCGAATACTGATCATCGCGCCACCGTCCTTGCGATTCTTCGCGCGAATCGAACCAACGTGTTCTTCGACCAATTTTTTTACGATTGCCAATCCAAGACCGGTTCCCTTTGGCTTCGTCGTCACGTAAGGATCAAAGATCTGATTGACCGTACTCATATTGAATCCCGGCCCGTTATCCTCGACCTTTATCTGAATAATTTCGACATCATTGATCTCTGCCGCACTGACATGGACATCGATTCGTCCGTCGCTTCTGCCTTCGAGCGCCTCTATGGCATTACGAATCAGGTTGTGCAGCATTTGCCGCACGCGCCCCATATCGGCCTCGATCATTGGCATGGTTGGATCGGTAGTAAGAACGATTTCAACACCGCTTTTCTGGGCGCGATACAAGTCGACGATCTCATGCACGAGCTTGTCGATATCGAACAGCGAAAAATCCATGTCTGGCGCACGAGCGTAGTCGCTGAATGCATTAACCATTTCTTTCATCGCCTCGACCTGCTGCACAATCGTGTGCGTGGCGCGATCGAGTACCTGGGCATCTTCTTCGGGCAACGTGTGCAGATACTTGCGACGCATGCGTTCTGCCGACAGTTGGATGGGGGTCAGCGGATTCTTGATTTCATGCGCGAGGCGACGTGCGACTTCGCCCCAGGCCGCGTCTCGTTGCGCCTGCAGCAAAGCGGTAATGTCATCAAACACGATAACGTAGCCCGCCGCGTGATTCTCGTCTCCTGGCAAAGTCGTACAGGCGCAAGTGAGTACGCGTCGCCCAACCTCACCCCTCAATACGATCTGCTCGCGCCACTCGGTTTCGCCCGCCTCGAGGTGCACACAGGCAACATCCACGAACTGCTCCAGTAGCAGATTGTCTTCTGCAACAGCAGTTAATAACTCTCCGGAACGGCTCTCGAGGTCAACGCCCAGGATTGAACCGGACGCCTGGTTGGCCGTGCGAATTGTCAAATCTGATTCCAGCGCAAGGACGCCCGTGGAAAGACGCGCAAGAATTACCTCGAGGTTGGTACGCTCTGCTTCGACCAGTGCCTGGCTCAGTCTTGCTTCGCGGCGCGCTGTCGCCAGTCGCTGCGTCATGTCATTGAACGAACTGATCAGGAAGCCAATTTCATCGCGTGTCGGCGTGGGCAATTGCGTATCGAAGTTACCCATCGCCACGGCGCGTGTTCCGGCCACCAGGTCCTGAATAGGAGCAACAAGTCGGCGCGACAAAACAAACGCGCCGTAAATGGCGGCAAGCAAGCTCAACAACAACACAAAAGCCAGCGTCAGGGACAACAGGTCCTTGAGATCCTCACGGAAAAACAGCAGTTGCTGGTATTCCTGGTAGGAGCGCTCAACGCTGTTGATCATGCGCCCGAGCCTTTCGGTAACCGGGTAGTGCGCCTGCACGACACGGGTCTGCTGCGTGCCGCCGCCCTGGTGCGTAAAGACGACCGCCGTACGAACCTCTACACTGCCGGCGCCATACGATTCCAGGCTGACAAAAGGCCGGTCCTGCTGCATCTGCAATACGACCTCTTCGGACAGGGGTTTCGGCAGGCTCGCCACAGGGCTATCCGAACTCGTTGCGAGCACGGTGTTATTTTGTCCGTATAGCGTCATCTCGCTCGCGCCAGCCTCGCGCCGCAACATGCTGAGTTCGAAGACGATCTGCCGGTCGTTGATGCGTGATAGACGCCTCGCTACCTGCTGTGTCGCAAAGAGGTTCTGACGCTTTTGCATCTCGAGCGCCGCACGGCTGAGCGTCAGGGCGTTGTCGAGCCCTTCTTCAACCTGCACGTTGAACCAGCTGTCGATGCCGCGATTGATGAACTGCATGGAAAAGTAGAAGACGACGATCAGCGGCAGCACTGCCAGGCCGACAAACATCCCGACCATCCTTGCTTTGAGTTTCGCGCCCGGTACATTTTGCCGATAATCGCGAAACAGTCGAGTAAGGTTGCCGATGAGCAAGGCAATAAGCAGAATGCCGCCCGCAATATTAATTGCGAGAATGATGTCTTGCAGCCGGTCAAAATCGTCCGACTTCTGCACCGTCTGCGTAAGCAGGAAAAGCGCGGCAAGCGCGAGACCGACGCCAGAAGCCGCCATCAGGATATACAGTGCTCGTTTCAGCGTTCGAGCAACCATTCAAACCACTCGCTTTGTAACTGCCACTGACCACGCCAGAAAAACAGCAGCCGCAGAGTCGCCGGGTACTGCTCGGTGTTGAGCATTGCGCGCAGGCGGATTCGGTATTCACGGTCCGTTTCGAGCAGCGCATCATCGATGATTGGCAGTCCCTGTACACGACCCAGACTATTCAGTGCTGAGTAGAGCGTCGCAAATGAATCCTGTTCGCCACTGTTCAGGTTTTTTACGATGTAGCGCTCTCGAAGCGGTCGGTATTCGAGCTCATAGCGCACGGCGAGTTCCGCCACCGTGTCGTCGATCAGCCAGCGTCGCGTACGGATGACCTGCATCTGCAGCTCGATTGTCAGTGTGACGCCGCTCTCGAGTGCCGCAAGCGCCTCGCTGCTCAGGACCAGCTGCAATCGGGCGTCCAGTGTATGCACACCGCCGAGAACTTCGGTCCTTGCCGAACGGACTTCGAAGTAACCCTCGCGTTCGACGTTGTCCTGGGCCAAGCCCGTGCCTATCGTAAGCACGACAATGAACGCAAGCGCTACGTGCATCTTGCTGGTCCAGCGGCGTGATCGGAGGGAAATCAACATTGTGTTTTCAGGAGACCTTCTTTTCGAGGCAGGCGTAATAGAAACCGTCGAGCCCTGCCGTTCCCGGCAGGACCTGGTAGCCGCAGGCCCGCTTGCGCATTAGATCGCGGATGTTGTTATTTGGCAACACGTCATCTTCCGCCGCATCGTCGTGGCTTGACAGGAACCGCATGACTATCGCTTCATTCTCGGCCGCCAGCGTCGAACAGGTCGCGTACAGCAGCCGCCCGCCGGGCACCAGCAAGGCCCAAAGCGCGTCGAGAAGCGCGCTTTGCAGCTCGCTCAGCCCGTCGATATCGCTGGCCCTGCGCAGCAACTTGATGTCGGGATGTCGCCGAATCACGCCCGTCGCAGAACACGGCGCATCCAGCAGAATGCCGTCAAACGGCACACCATCCCACCACTCTCCTGTTTTGGATGCATCGGCAGTGATTATGGTTGCGCTTCGGCCGATTCGGCGGAAGTTTTCACTGACGCTGTCGATGCGGGACGCGTCGCGGTCCACAGCAGTCAGCGCAATGTCGCTCCCGCCAAGCTCGAGCAGGTGACCGCTCTTGCCGCCCGGCGCAGCGCAGGCATCCAGAATTCGTCCGCGCGTATTGGTCAGAAGCCAGCGGGCCGCGATCTGCGCAGCCGCATCCTGCACAGAGACGTCGCCCTCGGCAAAGCCCGGCAACTCATCGACGAGGCATGGCTCCGACAACCGCAGCGCATCCGGTGCGGCCGCCAGCATTTCCGCCGCAATGCCGGCCTCGCCCAGTCGCTGCCGGTAGGCCGCAGCCTCGACTCTCGATGAATTTACGCGCAGCCACATCGGCGCCCGTTCGTTATTTGCAGCGAGAATGGCCTCCCAGTCGTCCGGCCAGTCGCGCTGCAGGGCGTCGATCAGCCACTGAGGATGATTCCAGCGGGCCTCTTCATCCTGCGGCGGACGGAGCGCGATGTCTTCGCGCTGAAAACGACGCAGGCAGGCATTAATCAGGCCGGCGAGCTTCGGGCGCCGCAGCAACCTCGCGGCTTCAACTGATTGTGAAACTGCCGCGTGATCTGGAATTCGCGTGTCGGTGAGCTGATACAGGCCGAGGGCAAGCAGCGCGTTGACCACGCTGTCTTTTCGTTTAAGCGGTCGGTCCAGCAGTTGTGCGATCCACGCCTGCAGCACCCAATGATGTCGCAGCGTCCCGAAGCAAAGCATGCGCAGTAACGCACGATCATTGGGGCTCACGTTCTTTTCGTTGGTCGCGATCGCGACATCGAGCGACTGCCCTTTTGACAGCACCGCATCGACGATCTCTGCAGCAACGGCCCGGACATTCGCTCCGGTGATGGCCACTTTCGACGACCTCCTAGCTCAGCTCTCGACCAACAAGGTCGAGCTGATTTGCAATCTCGCGAGCCTCGACCCGACGCTTGCCAGGCAGCTGCAGTTCGAGCAGCCGAAGTCCTCCCGAACCACAGGCGACATCGATGCCGTCCGGCCCGCTCGCGACAACGGTGCCGGGCGCGGCGTCGATCTCCGGGATACCAACAGCACGCCAGCACTTCACCCTCAAAGATTCGTCAACGAAGAAGAACGCGCCCGGGACGGGGCTGTAGGCGCGAACGCAGCGCGCCAGATCGCTGGCGCTTTGTGACCAGTCAAGACGTGCATCCCGCGTCTGAATCTTCCCGGCATAAGTTGCTGCTGATTCATCCTGTGGAACCGCGGTGATTTTCTTGTCCAGGATGTTTCCGAGTTCTGCCACCAGTAACTCGCTACCCAGTTTTGCGAGTCGATCATGCAACTCACCGGCCGTTTCGTCGGCGGCGATCGCAAGCGACGCCGACGCGAACACGGGACCACAGTCAAGGCCGGCCGTCATGGCCATCAGGCATACGCCGGATGTTTCGTCGCCCGCCAGGATCGCCGCTTGTATCGGCGCGGCGCCGCGCCAGCGTGGCAATAGAGACGCATGCACATTGACACAACCTCGCCCGGGGATATCGAGTACGTTCTGCGGAAGTATGAGTCCATAGGCGGCAACGATCATGACATCGGGTTCGAGCGCCTGAAGTTCGTTGACAATTCCCTCGTCGCGCAAAGTGGTCGGCTGCATGACCGGTATACCGCGTTCCGTGGCGAAGCGCTTTACCGGGCTCGCGGTCATGCGTTTGCCGCGCCCGGCCGGCCGGTCTGGCTGCGTAAGTACAGCAACGGGCGCGAAGCCAGCTTCGACAAGCGCCGACAATGAGGCAAGCGCGAAATCGGGCGTGCCGGCGAATATCACCCTGGGATCTTTCATGACAACGGCGTTGGTCGCGACTCTCCGGTCGATCGCTTACATGACAACCGCAGCGGATTGCTGGCGGCGTTCTTTTTGCAGCTTCTTGCGAATTCGTTGCCGCTTTGCTTCGGACAGGTAGTCGACGAACAGCCTGCCGTCGAGATGATCGATTTCATGCTGGACGCAGACCGCAAGCAATCCTTCCGCCTCCATTTCCTGCGCGACGCCTTCGCGGTCCAGGAATCGAACCCGTATGTGCTCGGCTCGTTCGACCTCTTCGTAGTAGCCGGGAACAGACAGGCAGCCCTCGTCGCTCACGATCACACCGTCTTTTTCCAGGATTTCGGGATTTATCAGCGCAAGCGGTTCGGACTTGTCGGCCGACACGTCCACAACCAGCAGACGTTTGTGCACGTTCACCTGCGTTGCCGCCAAACCAATACCAGGCGCAGCGTACATCGTCTCGAACATATCCCGAATCAACGCGCGCAGGTCATCGTCAACCGCCGCAACGGGGGTCGCCTTCGTCCTGAGCCGCGGGTCAGGGAATTCCAAAATCGTCAGTTTTGCCATAATTTCTTGAAAGCTATTCTTGCGGCCGAATGTGCAAAATCAAGCTGTTCGAACATAATGAATCCAGCCATATTTCGCGTGAAGTCCTACCAAAACGACCTAAATGTTTGACTTTATTGAATAAGATGTCAGACAATGCCGCCTGAAAAACACCCTTCCGGGCAGCGTTTGGGGCCGGAAATGTGACGTAATTAGCAGCCTGAGCTTGATCGGACCGACATAGTATACCAATGCCTGGAAAGCACGGGCCCAAACCAATTTGTACGGAGCACCCGCGAATTATGTCTCTCAGCAAGATTTGCCTGAATAATAGTTACCGGCTGACCCTAGTCACGCTGACCGTAACCCTCGCCGGATGCTCACTAAATCCGTTTTCCAAAGATGATGCGCCGCGCGCGAACGCACCCGTTGCTTCATCATCGCAGTCGTCTGGCGGCGCTTCGTCGTCGCTCGAGCCTGCGCAGAGCACCATGGCATCGCAATCGACGAATTACGAGCCCGTTCTGCAGCGCATCAACGAACCCGTTCCCCTGGCCGACGGCCATCCCAACGAGTATGTCGTGCAGGTAGGCGATACGCTTTGGGATATCGCCGCGACGTTTCTCAAGGATCCCTGGTTCTGGCCCGAGATCTGGTACGTCAATCCTGACATTGCAAACCCGCACCTCATTTATCCGGGTGACGTGCTTGGCCTCGTCTATATTGACGGCCAGCCGCGCATCACCAACGTGCGGGGATCGGCCTATCGCCTGTCACCGCAGGCGCGCGTGACGCCATTGACCGAGGCTGTCAACAGCATTTCATACGAGTCTGTTGCGGCTTTCCTGAGCTCAGGCGTTGTTCTCGAGAAGAACCAGGCTGATTCACTTCCGTACCTGCTCGAAACCCGCGGCGATCACCTCATCGCGGCCGCAGGAAATGAGATCTACGTGCGCGGCCTCACGGCAGACACGCCCGGCATTCGCTACAACGTTGTGCATATTGGCGATCCGTTGTACGACCCGGATGACAACCGCCTGATCGGTTACCAGGGAATAATCGTCGGCGACGGCGTACTCCGGCGCGGTGGCGACCCGGCTACCGTTGCGTTGACCGACACGGTACGCGAAGCCCTGAAGGGCGATCGCCTGTTGCCCGAATTGGTCGACGTTCCGCTGAACTTCTTCCCACGCTCACCAGACACATTCATTGATGGCCGAATCATTTCAGTCGCTGGTGGTGTCACGCAGATCGGGCAATACCAGGTCGTTGTCATCAACCGTGGCACAAACAACGGAATCTCGGTTGGTGACGTCCTCTCCGTCTTCCAGTCGGGCGAGGTCGTTAAAGATCGCGTCAAGGGCGGCAGCGTGAAACTTCCGGATGAGGACGCAGGCACCGTCATGATATTCAAGACTTATGACCGCATCAGCTATGGACTCGTGATGGAAGCTACACAAGCTATCCATGTACTTGACGCCGTACGTAATCCAGTTCGCTAGAACCGTAACCACTTCAGAATAACGGCGCCTTAATGGCGCCGTTTTTTTATTCGTCAATTGCGGTGATTGCGACCAGTTTTGGGAGGCGGCCGGCCGTCGTTTGGCGGTATCATTGTCACAATGCCTGGCCCCGGATTCGGTAATGGATCGATTAACCCGCGCATGGCTGATCCTGGCGCATGCGAATGTGCGTGTCGCAGAACTCCAGGCGCTGCTGTCCGGATTTGGCGACGTTAAGAGAATCGTCGCGCAGAAACGAAGCGACCTGAAAGATACCGGCCTGTCCGAAGAAAAGGCTTCGGCCATCGCGTCACCGGATGAAGAGTATCTTTGCCGTGTCCTCGAGTGGCTGGATCACCAATCCCATTATTTGGTCATGTACGGACACGACAGCTATCCCGAACTCCTGACCCAAATCCCGGCCCCCCCACTCCTTTTATATGTCAACGGTGACATCGATGCTTTGCACCTGCCGTCACTCGCCATCATCGGTAGCCGAAACCCGACGCATGGCGGGCTTCGTAATTCCGTCGAATTTGCGCGGTACCTGGCGCAACAGGGGTTCTTGATTGTCAGCGGGTTGGCCGAGGGCATCGACACGGCAGCACACCGGGGGGCACTCGACGCCGGTGGCAAAACGGTTGCCTTCCTGGGACACGGCATCGACCGCGTGTACCCGGCAGCTAACCGAAACCTTGCGCACGCCATCTCAAATTGCGGTGCACTGGTCACCGAATATCCACTCGGCGCACGGCCATTGCGCTGGCATTTTCCCGAACGCAACCGGCTAATCAGCGGCCTGAGTCTCGGAACCCTCGTTGTTGAAGCCGCGAGGCGCAGCGGCTCGTTGATTACCGCACGACTGGCGGCGGAACAGGGTCGCGAAGTATTCGCACTGCCGGGTTCTATCCATAATCCGCTGGCACGAGGTTGCCATGAACTCATCCGGCAGGGCGCGAAGCTCGTCGAAACGGCCGGCGACATAATGAACGAGCTCGCGCCATTGACCGGGCACATGCTGCAAAACACAATGGAATCAACGCGCTCGCAACTGCCGACCCTGAATTCCGACGACGACTACGCCGAGCTGCGCACAATTCTCAGCCATGACCCGATAACAATCGATGAGCTGGAAAACCAATCCGGATTGACGATCGACCAGCTTTCCTCCATGCTTCTGATCCTGGAGCTCCATGGAGAAGTGGAGTCATTGTCCGGTGGACGATACGCCTTATCGGGTTGAGCATTTAGTCAAAAGACAGCGCAAGGAGCCGCT
>Ga0224512_10005304_pt1 | contig 10664 bp, 4 predicted proteins | sample SF_May12_sed_USG_4_FD_169103 | JGI IMG/M metagenome (GOLD analysis project Ga0224512, IMG submission 169103) | Sediment microbial communities from San Francisco Bay, California, United States - SF_May12_sed_USGS_13 | ecosystem: Environmental > Aquatic > Marine > Sediment | place: USA: California...
CACCATCGTCGTCTGCACCCTGACCGGCCTTGCCATCGTCTCGACCGGCGTATGGGAGTCCGGCGACAACGGCGCCGCGCTCACCCAGCTTGCCTTCTCCACCGCGCTCGGCGGCGGCGAGTGGATCGTGTCCATCTGCCTCGCCATGTTCGCGTTCTCCACCGTGCTCGGCTGGTGCTACTACGGCGAGCGCAGCGTCGAGTACCTCTTCGGCGAGCGCGCGATTGTCCCCTATCGCTTCCTCTTCGTCGCCGCCGCTTTCATTGGGTCCGTGCGCTCCATTGAATTCGTGTGGAAGTTCTCCGACCTCATGAACGGGCTGATGGCGCTGCCCAACCTCGTCGGGCTGATACTCTTGAGCGGCGTGATCGCCTCCGAGACCCGCTCGTACTTCCAGCGAAACGCCGGGCGTACCCCCGGCACCGCCGCTGGGTAATCGCGCCCCCCGCCGGCGTGTTTCGTTGCCCGTTTTGCGCGCCGCAAGGAACGCTGCGCCATCATGCGCCGCGATGCGGAAGACATCCTGCGCCGCACCCTTCCATCGCTCGCCGCGGCTCGGCACTCCTCGTTACATGTCGCCCTCCGGCGCGGGCCGGCAGCGGCCGATGAGCACCTTGGCCTGAACGCGCCACTGTCCGTCTAGGTCGTTGTCGGGCATCCACTTGCCGACGAGGACCCGTCGCGCCCCCCCATTCCGGTGTGGGCGCCCGCGCACTTTCCGGCCGTCGCGGCATCCCTCCACCGCCGGGCACCGCCCCACCCAGCCTTTTTCGCCCCCGCCAGCCCCTCTCGACCGATTTCGTAACTGATTACACAGTAACAATTTGCAAGCCAGATCCTGCCCGCCGCGCCGGCCCCGATGCCCGTCGCCCCATCCCAGCGACCGCCGCCGCCGCCCACGGCACCCCCATTGCCCTAGTAACGAGCGCCTGACGATTTGGGGCACCCCCGTAAGGAGGTGGATAGAATGTCCCGCTACACACTCACAAACGCCTTTGCCTTGCTTGTCTGCTCAACACTCCTCTTTGCCTCTTTTGGATGTGAGTCGGTCACGGCACCTGAGTCCTCCGAGGACTTCTTCGTCGTTGACGGGCCCAACTTTGTCCGCATTCTGTCCACCTCCTCATCGGGGGACTACGAGCCGATGGCGATGAGCGGACCCGTGTCCGCGATGGTCTCCGCCTCCGAGGGCGGAACCCTCACCAACGGCCGCGTCACCCTCGAGTTCCCGGCGGGTGCCCTCAGTGAAGACACCGAGATCACCATGGAAATGCTTAACGACGGCACGCTCGGCGTCGAACTGAGCCCGCACGGCATTCAGTTCAACGCGCCGGTCGTGCTGTCGATGGGTTTGGAGGGGACGACTGCGGAGGGGATGGCAGCGAGTCTAGCGACGTATTACGACAATCCCGAGTCGGGTCAGCACGAGCCCATCCCGATGGCAGCGCCCGTTGACGCCAACACCACGCGCGCGCTCATCGATCACTTCTCCAAGTACAGAGACGGGTCCAACGGCTGAGTCGAAAGACAGCTCGCCAAAAGGGGCTGCTAGTTCGCTAGCAGCCCCTTTCTTTTCAGAATAAGTAGCTCATCAAGCAGCGTTGCGATATCCGGACGTGATGTCATCCTCTTGCCAATACCACACTCCATGGCGTTGGCAACCTGCGTCCTCAACTGTCGCATGTAGCGCTCCGCGGCATTCTTCACGCCCACCCGGTTTCCAATTCTTGCATAAGCACGGATCAGCGTTTCATCCATGCGGAGAGCCAGCTCCGCGTGCTTCAGCCACCTTCTCTCGACCTCACACGCCCGGGCGCGTTTGAGCACAACGGCCCTACCGTCTCTACGGATGAACGCTAGCATGAGCTCGACGAGCCGTGCTTCTGCTCCCACCAATGGATTCTCGATCCGGCCCGATATGACTTTGACCGCACTGAGCAAGCGCTCGCACGCTCGGAAGTTGCCAAGCTCCAGCTGAGTGACCGCCTCTCTCAACCTGGCGCGGCCCGCATCGTCGTCCCAACCGGCTTCGTGGTACATCTTTCGCGCGATCCGGTAACTCGCCGCAGCTTTTGCATAGTCTCCCCGGTGCCGCCAGTGGTCCCCGATAAGCGTCTCCAAGTACCCACGCCTAGACGCGTCCCCATAGAACGCCTTGTCCCTGGCGAGAGAATGCACGCGGGATGAGATGTTTTCGTCGTGACACTGCAGCGCCAACTCCAGCTCTACGAGCCGCGCAAGTAACGCTATTCTGGGATCGTCGATATTCCCGCTCATCCTAAGGGCCATTTCAACGTACTCAGACGCTGTGCCCACATGCCCGATCTGCTGCTGGAGCATTCCGTAGCGAATGATCATCGCCACAACCCTGCTGCGTTGCGCGAGCGCCTCCGCCAGACGGGTTGCCCGCTCCAGATGACGCAGGGCTCGGTCGTAGTCATCAAGCTCATAGTACAGCGTGCTGGCATTGAAATGATGCTGGTGAATGCGACGAAGTAGCCCATTGCGCCTTGCCGACCGAAGGCCGGCCGCGATCATCCGTTTCGCCACAGTTAACTTTCCGTCCGTGAAAAGCTCTGTCGCGAGTGCAGCCTCTGCGGCACCGATCAAGTCCACGTGGCCCAGTTGCCGTGCTTTAGAGAGTGCCTTCCTAAGATACTTTCGAGCCTCGTCTCGCTGACCAAGCGCGTCCATGGCCAGCGACGTATAGAGGAACGAGCGCGCCCTGTACTCGGCATCTAATGCACGGTGTTTCTTTTGGACTCTACTAAGAATCTGCAGCGCGTTCTGGTTCCGCCCGAGATTGTGCTCGGCCAGCCCCAGCATGACTTCGGTCCGCAGCCTGACCGGACGCGCCTCCGGTAGTCGCCTCCAGCACCGGTGGATGAACGCCTTGCTGTCTGTCGGGCTCCGCGACATGATCATCGCGTAAGCGACAATCGGCATGACCGTTACCGGTAGTGGGTCCGGCCCGGATACGAACTCGTCGGTCAACGACAAGATTCGCGGGTAGTTCTGCTCGGCCCAGTACGCGAGTATGCGCTTCTTCAGGAACCACCTTCGAAGTGCTACCGCCGCCGACTCCGTATTCCGCACTCGCTTGGACTCGCAGAGCTGTCCGCCGCTTTCGCAAGCCGTGTGCAACACCTCGCGCGACCGAACACGCTCTGCCAACCGCACGGCGCGCATGTAGCCAATCATGGCGTCACGATATCGACCGACTTGCTGGTGGTGGAACGCAAGCTTCGCGTGACCATTTGGATCGCCCGTAGGCGCCGAATCTGACAAGCGCGCTATCCATCGTGCATGAATGCGCCGCCGATCCGCTCGCGGTATCAGTCCGCTCGCTCGCTGCGGAATCGAATCGGCTGCGGCCAGCTTTCCCGATGCGTGGTCCACATGCGCAAGACCATACGACTCCAGTCGACTTGCGTAGTGGACAACCGCGGCGGCCGAGAGTCCGGTGACCGCCACTACATCATCGGTAGTTGCATACCCGGGATGCGCTGAAAGCGCCCAGAAGAACTCCTGCTCCTCGGGCGGGAGCAGCTTCAGCAGTTCTTCCACACGCCCACGGTGAGCCCGCTGTGCCTGTTGCAGATTCAAGTCCCGATCAATCAGCCACTGACGGCCGCGGTAGCGTAGCCGTCCAGACGCAAAGTCACTTCGAATGGCTCCGATCAGCATGCCGGGTGATCTCGACGTCTTGGCCGCTCGCTTCCGCACCACCTCAAGCGAACGGGCAGACAGCACTCGTCCCCTGAATACATCGACGATCCGACCAATGCCCTTGTCGTTTAGCGGCTCGATCGCTGTGCCGGTCTTCTCGCCTCGTCTACGGATTGGAGATGCCGTCCGGGCCTGATGGAGCGCATAGATCGCGATGTCCTCACGTTTGTCCGAGATGATGCCAAGTCGTGTATCGGTGTATTCCGCGAACGCCCGTTCTTCTTCTGTCAGACTGCCATCATGATCTAAGAGAACCAAGCAGCCGCCTCGTTCGGCCATCACCTCGAGGTGCCGCCATATTTCGGCGCGACGCGCTTCAATGGTGAGATTCGCAAGGCGGTGCGAGAGCCTAAGGTAGTCCGACTGTTCTCCAGTGCGAAACACGCTTATGCCGCGGATCGCCGCCTCGCATGCAAGCGACTCGACAAAATAGCTCTTTCCCGAACCAGTCGACCCCGTGAGAACGTGTATCCGTTCAATAGGGATTCCGCTCGGTGTTTCCGGATCCGGAGCGCTCCCGGTGCGCGATTTGCCCTCCTGTTGCGGATGTCCGGATACCCGTAGCAAGTCGGACCAGCTACTCGCGTTCCTGGCAGCAATCCGTACGGGCGGAGGGACAGCGGCACGCTCGGCTCGCCCATAGTCTACCTGGCGCGCGATTTCGGTAATCCACCCGACCATTCTGCTCCAGGCATCTGTGTCACCGGTGAGCCCCAATGAGTTGATCAGGCTCAGCCCATAGGCCTTCTCCAACTCCTCGATGCCGCCTGTCATGTGCCCGATCGCCGCTCGTCGCAGTCCCTCGAACGCTTCCAGTCGCGCGTTCACGTCCTTAGCCAACAGCTCAAGAACGTGAGGGTAGATCTCCGCCCACTCCAGCCGTTCTTCCTCGAAGGCCGCCTCGCCGTTCAGATGCCCCGCAACGACGTCTCGCGCGCTTCCCTCGAACGGCAACCGGCCTGCGAGCAGCTCGTAGAGCGTCACGCCCAGGCTGTAGTAGTCCACTGCCCGCGTCAGACGATCCTTCCCGCTGATCACTTCGGGCGCCATGTATGCGACCGTCCCCACCATCTTCGCGCGCTCGCCGGGCTCGCGCCGGTGGATCAGCCCGAAGTCGATCAGTGTCACGATCGGCAGCTCGCGGCCATAGGCGTTCGTGCGTCGCACGAGTATGTTCGACGGTTTGATGTCCTGATGCAGGAGATCGTAATCGTGGATGAAGCCGAGCACTTCGCAGAGCTCGTAGATCAGCACCCACAGATCTTCGGGGTGATCGCGGAAATATGTGTCCAGCGACTGGCCGTCCACATACTCCATGACCATGTAGCGGCCCTGTTCACCCAGCCAACCGTAGTCGTACACCTCGGGGAGGCTCGGGTGGTGCAGTTGGCGAAGTATGCGGTACTCATCCTCGTACCGGCGGAGCACCTCGGGTTTGGCCACGCCCTCGGGCTTCAGGACTTTCGCCGCACGAATGGCGCCATTGCGAGAGTCACGAACGCGATAAACCCATGCGGCAGCGCCCTGGCCGACGAGGTCGAGAACCTCGTAGCGATCGCCGAGGGTCTCGATCGTGGACGTATTCTGGATGGCGGTTCTTGCCATGGAAGTAGTTCGCGCGCGGCCGGCGCCGCGACTCCTCGCGCTGTCGAACCATAGTGTGCACGGTTTGGCGCCGGACTGCAACGTTGCTCGGGGTACCCAGCGACGAGAACCTGGCAAGAGTAGGCAAAGAAAAAGGGCCGTCCGACGGCCCCGCAGGTGGAGAATCTCTCGAAGGCGCTAAACTGCTCGCCTTGCAGTGATCTCCGCACGCGTGGCGATGTTGAGGCGCTTCATCTTGGCGAGGAGTGTCGTGCGAGGGACCCCGATCTCCTCCGCCGTGCGCATCCGGTTCCAGTCGTTCTTTTCCAGAGCCTCGAGGATCAGCCGCCGCTCGAACTCCTCCACCGTCCGCTCCAGGATCCCGTCGGCCCGCCGCTTGCGGCTCAGGTAGCCCTTGATCTCGTCCGACAGCATACCGAACCGGATCGTCTCCGCATTCCCAATGAGTGAGACGATCCGCAGTACCTCATTATAGAGCTCGCGCACGTTGCCCGGCCATTCGTAGAGCTCCAGCGCCTCCATCGCCTTCATGTCGATCTGGAAGTACCGGTCTACGAGACCGTTGTACAGCGCGCACTCGCGTAGGAAGTGCCGGATCAAAAGCGGTATGTCGCGCCGCCGGTCGCGAAGCGGTGGAATTGCCAGCTTCACGGCCCCCAGCCGATAGAACAGGTCGCGGCGGAAGCGCCCTCTCTGCACCTCGCGCGCCAGGTCCCGGTTAGTCGCCGAAATGATCCGTACGTCCCCCCGATGAACCGTGTTCTCGCCCAGGCGCCGGTACTCCCCGTTCTCCAAGAGCCGCAAGAGCTTCACCTGAAGCTCCTCGCCCATCTCCCCCACTTCGTCCAGGAACAGCGTGCCGCCACCCGCCTCTTCCACCAATCCCACACGGTCCGCCACCGCGTCCGTGAACGCGCCGCGCACATGCCCGAAGAGCTGACTCTCGAGGAGACTCACCGGCATCCCACCCGCGTTGACCGCCACGAACGCCTTCTCGTGACGCGGACTCGCCCCGTGAATCGCGCGCGCGAAGAGCTCCTTGCCCACGCCCGTCTCGCCTTCTACATGGATCGGCGCGCGCGACGCGCTCGCGCGCTCCGCCAGTCGGATCAAGCGAATCATGCCTGGATCCGCAGTGAGGATCTCCTTGAAACTCCCGCGGGGGTGTATGCGACGCGCGTCCTCCGGCTCGTCGCTCATGAACGCCTCCGACTCCGCCTTCACTCCGCGCGCACCCACTTCTTCCATGGCGACGCGCTCCAAGGCCTCCGCGCCCGCCAGCAGGAACTCCACCTGCCTCGGTCCCACCGATCGCGTGCTGTCGAAAAGCGTGCAAAGGACGTATCCCCACTCGCCGGGTGCCGGTACCGCGACCATCGTCTGCCCCGTGAACGCTGGCACCACCTTTGGTTCTCCGTCGACGCCGAGGAACGTCGCGTCCCGATCCCGGTCCAGCCGCCGGATGATCTCTTTCGCCTCGGCCTTGGGAAGGTTGTACGTGATCCGTATCTCGTGTCCGCCCTTGCGCCGCCGCACCAGAAACAACCCCTCCGCACCCACGCTCTGCGCCACCTGGTACGCCATCTCCGTGCGCATCTCCTCCATCGGGAAACGCGCCTCCTCGTACACCCGGCAGATCGTCTTCAGCTCCTCCGCATTGGCCACGCTCGTGCGCAGGATCGCCTGGTCCAGCTCCGAGCTGGCCGTCTCCAGGAGCTCCTTCACCTGCTCCCGATCGCACGACTGAAGACCCTCGTAGTGACTCTCCGCCGTCTCCAGGTGTGAGCGGGCATCCTCGTAAAGCCTCAAGGCCGTGGCATTCCGCGCCAGATGTGCGCTCGCCTGGCACTCGAAGAACGGCACCTCGAGCTTCCGGGCGAGCTGCCGGGCCTCGATCAGATGCGCCTCCGCATCCGCGTTTCCCTGTTCGACAAGGAACGCCCCGTACGCCAGGCTCGCCTTCATCAGCTCGTAGCACTCGTGAATGCTCTTGAGCGTGTGGATCGCCGCCTCGAACGCCGATTTCGCTCGCAACCGTCTCCCCTGCGCGGCGTGCACCTGCCCCAGTACCCGCAGCACCGCCCCGAGCTCGTGTCGATCGCCGATCTTCTTGCAGAGCGCGACACAACGCAGGCCCAGTGCTTTCGCATCATCGTGTTGGGCATGTCGATAGCCGAATTCGGCCAGCCGGCACAGCACTGACGTCATCATGTCCGTATCAGGAAGTCCCTCAATCACAATTGACAACTCTTCTTCAAGATACTTGTGCGCCTCCGTACATCGATTCATTTCGATATACAGCTCTCCCAAAACCTCCCGTACCAGGGCACGGTCCCGCACACAGTCGCTCACATCTAAAGCTGTGAGTAAACTCATAAGATCGCGCTCTGCTTCATCAAAACGTCTCTGTAGAACCTTGACGCGGCACATATCTACCCCGGTCCATCGAAGGCTTGGCGTCACCTGCGCTGGAAGCTCCGCCAGGTTCTCCCGGAGAACACTGGATCTTTCTAGATGCTCAAGAGCCGATTTCCACCCGTCTTTTGACAACAACACTCCCTGCCGCCTTAGGACGTTCGCAATGTTTAGGCATGAAAGTGAACGCAGCCACATGATCCCGTGTCTTGCAGCAACGCTCTGAGCTCGTGTGTACAGCCTGAACGCTGCGTCAAGGTTGCCCATTCGCCTCTCGAACACCCCACGGTCATTGAGCGCAATCGCATGGGAAACCGTATAACCGAATCGGCGATAGGTTGCTACGGCCTGCTGGAAACACTCGTCGGCGTCAGCGGGGCGGCCCAAGTTCATGTAAGCTATCGCAAGAATGTGTGTGGCTTTTGCGTAAAGAAAATGGTGTTCTGTAGCTTGCAGTTCCTCGCGCACCGACTCAAGCAAGTTCGCTGCTTCCTTGAATCTCTCTGCCTTTCTCCACAGTACCATTGATCGTGTCACGATAGCTGCATGAGCAACTGCTGTGCTCAACTCGTTCTTCTCAATAACCACGATCTCGGCGAGAAGCTGCTCGGTCGTTTCAGTGCAGTAGAGGCTTCTGTTGGCTATGACAGCTAGCTTTATGAGAGCTTTTGAATCGGATTCGAGTCCGGGGGCAGAGAGAAGTTCTTCGCAAACCCGATCTCTACCCGGCCCCGGGTACGTTTCGGGGAGTTCGATCACGAAGGTGAACTTATCCTTCGCTTGAAGAACTGCGTGCTGAAGACTGTCACTCTGCGTACGTTGATTCTCCATAGTGCGTTAGGCTCAGCTTCTGCAAGGTAGTAGCAGTTTAACAGGAACACGGCCGGTGTGTCAATGCCGTGGTTATCTCTGAAGTCCGCGGTTATGCGGTGTGGCTCTCTGAGCGGGACCTTACGGAAGCACAGCGGTGTCGAGATTTCGACACCCTTACTGGCAGAGGGCGATCGACACCAGTGCCGCCGGGACACGCGTATGGCACGGTCTTTCCGGGGCACGCGGCCTCTGCCCCCTACCCCCGCAGCAAATAGTCGATCGTCGAGACCACCCGCACCGGCTTGAGGTCGTTGCGCTGGGTGAAGAGGAAGGTGGGGCCGCCGGGGCCGTACTCGGGGCCGGACGGCAGGACGACATCGCCGGCGCTCCCAGCAGAGTAGGAGGCCCTCCGCGCCCGTGTCCTCTAGATCGACGTTTCACAAGCGCGGGGCAAATGGCATATGATTCGGGGGCCACTGGTCCCGTTGCCCTGGTAATGCCATGATGCTGAACGTCCTCGTCGCGTGGATTGGATTCCTGATGGGCTGCGTCTCGGGCATGGTCACCGGGCTGTTCTTCCACGGCGAGAACTGGCTAGGTGGGTACGCGTCGTGGCCGCGACGGATGATCCGGCTCGGACACCTGGCTTTCTGGGGCCTCGCCTTCCTGAACCTCGCGTTCGCCCTGACCGCCCGGGCCTTGGGGCTCACGTCGGGCCTCAACGTGGCATCCACGCTCTTGATCGTCGGCGCTATCACGATGCCACTCGTGTGTTACCTGAGTGCGTGGAGGTCGCATTTCCGACGCGTGTTCTTCGTTCCTGCCCTCTCGGTAACGGTCGCCGTCGTCCTCTTTCTGCTGAAGATAATCGAACAATGAAGATCGCACTCATCGCAATGAGCGGTATTCGCGTCCATGATCGAGAGCTACTCGAGCTCGGACTCACGCTCCCCGGCTTTGTCGAACGTAGCAAGACCATCGCGTCCTTGCCGAGCCTGGGCCTCCTCACACTCGCGGCACTAACAGCGCCGAGTCACGAGGTTCAGTACATCGAAATGCCCGACTTGCCGCCGGGGGGCACGACGCCCGGGAATTTCGACCTCGTCGCCATCTCGAGCTACACTGCCCAGATAGACGAGGCGTATGAGCTGGCCCAACGCTACAGGAGCCGGGGTGTTCCCGTGGTCATGGGTGGGCCCCATGTCACAGCCCTACCGGAAGAGGCATTGCGCTTCTGCGACACGGTCGTGATCGGCGAGGGCGAGCCGTGCTGGTCCGAGGTGCTGGAAGACGCCGAAGCGTCCGCACTCAAGCAGCGCTACGGTTCGCGCAAGGGCAACTACGATCTGGCCGATGCCCCCGTCCCCGCGTTCGAGCTCCTCGACATCTCGGAGTACAACCGGCTCACGGTGCAGACGAGCAGGGGATGCCCGCACCTGTGCGAGTTCTGCGCCGGCTCCGTGCTGCTCACGGATAGGTACAAACAGAAGCCGGTCTCGAACGTTCTGAAAGAGATCGATCGCATCCTTTCGATCTGGGACCAGCCGTTCATCGAGTTTGCGGACGACAACAGCCTGGTGAACCGCGCTTACTGGAAGGAACTGCTCCCGCCGCTGAAGGAGAAGAAAATCCGTTGGTTCGCGGAAACCGACCTGTCAGTGGCCGACGACGACGATCTCCTTGACCTGATGAAGGCGACCGGTTGTGCGCAGGTGTTGATTGGACTGGAGAGCCCCAACCAAACCGGCCTGAATGGCCTTGAGCTGAAGAGCGATTGGAAGCTCAGGAAGCTGCCGCACTACAAGGATGCGATCAGGAACATCCAATCCCATGGCATCACGGTGAACGGCTGCTTCGTCATCGGATTGGACGGACACACGACCGACGTGTTCGACGAGATCTTCGAGTTCGTGAAGGATGCCGAGCTCTACGAAGTCCAGATCACTGTTTTGACGGCCTTTCCGGGCACTCCCCTGTACGAGCGACTGAGTCGGGAGGGACGGCTGATCGAGCCCGAGAACTGGAAGAAGTGCACGCTTTTCGATCTCAACTACCAGCCGGCGAACATGTCCCCACAGGACATGCGGGACCGGTTCAGAAAG
>Ga0224512_10005305_pt1 | contig 10660 bp, 9 predicted proteins | sample SF_May12_sed_USG_4_FD_169103 | JGI IMG/M metagenome (GOLD analysis project Ga0224512, IMG submission 169103) | Sediment microbial communities from San Francisco Bay, California, United States - SF_May12_sed_USGS_13 | ecosystem: Environmental > Aquatic > Marine > Sediment | place: USA: California...
AATCCGCTCTTCGTGCGGCTCTCCGACGGCGGCATCCGCAACGGCTACACGATCAAGATCTTGAACAAGCTCGCAACGCCGCGCTTCTTCAGTCTGACCGTCTCCGGCGTTTCGGGCGCCACGATGCAGGTGGTCGGACAGAACGGCGCGGCCGGCGCGGCGGTGATCCTGGAGGCCAAGCCCGACCGGGTCGCCGAGTACAAGATCTACTTGAAGGCGCCGGCCGACGCGCTCAAGGCCACGCGCACAGAAATCAGCTTCCTGCTCACCGACTCCAAGACCGGCGCGGTGGCCCGCCGCGAAAGCTTCTTCCAGGGGCCCAAACGCTGACATCGTAAGACCCTGACACCATGAGACGCTGACGCCATGAAAAGCACAAAATCCAGACAGCCCGGATGGTGGATTCCGTGGACCTTCGTCGGTGCCTTCGTTGTCGTGGTCGGCGCCAACGCCGCCATGGTGACCGCCGCCTTCAGCACCTTCACGGGTCTCGACACCGCCAATCATTACCGGCGCGGCGTCTCCTACAACAAGGCACTCGAGGCCGAAGCGGCACAGCGCAAGCGCGGCTGGAAAGCAACAGTGCGCATCACCCAGACTGGCCCGCGCCGCGGCCGCCTCGTCGTCGCTTTCGCCGATCGCCAGGGCGCCGGCCTGCTGTCGCTCGACGTCACGGCGCGGATCGTCCGTCCGACCAATGCGGGCGATGACTTCGCCGCCATACTCAAGCCGCTGGGCGACGGGCGCTATGCGGCCGACATCGCCTTCCCGCTCGCCGGCCAATGGCGTGCGGAGGTGTTTGCCCGGCGCGGGACCGCTCGCCATCGGGTCAACCAGCGCTTCGAGATCGAATGAGCCCGGATGGCACCAGCACGGTCGCCGACCCAGGCACCACCGAGGCCGTCCCGGTCGACGATGTGAGGGCCAGTGGCGAGACGTTCGCGCTTGGCTCCTACATCCGTGAGACGGCCGCCGGCCGCCATGCGCTCGATTTCATGGTCGAGGGCGTGCATTGCGGCGGCTGCGTGGCCAAGATCGAGCGCGCACTTTCTGGTGAAGCCGACGTAACCAATGCCCGGGTCAATCTCTCGACCCGGCGCTTGGCGCTGGAATGGTCGGGCCCGCCCGCGCGCGGCAACGCCCTGGCTGCCGCGGTCGAAAAGCTCGGTTTCGGCCTCGTACCCTACGATCCCGAGCGGCTCGCCGATTCCGACAAAGACGAAGAGAAGGCGCTGCTGCGCGCTATGGCGGTGGCCGGTTTTGCCGCCGCCAATGTGATGCTGCTTTCGGTCTCGATCTGGGCCGGGCATTTCCAGGACATGGGCGCCGCCACCCGCGCATTGATGCACTGGTTTTCCGCCTTGATCGCCCTGCCGGCGATCCTCTATGCCGGTCGCCCCTTCTTCCGCTCGGCTTGGAGCGCGCTGAGGGCCTTGCGCACCAACATGGACGTACCGATTTCGCTGGCCGTCTTGCTCGCGGGTGCCGTCAGCCTTCACGAGACCATCGTCGGCGGCCCCCACGCCTACTTCGACAGCGCGATCACGCTCTTGTTCTTCTTGCTCGTCGGCCGCTACTTGGACCGCCGCGCGCGCGGCCGGGCGCGCCAGGCCGGGACGCGGCTCTTGGCCCTGCGCGCCAAGGCTGTGACCGTGCTCGGCGCCGACGGCGCGCGCCGCCCGCTTCCGCCCGAGCAGGTTGCGCCAGGGATGTCCGTCTTGATCGCCGCCGGCGAACGCATCGGCGCCGACGGCTGCATCGTCTCCGGGACATCGGAAATCGACCAGAGCCTGATCACCGGCGAGGCGCTGCCGCAATCGGTCGGTGTCGGGGACCAGGTCTTTGCTGGCACGTTGAACGGTTCCGGTGCGCTCACGATCACGGTGACGGGCGCGGGCGAGGACACGCTTCTGGCCGAAATCGCGCGCCTGATGGAGGCCGCAGAACAACGCCGCGCCCGGTACGTTGCGCTCGCCGACCGCGTGGCCCGGCTCTACGCTCCCGTTGTCCACGCGCTCGCCCTGGTAACCTTCGTCGGCTGGTGGCTTGTCGCCGGGCTAGCCTGGCAGCCGGCGCTGCTCATTGCAGTGGCCGTGCTTGTCATAACCTGCCCGTGCGCGCTCGGCCTTGCCGTGCCGGCGGTTCAGGTCATCGCCAGCGGCCGCCTGCTGCGCCAAGGCATCCTGCTCAAATCGGCGACGGCACTCGAACGCCTGGCCCAGGTCGATACCGTTGTCTTCGATAAGACTGGCACGCTCACCACGGGCACGCCGGCGCTCACACCCAATCCCAACATCGACGACGACGGCCTGCGCCTTGCCGCCTCGATGGCCGGCGCCAGCCGTCATCCCCTCGCCCGCGCGCTTGCCCGCGCCGTACCCGACGTGCCTGTGGCGCACGACGTCACCGAAGAGCCCGGCCGCGGCCTCAGCCTGCAAACCGCCGCCGGCGAGATGCGCCTCGGCAGCCGCGCCTGGTGCGGAATTGACGAGGGCGATGACAGCGGTCCCGAACTCTGGCTGGCCCGGCCGAATGCCGAGCCCATCCGCTTCGGCTTTTCAGAGCAGCTGCGCGAGGACGCCGAGGCCGTGGTTGCGGCCCTGCAGGTCCGAGGGCTGGCGGTCGAGCTCTTGTCGGGCGACCGCCCAGCGACCGTCGCGGCGATTGCCGCCCGCCTCGATATCTCCCATTGGCGAGCGGCGCAGAGCCCGGCGGACAAATGCGCGCGTCTCGCAGAACTCGCCGATGCGGGCCGCCGCGTGCTGATGGTTGGTGATGGGCTGAACGATGCACCGGCGCTCGCCGCGGCTCACGTCTCGCTTTCGCCGTCGAGCGCGGCGGATCTCAGCCAGACCGCGGCCGATGCGGTGTTCCAGGGCGCACGCCTCGCCCCGGTTCTGGAAGCGCTCGCGACGTCGCGGCGCGCCGGGGCCCTGGTGGGCCAGAACTTCGCACTGGCTTTCGGTTATAATCTGCTGGCCGTTCCTGTTGCCGTTGCCGGGATGGTAACGCCTTTGATCGCGGCGCTCGCCATGTCGGCGTCCTCGGTTGCGGTGATCGGTAATGCGCTCCGGCTGGCCGCCCGGCCACGCCATGGCATGACGCCGCGCAAAGAAGACTGGCCGCGCTGATGGACGTGCTCATCTATCTGATCCCGCTCGCCATTGTCTTCGGCGGCATCGGGCTGGGCGCCTTCCTCTGGGCGCTGAAATCGGGCCAGTTCGACGATATGGACGGCGCTGCTGAGCGCATTCTTCACGACGACGACGAAAAGCCAACGCCCGCCGAGTAAGCGCAGCGAATTGGCAGGCTGCGTTTGACCGATATCAAGGACGCCGGTCCACCGGCACCCCAGTATCGCTTTACCGACCGGACGAAGAAGCAACGCAGATCGGGTGCGACCTGCCAAGAGTGTAGGCGTGCCTTCAATTAATCGTCGCAATTGAATGGCGAGAGGCGGATCCCATCGGTCGAAACACACAACCGGACACAACGCGCCCGTCCAAATTCTTCGTTGAGCTGATAAAGCCCTCGCACTACGACGATGACGGCTATGTCATCCAGTGGCGACGCGGCTGGCTGCCCTCCTCGAACTCGCTCGCCTGCATCTATGGACTGGTGCTCGACGCGGCCGAGCGGCGCGTCCTCGGCGACGATACGCAGATCGTCGTCAACGCCCATGACGAAACCAACACCGTCGTGCCCGTGGCGCGGATCATCGACCGCATCAAGAAAGGCGGCGGCAACGGGATCGTCTGCATGGTCGGCGTGCAGTCGAACCAGTTCCTTCGCGCGATGCATCTGGCGCAGAAGTTCGTCGCCGCGGACATCCAGGTCGCCATCGGCGGTTTCCACGTCAGCGGCTGCCTGGCCATGCTCGACAAATTGACCCTGGAGCTTGGCGTCGCGGTCAAACGCGGCATCACTCTATTCGGCGGCGAGGCCGAGGGCCGGCTCGACGAGGTGCTGCGCGACGCCCATCGCGGCGAGTTGAAGCCGATCTACGACCATCTCGGCAAAATGCCGGATCTGCGGTGCCAGCCGACCCCATTCCTGCCGCTCAAGATGCTGCGCCGGACCTCGGGCTGCTTCACCAGCTTCGATGCCGGCCGGGGCTGCCCCTTCAATTGCAGTTTCTGCTGCATCATCAACGTACAGGGCCGCGTCTCGCGCTTCCGAGAGGCCGATAAGGTCGAGGCGGTGATCCGCGCCAACGCCGCCCAGGGCGTCACCAAATACTTCATCACCGACGACAATTTCGCGCGCAACCGCAATTGGGAGCCGATCCTCGACCGGCTCATCGAACTGCGCGAGCGCGAGGGCCTGGCGATCACCTTCATCATCCAGGCTGATATGTTGTCCCACCGCATTCCCGGCTTCATCGAGAAGGCGGTCGCCGCCGGCTGCCGTTATGTCTTTCTCGGCCTGGAGAGTGTCAATCCGGAGAATCTTGCCTCTGCCAACAAGAAGCAGAACCAGATCGGCGAGTATCGGCGCATGCTGGTCGCCTGGAAACGCGCCGGCGTGGTGACGATCGCCGGCTATATCCTGGGCTTTCCCGCCGACACGCCGGCATCGATCCGCCGCGATATCGCCACCGTCCAGCGCGAGATTCCGATCGACCTCCTGGAGTTCTTCGTGCTCTCGCCCGCACCCGGCTCGGCCGACCACAAGCGCATGTATGAGGGCGGCACCTGGATCGATCCCGATCTCAACAAGGGCGACGCCGAGCATGTGGTCACCGACCATCCGCGCATGTCGCGCGAGGAATGGCAGGCGATCTACCACGAGGCCTGGGAGCTCTATTACACCGACGAACATATCGAGACGCTGGTCCGCCGCGCCCTCGCCTGCGGCATGAAGCCGGTACGCCTGGTCCAGCAAATCTGGGCCTATAGCGGCATCCCGCGCTATGAGGGTGTGCATCCACTGCAGGGCGGCCTCATTCGCCGCAAGCGGCGCGCCGACCGCCGCCCCGGCTATCCCCGCGACACGTTCATCAAGTTCAATTTCAACCGGCTCATTGAATTCACTGGAACGAACCTGAGGCACCTTCGCTATGCACTAAGGCTGCACCGGATGCGTCATCGCATCGAGCGCGAGCTCAAAGGCCGCACCTATAGCGATGAAGCGATCACGCTGGAGCCGGAGGTGCCGGGGAAGGAAACCGCGCCGCCGCCACCCCTGCCGATCGACCCGCTCGTGGCGAGAAGCAGCGGAGAAAGCCCCAACGCTCCAGAGGCTTCGCCTTGAGACTACCGAAGGGCGAGCGCCTCAGTCGTCTGGAATAACGACGGTCGCCTCGAGTTCGATCTTGCCGGGCGTGTCGAGCAGGTCGGCAACGAAGATCATGCTCATTGCCGGGAAATGCTTGCCCATGAGCTCGCGCCAGATGGCACCCAGCGCGGGCCGCGCCTTCAGATAAGCCGGCTTGTCGATACAGAAGGCGGTGATGCGGCAGATATGCTCGGGCTTGCCGCCGGCCGTCCTTACGATCGCCAGGATGTTCTTCAGCGCCTGCTCGAACTGCGGCGCGATCTCCTCGCTCTCGAAGACCTCTTCCTCGTTCCAGCCGACCTGCCCGGCCACGAACAACAGCTTTCCGGGTCGGCTTTCAATTGCGTTCGAATAGCCGATGGGGCGTTTCCAGCCTTCGGGCAGGATGGCGTTCATGAGGGTTCCTCGCTGGATGCTCGTGTGGTTCGTTTTGCCGGGCAGCTATACCTGAATGGCTCTATTCCTGGATCGCCGGCGGGTCGTGATCCTCGTCCCAACCGGCCTCGGGCTCGGGGTATTTCTCGAGCCACGCCTTGACCAGTTCGACATGCTCGCGTTCCTCCTCCACGAACTCCTCGGCCAATGCCGCCGCGTCGGTGTCGGCGGCGATTTTCACCAGATCCTCGAAATAGGCCACCGCCCGCTCCTCACCCTTCAGCGCCATCTTCAGCGCGTGGTGCGGCGTCATGAGATAGTGCGCAACGGAGATGTCGACATTCTCCGGCGCTTCGGTGCCGGGCCAGCGATACGCAAGCGGCGAGATATACGGCAGCTCCGCCCCGGCCGCGCGCTGCTTGATTTGTGCCGCGTGCTTGCCTTCGATTTCGGCCAGCTTGCCAAACAGCTCGGCGAGCTCGCGGTTGTTGTGAACCTGCATTTGGTCGGCAAGATCGGCGTAGCGCGACTGCGCCTCGCGCTCGATCGCATAGGCGCGCGCCAGCATCTGCTCGACGGTAACCTTTTTGGATTCGCTCATATCTCGAACTCCCTCGCCTCCAATTCCTACACCTCAAATTCCTTTTCGAAATACGCCGCATCGACCGACGGGCCATCCGACGTCGCGGCCGAATAGGCCGGACGTTCACCGCTAAAGAGGACACCGGTATTGAAACCGTCGTCGGTCATGATACGCCGCGCCGCCCGCGCCGGATCGTCGGTCGGCTCGACCGAGGCCAGGTGAACCTGATTGCGCCATTCACGCTCATCAGGGCGGAAAGTGACGCAAGGGCTCAGGATCTCAACAAACGAAAAGCCCTCATGCCGGATCGCCTCCGCAATCAGGGCGGCCGTTCCCAGCAGATCGCCGGAGAAGGCCCGCGCCACGAAGCTGGCCCCCGAGGCAAGCGCGATCACCAGCGGGTGGAAAGGCCGCAGCCCGGTGCCGCTCGGCGCCAGCGCGCTTTCGGCCCAGTCCGGCTCCGTCGTCGGCGAGGGCTGGCCCTTGGTCATGCCATAGACGCGGTTGTCCATGACGATGTAGGTGAGGTCGATGTTGCGCCGGCAGGCATGCAGAAAGTGATTGCCGCCGATCGAAAAGCCGTCGCCGTCGCCGCTGGCCACCAGCACGGTGAGATCGGGCCGCGCCACCTTGAGCCCCGTGCCGAGCGCCAATGAGCGACCGTGTACCCCGTGAAAGCCGTAACAATTGGCATAGGCTGGAATACGCGACGAACAGCCGATCCCCGACACCACGGCAACATTCTCGGGCTGAAGCTGCAGCTCGGCAAGCGCTGTGGTAATCGAACCCAGCACCGAATAATCGCCGCAGCCAGGGCACCAGACCGGCTTGATGTCGGACTTGTAGTCGCGCGGCGTCAGAGCCTCGCTCATCGGGGTGGCATCCATGGTCATTGCAACTCTCTGATTGCGGACAAGATTTCTTGAGCCCGGAAGTTGAGCGGCCCCGGCCGGCACAGATGCGCGGCATCGCGCGGCAACCCGTATTCGGCGCGCAGGTGGCGCAGAAACTGGCCTGAATGGGTCTGCTCGACGACCAGCATGCGTTCCACTCCCTCAAGCGCCGCGGCGAATTCCTCGGGCCGGCTGGGCGCCAGCAGGCGCAAGGCGATCAGCTTCACGGCAAGCCCGTCTTCGCGGGCTTTTCCAATCGCCTCGCGCGCGGGTCCGGTGCTCGATCCCCAGGTAATGACCGCAAGCGGTCCCTCGCCCTCGATGTCGGCCCAATGCTGGCCATAGTCGAAGCCGGTCAGCTTGTCCGATCGCTTGTCGAGCTGGCTGGAATGGTCGCCGGCCGCCGTCGAGGGCGTGCCACGGGGATTGTGTTCCAGCCCGTCGGCGGTGTACTGGCCGCCGGGCGTTCCGGGGACCGTCATCGGCGAGACGCCGTCCGCCGTCAGCGCATACCGCCGATAGCCGACCTCGGGCGCCGTCTCGATCTTGCGGTTGGCGATGAAGGCGAGGTCGGCCGGGCGATCGATCACCGCCTTGGCCTGGCCGAGGAACTGGTCCGACAGCACGATCGCCGGCGCCTGCATGGCCTCGGCCAGATGCACGGCCCATTGCGTGGTGAACAGGCAATCGGCGACCGAGGTCGGCGCCAAGACGATATGCGGCGCATCGCCATGGCAGCCATGGAGGGCCATGTTGAGATCGGACTGCTCCGATTTCGTGGGAATGCCGGTCGACGGCCCGCCGCGCATCACATCGACGACCACGATCGGAACTTCGGATGCCACGGCAAGGCCCAGCGATTCCAACATCAGCGCCAGGCCCGGACCCGAGGTTGCGGTCAGCGACGGCACCCCGCCATAGGAAGCACCAATGATCATGTTGATCGAGGCCAGCTCGTCTTCGGCCTGAACCAGCGAGCCGCCCGCCTTGACCAGCGCCGGCGCCATCCATTCGAGAATTTCGGTTGCAGGGGTGATTGGATAGGCCGCGACGAAACGAACGCCGCCGCGGATCGCTCCCATCCCCGCCGCCTCGTTGCCGCTGATGATCCAGCGCTTGTCGCCAGCCGGGCCCGCCGGCGCCAGCTGGACGGCGGACGCAATCTCGCTGGCGGCATCGATGCCCGCCGCTAGCGCCGCTTTGCTGGCTGTAATCGCCCCGACGCCCTTGCCCGCAAGCGTCGTTTCGATCTCTGCGTCGAGCGCTTCGCGCGGCAGGCCGATGACGGCGGCGGCGATGCCGAGCGCCACCATGTTGGGCCGGCCGCCCTTGATCGACTTGGCGAGGGCTGCGATCGGCAGCGTCACGATCCGCGCGCCGGAGTCGACGATGACCCGCGGCGCCTCATCGGCATCGCTATCGGCGACGACGAGGCTGTCCGGTCCCAGATTGAGCTCGCCCGCGAACCGGTCGGCATTCATCCAGTCGATGGCGATCTGCAGATCGCAGCGATCGGCAGCCGCATCGACCGGCATCCTGGCAAGGCGCAGGATGGCTGCCGCCTCGCCGCCGCGGATCTGGGGACCAACGGAGCGGGTAAACAGGCCATAGAGCCCGGCCCGCGCAGCGGCCTTCAGCAGCATGCCTCCGGCCGTGATGGCACCGGCGCCGCCGCTGCCATTGATCGCCAGCGCTATGCTCTGCCGATCTGATGTTTCCTTGCTCGATGCTGGGCTCATCGCTGGATCTTCATTTGCTTGCCTGGGTATAGCGGTTTTTCGCAGCGCAGCGAAGACTAGGGAAATCGCTCGGGACGGTGATTGACATAGATCATGGAGGGCCCAGGCCCGCAACAGCATCCTCCGGCCCAGTTTCATGTTTCGAATATTGCGGGTGCGTAAAGATGACTGCAGACGCTTTTTGCTGGCAAATGACCAGCCCGGATGCGCCCTTGGCGCGGACCGCCTTCGACCCCTTCCCGCCCGGGAAAGGCGAGGTCGTTGTAGAGGTTTCGGGCTGCGGCGTCTGCCATACCGATCTTGGTTACTATTATGACGGCGTGCGGCCAAATCACGATTTGCCGCTGACACTCGGCCACGAAATCAGCGGCCGCGTTGCCGCCGCCGGCGAGGGCGCCGAGGCCTGGGTCGATCGCACCGTGATCGTGCCGGCCGTCATCCCCTGCGGGACATGCGATGCCTGCAAACGCGGCCGCGGCACCATCTGTCCGAACCAGAAGATGCCCGGCAACGATATCCAGGGCGGCTTTGCCAGCCACGTCGTCGTGCCGGCCCACGGTCTATGCGCCGTCGATGAGGACCGTCTGGCCAAAGTCGGTCTCAGCCTCGCCGACGTCTCGGTGGTGGCCGACGCCATGACAACGCCCTACCAGGCCGCGCTCCAGGCCGGCGTGCAGTCGGGCGACTTCGTGGTGGTGATCGGCGCCGGCGGGGTCGGCGGGTACGCCGTACAAATAGCCGCCGCGCTGGGCGCCACAGTGGCCGCGATCGACGTCGATCAGAGCAAGCTCGACGCGGTGACCGATTACGGCGCCGCGCTCGCGCTCAACGCCCGCGAGCATGATGGCCGCGCGCTCAAGAAGGCAGTGCAGGAATTCGCCCGCGAGAAGGGCCACAAGACCACCGAATGGATCGTCATGGAGTGCTCGGGCACCGGCGCCGGGCAGACCACGGCCTACGGCCTTCTCAATCGCGGCGCCACGCTCTGCGTCGTCGGCTTCACGATGGACAAGGTCGAGGTCCGGCTTTCCAACCTGATGGCATTCCACGCCCGCGCACTCGGCAATTGGGGCTGCCCGCCGGAGCTCTATCCCGGCGCGCTCGAATTGGTGCTCGACGGCAAGGTCAAGGTCGGCCCGTTCGTCGAACGCCACCCCCTCGACGACATCAACCGGGTCTTCGAAGCGGCGCACGCGCACGAGCTCAAGCGGCGCGCCGTCCTCGTACCCAACGGCAACTAGACAGAAAACTTAAGGAAACAGTGAGGCAGCGATGACCGCCACCACACATCAGATTACCGAACGCAGCGCCCCCAAGACGCTGATCGACCACAATCTCGTCGAGGCGAGCATCGAAGAGCTTTCGGACGGCATGATCCTCTACGAGAAGCGGCCCGCTAAGCGCCTCGACGGCAGCGAGGCCGCCGGTCTCTACAACGCTTGGATCGTGCTCAACAATCCTGCGCAGTACAACTCCTACACCACCAACATGGTGAAGGCCGCGATCCTCGCCTTCCGCCGCGCCTCCTGCGATCGCGAGGTTAATGCCGTCGTCTTTACCGGCGCCGGCGACAAGGCCTTCTGCACCGGCGGCAACACCAAGGAATACGCCGAGTACTACGCCGGCAATCCGCAGGAATACCGGCAGTACATGCGGCTTTTCAACGACATGGTTTCGGCCATCCTGGGCTGCGACAAGCCGGTCGTCTGCCGGGTCAACGGAATGCGCATCGGCGGCGGCCAGGAAATCGGCATGGCCTGCGATTTTACCGTCGCCCAGGATCTTTCCAATTT
>Ga0224512_10005306_pt1 | contig 10658 bp, 8 predicted proteins | sample SF_May12_sed_USG_4_FD_169103 | JGI IMG/M metagenome (GOLD analysis project Ga0224512, IMG submission 169103) | Sediment microbial communities from San Francisco Bay, California, United States - SF_May12_sed_USGS_13 | ecosystem: Environmental > Aquatic > Marine > Sediment | place: USA: California...
CGGCGCCGAAGAGGAAACGAAGGCGGGGTATTCCGGCGATTGGTTCCGTACCGGCGACAGCGTGGCCATGGTCGAGGATGGCGCCATCACCTATCTGGGCCGTCTCGACGAGATGATGAACGCAGGCGGCGTGCGCGTCTCGCCGCTCGAGGTCGAGGCCGCGCTCGCACCCTTCCCGGGGATCGGCGAGCTGGCCGTGGCCGAAGTGCCGGTGAAGGCCGACACCACGGTGATCGGCGCCTTCTACACCGCGCCCGCACCCCTGCCCGAGGCCGAACTTCGGGCATTTGCCGCCGCCCGCCTGGCACGATACAAGGCGCCGAAGGTCTGGCAGCACCTGCCCGCCCTTCCCCGCACCGCCACGGGCAAGACCGACCGCCGCGCGCTCCGGGCGCTTTTCGCGGCCCGCACGGAGACCTGAATGATCAAGCTCGACATCCTCTCGGACCCGATCTGCCCCTGGTGCATGATCGGCAAGGCCCGCCTCGACCGCGCCCTCGAGCAGCGCCCCGACCACCCTTTCGAGATCGAGTGGCACCCGTTCCAGCTCAACCCCGAGATGCCCCGCGAGGGGATGGACCGGCGCGCCTATCTCGAGACCAAGTTCGGCGGCCAAACGGCGGCGGCCGAGGTCTATGCCCGGGTCGACGAAGCGGCGCGCGAGTCAGGCATCGAGATCGACTGGGCCGCGATCCCGCGCACGCCGAACACGCTCGACGCGCACCGGCTGATTCACTGGGCGGGGCTCGAAGGGCGGCAGACGCCGGTCGTGGCGGCGCTGTTCCGCGCCTATTTCAGGGAAGGCCGCGACATCGGCGACCGCGACACGCTGGCCGACATCGCCGACGGCGCCGGGCTCGACGCGGCGATGATCCGGCGGCTCCTGGCCACCGGCGCCGACGAGGACGACATCCGAGCCCGCGATGCGCATGCCCGCGAGCGCGGGGTCACCGGCGTGCCGACCTTCCTCATCGCCAGCCAGCACGTGGTGCCCGGCGCGCAGCCGCCCGAGCTCTGGCTCAAGCTCATCGACGAGATCCTCGAACAGGTCGGCAGGTGAGGCCCACTGAGCGCCTCGGCCAGACCGAGTTCATCGCGCTGACCGCGATGCTCTTCGCCACCATCGCGTTTTCGATCGACGCGATGCTGCCGGCGTTGCCCGAGATCGCGTCCGACCTCACGCCCGCAGACCCGAACCGCGCCCAGCTGATCCTCACCAGCTTCGTGCTCGGCATGGGCGCGGGCACCTTCGTCGCCGGGCCGATCTCCGATGCGCTCGGCCGCCGGCCGGTGATCCTCGGCGGCGCGGCGCTCTACATCCTCGGCGCCGGCCTCGCCTGGGTAGCTCAATCGCTCGAGCTGGTGCTGGCGGCCCGGGTGCTGCAGGGGCTCGGCGCGGCGGGACCGAGGGTGGTGTCGCTCGCCATGGTGCGCGACCTCTATTCGGGGCGAGAGATGGCGCGCATCGTCAGCTTCGCGATGATGATCTTCACCCTGTTCCCGGCGGTCGCGCCGCTCATCGGCTCGTTCATCATCGCCGGCTTCGGCTGGCGCGGCATCTTTGGCGCTTTCATCGTCTTCTCGCTGCTCTCGGCAGCCTGGCTCTGGATCAGGCAGCCAGAGACGCACCCTCCCGAGGCGCGCCGGCCGCTCCGCACCGGGCCAATCCTCGAGGCGGCGCGCGAGGTGCTCTCGCACCGGCTGATCCTGACCACCATCGCGGTGCAGATGCTGGGCTTCGGCGCGCTCTTCGGCACGCTCTCCTCGACCCAGCAGATCTTCGACCAGACCTTCGGCCGGGCCGAAAGCTTCCCGGTCTGGTTCGCGCTGATCGCGGTGATCTCCGGCAGCGGCAGCCTGCTCAACGCCGCCATCGTGGTGCGTCTGGGGATGCGGCGGGTGATCTCGGCCACGCTCGCCGTCCAATGCGCGCTGGCCTTCGGCTTCGCGCTCGTCACCGCAGCCGGGCTCTGGCCCGCCTGGGGCTACTTCCCGGCCTACCTCGCCTGGACCACCTTCGTCTTCTTCTCGGCCGGCCTGACCTTCGGCAACATCAACGCGCTCGCCATGGAGCCCGTCGGCCACATCGCCGGCATGGCCGCCTCGATCGTGGGCTCGCTGGCGACGGTCGCGGCCGTGTTCATCGCCGCGCCCATCGGCCTCGCCTACGACGGCACGCCGGTGCCGCTCGCCCTCGGGGTTGCGCTCTGTTCGGGGGCCGGCGTTCTCTTGATGCGGACAATTCCGCGCGATGCCCACGCCAGAATCCCGCAGCCATGACGTGACGCGCACGGCGAGCCGCGCTATGGCTGCGAAACACCCGAAATGAAGGATCCCGCCCATGCTGATGCCGCGCCAGAAGACCCCCGATCTCTCCCTCCCGCTCGTCGGAGGCGGAACTTTCACGCTATCGGCGGAGCGCTCGGCGCGGGGCACGGTCGTCTGCTTCTACCGCGGGCTGCACTGCCCGCAATGCGCCAACTACCTGAAGGAGCTCGAGCGCCTCACCCCGGCCTTCTCGGAGCGCGATGTGGGCACCGTGGCGATCTCGTCGGACGGTGCCGACCGCGCCGCCGCCATGGCCGAGAAGGTGGGCGCGGCGGAGCTGCGCTTTGCCTACGGCCTGCCGCTCAAGGAGGCGCGCGACTGGGGGCTCTACATCTCGGCCTCGCGCGGCAAGACCTCGATCGGGATCGAGGAGCCGCCCTTGTTCTCAGAGCCAGGGGTCTTCCTCGTCACCCACGACCGCACACTCTATTACCTGAACGTGCAGACCATGCCCTTCGCGCGACCGCAGTTCGGCGATCTGCTGGGGGCCGTCGATTTCGCGATCGAGAAGGACTATCCGGCGCGCGGCGAGTACACCGGCAAGGTGTGAGCCGATCCGGGCAGGCCGGGACTTCTGCGCAAACCAGGCCGCTGGCCGTTCCGCTCATGCCACCTGCGCCGCCGGCGTCGCGGCCTTCTCGGCCAGGGCGCGGACGATTGCGAAGGCGCCCTTGATCTTCTCGCCCTCCTTCACCCAGTCGCGGCGGATCACCACCCTGTTGTCCTTCACCCTGGCCGCTCCCTTCTCGGCCTGAAGGAATTCCACCAGGCCCGCGGGGTTAGCGAACTTGTCGAGGTGGAACTGCACCGTGGCGCCCTTCGGCCCGGCGTCCAGCCGGCCGATGCCGGCCTTCTTGCATTCCGCCTTGATGCGCACCACCAGAAGCAGCGTGTTGACCTCGCGCGGCAGCGGGCCGAAGCGGTCGATCAGTTCCGCGGCGAACCCCTCGAGCTCCACCTTGGTGGTCAAGGACGACAGCCGCCTGTAGAGCCCGAGCCGCACGTCGAGGTCGGGCACGTAGTCCTCCGGGATCAGCACCGGCACGCCGAGGTTGATCTGCGGCGACCACTCGCCTTCGTCGGCAAGGCCCTGCAGCTCACCCGACTTGATGCGGGCGATCGCCTCCTCCAGCATCTGCTGGTAAAGCTCGTAGCCCACCTCGCGCATCTGCCCCGACTGCTCCTCGCCGATCAGGTTCCCCGCGCCGCGGATGTCGAGGTCCTGGCTGGCCAGCGTGAAGCCCGCGCCCAGCGTGTCGAGGCTGCCCAGCACCCTCAGCCGCTTCTCGGCCTGCGGCGTGAGCTTTCCGCGCGGCTTGGTGGTGAGGAAGGCGTAGGCCCGGGCCTTCGAACGGCCCACGCGGCCGCGGATCTGGTAGAGCTGGGCCAGGCCGAACATGTCGGCGCGATGCACGACCATGGTGTTGGCGGTGGGGATATCGAGGCCCGATTCGACGATGGTGGTCGACAAGAGCACGTCGTACTTGCCGTCGTAGAAGGCGTTCATCCGCTCGTCGAGTTCGCCCGCCGCCATCTGCCCGTGGGCCACGGCGTAGCTCACCTCCGGCACCTGCTCCTTCAGGAATCTCTCCATCTGCGGGATGTCGGCGATGCGGGGCACCACGAAGAACGACTGCCCGCCCCGGTAATGCTCCCGCAATAGCGCCTCGCGGATCGTCACCGAATCGAAATCGCTCACATAGGTCCGGATCGACAGACGGTCGACCGGGGGCGTGGCGATGACCGAGAGGTCGCGCACGCCGGTCAGCGCCAGCTGCAGCGTGCGGGGGATCGGCGTCGCGGTCAGCGTCAGCACATGGATATCGGTGCGAAGCTCCTTCAGCCGCTCCTTGTGCGACACGCCGAAATGCTGCTCTTCGTCGATGATCAGAAGCCCCAGCTTCCTGAACCTGATGCCCTTGGCCAGAAGCGCGTGCGTGCCGATCACGATGTCGACCGAGCCGTCGGCCATCCCCGCCTTCGTTTCGGCCGCGGCCCTTGCCGAAACAAAGCGCGACAACTGCCTGACCTTGAGGGGAAAACCCCGGAAGCGTTCGGTAAAGCTCTTGGCGTGCTGGCGGGCCAGCAGCGTGGTCGGCGCGATCACCGCCACCTGGCTGCCGCACATCGCCGCGACGAAGGCCGCACGGAGCGCGACCTCGGTCTTGCCGAAGCCCACGTCGCCGCAGATCAGCCGGTCCATCGGCCTGCCCGCGGCCATGTCGGTGAGCACGTCCTCGATGGCGGCCAGCTGGTCGTCGGTTTCCTGATAGGGAAAGCGGGCCGAGAAGTCCTCCCAGAGCCCGTGCGCGGGCTCCAGCACCGGCGCATGGCGCAGCGCCCTCTCGGCCGCGGTCCGCATCAGCCGGTCGGCAATGGCGCGGATGCGCTCCTTCAGCCGCGCCTTCTTGGCCTGCCAGGCGCCGCCGCCGAGGCGGTCGAGCAACCCCTCCTCGTGGCCGAAGCGCGACAGGAGCTCGATGTTCTCGACCGGCAGGTAGAGCTTGTCGCCGCCGGCGTATTCCAGCGCCAGGCATTCGTGCGCCGCACCAAGCGCGGTGACCACCTCGAGCCCGAGATAGCGGCCGACGCCGTGGTCGACATGCACCACCAGATCGCCCGGTGTCAGCGACTGAGCTTCGCTCAGGAAGTTTTCGGCCCGCCTGCGTTTTTTCGGCCTGGAGATCAGCCGGTCGCCAAGCACGTCCTGCTCGGAGACGACGGTCAGCCTGCCACCCTCGACCGGTCCCTCGAAGCCGGCCTCCAGCGCCCAGACGGCGAGGTGGATCGCGTTCGGCTTCAGCGCGCGCACGTCCTTGACCTCGGCAACGCCGGTCACGTCGTGATCCTCGAGAAGCCCCTTCAGCCGCTCCCGCGCGCCCTCGGTATACGACGCCAGGACCACCGGCCCCACCTTGCGCCTGGCCTGAAGATGATCCGCCAACGCCCCGAAGAGGCTGATCTTTTCCTGCTGGCGCTCCGGCGCAAAGTTGCGTCCGATGCGGCCGCCGCCATCCACCACGCATGGGCCGGTGGCGGTGGGCAGCACGCGGAGCTGCACCAAGCGGTGGCCCGCCACGGCCGCGTCCCAGGCCGGGGCATCGAGGTAGAGCAGGCCCGGCGCGACGGGCTTGTAGACGGTGTCGAGCCGGTGCTTCTGGGCCATCGCCTCGCGGCGGGCGTCGTACTGGTCGGCGATGGCATCCCAGCGCGAGAGCCGCGCGGGCTCGGTCTGGTCGTCGAGCATGACGGTGGCGCCGGGCAGGTAGTCGAAAAGCGTCTCCAGCCGTTCGTGGAAGAACGGCAGCCAGTGCTCCATCCCGGCATGCTTGCGGCCCGCGCTCACCGCCTCGTAGAGAGGGTCGTCCTGGCCGCCGGCGCCGAACTCGATGCGGTAGTTCTGCCGAAACCGTGTGATCGCCGCCTCGTCGAGGATCACCTCGGAAACCGGCGCAAGCTCCACCGCCGTGAGCTTCTCGGTGGTGCGCTGGCTGGCCGGGTCGAACCGCCGCGCGCCGTCGAGCACGTCGCCGAAGAGGTCGAGCCTGACCGGGCCGCCCTCGCCCGGCGGGTAGATGTCGATGATGCCGCCGCGGACGGCATAGTCGCCGGGCTCCATCACGGTGGCGGACTGCGAGAAGCCCATGCGCACCAGGTAGGCGCGGAGCGCGGCCTCGTCGACGCGGGAGCCCACGCGGGCGGCGAACGCGGCCCCGGCTACCACCTCGCGCGCCGGCACGAGTTGGGAGGCGGCGCCGAGCGTGGTCAGGAGCACGAAGGGCCCGGGCACGCCGGAGGCCAGCGCCGCCAGCGTCGCCATCCGCTGGGCAGAGATCTCGGGCGCCGGCGAAACCCGGTCGAAGGGCAGGCAGTCCCAGGCCGGGAAGGTCAGCACCACGGCCGAGGGCGCGAAGAAGGCCAGCGCCTCGCGCATCGCCTCCATCCGCTTGTCGTCGCGCGCGACATGCACGACGGGCGCGCCCTTCGCGAACTCGCTTGCCAGAAGCTGCCCGTCGAAGCCTTCGGGGGCGCCGCCAAGGGTGATGTGCCGGGGCTCTGTCATCGCGCGTCAGCTAAGGGCTGTGGCGGCGCTGTCAACCGCGCAGCCCGCCCAGGAGGAGGTTCTGATACATGCCCCAGAGCGCCGTGACGAAGAGCGCGAAGAAGCCGATCACCTGGATCGCGAGCCGCGTTCGCGCGATCTGCCGCTGCAGCGCCACGCCTCCGAGCGACTGCCCGGCAATCGTCCGCGCGGAGCGGAGCGTGACGTAGCCCACTGGGGTCAGCGGCGCGACGATCAGGAACACGGCCTGCGCGAACTCGATGCCGTAATGGAACCCGAGGAGCCCCAGAACGGTGAGCCAGAACGACATGACGCCCACGATCCAGGCCCCCGCCGACTCTTCGGCCGACACGATCCGGTTCGCGTGGATCTGCGCGAGGCTGTCGAGGTCGCTCTCGGCCTGGCCGCCGCGGCGGCGGGCGCGGAGCACCATGTCGTAGGGCACGCCGACCACGAAATGGCTTGCCGAGGACCAGACCACCGCCACCGCGAGCCAATACCAGAGATTGGAGAACGACCGCAGGTCGAGAAGTTCGTAGATCCGTTGGTACCAGCCCGGCTGCAATCCCATGCGCTTCCCTCCGGCCCGCTCGGCCCGCGGCGTTCTATATACTTGAGAAGCGCGGCAATCCATGCCACGCAACGCGAAATCTGCGGAGGCCTGGCCATGGCACCAATCGTCCCCCCATTTCCCGCTGCCCGGCTTCGCCGCGTGCGGTCGGGCGCGGGGCTCCGCGCGTTGGTGCGGGAGACGGCGCTGACCGTGGACGACCTGATCTGGCCGCTCTTCCTGCGCGACGGCGAGGGGATCGCCGAGCCGGTGGCCTCGATGCCGGGCGTGAGCCGGCTTTCGATCGACCGGGTGGTGGAAGCGGCGGCCGAGGCGGAAGGGCTCGGGATTCCGGCGATCTGCCTCTTTCCCTACACCGACCCGGCGAAAAAGACCGCCGCCTGCGAGGAGGCCTGGAACCCCGAGAACCTCACCAACTGCGCGATCCGGGCGATCAAGCGGGAGGTGCCGGGGATCGCGGTGATGACCGACGTCGCGCTCGACCCCTACAACAGCCACGGCCATGACAGGATCGTGCGGGAGGGCGAGATCCTGAACGACGAGACTGTGGTGGCGCTGGTGAAGATGGCGCTGGCCCAGGCCGAGGCGGGGGCCGACATCCTGGGGCCGTCGGACATGATGGACGGGCGGATCGGGGCGATTCGGCGGGCGCTGGAAGAGGCCGGGCGCCGGAACGTGGCGATCCTCTCCTACGCGGCGAAATACGCCTCGGCCTTCTACGGGCCGTTCCGTGACGCGGTGGGGGCGACCGGCGCATTGAAGGGCGACAAGAAGACCTACCAGATGGACCCGGCGAACTCGGACGAGGCGCTGCGCTCGGTCGCGCGCGACCTGGCGGAGGGGGCCGACATGGTGATGGTGAAGCCGGGGATGCCCTACCTCGACATCTGCCGGCGGGTGAAGGACGCCTTCGGGGCGCCGACTTTCGCCTACCAGGTCTCGGGCGAGTACGCGATGATCCGGGGCGCGGCCGAGCGCGGCTGGATCGACGGCGAGAAGGCGATGTGGGAGAGCCTCGTCGCCTTCAAGCGGGCAGGCTGCGACGGCGTGCTGTCCTATTTCGCGGCGGAAGTGGCGCGGCGGCTGAAAGCGGGCTGAGGCCGGGGCCGCGTCAGCTTCGGTCTGGCGGGCGGCGGTCGGACATCATCGCGGCGATCTCGCGGTCGGGCACCGCCCTTTCAGCATAGAGACAGCTGCCATGGTCGCGCAGCTCTTCCGCCGCCCGGATCATCTCGCCATAGGCGGCGCGCGCCAGCGAGCCGCCGACGCTGACCCGCTTGACTCCCACCTCGGCCAGCCGCGCCACCGTGTAACTCGGGCCAGAGAGACCCATGACGACGCTGACCGGCCGGTCGACCTCGCGGCAGAGCGTTGCAATGGTGCCGATGTCGGGCAGGCCGGGCGCGAAGAGCACCTCGGCGCCGGCCTCAGAAAAGGCCTGGAGCCGGGCGATAGTATCGGCGAGATCGGGTCGGCCCCAGAGGAAGTTCTCGCACCGCGCGGTGAGCACGAAGCCCTGCCCGCGCGCCGCCTCGGCGGCGGCGGCGATGCGTTCCACGGCCAGATCGAAGGGATAGATCGGCCGGGCGGGATCGCCGGTCGCATCCTCGATCGAGCCGCCCGCCAGGCCGGCCGCGGCGGCGGCGATCACGGTTTCGGCGCAGGCCTTTGGCGCGGCGCCGAACCCGTCCTCGAGATCGGCCGAGACCGGCAGGTCGGTCCCCGCGGCAATCGCCGCGGCATTGGCGACGATCTCGCCGCGGCCCAGCGCAGCGAAGGAATCGCGGCGCCCGGTCGAGAAGGCGTAGCCGGCGCTGGTGGTGGCGATGGCGGGAAAACCCAGTCCTGCGAGGATGCGTGCCGAACCCGCGTCCCATGCGTTGGGCATCACGAACGCGCCCTCGGCGTGGTGAAGCTGGCGGAAGCGGTCGACCTTGCCGCCCCGATCTCCGCCCTGCCCTTCTGTCAAAGCTCCGCTCATGGCCCGGCCAGCGCCGCCTCGCGTCGTTTCAGGCTGGCCTCGGGCCAGTGCTCGCTCCGCCGGTAGAATTGCGGCATGGCCGGGACGCCCTCGGGCAGGATCACCCAGGGCTGCTTGCTCTCGGTGAAGATGTGGATGTCGGGCGGGAAGGCATCGGGGTCTTCGAGGGTGCCGGTGCGCAGGAAGAGGAAGCGCTCCCCGGCCCCGGAATAGATGCTCCAGAGCGCCACCCGGCAAGCGGGCAGCGGAAGATGCGCTGGCCCTTGCCGCTTTCGCTCGGCGTCCAGACCTCCTCGGCCGCGCCCTGGGCGAGCTCGACCCGGCTTGCCTCGATCAGCGCGTTCAGCACGAAGGCCGAGCCAGTCTCGCGCTGGCACCAGCGGCAGTGGCAGCAGTGAACGAAGAGCGGGCGTGCCGTCATGAGGTAGCGCACGGCGCCGCAGGTGCAGTGGCCGGGGAAGCTCTCCATGACGTCCTCCGTTGCGCGTGTTCCGCTTGCGTTCTAGCCTGCCGCCGCCCCGCTTGTCACGCGGGGGCTTCGGGAGGACGCATGCCGCTCAGGATCGCCAACCGCGATGCGCGCCGGCTCTGGCTTCACGCCCAGGGTCTTTCGGAGGCGCCGCGCGGCGGCGCCGACCTGGCTTCGCTGATCGCGCGGCTCGGCTTCGTGCAGCTCGATTCGATCCGGGTGGTCGCCCGGGCGCATGACCACATCCTCTGGAGCCGGATGCAGAGCTACCGCCCGGGTCAGCTCGACAAGCTCCTCAGCGAGCGCGCCGTCTTCGAGCACTTCACCCACGATGCCTCGGTTCTGCCGGTCGAGACCTTTCCCTACTGGACCCGGCAATTCCGCCGCCGCCGGGCGCACATGGAGAGCTCGGCCTGGTGGCTGAGGCAGTTGCCCGGGAAGGCCCAGCGCCGGGCGATCCGCGACCGGATCGCCGCCGAGGGGCCGCTTTCGACCGCCGATTTCGAGAACTTGGGCCCCCGCCCGCAGGAGATGTGGATCCGCCCGGCGCACAAGGCGGCGCTCGACTACCTCTGGCACGCGGGCGAACTTGCCACCCATGCCAGGGTGAACTTCGTCAAGCACTACGACCTGGCAGAGCGGGTCATCCCCGAGCCGATGCGCGCTGCCGAGGCGACGGACGCGGCGCAGATCGACTGGCTCTGTCAGGGTGCGCTCGCGCGGCTCGGCTTTGCCAGCCCCGGCGAGATCCAGCGCTTCTGGGACGCCGCCTCGCCTGCCGAGGTCAAGGCCTGGCTATTCCGCGCCGGGACCGTACCGGTGGAGATCGAGGCCGCCGACGGCCGGCTCTTTCAAGCGCTGGCGCCCCCGGACATCGAGGCCCGGCTCGCGGAGGCTCCCGCCCCGACCGCGCGGCTGCGCATCCTCAACCCGTTCGACCCCGCGGTGCGCGACCGCACCCGGCTCGAGCGGCTTTTCGGCTTCGACTACCGCAACGAGATCTTCGTCCCGGCCGAGAAGCGGCGCTGGGGCTACTACGTGATGCCGCTCATCGAAGGGGATCGCTTCGTGGGCCGGATCGAGGCCAAGGCAGACCGCGGCGCCGGCCTGCTCACCGCGACGCGGATCTGGGCCGAGCCGGGCGTGCGCTGGACCGCGGCCCGGCAGGTCAGGCTCGAGGCCGAGCTTGCCCGGCTGGCACGGCTTGCGCGCTGCGGCGAGAGCCGCCTCTCGGCCGCGGCCCTGT
>Ga0224512_10005307_pt1 | contig 10656 bp, 11 predicted proteins | sample SF_May12_sed_USG_4_FD_169103 | JGI IMG/M metagenome (GOLD analysis project Ga0224512, IMG submission 169103) | Sediment microbial communities from San Francisco Bay, California, United States - SF_May12_sed_USGS_13 | ecosystem: Environmental > Aquatic > Marine > Sediment | place: USA...
CAAACTTCGCCAAAAGACAGGTAATAGACGCCAATAGCTTAGGGGTAAATTGCAAACTGCATAATCCGCTTCTCAGCCCTTCTTGTCGAGTACACGCATAAGCATCGCCTCCCCCAGATCGATTCACGGTGTTACGGCGAATCGTAAATGCGGTGATACGAAACTACGGCGGTGGCCGATGTCCGCTTTTTTGCAATTTAGGTCTGTTATTGGGTGCAAAGCAGACATCACAGAGGCGGTTGCCGACTTCCGGGTTTGACCCGAACCGGAAGTGGGAGCGCGGTTCTGTTGCGGTACAGACGGACGAAGGCAGGCAAGCTGGATAAGGGTCTTCGCAATCAAAGATGTTGTACGTTTCTCGGCTGCGCCAGCACCTATTTAAAGACGGTGGCGACGGCTTCGGCGGTCTTGCTGACGATTTTTTCGGCCTCCTCACGGGTCAAGCAGAGCGGCGGTGCAAAGCCAAGGATGTCGCCCTGTGGCATCGCTCGGGCGATCACACCGTACTCCATCAGCGCTGCGGCAACGCGTGGTCCTACCTTGTCGGTGGAATCGAAGAATACCGGTTTTTCCTTGTCGGCGACAAACTCGACAGCGGCCAGCAATCCTTCGCCGCGGATATCGCCAACATGGGCATGGCTAGCGAGCGTGTCGTTGAGGGCGCCATTGAAATACGCGCCGGTCTCGCGTGAATTGGTAATCAGGCCAAGTTCGTCCACCAGCTTGAGGTTCGCTACACCTGCTGCGGCGCACAGTGGATGCGCCGAATAGGTCCAGCCATGGCCGATCGGCCCCATTTCGTCGGATCCGTTCATCAATACCTGCCAGACGCGGTCATGAACAATAGAGCCGGAAAGCGGCGCATAGGCGGACGTCAAGCCTTTGGCGATCGTGATGATATCGGGATCCAGCCCGTAGTGGTGTGATCCGAACATCGAGCCAAGGCGGCCAAATCCGGTCACGACCTCGTCGACGATAAAGAGCACGTCGTGCCTTTTTAGAACCGGCTGGATCGCCTCCCAATATCCTTTAGGAGGCGGCACAATGCCACCGGTACCGAGCACCGGCTCGCCGATAAAGGCCGCGATCGTCTCTGGCCCTTCGGCCTCTATCAGCATGTCGAGCTTTTCCGCACACCACGCAGAAAAGTCCTGTTCGCTCATCGAGCGGTCGGCGCGGCGATAATAATAGGGCGCTTCGGTATGCAATACCGGCGCGAGCGGAAGGTCAAAAGCCTTGTGGAAGAGTTCCAGACCCGTGAGCGATCCGGTCATCAGCCCAGAGCCATGATAGCCGCGCCAGCGAGAGATAATTTTCTTCTTCTCCGGCCGGCCGAGCACGTTGTTGTAATACCAGACAAGTTTGATGTTGGTCTCGTTGGCATCAGAGCCGGAAAGCCCAAAATAGACGTGATCGAGCCCGTCCGGCGCGCGCTCGGCGATCATGCGAGCGAGTTTGATTGATACTTCCGTGCTGTGGCCAACATATGCATGGTAATAGGCCAGCTTGCGCGCTTGCGCGGCGATCGCCTCGGCAATCTCGGTCCGGCCATAGCCGACATTGACGCAGTAGAGCCCGGCAAAGGCGTCGAGGCTTTGATTGCCATCGCGATCGAAAATATAGACGCCTTCGCCGCCCTCGATCACACGGGCCGGGCTTTCGCCGCGCGCATGCAGGGCCATGTGGGTTGATGGATGGAAGAAGTGCTCGCGGTCCCAGTCATCCAGCCGATCGCGGTTTTCCAGCATGATAAAACTCCGGTTTGTCTGATCCCCAAGCACGACCCGTTGTTCTCAGGTGTTCTCCAGGCAGAGATGCTTGATCTCGGTGAAAGCCTCTATCCCCTGGCGCGCGTCCTTACGACCCAGGTCGGACCGTTTGACGCTACAGAAGGGAACCGCCCTTCCGATGATCTTGGCCCGATTGACTTCCACCATACCGTATTCCAGCGCGCGCGTAATCCGCGCCTAACAGAAACTAGAGCTAGCGCCGCTCGCGGTCCGAGGTGTTGCATCTGGCCGGGTAACAATTGTCCTGAGGGAATTTTTCGTTTAACGATGGACTGTCATTATTTCATCGTTGAAACAATCAGGACAATATCCATTGTGGGAGACTATGTGCCTGAGCTGGCGCCTATCATCGAAATCGACAAGGTGTGCAAAAGCTTCGGCGAGTTGCAGGTACTCCGCGACCTGAGCTTCACCGTCGCGTCAGGCGAGAAGCTGGCGCTCATCGGGCCGAGCGGCTCCGGCAAGACAACGATACTGCGTATAATAATGACGCTGGAAACGATTAATGGCGGCCACATCAAGGTCGACAGCGAACATCTTTGGCACATGGAGCGAAATGGTGAGCTCCTGCCGGCCGACGAAAAACATCTCCATAAAATGCGCGAGAAGATCGGCATGGTCTTCCAGCTTTTCAACCTGTTTCCGCACAAGACGGTGCTGCAAAACGTAACCCTGGCGCCGATTTTGGTGAAGGGCATCGACAAGGCGACCGCCAGCCAAAGCGCTATGGATCTGCTGGAAATGGTTGGCATGGCAGAGAAAGCTGATGCCAAGCCGGCGCAACTTTCCGGCGGTCAGAAGCAGCGTGTGGCGATTGCCCGCGCATTGGCGCTGCAGCCGAAGATTATGCTCTTTGACGAGGTCACTTCGGCCCTTGACCCGGAACTCGTTGAAGAGGTCCTGAACGTCATGCGGCGCTTGGCTGTTGAAACGGACATGACCATGCTGCTAGTCACGCATGAGATGAGTTTTGCACACGATTTCGCGGATCGCATACTGTTTTTCGATCAGGGCCAAATTGTCGAGGAAGGCCCGCCGGACGTGATATTCACAAATCCGCAGCAACAGCGCACACAGGCTTTTCTCAAGAAGATTATCGCGGCGGGTCAGCGTATTTGACCACCGCTATAGTCCGGGCGTCAGGCCCGATTCCAATGAAAACAAACCGGGAGGATCAAATGGATTTCACCAGAACACTCAGACGAACCGCGACTATCGGCGGCGCGATCGCCATCGGGCTGACGGGATTTTCGAGCTTGGCAAGCGCCGAAGGCGAACTTGAGCGCTTGCGTGGTCAGGGCTTTGCGCGGATCGCCATCGCCAACGAGCCGCCTTGGACCGAGGTTACTTCGGATGGAAAGGTTACGGGTGCTGGGCCGGAGGTTGCGCGTGCAGTGTTGAAAAAACTTGGCGTAGACGACATTGTCGCCTCGATCTCCGAATACGGCGCAATGATACCCGGTCTTCAGGCCACGCGTTTCGATTTGGTCGCCGCCGGCCTGTTCATCAAACCGGAGCGGTGCGCAGCCGTATTGTTTTCCGAACCAGACCTTTGTGATGCCGAGTCCTTTGCCGTGAAAAAGGGCAATCCGACAGGCGTCAAGAGTTTCGCTGATATTGCAGCCAAAAGCGCCAAGGTCGGTGTCGTCGGTGGCGGTACAGAGGAAAAACTGGCAATCGAGGCCGGCGTTCCGCGCGCAGACGTCATCGTTGTCCCTGACCCCCAGAGCGGCGTTAAAATGCTGCAGGACGGCCGCATCGACGTGTATGCATTGCCGGTGCTGTCGATTAACGACCTTTTGAAGAAGGCGGACGATGCCAATCTTGAGATGTTTGCGCCTGTTGAGGGCACGCCAATTTTCTGCGCCGGCGTCGCATTCCCGAAGGGAGCCGGAGCATTGCGCGACGCCTATGACGCAGAGCTGGCGAAAATGAAGGCGAGCGGCGAGTTTGCGACAATCGTGGAGCCGTTCGGTTACTCCGCCGCGGCGGCTATGCAGCAAACCCGCGAAAATCTCTGCGAAGGCCCGAACTAAACTGCGTATTGTGCGGGGGCAATTGCCTCCGCACACGCTGTTTTCAGCAAACTTGGTTGGAGACGATCGAACGCGCGGTATGTTGGGGGAACTTTGATGGACCAGTGGTCTGGCTATCTGGCGCTAATCTTCAGTGGTGCGCTGGTCACCATACAGCTCACCATATACGGCTGCGCGTTGGCCCTTTTCATGGCGTTTGTTGCCGGGCTGGGGCGCCTGTCAGCCCATGCGCCGCTGCGCTGGCTCGCTACGGCCTATATTGAGTTTTTTCGCGGCACATCGATTTTCGTTCAGCTCTTCTGGGCCTATTTCGTCTTGCCTCTTCTGGGTGTTCCGCTGTCGCCTTTTCAGGCTGGGATTCTGGCCCTTGGACTGAATGTTGGAGCGTATGGCGCCGAAGTAGTGCGCGGCGCCATCCAATCGATCCCAAAAGAGCAATATGAAGCCACAACGGCCCTGAACCTGACCCGCTGGCAGCGCATGCGCCACGTGATTTTGCCGCAGGCCTTCGTGCTGATGCTGCCGACCTTCGGTAACAATGCAATCGAGCTTTTGAAGGGTACGGCAGTCGTCTCTCTGATTTCACTGTCGGACATGACATTCCAGGCCCAAGTCGTGCGCGCCCAGACCGGTAGTACAGCCGTGCCATTCTTGACAATCCTGGTTCTCTATTTCCTGATCGCCAGCGTATTTTCCAGCGGAATTCGGGGTCTGGAACATCGTCTCGCGCGTGGCCTGGAAGGCACGAGGAGCTAGGCGGCCATGGAATGGGACTGGACCTTCGTTGCCAAAATCATGCCGAGCCTTTTGCGCGGCGCTGTAGTGACTATAGAAGCCACGATCCTGGGCTCCGCGCTGGCCATGATTGTCGGGCTGGGTTTTGCGATTCTGCGCCGGTCGCCCAACAAGCTAATCTCCAAGCCAATCGGGTTCTTTGTCGATTTTATTCGTGGCACGCCGCTCCTGGTGCAACTCTATTTCCTGTTCTATATCCTGCCGGATGTCGGCATTGTCCTTGCGCCGCTGGTGGCCGGCGTCATCGGCCTCGGGCTGCATTACGGTACCTACACCGCGGAAGTCTACCGGGCCGGTATCGACAACGTGCCGCGCGGTCAGTGGGAAGCCGCGAAAGCTACCAATCTCACGATCGGTCAGACTTGGCGGCATGTCATCATCCCCCAGGCGATACCGCCAATGATGCCGGCGCTGGCCAATTATTTTGTCGCGATGTTCAAAGAAACGCCGCTCCTGGCCGCGATAACCGTACTGGAGTTGATGAACCAGGCCCGTAGCGCTGCCAATTTCTCGTATCGCTACCTTGAGCCAATGACGCTTGTCGGTGCATTCTTCCTCATCATCAGTATTCCATCCGTCATCTTGTTGCGCTGGCTGGAACGCCGGTTCGGCAAAGTCGAATAGTGCCGCAACATGGACATAAAGCCGGTTCGATACGCAGAATCCCTAGCGTGCGACGACCATCCGGTTCGAACGCGAATCGGTCTGGTGGTGCTTGCAACGGATCATACGTCGGAGCGCGATTTTGCGCGCCTGGTTCCGACCGACCACGCTGGCGTCTACGTTAGCCGTATCCCCTTTGCCAACCCGACCACGTCGGAAAACCTGAGAAGGATGGGGCCCGATCTTGCACAGGCCGCCACGCTGATCCTGCCCGGCGAGCCGCTTGATGCGATTTGCTATTCGTGTACCGCCGCTTCGATCATCATGGGTGATGAAGCCGTCGCGGCATTTATTGGGGTAGGCAAGCCTGACGTGCCCGTCGTTACGCCGCCAGCCGCCGCGCGGGCCGCGTTGCAGGCGCTTGGTGTCAGGCGGATCAGCATACTCACGCCCTATCTGGAAGAAACCAGCGCTCCGCTTGTCCCATATTTCGAAAGGCATAACTTCTCGGTTGCCGGCCTGACCTGTTTCGGCATGGACGACGATCGCGACATGGCCCGCATAAGACCGGAGGCGCTTGTTAAAGCGGCTGCAGCGTCAGTGAGCGCAGATGCCGAAGCGCTTTTCATCTCGTGCACGGCGCTCCGGTCTACCGAAGTGGCAGCCCAGATCGAAAAAGAGATCGGCCGGCCGGTGGTTACTTCGAATCAGGCGACCGTGTGGATGTGCCTGCGGCTGTGCGGCATTGACCAGCCGATTGCGGACCACGGCCGTCTTCTGCGACAACTGTTAGCCGCCCCGGAGTACATCCCGGCATGAGCAGGTGCGCTATCACCCTCGACGACATAAAATTGGCGCGCGCGCGGATCGCAAGCCATGTTGCCAGGACCCCGACCGTAAAGTCCTCCACACTTTCCGATCGATTTGCGGTCCCCGTTTATCTGAAGCTGGAACACCACCAGTTCACGGGAAGCTTCAAAGTGCGTGGCGCGACGAACGCGATCCTATCCTTGGCGGATGAAGCAAAGCTGCGTGGCGTCGTTGCCGTGTCCACGGGCAATCATGGCCGCGGTCTGGCGCATGCAGCGAAAGCTGCCAGCGTGAGGTGCACAATCTGCATGTCCGATCTCGTACCGGCAAACAAGGTCGATGCTATCCGCGCGCTCGGAGCTGACGTCCGGATTGTCGGACACTCGCAGGATGATGCGCAGGTCAAGGTTGACAGGCTCGTCGTCGAAGACGGCATGACGATGCTGCCGCCGTTCGATCACCGGGACATTATCGCCGGTCAGGGCACGATCGGGCTGGAGATTCTTAACGACCTGCCGGATGTTGAAACGGTGATTGTTCCGGTTTCAGGCGGCGGCCTGATCGCCGGTATCGCGCTTGCGATAAAGACCCGGAACCCGCAATGCCGCATCATCGGTGTCAGCATGGAGCGCGGTGCGGCTATGGCCGCCTCGCAAGCCGCCGGAAATCCGGTACAGGTGGAGGAATTGCCGACACTTGCCGATTCCCTTGGTGGCGGGATCGGCCTCGACAACCGCTATACATTCCAAATGGTCCGTGATCTTGTTGACGACATAGTTTTGGCCAACGAGAGTGAAATCGCCGAAGGCATCCGCCATGGCTATTGGCAGGAACGCCACGTCGTCGAGGGCTCCGGCGCTGTTGGCATGGCTGCTCTTATCAGTGGGAAGGTTCGGCCGAAGGGCCCAACGCTTCTGCTCCTTAGCGGAGGCAATATCGATATGCAGCTGCACCACCGCATCATTTCCGGCGAAGACGTCAATGTATCCCGGGAGGCGGTCTGACCCATGCCCAAGATTAAAATTCTTACCGAGACTGACTTGCGCCGGCTTGTCAGTCTTGATCTTGAGGCGGTCGATTGTGTTGAAGCAGCGTTCAATGCGCTCGCTGGCGGCAAGGTGGCCATGCCGCCGATTCTGCGGCTCGACATCCCAGATCATAACGGCGAGGTGGACGTAAAGACCGCCTATGTGCCGGGGCTCGATAGCTTTGCGATCAAGATCTCGCCCGGCTTCTTTGACAATCCGAAGCTGGGTCTGCCCAGCGTCAACGGATTGATGGTTTTATTCAGCGCCAAGACTGGTCTGGTCGAGGCGCTGCTGCTCGACAACGGCTATCTGACCGATGTGCGAACCGCTTCTGCCGGCGCCGTCGCGGCAAAGTTCCTGTCGCGCCCCGATTGCGCGGTCGCTGTCATTTTCGGAGCGGGCATGCAAGCGCGGCTGCAACTGAAGGCCTTAACACTTGTCCGTCCGATCCGGGAAGCCCGGATATGGGCGCGAGACTTTGAAAAAGCGGAAGCTGCATCGCGCGATCTGCGCGATCAACTCGGCATTGATGTTAAACCGACTCAGAACCCGGCCGCGGCCGTCCGCGACGCCGATATAATCGTCACTACCACGCCGTCGGCAAATCCGCTTTTGATGGCGGATTGGCTAAGCCCGGGCCAGCATGTCACAGCGATGGGTTCCGATGCAGAGCACAAGCACGAGCTCGACCCGGCCATCATCACTCGCGCGCATTATGTTGCCGACAGCCTTTCACAGGTCCGCCGGCTCGGTGAATTGCACCATGCAATATCAGCTGGGCTGGCCGCCGCTGACCAGCCGTTTCCGGAACTGGGTGCCGTCATTGCCGGCAGCGCGCCGGGGCGCCCGTCGGCTGACGCGATCACTGTTTGCGACCTAACCGGCACCGGCGTGCAGGATACTGCAATCGCAACGTTGGCGCTTGCGCGCGCTGAAGCTGCCAAGGCGGGCACAATGTTTCAATCATAATGGTGTTGAGGGTCGATCATGCCGAATGTCCAGCTTAATTTCGGCCGCGCCGAATATGCCGAGCGGCTGACCAAGGTCCGGCGCGCCATGGAGACGGCGGAGATTGACCTGCTTATAACGTCCGATCCATCCAACATGGCGTGGCTGACCGGCTATGATGGCTGGTCGTTCTATGTCCACCAGTGCGTGATCGTACCGCCGGACGGCGAGCCGCTGTGGTATGGCCGCATCCAGGACGTAAATGGCGCAGTCCGGACCGTCTACATGGATGAGGATCGAATCCTTGGATATCCGGATCATTACGTACAATCCGCCAACCACCACCCGATGGACGATTTATCGGTGAAACTCACCGACCGCAGCTGGGACGCGCTGACAATCGGCGTGGAAATGGACAATTATTGGTTCTCCGCCGCCGCTTTCGCGTCACTGCAAAAGCACCTCCCAAATGCTCGTTTTTCAGACGCGACCGGACTGATCAACTGGCAACGCGCGATCAAAAGCTCTCAGGAGCTCGACTATATGCGAATCGCCGCCCGTATCGTCGAAGCGATGCATCAGCGGATCGCCGAGAAAGTCGAACCGGGAATGCGCAAATGTGATCTGGTCGCGGAAATCTATGACGCCGGCCTGCGGGGGGCAGATGGGCATGGCGGCGACTATCCTGCGATCGTGCCGCTGCTGCCATCGGGTTCGGATGCCGCGGCACCGCACCTGACGTGGGATGATCGCCCAATGGAGCGGGACGAAGGCACATTTTTCGAGATTGCCGGCTGCTACAAGCGCTACCATTGTCCGCTATCGCGGACGGTCTATCTGGGAAAACCGCCCCAGACATTTATCGATGCGGAAAAGGCTGTATCGGAGGGGATGGACGCCGGAATTGAGGTGGCACGACCCGGAAATACTTGTGAGGATATCGCCAATGCATTTTTCGCGGTGCTGAAACGCCATGGCATCAGCAAGAAAAATCGCACCGGCTATCCGATCGGACTCAGTTATCCGCCGGATTGGGGCGAGCGAACCATGAGCCTCAGGCCCGGCGATAAGACAGAACTCAAACCAGGCATGACGTTCCATTTCATGACAGGTCTCTGGCAACAAGATTGGGGCATGGAGATCACAGAATCAATCGTTATCACCGAAAACGGCGTTGAATGTCTCGCCAATGTCCCACGCAAGCTGATCATAAAGGATTGAGATACTTGCCGATGAGCGATGTCACACTACGCCAGTCCCCGATCGCGTCGACCGTCGACTTCGAAGCGGATGGCGTGCAGCATGGCTTTCTCAGGTTGCCCTACAGCCGCGACGATTCCGCATGGGGTTCGGTAATGATCCCAATCACAGTCGCGAAACGCGGCAATGGGCCAACGGCGCTGCTCACAGGAGCTAACCATGGCGACGAATATGAAGGGCCGATCGCGCTTTGCGATCTCGCCCGATCAATAGACTCAGCGACGATCGACGGGCGGGTCATCATCATTCCGGCGATGAACTACCCGGCTTTTCGCGCCGGCTCCCGGACGTCGCCAATCGACAAGGGAAACATGAACCGCGTCTTTCCCGGCCACCCGGGCGGAACGGTTACGGAAAAGATCGCCGACTATTTCCAGCGTTATCTCGTGCCGTCAGCCGATATCGTGCTCGATTTTCACTCCGGCGGCAAAACCCTCGATTTCCTCCCGTTCGCGGCTGCTCACGTTCTGCCCGACAAGGAACAGGAGCAAAAGTGTTTCAACGCGGTCGAAGCGTTTTGTGCACCTTGGTCGATGCGCATGACTGAAATCGATGCCGTCGGGATGTACGACACGGCATGCGAAGAGATGGGCAAGGTTTTCGTAACGACCGAACTCGGCGGCGGTGGCACGGCGCGGGCGGAAACGATCGCGATTGCCAAACGCGGGGTCCGCAATCTATTGATCCACGCCGGTATCCTGGCGGGCAATCTGGAGCGGACGGAAAGCCGCTGGCTCGACATGCCGTCAAGCGACTGTTTTGTGTTTGCAGATGACGACGGACTGTTCGAGGTCTGTTTCGATCTCGGAGCGCCGGTTCGAGCAGGCGACGAAATTGCCCGGATCTATCCGATCAGCAAGACAGGGTTCGCGCCCGCGACCTACCACGCAAAGCTTGATGGGATCTTTGCTGCACGGCATTTTCCGGGCCTGGCGAAGAGCGGTGACTGCCTCGCCGTGATCGGGACGTTAGAAGAATAAATCCCAGGTAATATGCTTGGGGCCCCGCTGGATATCGGGTCAGAAAATCGGCACGGGCAATCGATGTCTGTTTTGATGCTGCGGGCGACACCTCCACCGGCAACTGAGTGTGCCAATCTCGGCTGCATTTCAGATACTGCGCATGTCCGGTTGTGGCAGATACTGTTGATAAAGTCCGACGGCTGGTCGTCTGAACGCATTTTGTAGAACGCAGTTTCTCAAAACGAATTAATTGGGAATCAGAGTTCAATATTCGGTGAAAAACGCAATTGGATTCTATAAGTGTCTGACTGAAAAAGAGTTGAGTGATCTCAATGGGTTGTGATTCCGTCGGATTGGCAAAGATTCGATGGAGGTCACGATGGCCTGGACTGAGATCACTCGCCGCCAGTATCGCCGAGATGGC
>Ga0224512_10005308_pt1 | contig 10656 bp, 8 predicted proteins | sample SF_May12_sed_USG_4_FD_169103 | JGI IMG/M metagenome (GOLD analysis project Ga0224512, IMG submission 169103) | Sediment microbial communities from San Francisco Bay, California, United States - SF_May12_sed_USGS_13 | ecosystem: Environmental > Aquatic > Marine > Sediment | place: USA: California...
TTCATCATAATCCGGAAATCAAAATCGAGCAAATCGACTTCTTTAAGGGGTTCGCCGTCGTCTCCGAGCTGGAAAAGGGACTTGAGTACCTGCGCGTGATCGACATGGCAACCGGCAATTCGAATCGCATTGAGACCCCCGAGTCGGTATATTCGATGGGAGTTTCCGCCGGAAACGCCGAATTCGATGCGACCTGCGTCCGCTACGGGTATTCATCGATGATCACTCCGGAATCGACCTTCGAATACGATTTCAAGTCGGGCCGGAGCAAGCTCCTGAAACAGTTGGAGGTGCTGGGCGGTTACGATAAGGACGGTTACGAGACCAAACGCGTTTGGGCAGTTGCTCGTGACGGGGTGAAGGTCCCGGTGTCACTTGTGATGAAGAAAGGGACGGCGCTCGATGGTTCGGCGCCATTGCTTTTGTACGCCTACGGTTCCTATGGTCATTCGATCACACCCGGGTTTTCGATAGCCCGACTGAGTCTCTTGGACCGGGGGATGATATACGGGATCGCTCACATACGGGGCGGAAGTGAGTTGGGAGAAAAATGGCGGCTTGACGGACGTATGTTCAAGAAATTGAATACTTTCCACGATTTTATCGATTGCGCCGAGTGGCTTGTTGAAAAAAAGTACACCTCCCCCGAACGGATTGTAATTCAAGGGGGAAGCGCGGGCGGTCTGCTAGTCGGCGGTGTGGTCAACATGTCTCCTTCGAGCGTTTGCGCGGCGATTGCCGCGGTACCCTTTGTGGACGTTATAAATACAATGCTCGATGAATCGTTGCCCCTCACGACTCAGGAATGGATTGAATGGGGAAATCCCAATGAGAAAGAGGCTTTCGAGTACATGCTCAAATACGCGCCTTACGAGAATATTCGTGAGCAGGATTATCCGGAAATGCTCGTTCTCGCCTCACTTTGGGACTCCCAGGTTCCCTATTGGGAAGCGGCTAAATTTGTTGCCAGGCTTCGTGAAAGAAAGACCGGCGATAAAGAGGTGCTTTTTAAGACAAACATGGGCGGCGGTCATGGCGGATCTTCGGGACGCTATGATCGGTATAAAGAGATCGCTTTCGAATACGCATATGCACTCAGCCGCGTTGGTATCGAGGAGTAATGGGCAAAGAATCTAGGCCGAAGTGCGGGCCCCGGGCCCGCCTTTTTTTGCCCGAAATCACAATCCGCTAATTCCCCGGAATCAATGACGCAAATTCGGTCAGGTTGATTCATCTATCGTTATATTGACATATCAAATGCTCTTCCCAGCGCCCGATGAATCGTTCGGGATTAGAAAAAATGGGCACTTAAGCGAATTCTTTTTTGGCATGAAGATTGCTTTTAGGAGTGCAGACGCCGCAGTATCACGTAGGTTGGGGTCTATCCTTATGTTAAAAAACAGAATAGTATTCACAGCGGCATTTGTTGTACTTCTATCAATGCTAGCTTCTTCAATTGTCTTTAGTCAGGCTTCGCCATCTAGTACAGAAAATGAAGGTTTCAAAGTCGGGGATACGGCAAACGGGTTCGTGATCGACTTGACGAATAACGCGGTTGCGGCACCTGAATATGCGGAGGACGGATTTGCGAAAGAAGCACTGATCACGGTCAAAACCATCAACGGGCAAAGCCGGAAAGGGGCGGTCTTGCTCACTGAAGACGGGTCGCAGGCGGAATCATTCGCGCAAGCTGTCGCCAGGGCCTTCGCCAGCGCCGCGGAAAAGAACGGATCAACGGCGAAACGGCTTTGGAAAGTAAACTGGCAGGCCATATTTTCGGAATCCGACGCTTCAGAAGTTGCAGTCAACAAAATAAGAGCCATTTTGCGCGCCGTCTCATATTCAAAGGATACCGTTTTGTTTGTTGAGAACGCATCGGTATTCTCGCAAGAAAATGCCTTATTTGGAGATGTGGTTGGCAGAGAAATACGGAAGGCTGTTTCCCAGAACTCGCTTCAGGTAGTTACGGTGGCGACCTCCGTTCAATACAAAAATGATATTGTGCTCGACGGCGAAATCAACAGCCGCTTCAGTGCGATCACGTTGGAAGAATCGTCTGCGAAAAACGATCCGTTTGTGGGCAAAAAGATCTCGCCGGACCTGCGTGCGATTGTCGATGCGTCAGACCCGAACGAACTCGTGAAGATTATCGTCCAAACTGACGATGTTCGGAATCAGGATCTTCAGGTGGCGATTTCAAACAATCAAGCTAGAGTAATCGCTGTTATGCCGAACCTCAATATGATGGAGATCGAAATCGCGGCGGGTATGGTTGATCTTATCGCGAATTCCCCACGTGCACAGCACCTTTCGCTTAACCAAAAAGTCTACGGCAAGCAGTGGGGTTGGCCCACAGCTTCCGAGCCTGTTGTTGGGCACGTTGTGAAAACGACCGGAGCCAATGATTCTCGAGAAAACTGGGGCGTTGACTACTATGGGGACGGAATAGGCATCGCGGTACTCGACTCGGGAATAAGCGACTCGCACAAGATGTTTATGGGGCAGAGCAGCCGAGTCCCGAATCGCGTGGTTTTCAATAAGGATTTCACGGGTCAAAACACAACCGACGATTTGTTCGGACACGGAACTCATGTCGCCGGTATTGCGGCAGGTACAGACCGTTATTCGGATGATTTCAAGCCCTATGTCGGCCTTGCTGAAAACGCTCATTTACTCGACATGCGAATTCTCGATGATCGAGGCATGGGTACCGTTTCTGCGGCACTTCAAGCTCTCGATTTGGTTTATCAGAAACGAGTCGAACATAACATAAGGGTTGTGAATCTTAGCTTTGGTGCCCCGGCCGTCGAGAGCTATATAAACGATCCAATGTGCCGGGCTGTTCGAAAGCTTGTAGACAGAGGGGTAGTAGTAGTAGTCGCGGCAGGGAATAACGGGAAAACCGATGATGGGAACAAGGTCTATGGCCTAATACATTCGCCGGGTAACGAGCCTTCCGCAATCACGGTTGGAGCGAGCAATACTTTCTTGACGGATAGGCGCAGTGATGATGTCGTAACGACGTTTAGTTCGCGCGGTCCGACAAGGAGCTACTGGGTGGACGATAATGATGTTCGGCATTATGACAACGTGGTCAAACCGGATCTTGTCGCGCCCGGTAACAAGCTTATCTCTGCCCAATCGGCATACGCTTCGCTTGCGGACGAAGATCCAACGATAACTGTTAGCCTTAACCATACTTCAGAAAGATTGATGAGGCTTAGCGGGACATCGATGGCTGCGCCAGTTGTTTCGGGAACCGTTGCTTTGATGTTGCAGGCGAAACCGAACCTGACACCGAATATGGTCAAGATGCTGCTTCAGTACACGGCGCAGCCATTAAGTGGCTATAACCATCTCGAGCAGGGAGCGGGCCAATTGAATGTTGAAGGTGCGATTTCGCTGACGGACCAGATCCGGAGCGAAATGGGAAGCGGGTCACGGCTAAACTCGCCGATGTTGACAACTTGCAGCGTCTATGGATGTTATCCTCCGATACCGGTTCAGAAGATTGCGGGTGAATACTTCTCCTGGTCTCAGGGAATTACCGTGAACAACGGTTGGGTTAAAGGTAATCAGCTTATCGAAAAATACCAAAAGATCTACGACCTTGGAATGCTGATGAGCGACGGTATGCTGATGAGCGACGGAATGCTGATGAGCGACGGTATGCTGATGAGTGACGGTATGCTGATGAGCGACGGAATGCTGATGAGTGATGGCGGCACGATTTCGGACGGAAACCTATTTCTGGACTTCAGTTCCCAGATCGACCATAGCGGCGTTTCGGACGGTTCAGTCTTTGGTGACGGAATGCTGATGAGCGACGGAATGCTGATGAGCGACGGGATGCTGATGAGTGATCAGACGCGGGCAGCAAACACCAGGTTGGCACGCATGGTACTGATCATGGGTGACCAATAGGAGTGCTTCGTAAAGCCGTCTTGAGTGGAAACCTCTTTTCCTCTCAAGGCGAATTTTTCTAGACATTAAACAACATTAAACATATAATAACAAAGGCTGTTAATTTGCCTCCCGCTTCCCCGGTCGCAGCGCCCCAACACATTAGGGAAATTCAATAGAAATAGTTCTGTTTCGACGCACAAGTGAATAAAAACGCGGCACTAAACCAAATTGCATTTTGGCTGACGATATCGTTGGCTATTGTTGCGTTTGCGTTTAGTGTCGCCAGGTTTCCGCTTGATGTCGTGGGAATAAACCTCGCCGTCTTGTCTCTTGCAACGCTGTTCTTTAGCGTCTTTGCAATGGTCCAGATACCTAGGGTAAAGATCCATGTCACGATCTCGGATGTACTCGTTTTCGCGGCACTTATCATTTACGGCGTAGAGGTCGCGACGCTTTTGGCAATTGTGGATTCGGCAGTCGGCTCTCTCAACGTAAAGCGCAAGGGTGGTGCGATCTCGGGCAAGACGATTTTCCTGAACTGTTCGATTTCCGGGATAGCAATCTATGTCGCCGGTGTCGTTGCAACACAATTGTTTGGCGATCTGAGTTCTGTTGCACAGGATTCGGATATTTCGCAGCTGGCGCTGATGGTGAGCTTGATCGCCGCCATCCATTTTGCACTGAACTCCCTGTTTGTAACAATTTTTACCGCGTTCAAGACCAATAAGGGTATCTGGAAGGTTTGGTACGTCCATTGTCTCAACTGCGTTATCATTTCCATCACGAGCGCTATTCTTGCGGGCGCGGGCGTAAAGGCCTTTTACAACATCGATACTGTTTTGATTGCAATTGCAATGGTCGTTGCTGTTGCGATCTTTTTTACCTACGGGCGCTATGTAACGGAAGTGCGCGAAACCGCCGAACACGCGGAACAGGCTGAACGTCAAAGAGCCGAGCAGGCCGAACAGCACATCGAAGAGCTGCAACACCACATCGCACAGCAGCAGGTGACCGAAAAGGCATTGCGCGAAAGTAAGGAGAAGTTCAAGCACGCGGCATACCACGACGCGCTTACCAATCTGCCGAATCGCAACATGTTTACGAGGCAGCTTCAATTCCTGCTGAGAAGATGTCAACAGACAGATGACGCAGATTTTGCAGTTCTTTTCCTTGACCTTAACCGTTTCAAGACGATCAACGACAGCCTTGGACATTCGACCGGCGATAATCTCATACTCGGCGTGGCGAGACGTTTGGCCGGTCTGATGCGACAAAAAGACATGGTCGCACGATTGAGCGGGGATGAATTCGCGATCATCCTAAACGGGATGTCAAACGTCGAGGAGGTCATACATTTTGCGGAGCTGATCCGTCGAAAACTCTCGGCCCCCTTTACGCTGGAGGAAAGGCAGGTGTTCACAAGTGTCAGTATCGGAATCGCGATTGGTCAAGCGCGGTACGAGACCGCTGAAGATTTGCTGCGCGATGCCGATATTGCAATGTACCAGGCGAAGGCTTCCGAAAGACCCTATGTCGTGTTCGACCACCACATGCATGCGAATGCCGTAAACCTTTTGCAGGTCGAAACGGATCTCCGGTACGCGATCGAGCGAAATGAGATGGTGGCGTTCTATCAACCGATCATCAACCTAAAGTCGATGAAACTCATCGGCTTTGAAGCCTTGATGCGCTGGAATCATCCCACCCGCGGTCTCGTTCCGCCGGGAGAGTTCATACCGGTGAGCGAGGACACGGGTCTTATAGTTCCGCTTACAATGTGGATGCTTCGCGATTCATGCAATCGACTTGCGGCCTGGAAACGTGACTTTCCAACCGCCAAAGACATGATGATGAGCGTCAACCTGTCTGGAAAGCACTTTGCGCAGGACGATCTCGTCGCAAACGTAAAAAAGGTGCTGACTGAAAGCGGAATCGAACCTCGTTACCTTAAGCTGGAATTAACCGAGAGCGCGGTGATGGACAACGCCGAGGCGGCGATCTCGATACTGCAGCAGCTCAAGAGGCTCGGCGTCAGGCTCAGCATCGACGATTTTGGTACGGGCTATTCATCGCTCAGCTATCTCCACCGCTTCCCGATTGACGCTTTAAAGATCGATCGCTCATTCGTAAGCCGTATGGAAACCGGTACGGAGAACGGCGAAATCGTACGGACCGTTGTCGCACTCGCGAAAGCTCTCGGACTCACGGTGATTGCGGAAGGAATCGAGACGATCCACCAACTTCATCAATTGCGCATACTGGGCAGCGAATATGGGCAGGGCTTTTTGTTCTCAAGGCCGGTCCCGCGCAAAGAAGCCGAAGATCTGCTGCGCGAGCCGGACCGCTGGAAAAACATCATGCCGGACCACCGGATGCCGATCATTCGGCACAAGTCACAAGACACCATTCTCCAGCTGGGAGACGTTTAGGGTTGATTTAGAGATGCGAATGTTGCCGAGGCTGCTTTCCGGGCGGCCTTTTTTGCTGTATTCGGATCGAGCATCCAAAAAGGATCGAGGCCGGCATTACCGGGGATGCGTTAGTTGACTGCTGTTACGTGAAAAATGAATGCCGGGTAGCCTTTTCCAAACACTCAAACGTGAATCCCGGGGTTTTGGGCAATCGGATTGACCCGCTCGAATGCCGCCGCAAGACTTAGCAGGAGGCCCTCAGACCAGTGATTTCCCAAAAGCTGAAGGCCGATGGGCATTCCTTCCGCAGAAAGCCCACAGGGCACCGAGATCCCGGGAATTCCGGCGAGGTTCGCCGATGCCGTGTAAATATCGCTGAGATACATGGCAAGAGGATCGTCGGATCTTTCGCCGATTTTAAATGCCGTCGATGGAGCCGTCGGAGTGACGATCGCGTCACATTTTTCGAACGCACTCTCGAAATCGCGTTTTAAAAGAGTCCTGACCTTTTGCGCCTTGGCGTAATACGCGTCGTAGTAGCCGCTCGACAGGACGTAGGTCCCGAGCATGATCCTCCGTTTTACTTCTGCGCCGAATCCTTCCTCACGCGTCTTCATGTACATCTCCCGGAGTTCGTGTGCGTTTTCGGCCCGGAATCCGTAACGGACGCCATCGAAGCGTGCGAGGTTCGAAGAGGCTTCGGCAGTTGCAATGATGTAATACACGGCGATCGAGTATTTCGAGTACGGGAGTTCGATATCGACGATTTCCGCTCCGAGTTCGCGATAGATTTCAATTCCGCGCTCGACAGACTTACGGACCTCTTCATCGAGTCCTGCTCCGAAAAGGGCCCGGGGAACGCCGATCCTACTGCCGGCGAAACCATCTTCAAGCGTTTTACTATAGTCGGGAACTTCGACATCCGCGGTAGTGGAATCCCTCTCGTCCCTGCCCGCGATGACCCGCAATACTCGGGCGACATCGGTAGCTGCTCGACCAAAAACGCCGATTTGATCCAGCGAAGATGCAAATGCAACCAGTCCGTAACGGGAAACCCTTCCGTATGTTGGCTTTAGGCCCACAACACCGCAAAACGAAGCAGGCTGGCGGACCGAGCCTCCTGTTTCGGAACCAAGCGCAACATCTACAATCCCTGACGCGACGGCGGCCGCGGAGCCGCCCGAACTGCCTCCCGGGACGCATTCCGGGTTCCAGGGGTTTTTGACTGTCCCGAAAGCCGAATTCTCGTTTGACGAACCCATCGCGAATTCGTCCATGTTGGTTTTACCGATTATCACCGCGCCGGCATCGTTGAGTCTCTTAACCGCGGTTGCGTCGTATTGAGCGAGATAGGGCTCGAGAATCCTGGAACCGCAGCTGGTTCGCATTCCCTTTGTACAAATGTTGTCTTTGACCGCGATCGGAATGCCTTCCAGATTTCCAGCCGGATCTCGCGTTTCCGACATTCGTGCTGCCGCGTGTTCGTGTTCAATCGACAAAAACGCGTTCAGTTGGCCGTTTAGTGATTCAGCGTTCTCGAGCGTTGCGCTTATCATGTTCTCTTGCATCAAACTGAACTTCGGAGACTATCCGGAATAAGGTAATAAATTACTGAAATAAAATGGCTTATGCTTCCTAAAAGGACGAAAACATGAAATATGGCGTGGTTAAACTTGATCTGCTTAATGGCATATAAAATGGCGCCGAGCGTGTAAAAAATCCCGCCGGCAAATATCCAGACGACGCCGCTCACGGGAAAACGGTCAATTATGGGTCCGATCGCGAGCACGCCCAACCAGCCCATAAGAACGTAAAGGACCGTCGAAACGGCGTTGAATTTTCCGGTAAAAAATAACTTGAACAAGATCCCTGCTAGCGCAATTGTCCAAATACCCACCAAAATCGGCCATCCGAGTTCAGGTTTAAAAAACAAGAGTGCAAACGGAGTATAGGTTCCCGCAATCAGGCCGTAGATCGCCGAATGATCGAAAATGTTGAGTTTGTAGCGCAGGTTTGGTTCCTGTACGAGATGATACGTGGTCGACGCGGCATAGAGCACTACGAGGCTCGCACCGTAAATCCCAAGCGCGAGTAAGTGCGATACCGTGCCGATCGAAATCGCATGCGACAGCAGGATCAATAACCCGATTAAACTAAGAACGAGGCCAAATCCGTGTGACAATACGTTTAGTTTCTCTTCCGTCGGGTGATAAAAAGATAGTCGGTCTTTCATAATTACAGCTACTTTCGGACGGAGCTGACGACCCATTTGTTCTCATTTGCCGCCGTCACGATAATTTTTTGTTCCTTTTGAAAATCCTCGGTGCGCCAAAACAATAGCACATCGAATTCCGGCCCGTTTCCCGCGTCGCGGCAGGTGCCGACCCTGAATGCCTTTGGAAATTCACGGGACTGCGTCAGATAATCCTCTGAATTCCCTCTCTTGGTCCCCAGCTCCCGGTAGAGATTGGCTGACAAAAAACCGCGCATTTTCTCAAGGTCCGCATTCAGTGGATTCGGTCCGCTGTCCATGTGAAGCGAATAGAGCCTTTTCACGGGGTCCCTCGCACCGAGACATGATTCAGGCTCCAGCACCGGTTGCGCGCAGCCGAATGCGGTCAATAAAACCGAAAAGAGGAGGCCGGGGAGGACAAGATTCCGAACATACGACCTCATAATACTTTTGGTACCTGGAAATGGCCTTCGACCGCCGACGGAGCTTGTTCGAGCGCTTTCTCCTGTCCGAGCGATTCGACCTTTACATCGTCCCGGTCGGCGTCGGTCGCTTTCGATTCACGAGTCAAGCCGCCGATCGAGACCGGGACGTCAGAAGTGTCCAATTCATTCAGCTGCTCTATGTAAGAGACAATTTCCTGCATCTGAGGCTCATAGATTCGGACCTCTTCTTCCGTGATCTCGAGATGAGCCAAGCGGGCTACTTTTCTAATATCCATAAAGATCTTTGTCCAACGACCTAGTTTCGATTTCGGAGATCCCTCATCCTTAGATAAATTCCGGCAGACTCCAAAAATGTACTGCGAAGTTCTAAGTCCTTAATAGTATTCGCTTTTTCAAGAAGCGCCGGGGGCAGCGATGCCGGATCAGCGCCCTCTAAGTTTTTATCGGTTCGTTTTCCTGCCGTTTCTTGCTCAGCCGCTGCCTCGTCGATGCGAAACTCAATAAAATCGATTTTATAGCCCCCCAGAAGAGCGTTCAGACGAAAGAGCAACTGCGGTGCCATCGACTCCAGGTTACGTTTCCAGGTCTTGTCCGGAACAGCGACCGAAAGCCTCTTGCCTGAAACCTCAAGTGGCGCCGTGTGGTCATTTAACCCCTCTCCGGCCGCCCGACGCCAAACAGCAAAAACGACTGCTTCCCTTACTTCCGGCGAATCGGGCAAGGACTTTAGAAGGCCGGGGAGAATCTTAAACAGGTCTTCCATCTTTAAAGTTCCCTTGAAACAAAGCGACGCACCAAATATTATCCGATTAATGGGAAATGATAAAAGGGCGGAAATGGAATTGCCGCAAATCATACTCGCCTCGGGCAGTCCGCGCCGCGCTGACCTGCTTGAGGCTGTCGGTTGGAAGTTCCGAAAAATTGTTGCTGACGTGGACGAATCTGAGCATCAGGGCGAGGAACCGACCGCTTATGTCACGAGACTAGCCGTAGAAAAATCAAAGGCCGTCGCGGAGATTGAAAATGAAGCGATCGTCCTCGGTGCCGATACCACGGTCGTTGTCGATAACTCGATCGTTGGAAAACCGGTGGATGTCGCCGATGCAACCCGTATGATCACGCTGCTTTCCGGGCGTTGGCACGATGTCCTGACGGGCGTCGCGCTGACTTATGAAGGAAGAACGATGTCTGGAGTTCAAAGGACGAGCGTGAAATTTACAGCGATGTCATCCGAAGAGATCGGGTTTCTCGTAAAATTCGGCGATCCCCTGGACAAGGCCGGCGCTTACGCGATCCAGGCGCAGGCCGCCCTCTTTATCGAGGAAATAAAAGGTGATTACTGGAACGTGACGGGCTTGCCGGTGAATCTCGTTTATCGGCTGTATCGAACTCTTTGCGGAAATGAGACATAGGCATATTTTTCGCTTTTTAAAAGGGATTGGAATCGTACTCGCCGTTGGAGCGGGATTGGTCGCGTTTGCGGCGGCTCTTTCCTATGGGATCCGCTGGATTTGGCAGCTGGTGCCGATGGGCGTCGCGGTGCTCGTACTCGGATCCGCGGCGATCGCTGTCACGGTTTATTTTTCGAGGAATTCGCGCGCGTTCGAAAGCGGTTTGCCTTTCATGGAACGTCTGAGAGTTGCCCATTTCGCACAGACCC
>Ga0224512_10005310_pt1 | contig 10655 bp, 12 predicted proteins | sample SF_May12_sed_USG_4_FD_169103 | JGI IMG/M metagenome (GOLD analysis project Ga0224512, IMG submission 169103) | Sediment microbial communities from San Francisco Bay, California, United States - SF_May12_sed_USGS_13 | ecosystem: Environmental > Aquatic > Marine > Sediment | place: USA...
AACCGGGTGGGACCGCGCCGGGACGTCTGAAAGGGGTTTGACTGTTAAGTCTTCACTCTGAGTGCGCCCGGCGCGGTCACACGACCATGAACACGGGATTGGTTTAAAGCGCCTCGAATGTGAACCCGAAGGAGGCTGGGGTCTCAATGACAACCACGGTTTCTGTCTTCAACCTTGTGGACACATTCGGGTACCGACGGTTTTCTGGGGTCGAGTACCGACCAGGGGCCGGACACATCGCCATGCCTTGTGTCCCGATGCCTTGAACCCGACGGGTGACTGAACGCTTCTTTTAAAAAAGCAGTTCAAACTGAGAAAATCGGGGTGCGCTGATGACCGCCGCCGTTCTCAACACAAAAAGGCGATTAACCGTCAGAGATTCTATTCGCCCGTTGACAGGAGTCGGCTAATGGGTGCCGCCTTTTCCTTAATTTTTCTTTGCAACAGTTGATTATTAGTAGGCCAACATGAAGATTTGCGTTTTCTGCGGATCGAGTTTTGGCAAGGATGAGGCCTACAGGCAGGCGGCGGAGCTCACCGGGAAGCTGCTGGCCCAGCGCGGAATCGAGCTCATCTACGGCGGGGGCCACGTCGGGCTGATGGGCGTCATCGCGGACGCCGTGCTCTCCGAAGGCGGCCAGGTCACGGGAGTCATACCGCGCGCGCTGGCGGAGCGCGAGATCGCCCACAAGGGCCTGACCACGCTGGTGGTGGTGGAATCCATGCACGAGCGCAAAGCCGAAATGGCCAAACGGGCCGACGGTTTTATTTCCCTGCCCGGTGGCGCGGGGACGCTGGAGGAAGCCTTCGAGCAGTGGACCTGGGCGCAGCTCGGTGTACACCAGAAGCCCTCCGGGTTTCTTAACATGAAAGGCTATTTCGATCCCTTGCGAGCCATGATCAAAAAAATGGTCACGGAGGGCTTCCTTAAACCCGAATACGCCGACATGCTTGTCTTTTTCGACGACCCCGCCCGAATTCTCAGCGCCTTCGAGTCCTACGCGCCACCTTCGCGAAAGTGGGCCAGTGGATTAAAGATGTAAAAAGCAGATCAGGGCCGAAACCTTTTAGAAAAATAGAAAATGGCGTCAGCATGACGAATAGGTGGGTGCTCCGCCGTCCACTACCCCCGAGCCATAAACGAATCGGGAAACATTCGCCCAGTACGCCGCTGACTCGCACATGCGGCAGGGTCTCGAGGTTCCATACAGGACGCAGCCAGAAAGGTCGCCTGTGCCGAGCCGCCTCGATGCATCCCGAATTGCCTCCATCTCGGCGTGCGCAGTAGCGTCATGATTGGTGATGACGCGGCTCGGACCTTCGCCGACGATCTTTCCGTCTTTTACGATGACTGCGCCGTAGGCCTGATCGCCGGCGTCTACCGCCAGCCGTTTCAACTCCTCGGCGCGGGCCATCCATGTCTTGGCGAGGTCGTTTTGCACCAGAATTGTCGATCCTTGCTGCGCGAACCCGACACGGGCTCCGAAAACGGGATACAAGATCGTTACTCCGCCAACAATCAGAAACCGTCTTGATATCATTCTTCGGTCATGCGACGCGACGGTGCAATGACCGACGTTACAAAATACTTCAGACATTGGTCAAGACTCCAAATTTTTTCTTCCGACGAATTCAGATTTAAAAAGCAAATGGAAATACGGGCCAGGCAATATTTTCTGTAAATCGAAAAAAATGACTAACAATACCCCAGCTTCCAGGATCATGATTCTCCGTATGCGAATTGTCCCCTTATTTTAGAAATTTGCCCCTTGATTTCCCTTCGATACCTGCCTTAATTCTATTGATCTTTCAACGCGTCGGCCGGCGCCATAAGCGACGGCTCGAAGCCCAGCGACGCGAGGTGGTTATCCATGCGCGTATTTACGGCACCAGCGTTCGACGACCACGAACAGGTGGTCTACTGTTGCGATCCTTCCTCTGGCCTTAAGGCCATCATCGCCATCCACAACACCAACCGTGGTCCCGCTCTTGGCGGTTGTCGCATCTGGAACTATGCATCGGAAGAGGAAGCTCTGCACGATGTACTGCGACTTTCCAAGGGCATGACCTATAAATCGGCGATGGCGCACCTGGATCTGGGTGGAGGCAAGTGTGTGGTCATCGGCGACCCTCGGCAGGACAAGAGTGAAGCCCTGCTTCGCGCTCTCGGGCGCTACGTCGACACGCTCGGCGGCCGCTACATCATCGCTGAAGATGCCGGCACCTCGGTCGAGGACATGAAAGTCATCGGCGAAATGACCCCCCACGTGGTCGGTATCGCCGACAAGGTCACGGGCGAAGGCGGCACCCGCAGCGGTGATCCCTCGCCGGCGACCGCCTATGGCGTGTTCATCGGCCTGCGTGCCGCGGTGAAGCACCGCCTCGGCCGCAGCGATTTCCATGGGCTTAAAGTGGCGCTGCAGGGCGTCGGCCATGTCGGCTACCGGCTGGCCAAACAGCTGCATGAGGCCGGCGCCAAATTGTGGCTGTGCGACATCTACGACGACCAGGCGAAACACGCCGGCGCCGAGTTTAACGCCAGCGTGGTATCGCCAGACCACATCTACGAGCAGGACGTGGACGTATTTATTCCCTGCGCCTTAGGTGCAGTCATCAACGACGACACGATCTCCCGACTGCGAGCGGTAGTGGTCGCAGGATCCGCCAACAATCAGCTCGCCGACGACCGGCACGGCGAAGAACTCATGCGGCGCAAGGTTCTATACGCGCCTGATTATGTCATCAACGCTGGCGGTCTCATCGACGTCGCGTACGAGCGCCAGCCCGGAGGTTATAACCGTGACAAAATGCTCCGCCACATCGAGCGCATCGACGACACCCTGATGGAGATCTTCCAAAGAGCCGACAACACCGGCCTTCCGAGCAACGTCATTGCCGACAAGATCGCGGAGGAACGTTTCAAGAACCCCGAGTCCTCGGCATCGATAAAAACCAAGAGAAAAAGGCTGGGATTAAACAGCACCCGGAGCAAAAAATCCGACACTCGATCGAAAATAAAGGGACCCGGGCCACTTTACGCGCCTCCGTTCTCCCCAAAGGTGTCGTAGTCTCTAAAACTCGCCTTAATTCCCAGGCCGGCGACTCGGTCTGGTGCCGTCTATTGCCAGGCCAGAGTTTGAAGTTAAAGTAGTTGCGGCAAGGCGCTCTCGCCAAAGCGCCGGGAGTTTTGCTTGCCGTGAACACTTCGCGTGCCGTCCGCTTGATACCGTGGATCGTGGCGCTGGGCTGCGTCGCCGGGGCGCTCGCGGCTTCCGAGCGGCGCCTGGAGCCGACGCTGCAGACCCATACCGGCCCCTGGTACGAGCCGGGCGCGCCGCGGGTCAAAAGCCTGTGGCAGCCGGGGGATCCGGGGAAACCGCTGCATCTCAATGGTCTGGTCTTCAGCGCAGGCGGCGCGCCGCTCGAGGGAGCGCTGGTGGAGCTGTGGCATACGGACTCCGACGGCAACTATCCGCCGCTTCGGGCCGCAATACGTACCCAGCGAAATGGGAGCTTCGCCATCCGCACTGTGCTGCCCGGTCACCATCTCGGTTACCGCGCCCGGCACATTCACTTTGTCGTGACCCACCCGGATCACCAGCCGCTGGTCACCCGCATTTACTTTCTGGGGGATCCCAACATGGACGAGGCGCTGTTCCCCGAGCTCGCAATCCCGCTCGAGGAAGGGTCTATCGAGGGAGAGACGAGGCTGTTCGGAAACGTAGATTTCGTGCTTTTGCCTTATTGACCCATTCCCAGCTCATGGGGTAATGGTCCCGTTTTCGGCGCTATCCGGAAATTGAGTAAACTGTCCGCCGGATATCTCCCACCTTTTCCCTCGGAGCAATACTTTGGGCGACGAGCAGGTCCAAAAAGGCCGCGGATTTCTGCAGCTGCATCAGGCCGACGGCATTTTCGTAATGCCCAACGCCTGGAATGCGGGCAGCGCATGCATGCTTGAAGCAGCTGGTTTTTCCGCCATCGGTACCACCAGCGCAGGGATCGCATTCTGCCTGGGATTGTCTGATTACGAAGGGGCCCTCACGAGGGATGCGGCGCTGGAAGAAACGGGTCGAATTGCACGCGCCGTTGCTGTTCCCGTGAGCGCGGATGCGGAGAACGGATACGGCCACGAACCCGAGGACGTTGCCGAGAGCATTCGGCGCTTCGCCTCCTCGGGTGCGGTGGGCGCAAGCATCGAGGACTACTCGGCAAGCTACGGAAAGAACCTTTATGAACGCAAGCATTCCGTGGAACGGATTGCAGCGGCGAGAGCATCGGCTGATGCCCTTGAATTTTCGTTTACGCTGACTGCAAGGGCAGAGTGCTATCTCGTCGGTCATTCAAATGCCTTCGAAGAATCAGTGATCCGGGCCAATCTCTACCGAGACGCCGGCGCAGATTGTCTCTTCGTTCCGGGAGTCAAGGACCCGGATACGATCGCAGCGCTGGTCAGGGAGATTGATGGGCCGCTGAATGTGGTCATGGGATTAGTGGGGAACTCGTTAACGGTAAGTCAGCTGGAAGAACTCGGGGTGAAGCGAGTCAGCATAGGCGGTTCGCTGACCCGGGCCACATTTGGACTGATTCGCCGAGCTGCTGATGAGCTTCGCCAAGACGGAACATTCAAATTCGCGGATGAGCAGATCTCCGATGATGAGCTTTGTCAGTTTTTTTCTAAACGAATGAAGGAATGAGCGGCAACGGGTTCGGGGGATGACTGTTTAACTTTGAACGATTGCCGGGATTCCGGCAACCGCATTCTAATTCTTTGTAAATGAAAAAACTTATTCTGATTGCCATTGTTTTGGTCGGCGCCTACTTCGGCATCACCGAAAGCGGCCTGATCGTCACGCAACGAACGAGCGGTGTCGAAACCGAATCTAGTGGCGACAAGATCCTGGCTGGCGCGTTCGCCAATCAGCGAAGCAACGTTCAGGTTCGGGGTAGCGGTGTCGTTAAAAAGCTTCTCGCTGATGACAATGACGGCAGTAGACACCAGCGTTTCATCGTTGAACTGGAGTCAGGGCAAACGCTACTCATCGCTCACAACATCGACCTGGCCGACCGAATCAACTCTCTCAAGAAAAATGATCAGATAGAGTTTTATGGCGAATACGAATGGAACCCGCGGGGAGGCGTACTCCACTGGACGCATCATGACCCGGCAGGCCGCCATCCGTCAGGATGGATCAAGCACAATGGGCGAACTTATCGATGAGACGGCGTTTGACAAGTGGGAGCAAAGTCTCGGTATAGACGTCGTCCGTGGAATTGACTAACTGACTTTTAACAAGTGCCGCAATTGTGTGAATCTTCAAGAGTTTTTCTTTAGATCTCCTTCTCTTCTCGCGCGAACGAGGTCGCTCGATCACTGAGTAATCCAACCCGAGAACTTAGCCGGGTAGATCTCGTCGCGATTTAAATGCTTAAATCGCTCGGCCCATAGCGGCACCATCGAGGAGAGGAAACATAATCATGAAAAATACCGATACCAACCAACGACTTGAAGGCATACCGCGGCGCGCGCTGCATCGCCCGGGTATAGCGGCCGCCGTGGCCGGGCTCGCGCTTGTCTTTTTGACGGGCGAGGCATTGGCCCAAGGCTGGGCGCAGGGGCGTCCTCCGGAGCTCGCGGACTCACCGCTCGCGCCCCATGCGGGCAGACTTACCGTAACCCCGCCTGATCAGATCCCCGTGGACCGCATACAGGTCCCGCCGGGCTTCAAGGTCGAACTCTGGGCCCACGGCATGCCCGGTGCCCGCATGATGACCCGCGGCGATAAGGGCACGATCTTCGTCGGCACCCGGCAGATCGGGCGGGTCTACGCGGTCACCGACACGGGCAGCACTCGCGAGCACAGCATCGTTACCGAGGGCCACACGCAGCCGAACGGCGTCGCCTTTCGTGACGGCAGCCTCTACGTGGGGGCCATCAATAAGATAATGCGTTTCGACGGCATCGAGGACCAGCTGGATCAGGTGCCGGCCCCGGTGGAGATGACCAAGGAGTTTGATCTCCCGTCCGACGGGCACCACGGTTGGAAGTTTCTCGCTTTCGGGCCCGACGGCAAGCTCTACGTGCCGGTGGGCGCGCCGTGCAATAAGTGCGAGGTGCACCCGGACGTGCATGCCAACATCCGGCGCTACAATCCGGACGGATCAGGGATGGAAATCGTCGCCCGCGGGGTGCGCAACACCGTCGGCTTTGATTTTCAACCCGGTACCGGCACGCTGTGGTTCACCGACAACGATCCAGACTGGCTGAGCGAGCACGGTCCGCAGTGCGAGCTCAACCGGGTCTCTCAGGTTGGGCAGAACTTCGGCTTCCCCTACTGCCACGGTCACGGGATCATTGACCCTGAGATTGGCAAGCCGGGCTCCTGCGACGGCGTTGAGCTGCCGGCGGCGCTGATGGGTCCACACTCGGCGCCTCTCGGCATGCGCTTTTACACCGGGCAGATGTTCCCGAAGGAGTTTCAGGGCGCTATGTTTATCGCCCGGCGCGGCTCCTGGAACCGCACCGTCAACTTTGGATTCGACGTGGTGCTCGGACAGCTCAGCTCCGACGGCAAGCGGGCGGCAATATCGCCCTTCATGACCGGCTTCCTCGATACCGCGAACAACAGCTTCTGGGGACGCCCGGTGGACGTACTGGTGATGCCCGACGGCGCGCTGCTGGTCTCAGACGACCATAACGGCGCTATCTACCGCATCACCTATGGGGGATAGGACCGCCGTCAGGCGGTGCGCGCTGATATTCGCCGGGATCGGTGCCGTATGCGCGGCAAGCGCTGCGGAGCCGATTCCCGGCGACGCCGAGCTCGCGGCGAAGATCGCCGCCTGCACCTCATGCCACGGCGCCGACGGCAACTCGACGAGTGAGGGGATCCCCTCACTCGCCGGGCAGCCGGAGACGTTACTGGTCAACCAGCTCATCCTGTTCCGGGAAGGCGTACGCCGCTCCGAGCTGATGCGCCCTCTAGTCCGCGGGTTCGACGACGGCACAATAATCGCCATCGCCAGACATTTCGCTGCCCTGCCACCAAAATCGGTCGACGGAGCGGCAGACCCGGCGCTTGTCGAGCGCGGCCGTGAACTCGCCAAGGCCGGGCACTGCGGCACCTGTCACCTGCCCGACTTTTCGGGGCGCGCTCAGATCCCGCGCCTCGCTGGACAACGCGAGGACTACCTGGTGGCGACGCTCACCGGCTACCGAAACGATGTGCGCACCAGGCCCGACACGAGCATGAACGACATCATGCGTGGCGCTTCGGACGAGGAGATCCGCGCGCTCGCGCATTTTCTCGCGCGCCAGGCGCCACCGGCGATGACGCACTAAAGCCCGAAGGGAGAAAATCTTCAACACAGCGCGGCTGACAAGCCGTCATCGTGCTAGACCCACCAACTAGAAAGGGGAATCAAAATGAAGGCTCAATTCGCTGCTGCATCGTGCGCGGCGCTGCTGGTCGGCTTCGGACTCGCCGCAGCTCACGCAGAGGACGTGATCATTACGCCGCTCGGCGCCCAGAATGGAGAATTCTGCGCTCTGGATCGGGCGATGATATTCGAGGATCCCTCTGGGGTACGGATCCTCATTCAGCCTGGGCGCACCGTGAGCGGTTCGGACGATCCCCGGCTCGGGGATGTGCATGTGATATTGCTGGGCCACGTGCATGGTGACCACATCGGCGATGAGATTGACATCGCCTGCAACGGGTCTGGCGGCACCTCGCTGGCACCCTCCGGGATACCTAATATCGCAGAGATTGCCGCTGGTAAAAACTCGGCGATGCTGGTGGGCGGAGAGACAGTGTTCTGGCTACAGGAGAGGACGTCCGCTGCGCTCGGCGGCCCTGTGGGTGACTGCGGTGCAAGCGGCATCACGAACTTGACAGAAGTGAGCCGTACAACTCCTTGCGCGGCGACGCTGCGCCCCGGCGCTAGCCGCGAGCTACAGCTTGATGGAGTCCCGACCGGCGTTCGCGTTTCGACCGTTGCCGTCCCGCACAGCAACGGCATCCCAGCGCCGTTCGTCAACGGCGACCTTCCCTTTGGTCTTACGGGATATGCGGGCACGGAGACGGGCTACGTCATTCGCTTCTCGAACGGCCTGTCCGTCTTCTGGACGAGCGATTCAGGCTTCTTTGGCGATATGAAGCTTGTCAGCAAATTTTACAAGGTGAATCTTGCTGTCGTGCACATTGGCGACATCTTCACCATGGGGCCGGACGAGGCAGCCTTCGCCGTAAATAACTTAATCAAGCCTCGCACCGTCATCGTTCAGCACGCCAACGAGATCGCCACTACAGGAGGCGTAGTGAATCCGGGCACTCGCACCGAGCGCTTCATACAGAAGGCAAGGAAGCCCGTCATCGTGCCGCTGAGCGGCGTGCCCATCTACTGTGACGGACACGGAAAGTGTACCCAGTAGCACGCTACGGGTGTTGATTCATTCCGACTAGGAATATTTTGGCGGCGGCCCGTTAGGGGCCGCCGCACTTATTGCGTTAGAAGGGAAAACATTGAAATGATAACAAAGGGGGAATAGCGAATATCTTTGTGGCGAAAACCAATTATATTCCCTCCGCCGATTTGCTCCGCCCTCTTCAAAAGCCCATTTTATGCTACAAGGGCCACTTTATTAACTTACGATCGTCTTCGGATCAGGCCATCGACGCGACACGATCCGCCACCGGTCGCGGCCAAGTAGAAAAACAGGAAGCAATAAGGCGCGGCAAGCTCGCCACGGTCTGACTGGAATAATTACTTGAAGCATCGCGGGGCGGGTTCGGTCGCCCCGCTGTTATTTGCGAAGCGCTGCCCCGGGGCGGACTAATTGATAACTTACCTGCAATAGTCAGTACTGAATTCCGAGGACAGATTACCTATTTCGTTTTAGACTCCACTTCCTTTGGGCGAGCGTAATGAGCGTAGAAACCGGTTGGAAGCCCTAATTTTCTCTACCACAATTGTCGCTCTTGCCGAGATGGGCGACAAAACCCAGCTTCTGTCGTTTGTGCTCGCGGCAAAGTTCAAGCGCAAGATGCCGATTATTCTGGGCATTCTTTTCGCGACTCTCGCAAATCATTTCCTTGCAGGTTCCCTGGGGGCATGGATCGCGAGTTTGATGTCGACCCAGGCGCTGAGGTGGCTCATTGCACTCTCCTTTTTCGCCTTCGGCGTCTGGGCGCTCAAGCCAGACAAGCTGAAGGAAGACCAGAATCTACCGGGCACCGGTGTGTTCCTTACGACACTCATCGCCTTCTTTCTGGTGGAGATGGGGGATAAGACTCAGCTAGCCACGATCGCCCTGGCGGCCCGCTTCGATTCACTCGTCGCGGTGGTTCTTGGAACGACCCTGGGAATGATGGTTGCGAACATTCCAGCTGTCTTGATTGGCGGGGCGCTGGCCCATCGAGTCAACATGGTGGTGATGCGCTGGGTCGCTGCTGGGCTGTTCGGCCTTCTTGGTGTTTTAACATTGCTTGCGCCAACTCCTGGCGCATAGTGTTATTCCTTACCCACTAGAATACGGACAAGGGTTTGCGCAGATGTGGTGCCGGAACCGATTGTTTGAATGTCGAGCAGAGAGGCCTAAAAAAAGATCAGTCCCGATATGTTCAGCGAGCCCAGCCTAATTTCGGCTCCGGTTCCTTTCTCTTTCAATTCGATTCAAACTCGAGCAACATAATTGATGACACAACGTCACATCGGATTGTCCTAATCGTTAACGATCATTAATACAGCACAAGGGAGTCTTATTTTTGAGTTACTACCTGGTTAAAATTGCGGTCACTACGATTTTAATCGTCGCGATATCGGAGATAGCCAAGCGCAGCTCTTTCGTCGGCGCGTTGCTGGCTTCCATACCTCTAGTTTCCGTGCTGGCGATGATGTGGCTCTATATCGATACGAAAGATGCTTCCAAGGTGAGCGAGCTGGCCACCAGCGTGTTCTGGCTTGTTTTGCCGTCGTTAGCCTTGTTTGTATCGCTGCCGATACTGTTAAAGCAAGGAGTCAATTTTTACCTCAGCATAAGCGTTTCCATCGCGGTGACAATCATGTGTTATTGGCTCATGGTGATCTTGTTGCATCATTTCGGCATCAAGCTTTGATCGCAAAATAACAATCGACCCAAACAATCAGAAAGAAACGCACGGCGGGAATCAAGGAGCATTCAATGGCCAATCGTTTTGACGTCATCATTCTCGGCGGCGGCAACGCCGGCTTCGGTGTCTCCGCCATCACCCACAAGGCGGGCAAGCGCATAGCCTTTGTGGAGAACTGGGACTTCGGCGGCACCTGCCCGAATCGCGGGTGCACGCCCAAGAAATTCCTGGTCGCGGCCGCCCACGCCCTGCACGAGATTGACATCGCCCCGGTCCACGGGATTGAAGTCGGCAAGCCGAAGCTCGACTGGGCGAGGCTTATCGACCGTGAGAAAGACATGGTCAGCAGCGTGCCTGAAAAAATGGAGCGCCTGGCAAGAGACCGCGGTGAAGTGGTCAAAGGCGACGCCCGGTTTATTGGCCCGAACGCTGTCGAGGTCGATGGCAAGGTCCTTGAAGGCGAGCACATTGTTATCGCCACCGGCTCTACTCCGCGGCCTTTGCCTATAACGGGTGCCGAGCATCTGATCACCTCCGACGAGG
>Ga0224512_10005311_pt1 | contig 10655 bp, 9 predicted proteins | sample SF_May12_sed_USG_4_FD_169103 | JGI IMG/M metagenome (GOLD analysis project Ga0224512, IMG submission 169103) | Sediment microbial communities from San Francisco Bay, California, United States - SF_May12_sed_USGS_13 | ecosystem: Environmental > Aquatic > Marine > Sediment | place: USA: California...
GTTGTCACCAAGCCGGAGCTCGTCGACCACAACGGTGTCATTCTCGTTGACCACCGGCACAATCCCGAGGGCCAGCATCCGGTCGAGAGCCTCGCGAGCATGCAGGTACTGGTTGCGGTTGGCCAGAACATCCTTCGTGAGCAGGACCTGGCCGACCAACCGTTGTCGTGCGCCAAACTCGGATGCGTAACGCTCCATCAAGCGACCCTGTCCGACTGCTGCCGCAGCCTGGAGGTCCGGCACTTGCGTGGGGCGCCGGTCGATCCCCAATTCCAGGAGACCGGCAGCCACAGCCCCGGAACTCACCAGAACGGTGGGATGCCCCTTGGACCAGAGTTCGATGACCTGATCGACGACCGATTTGAGTGCAGCCCCGTCCAGACCACCGTCGGTGGAAGCCAGGCTCGATGATCCAACCTTGACGACGACCGGTCGGCCGGCCGGCGCCGGGCGGCGTGTCATTTCTGAGAGTCCTGGTATTCGAAAACTAGATCGCCGATGCGCACTTCGTCGCCCGGTTCTGCCCCCGCCTCCCGGAGAGCATCGTCAACACCTATCCGGGACAACCGAGCTGCAACGTAGTCTGCAACCTCCGGTTTGGTCAGATCATCGAACCCCACGGCCCGCTCTGCTACCCGGCCCTCAACCACCCAGACATCACCCTCGCGATAGACCTCGAATCCAGAGCGGATCGGGCGGTGCAGGACAAAACCCTCCCGCTCCGGTGCCTGCCGGACGGCCAGATCCACCGCGTCCGCCACGGCATGCAACAAAGGCTCGATACCCACTCCGGTTATCGCTGAGATCGCAAATACGGGTTTGCCAATCGCGCTTTGCAGAGCCGTGACATCCGGTACGACCTCGAGAAGGTCACCTTTGTTGACGGCAACGACGCGGGGGCGCTCGGCCAGCTCGGACGAATGCCGGGCCAGTTCGTCTACGAGAACGTCGTATTGCCGGAGCAGGTCGTCGGTCTGGAGTGGGGAGGGATCGAGCAGAATCACCAGGGCCCGGGCGCGCTCGACATGGCGGAGAAAATCGTGCCCGAGGCCCTTGCCGTCGGCGGCACCCTCGATCAGACCCGGAATATCGGCGAACACGAATTCGCGGCCGGCTATCGAGACAACTCCCAGGTTGGGCTCGAGCGTGGTGAAGGGGTAGTCGGCAATCTTGGGACGCGCGGCCGACACCCGGGAGATCAGGGTGCTCTTCCCTGCATTCGGGAATCCAACCAGGGCGGCATCGGCCAGCAGCTTCAGTTCGAATTCGAACCAAGCTCCTTCGCCGTACTCTCCCTGCTCGGAGAAATTGGGCGCCCGATGGAGTCGACTGACCAGAGCGGCGTTGCCCCGACCACCGCGACCGCCCTCCAAGACAGTCACTTGCTGGCCCGGTTCGACCAGGTCGGCGATGACTACCCCCTCGTCGTCGCTCACGACGGTCCCCAGCGGAACAGATAGCACGAGATCGTCGCCTTGCTTGCCCGACCGCAGGTCGCCCTGACCGTGGGTGCCGGCCCCCGCTTCGTGATGCGGGTTCCGCTTGTAGGTGAGCAATGTGGCCATGGAGGGGTCGGCACGCAAGATGATGGCTCCGCCCCGCCCGCCCGAACCGCCCAGGGCTTTACCTTTCGGTCGGCCGCGGAGTTTTTGGAAACTTACGACACCAGCACCGCCGTGTCCGGCGCGCAGCTGAACGCGGACGCGGTCGACGAACACGGCAAGAGTGCTCCCTACTCGGGGAGCACGTCCACCAAGCGTCGCCCTTGGCGTTGCCCGTACTTGACGACACCCGAGGCCACGGCGAAAAGCGTATCGTCGCGACCCTTGCCGACATTGTCGCCCGGATGAATTCGAGTTCCACGCTGGCGCACAATGATCGTTCCGGCGTTGACTACCTGTCCATCGAATACCTTGGGACCGAGTCGCTGAGCGGCAGAATCGCGGCCGTTCTTCGACGACCCTCCGGCTTTTGTCTTTGACATAGGGTCAGTCCTCCTCGGTCTTGGCGGATGAGCCGGTATCGCTCTTGGCAGTCCCGGCGGTTTTCTTGGTGGCGGATGGCTCGGCCGGGGCAGCCTTGGCCGTCTTCCCCCCGGGCAGCTCGATCGCGGTGACCTCAAGTGTTGTGTACTTCTGGCGGTGGCCTTGCCTGCGCCGGTACCCGGTCTTGTTCTTGTACTTGAAGATGTCGACTTTGGGCCCCTGGGCCTCGCCCAGCACCTTGGCGCGCACCTTCACCTCGCGGAGTTCGGCGCGATCGCTGATCGCGTTGCCGTCGGCATCGACGATCAGGAGCGGCGTGAATTCAACGGTCCCGTCCGTGTCCTTGAGACGCTCGACGTCGATCACGTCACCTTCGTGCACCTTCGACTGCTTTCCGCCGGTGCGGATGATTGCATACATGATGAATCTACCTCGATCTGAAGCCCGGTAACTCTAACCGGTTCCGGTCGTTTGCCAATATTGTCGGCGCTTCCCTAGATGTCCTCGACACGGGTGCCCTGCGTAGCGGCTTCCTCGTGCAGCAAGACACCGCGCCCCCCGCAGGTGGGGCACATATCGGAAAAGGTCTCCAACAACCCCTCCGAGACGTTCTTCCTGGTCATCTCTACCAGACCCAGGTTGGACACATCGAACACCTGAGTTCGAGTCTTGTCCTTGGCAAGCGTCTCCCGGAGCCTCCGCAGCAGCGTCCGCTGATTGGCCTCGGTCTCCATGTCGATGAAGTCGATCACAATGATGCCACCAATATCCCGCAGCCGGAGCTGTCTGCCAATCTCTTCTGCCGCCTCCAGGTTGTTCTGCAGCACCGTCTCCTCGAGACTCGAGCTGCCAACAAATTTGCCGGTGTTGACGTCGATGACGGTCAGTGCTTCGGTCCGGTCGATGACCAGATGCCCGCCGGAAGGCAACCAGACTTTGCGGTCGAGAGCCTTCCGTAGCTGGTCTTCGACGTGGAACCTCTCGAAGAGGGGCAGCGTGTCCTCATACAGCTGTACGGTCTTGATGAGATCGGGATCAATGTCCTTGAGGTAGTCGATGACCGCTTCATATGCCTCAGCATCATCGATCATCAACCGGCGGAATTCCGGCGTGTAGTGCTCCCGGAGAACTCGCAGCAACAGCGTGGGTTCCTGATACACCACGCGCGGAGAATCACCACCGTTCCCTGACTTGCTGATTGCATCCCAGGTCTTGGTCAATCGCTCGATGTCAGAGCGGATTTCGCTCTTCGAGGCTGCCGCCGCGGCGGTCCTCACGATCACTCCGTAGCCTTCCGGCTTGGCATCACGCATGATGTCGCGAAGCCTTTGCCGGTCCTCGTCGGGAAGGCGCCGGCTGATGCCCTGCACGTCAGAGTTGGGGACCAGCACCAGGTACCGGCCGGGAAGTGAGATCTGATTGGTCAGGCGGGCGCCCTTTTCTCCCATGGCGTCTTTGACCACTTGCACCAATACCTCGTCGCCTTTGCTGAGGGCTTCCTCAATACGGGGCCGGCGTTTCCCGTGCTTGGCGAGATCGTGCTGGATATCGCCCGCGTAAAGCACTCCGTTCTTGGCTTCGCCGAAATCAACAAACGCCGCTTCCATCCCCGGAAGCACATTGCGAACCCTGCCCAGGTAGACATTGCCGACCACGGAGGCCTTGTCAGAACGGGCGACGTGATGCTCGACGAGCACGGGGCCTTCCAGAACGACTACCTGGGTCTGATGAGGGAGGACCCGGACGAGCATTTGTTTTCGCTCTGTCTCAGGCGGAATGATGATCTCTTCATCACGGACGGCGGTACGCCCCCGGCCGTTGGCGGGCCGACGCGAACGTGTCCCGGTAGGTCTTTCCCTCTTGGGTTTAGGCTCGGACTTGCGATCGGACTTGGGCGGCGCCTCTTTGATACGCCGCACTTGCACCACCGCACGCCCTACGCGTCTGGTCTTTTGCTCGACGATCGATTCGCTGCCGACGCCCTTGCGGATGACTGTGGGCGTCTTCCGGCGAAACATAGCCATACAGGTGTTCTCCTCCTCCGGCGCCATGCGCCGGGTGTTGTGCGTAAGTCCCCAGGGCCCTACCGGCCTCCGGGGACAGAACAGGGGAGCATGGGTCCGGCACCGGGAAACTTCCGGCGAAATGGCCACGATGTGTTCTTACCCGGGGATCCAAGCGAAGGGTGCCGGAACCGGGTAGAAACGGCGACAAGAAGCCCACCGCTCTCTCCGTTCGAGTTCGCGAAACAGTAACCGCCGACTGGCGGTCACCATCAGCGTAGCACGCAGAGTGGTTCTAAGAAGTACAGGGTACTCAGCACCCAGCCGCCAGCAACGTATGGCTGGTTGCTGGAAGCTGAGTTGGCGCCGAAAAGCGACTACTCGATGAGTTTCGGTTGTTCGGGTTCGGTCGGGTCGTAACACAACCGGCACCGGGCTTCGTAGGATTCGGTGGCACCGAGCACCACCAGTTCATCAGAGCGGACGATGCGCTGGGTATACCCGGCCGGGGCGCCGCAGCGATGGCACACGGCGAGCATCTTGGTGACATATTCGGCGTGACTAGCAAGCGTCGGGATCGGCTCGAAGGGGCGGCTCAGATAGTCCAGGTCGAGACCCGCCACGATGACCTGTTTGCCGGCTTTGGCCAGGGAGTCGACTACGTCCACCAACTCCTGATCGAAGAACTGAGCTTCGTCGACCCCGATCACCACGGTGGAGTCTTCAACCGCCTTGAGCAGGGCCGCCGAGTCGACAACGGGTATCGCCTCGACCGAAAGCCTGCTGTGGGAGACAACCTCGGCATCGGCGTAGCGGATATCGATGACAGGTTTGAACGTCTGGACCGGAATCCGGGCAATCTTGGACCGGGTCACCCTTCGAATCAATTCTTCGCTCTTGCCCGAGAACATCGGACCACACACAACCTCGACCCAGCCCTGTTCGCCCCTTCGGTACATGGAAGGCAGCGTAGTCGTGTTGTGTGCGGGCAGTCCGACGCGAGGCGTGCTCCCGTCGGTGTTCGAGATTCCGTAGGAAGTACAAAGTACGATCGAGCAAGCTCGATCAGACGATGTAGGTCTCTCCCGGTACCGGCGATCTGCGCAGCCAGACCGAATTGGCTACCCCCAGCGAGATAGCCATGGTCACGAAGGTCGATCCCCCGGCGCTCATGAACGGGAGCGGGAGTCCGGTGACGGGCGCAATACCGACGGTCATCCCGATGTTGATGTAGACGTGGAACGCGAACATGGCGGCTATCCCGGACACCACCAGCACCCCGAACCGATCCCGCGCATTCACGGCGATCACGACCAGACGCCACATGATGATCGCGTAGCCCAGCAGAACGAAGGCGCCACCGAGAAAACCGAGTTGTTCGCCGACCGCCGTGAAGATGAAGTCGGTTGTCTGTGCCGGCACGAAGTCCAGGTTCGTCTGGGTACCCAAAAAGAGCCCCTTGCCGAAGAACCCCCCGCTGCCGATGGCGATCTCGCTTTGGATACGGTTGTAGGCGGCACCGAGCGGATCTGCTGCGGAAGGGTTGAAGATGCTCTGCAATCGCTCGATCTGATAAGGACGCAGGAGTTCGAGCTTCCAGATCGCCAGAATCCCTGCGCCGGCAGCGGTCATCAGGACGGTCAACTGCCGCAAAGTTGTTCCGCCCACGAACAACATCACGAGAGCAAAGAACGCGAAGACCAGCATGGTTCCGAGATCAGGCTCCAGGTAGATCAGAGCAGCCGGGATTGCGACGATCACAATCGTCTGCACGAGCCGCCGCCAACTCATACCTTCTTCTTTGGCAGGCACCAGGACCGACGCGAGGACCAGGATCATGGCCATCTTGGCGAATTCACCCGGTTGTAGTTGGTACGACCCGATGGGGATCCAGCGCTGTGCCCGGGCCGCGCCCGGTTCGAAGAGAAAGACTGCTCCAAGGGCCAGCAGCGTTGCGACATAGAGGAACGGGGCAACATTGCGCCATTCGCGGTAGTCAACAAACGAGGCGACGAAGAACAGCACCAGACCTACGGCGGCAAAGATCGCCTGGTCGACCATCTCCCCGGTAGGATCCAGACCGAGTGCTTCGAGCCGGTTCCTGGACGCCGAATACACCATGAGCACCCCGACAGCCGATAGGGCAACCATCGCCACAAAGAGGATGATGTCCGGAGTGGGGCGGCGACGGTCGGAAACGGCCGCCGGACTGCTGCGAGCGATGATGGCCATCAGTCGCCCTCTACCCTCGGATCAATGATCTCGGTCGGTTCGAGTCCGAGCAGATACTGGATGATGTGGCGGGCAACCGGTGCGGCGACGCGCCCCCCGCTTCCACCCTCTTCCACTACGACCACAACCACATATTGAGGATTATCGATGGGCGCCACCCCGGCGAACCATGCGGTGTTGTCGCGATCTTTGCAGACTCGTTCTTCTCCGACGCCCTCGCACTCCTGGCCCATCTGTGCAGTTCCCGTCTTGCCACCTACCCGGAACGCGTCGGCGCCCATGACGGAGAAAGCCGAAGTTGCCGTTCCTGCAGTGGTCACCCTCCGCATGTCGTCGAGGAGTGATCGAATAGTGGCGGGAGAAATACTGATGTTACGGACGGCCACCGGGTCGTATTCCTCGATCAACTGACCTTCGGCATCGAACGAGCGTTGCACGACTCGCGGCTGCCAGAAGGTTCCGCCGTTGACGAGCGTGGCATAGGCAGTTGCCAGCTGCAGCGGCGTGCTCAAAACGGCACCCTGACCGACGGCCGTCTGCATCAGGTCGCCTCCCAGCCATCCCTCGGGGCGAACGCGCCAGGGTTGCTCATCGAGCCAAAGTTCAAACAAGTCCCGGTCGGGCACGATCCCTTGCGCTTCGTACGGCAGATCGATTCCGGTCCGCTCCCCCATACCAACAGCCCGTGCCCAATCCTGGATCACGCCTTCCCGGTCGGTCTCTTTGAAGTCATTCCAGATTCGCAATGCAATCTGCCAGAAGTAGATATTGCAGGAACGCTCAAACGCAGTGTGGAGATCCTGAAAACCGTCGTCGTCGGGCCACGTCCAGTTCCGCCAGACGAGCTGCGAGGCGTCCGTGAAAGGGGCGTTGAGCCGGGCACTGCATTCGATCAAGTCATTGGCAGACAGCGCATTGTCGGGGAACAGCCTCTCTTCGAGAGCCGTCGTGTAGGTAATGGCCTTGAAGGTCGAGGCAGGAGGGTACAAAGCCTGGATGGCCAGGTTGCTGAACACTTTTCTCTCGAGCAACGTGTCGAATTCTCGCTGCGTCAACCCACTTACGAAGACCTCAGGATCGAAGTCCGGATACGAGCCCATCGCCAGTATGGATCCGTCGGTGACGTCGATGACCACCCCCGCCGACCGCTCGGCAAAATTGGTGTAATCGCGGGTCGCCACCTTTACACGGTTGGCCAGGCGAACGGCCTCCTCGAGGGCAAACTCCAGAACTCTTTGCGTATCGATGTCGGTCGTCAATTGCAGCGTGGCCCCGGCCCGGGCCGGTTCGCCGCCCAGCGGTTTGAGCACCTTTCCGACTGCGTTCACCTGGTTGGCGACAAACCCCGCATTGCCCTGCAGGACATCATCGTACGAGCGCTCGACACCGGATTTGCCGACCGTGCTGTCCGGGTCGAGATCGGGGTTCTCCTCCAGGTCCCCCGGCGAGGGGCGACCAATGTGACCGAGCACATGGGCCATGACTTCGCTCTGTGGATATCGACGCACGGGAACCTCTTCGATTCCGACACCGGGAAGCTCATCCTGATGCTCGAGAACATAGAACTCGGTGTCCGAATCAACCTGTGCGAGCAAGAACCGCCTTCCCGAACCGGCAGCTTCAAAAGCTGCGGAGACCTCCACGGCGGCCAGTTCGAGCAGTCCGGACAGTTGTTGAATGACCCGCTCCTCTGCCGCCAGGGGGATCTGCTTGCGGTCGACGACGATCCACGGTTCCAGACTGCTGGTCGCCAACGGAATCCCATCCCGATCAATGATGTTGCCTCGCGGGGGGATCGTCTTGTCCAGCCGCACGATCTGCTCGTCAGCTTGCCGATCGTATGTCTCGCCTGCTGCGATCTGCACGAACCAGAGTCGCGTGAACAACATCGCGAACATCGCGATGAACACCAGCGCCATCCAGGTGAGCCGCCAGCTGAGTTTCATAGCAGCGAATCCCTTCGTCGATTGCCCGCGACAACCAGCGTGACCAGCGGGAAGACCGCCAACCCGAGGACGAGGTTGTACAGGGGAACGAGAAGAATCTTACGAAAGACGTACGGGTCTCGAAAGCTCGCTTCCCCGAATAATGTCCCGATGACGGCGATGAGCACGACGCCGAGCAAGCTGAGCAGCACCACCGCAACACCGGTGGCTATCACGTTGATATCGAACCGGTCTCTTGTACGAACGGTTGCGTAGGCGACCAAGGTCAACACCAGAGACCGCAGACCGAGCGGCGAACTGCCCAAGAGATCGATGGCAAGACCGGAGGTGAAACCGAGCAGTACCGCCGGTTCGGCGTCGAGCCGGCGCGCCACGGCGATAACGGTCAACATCACCAGATCCGGTGCAACCTCGAGGACCCGCACCTGGGCGAAGAGAGTGGTTTGCAACAGGACCGCAACGGCTGCGGCCAGCAAAGACAAGCCGATGGCCCGGGTTCTCATGACTCACCCGATGCAGATCCGGCGTCGTCGGCAGGTGGTTCATCCGCCGGTGGTTCAATCGTGGCCGGTTGGTCCTCCGTCGAGAAAGTCCATTGCAGCACGACAACCAGCTTCAAACGGTTGAAGTCGGCCACGGGAATCGCTTCGGTTCTGATCTTGCCGGCCTCCGGAGTAGCCGATTCAGCCACCTTGGCGACGGATAACCCCGGCGGGAACTTGGTGCTCCCGGCGGTCAGTAACAGGTACTCGGCAAAAACCGGTTCCGTGGCGGGGTTCACTTCAAGGATGAGGATGGCGCTTCCCTGCCCCAGCGCGATCCCTTTCTCCCCTGTCTGTGTCTACACGGTGACGGCGCCGGTGGGTCGAATGATCGGCACCACTGTGGCCGAAGAAGACGTGACGAGGCTGATCTCTCCGACCAGGGCACCGTTCTCATCCACGACCGGATTACCGACCAGGAGACCATCCCTGGTGCCCTTGTCGATCGTGAAACTCGAGTCGAAATTGCCGCCCCGGGCTATCACTCTGGCCGCCTTGGTAGGGATCGATTCGTCCGGGAGGGTAAGTTCGGTAACCCTCCGCAGAGTCTCGACCTCCGCTTCGAGAGCTCCGATCTCGTCGACCCGGGCCTCCAGTTCGGTAATCCGCCTCCGCAGGGATTCGTTCTCATCCCGCAAGCCGGCCAGATTGGCGAGGCCGTCGATGAAGTCCACCACCGGGGAGATCAGTGACGTAGCAAGATCCTGGACCGGAGCGAATACTGCCTGAGTGCCTTCCCGCAGCGTCCCGGCCACCCCTCCGCCTGAAGCCCGGATATCGAACGTCATGAGCAAGAAGGAAAGCACTACCAGGACCACCAGCATGGGAGTCGCTCGATCTTGTTGCCGCCGTTCTCTCATGGTCCGGACTTCCCCAGGGTCGGTTGCCCTCCCCAGGACACAACATGCATGCCGGTCACCTCAGGCGCGGCTCGAAGAGACCAGGACCCCCTGTAATGCATCGAATTCTTCGAGGCACTTTCCCGAGCCAACCACGACCGACTGCAAAGGTCGGTCGGCGGTCACGATCGGCATACCAGTCTCGTAGGCAAGCCGTTCATCGATGCCATGGAGTAGGGCTCCTCCTCCCGTCATCACAATGCCCCGCTCCATGATGTCGGCCGACAGTTCGGGGGGAGTCTTGTCGAGTGTGAATTTCACCGCGTCCACAGTCTGCTGTACGGGTTCCTCAATAGCCTCACGGATCTCTGGACTCGACAGCACGATCGTCTTGGGGAGACCTGAGATCAGGTCGCGGCCGCGCACTTCTGCTGCAGGTTCTTCTGCATAGGGGAAGGCCGATCCGATCGCCATCTTGATCTGCTCGGCCGTTCGTTCGCCGAGGAGGAGGTTGTACTCTTTCTTGACCCAGTCGATGATGGCTTCATCCAACTCGTCCCCGCCGATGCGGATACTGCGAGACACCACGATGCCTCCGAGCGAGATGACGGCGACCTCGGTCGTCCCACCCCCGATATCGACGACCATGCTGCCGGAGGGTTCGCCGACGGGGAGTCCCACCCCTATGGCAGCCGCCATCGGCTCTTCGATCGTATAGGCCCGGCGAGCTCCGGCGTGATAGGCAGCCTCTTCGACCGCCCTCCTCTCAACGGGAGTGATGCCGGAAGGAACACAGATGACGATACGGGGCTTCGCCCATCGCCGGCGGTGGACCTTCTGAATGAAGTAACGGAGCATCTTCTCGGTGATATCAAAGTCGGCGATGACCCCGTCGCGCAGCGGTCGAATCGCCTGGATATACGACGGGGTCCGTCCAATCATCCGCTTGGCTTCCATCCCCACCGCCAGGGCCCGGTTGTTACGGGTGTTGATGGCGACGACCGACGGTTCATTGAGCACGATGCCCGAGCCGCGCACATAGACCAGCGTGTTCGCCGTGCCGAGATCGATGGCCATGTCTTGACCAGCAACTGAAATGAGGGAATCA
>Ga0224512_10005312_pt1 | contig 10654 bp, 11 predicted proteins | sample SF_May12_sed_USG_4_FD_169103 | JGI IMG/M metagenome (GOLD analysis project Ga0224512, IMG submission 169103) | Sediment microbial communities from San Francisco Bay, California, United States - SF_May12_sed_USGS_13 | ecosystem: Environmental > Aquatic > Marine > Sediment | place: USA...
ACATCGTTGTGGTCGACCGCACCCAGGAGTTCAGAGGTCTTTATCACGTACTGGGCGGCGCCATTTCGCCGATCGAAGGCATTGGACCAGATCAGCTCCGCATGAAGGAACTAGTGGCTCGTATCGAGGATGAGTCGGTCACCGAGGTGATCGCCGCCACCAACCCGACGGTCGAAGGCGACGCCACTGCCCTCTATCTGGCCAGGCTGCTGAAGCCGCTTGGGGTGAAGGTGACCAAGTTGGCCTCAGGACTTCCGGTGGGAGGCGACCTCGACTACGCCGACGAGCTCACCTTGGGAAGGGCGCTGTCGGGGAGACGAGAGATCGAGGGCTAGTTCGGGAGGCTCGTCGTGAAGATCCTCATCGTCGAGCCCTACCTAGGTGGGTCGCATCAGGCGTGGGCCGAGGGTTACGCCAAGTTCAGTCGCCATGACGTTCGGGTCGTGGGCCATGAGGCACGCTTCTGGAAATGGCGCATGCAGGGCTCCACTCTCACGCTGGCCGACGAAACCAAGGCGGCGGTTGAGGAATGGGGAGAGCCCGATGTGCTTCTGGTCTCCGACATGTTGCATCTGCCCGCCTTTCTCGGCGCAGCACGACGCTTTCTAGGCGACCCCGCCACAGTGCTCTACATGCACGAGAACCAGCTCACCTATCCGGTGCCGCCCGGCGATGAGTTCGACTTGACATACGGCACGACCAACTGGTTATCGATGGCCGTGGCGGACGAAGTGTGGTTCAACTCAGAGTTCCATCGGACCATCGTCTTCGAGGAGCTTCCACGGTTCCTCAAGCAGTTTCCAGATCACACCCATGAGGCCACGATCGCCGAGGTAATGCCGCGGTCGCGAGTCGTTCCGGTCGGGATCGACCTATCACGGATCGACAACCGCAACGCTGCATCCCGCGGTGCGCCCCTCATCTTGTGGAACCATCGGTGGGAGCACGACAAAGGACCGGAGGAATTCTTCGCTGCCCTCGACCGGCTAGGAGACGCCGAGTTCCGGGTCGCTATCTGCGGCGAGAACTTCCGCCAGGAACCGGCGGAGTTCACGGCGGCCAAAGAGAGATTGGGCGACCGAGTTGTCCAGTTCGGGTGGGCGCCCGACGATGAGTACGTCCGGCTGCTGAGTGAGGCGGACATCGTGGTTAGCACCTCGCAGCAGGAGTTCTTCGGCATCTCGGTGGTTGAGGCGATGTACGCCGGGGCCTTCCCGGTCCTGCCCAACCGGCTCTCGTATCCCGGTCTGATCCCGAAGAACTTCCACAGCTCGTGTCTCTATGACGGAGCGGACGATCTGGTGGCTCGGCTGGAGTGGGCGCTGAGTTCTCCTGTTGCTCGCTACCGGGTGGGACAGAAGCTGGGCATGGAAATGGCTCGCTACGACTGGTCGGTCATGGCGCCCACCTACGACGATCTGATGCAGTCGATGTCGGGGAGCCCGCGTCTCTAGAAGAAGATGTCGCTGATGGGTTTGAGGCGGTCGAAGCGATGCTGCGCTTCTAAGAATCGAACAGTTCCGGTCTTCGATCGCATCACTACCGAGTGCGTCTCGGCCCGGCCTGCGTCATAACGCACGCCCTCGAGTAGTTCTCCCGAGGTAACGCCCGTTGCGGCGAAGAAGGTGTTGTCGGAGTCCACCAGGTCGCTCAGGGCGAGTACCGCGTCGAGGTCTAAGCCCTCTTCTTGGGCGTATTTCTTCTCCGAGTCATCCCTGGGCCACAGTCGACATTGCATCTCTCCACCAAGCGCGATCAGAGCACACGCAGACGTCACAGCCTCAGGCGATCCGCCGATGCCAAGCAGGATGTCGATGCCGGAGTCGACGCAGGTCGAGATCGATCCGGAGATGTCCCCGTCCCTGATGAGGCGGATGCGGCCCCCGGCCTCCCTCACCTGTCTTATGTACTCCTCGTTGCGAGGCCTGTCCAAGATGATGGCCGTGACGTTCTCTACCGACTTGCCTCGAGCCCTGGCTACCTGATGCAGGTTGTGTTGCACCGGCGCGTCGATGTCGATCGATCCGGCGGCCTCCTCGCCAACCGCGATCTTGTCCATGTAGACCAGTTGTCCCGGCGCGTACATGGTTCCACGCGGCGACATAGCGATGACGGCCAGGGCGCCTTGGCCTCCTTCTGCAGTGAGGCGGGTGCCATCGACCGGATCCACCGCCACGTCCATCGCCGGTTCCTTCCCGTTGCCCACCTGCTCTCCATTGAAGAGCATCGGGGCATCGTCTTTCTCGCCCTCCCCGATGACCACGACTCCGTCGAGGTCCATCGTCGACAGCACGGCGCGCATGGCGTCGACAGCGGCCTGGTCGACCGCCTCCTTGTCCCCCTTGCCCTGGAAGCGAGCGGCGGCCATTGCGGCCGCTTCGGTGACGCGAGCCAGTTCGAGTGCCAGGTTGCGGTCGGGTGGTTGTTTCATGGTGCAGGAACCTCCAGGATGATGGCGTCGCCCTGGCCGCCCCCACCGCATAGCGATGCGCCCCCAACGCCTCCGCCGCGATGGCGAAGGGCGTTGATCAGGGTCACGACGATGCGGGCACCAGTCGCGCCGAGGGGATGGCCCAGCGCAACGGCTCCACCGTGAACGTTTACCTTCTGCGGATCGATCTCGAGCATCTGTGCTGACCAAAGCGCCACCGCCGCGAATGCTTCGTTTATCTCCACCAGATCGAGGTCCGATGCGGACATCGAGGCTCGCTTCAGAGCTATCCGCAGTGCCTCGGCGGGGCGCTCATGCAGCGTCGGATCGCTCCCCCCAACCTGACCGTAGCTCAAGATGCGGGCCAGTAACGGTTGTCCAGCAGCCTCGGCGCCTTCGGCGTCGGCCACTACGACCGCCGCTGCTCCGTCCGAGATCTGCGACGCGTTGCCAGCGGTGATCGTGCCATCGGCCGAGAACGCTGGCCGCAAAGCTCCCAGCGATTCAACTGTCGAGTCCGGCCTGACGCCCTCGTCCCGATCGAATATCAGCGGGTCGCCCTTTCGTTGTGGGACAGACACCGCCACCAGCTCGTCGGCGAGAACCCCAGACTCGGTGGCCTGGTTGGCACGCTTATGGCTCTCGGCCGACCATTCGTCTTGCTCCCGGCGCCCTATCCCTAGCTTGGTGTTCTTGCGATCGGATGATTCGCCCATGGTGCAGCTGTCGAAGCTGCAGAACAGTCCGTCGTGCTGCATGGCATCGACCATGGTCCCATCGCCGATGCGCTGGCCCCAGCGGGCGTCGGGGAGCAGGTAGGGAGCGTTGCTCATCGACTCCATGCCACCGGCGACGACGAAGCTCGCCTCCTTGAGCCGGATCGCACGATCGGCCATGGCGATCGCGGTCATGCCGGACAGACAAACCTTGTTGATCGTCGTGGATGGCACGGTCATGGGGATGGCGGCCCGGGCGGCCGCCTGGCGGGAAGGGATCTGCCCGACACCTGCCTGCAAGACGTGACCGAACAGCACTTCGTCTACTTGTTCAGGCAGGAGGCCAGACGAAGCGAGAGCTCCAGAGATAGCCACGCCGCCCAGCTCAACCGACGACAGAGGCACCAGAGCACCCCCGTACTTGCCAATGGGAGTCCTTGCGATTCCGGTGATCACCGATTGCATGCCACCCCGACTCTACCGCTCGGTGGCCGATGACGATTTCCGTAGAGTTCATGCCATGTTCCCCTACAACCTCGACCACGTCGCCATCGCGGTCGACGATCTCGATGATGCGATCGCGGCCCATCGCCTGCAGTACAAGGTCGAGCCGCTCTATCGCGAGGTGGTGGAGGAGCAAGGAGTTGAGGAGGCGATGATCCCGCTCGGCGGATCGTTCATCCAGCTGGTGGCGCCTCTTGGGCCAGATACCGCAGTTGGCCGATTCCTGGAGAAGAAGGGCCCCGGCTTGCACCATGTTGCCTACGCAGTGGCGGATATCGATGCTGCCCTGGATCACCTTCGCGCCAGCGGCGCCGAGTTGGTGGATGAAGCTCCGCGCCGGGGCGGGCGGGGCGCCAGGATCGCATTCGTCCACCCTCGCAGCTTCTCGGGCACCCTGGTAGAGCTGGTCGAGGTGAGCGAATGACCGAGGAGATAAAGGGAGGCATCGGGCCGCTGGAAGCCGCTGCTATCGCGGCAGCTCTGGCGCAGGTGATCGCCGAACAGGAAGCGGCCGCGCTTCGGGGTCCGCGCTCCCGCTCAAGCGCATGGGTCGACGCCGAGCTCCACGATGCGGGATACGTTGACAACTGGAGCGGCCTGCGCCAAGGCTTGCGGTCGGTGGAGGAGGGCTAGGCGGCCTCTTCGGTGGGCTGGGCGGTGGGAGCTTGGCCCGGACCATCGATGGGGACGGAGAAACAGAAGCGTGATCCGGTGGGGAATCGCTCTTCGAACCACAGGTCGCCTCCCATCGCTCTAGCCAGACGTCGGGCTATAGGTAAGCCCAAGCCGATCCCGGTCGACGTTGGGACATCGCCTGCCAGCTGCTCGAAATGCTCGAAGATCCGCTCGCGGTCAGCCTCGGCCACGCCCGGACCGTTGTCGGAGACGATGATTTCGTAGTGGGTGCCAGCCAGCCTTCCTTCGATGAGAAACTGATCTCCTCCGTACTTGATGGCGTTCTCCGTGATATTGCGGAGTACTTGCTGGAGGCGGGTGGGGTCGGCGAATACCGAAACACCGCCCGGAATCTGGAGTTCCCCTATCGACTCGGCGTCCTGGGTCAAGACGCTCAGGACGTGGGCGACCACGGGTCGCAGCTCGAAAGATTCCGGTTTGAGAGATAACGCCCCGGCCTCGATGCGAGGGATCACCAGAACGTCTTCGACCAGGGCGCTGAGATGCTGAGTTTCTGATTGCACGATGCGAAGGAACTCATCGACCTCGTCTTGGCTGAGGTTGGGCCAGTCGGCCTGCAGCGTCTCCACGAAACCTGCGATGGAGGTCAGCGGAGTGCGAAGCTCATGGCTCACCATGGAGACGAACTGATCCTTCAGGCGCACCGCCTGTCTCTCCACTTCGACTGCGCTGGATTGCTTGGCACGGCCTGCCGAGACTGACTTAACGGCAAAGAAGAGCAGGGCGGCCAAGACAGAGAGGCCCACAGCTGCACCCACCCAAGTCAGCGCATCGGGAGTACCCCCCACCGGCCCAGCCGGTGCCAGCGGCGCCCACAACGCGATGGGCGGAAACCATGCCCAGGAGTAGCCGATGACCGCCAGCGCTTGGCGAGACGGCAATAGCAAGATCGATGCCGCCACAAAGAAACCGAGAGCTGCCACGAATGCCACATCGGGTTGGCCGGTGAGGAGAATCGATCCGCCGGACAAGCTGACGTCTATCAGCAGTGAGCCAATGGGCGGTGCAGGGCGTCGGATCCGACCGATGGCATGGGTCGTTATCACGGCTCCCGGGATGATGACAAAGGGGGCGTCGGGTATCTCCCCGCGCAAAGTCAACGCCAGTCCAACCAGGGCCAATGCCGCGCCGGCCACGGCGCGCAGGACCTGGTAGGCGGCACCCATATCTATCAGAGCGCGCCGGTCGGTCATTAATGAGTCCTCTAGGTGATATCGGCTTTTGCGACCGCCACTAAAGGATCTAACGTCGCCCGTTGATCTGTTCCACTATGTCCAAAGGAACCGATAGGTCGCCCCGCCCCGAGCCGAGCGAAATCTCTGGCCGGTAGCTCCCGTGGTAGTCCGAGCCGCCGGTGGCGAGAAGGTCCAACTTCTGTGCGATGGACGCCAAGTGTGAGCGCTGTTCAGCCGAGTACTCGGAGTAGTAGCACTCGATGCCCATGACCCCGGCCTCTCCGAGGTCCTTGAATGCGCGTGAATATTGCTCTGCGCTGACGCCGATGGTGTGGGGGTGGGCGACCACGGGAACGGCATTGGATGCGACGGCCAACTTGGCCGCTTCGGCGTAGTCCAAGCGATATCGCTCCTGGTAAGCACGACGGCCCTCAGCCAGGTATTCCTCGAAGGCGGCCTTGATGTTCGGAACCACGCCCTTGCGCACCAACACTGCGGCTATGTGAGGTCTACCGACACCCGTGCCCCCCGCCTCTTGCACCACCTCGTCGTAGGAGATGTCGATGCCAAGGTCGGTAAGTGCAGCAACAACCCGCTGGTTGCGATCGGCGCGACCCTCCTGAAGGGCGACCAGGCGGTCCTGCAGCGGACCCGCTCCCGGTTCGAGGAAGTAGACCAACATGTGCATCGCGCCGTGTGGCCAGGCTACGGAAAGCTCAGTTCCTGATATCAACTCGATGCCGTGTTCTTGTGCTGCGACCTGTGCCTCGGCGATCCCGTCGAGGTTGTCGTGGTCTGTCAGGGCCAGGGTTGTGACACCTGCTTCGGCCGCGTTTGCTACTAGATCGGTTGGTGTGTCGGTTCCGTCCGAGGCGTTGCTGTGGCTGTGCAGGTCGACCGACATCAGGAGATGTCGATATCCACGGAGTCGATGTAGATGGTCTCGAGCGGCTTGCTCACCTCTGAGCCAGAGTCTTGCGGTCCCAGCTTGACCGCCGCTATCTGGTCGAGGGCGTTGACCCCAGAAGTCACCTTGCCGAACACGCTGTAGGCCGGAGGGAGGCCGGCGTCAGCGAACATGATGAAGAACTGGCTACCGGACGTGCCCGGCCCGGCGTTGGCCATTGCCAGAACCCCGCGCTCGTAGACGAATCCCGGAGATGGGAACTCGTCTGGGATCGAGTAGCCGGGCCCACCGGTGCCGGTGGCGGTGGGGTCTCCCGCCTGAACCATGAAGCCAGGAACGACGCGGTGAGAGACGGTTCCGTTGAAGAAGCCCTCCTTGGCCAAGAAGACGAACGAGTTAACCGTTTGGGGAGCAGCCTTTGGGTCGAGGGCCAACTCGATCGGGCCACAAGAAGTGTGAACGGTGGCCGTCACAGTGGCCTCACTAGCTATCCCCATGTCCTCGGGGCCGTCGTATCTCTTTACCTCGTTGGGAGGAGGTGCCTCGGCACCGCCGATTGTCGGTTGGGCGCGAAAGGACTCGTTTGCGTCTCTCAATTGGAACTCCTTCGTTCGCTTAGCCGACCTCGATGATGATGTCTTCGATATACACGGCCACTAGAGGGGTCTGTCCCTCGATCGCTATCGCTGCGATGGTGTCGAGCACATCGAGGCCTTCTGCCACGTTACCGAAAACTGAGAAGTCAGGGCCGAGTGTGCTGTTCTCGAAGACTATGAAGAACTGGCTCCCGTTGGTGTCGGGCCCAGAGTTGGCCATCGCCAAGGTTCCACGTACGTAGCTGAAGTCGGCTGCCGGCAGCTCGTCGGCGAATTGATAGCCGGGCCCGCCGCTGCCGGTGGCGGTGGGGTCGCCTGCTTGGAACACGAATCCAGGAACGATGCGGTGGGAAACGGTCCCGTCGAAGTAGTCCTGGCGGGCCAGGAACACGAACGAGTTGACAGTCTGCGGGGCGCCGGCCACATCCAGGTCGACCACGATGTCGCCGCACGAAGTGACGATCGTTGCCCTAACCGTTGCGGCCGGGTCGAGGCCCTCGTCACCCGCCGCCTCGAAGCTCATCTCTGTCGCGGCCGGTGGGCGGGTACCGCCGCACGCCACGGGCAGCGACCTGAAGTTCAGATAAGCGGGGGAGCTGATGGCTCCCGCCGGTAGCGACTCGGGCGGCGCGCTGGTTGGCGGCACCTGTGTGGTGTCGGTAGTGGTTGTGGAGGGTGCGGGGTCGGTTCCATCGACGGCGGCGATCGTGGTGTCGGTGCCCCCTATGGCCGAGGCGGTCTCACTCCCCGAGTCGTTGCCACGGTTGAGCAGGAACCCCACCCCAAGTACAAGGACGGCTACGAGCGCGGCAGTGCGGGCGCCGCGCAGCAATCGCTTGCGTCGATCGATCCGGTCCTGAAGTTCGCGCGCCGCCTCACGATTTTGGCGCTGACGTTCACGTTTATCGGTTGGCATGAGTCAGGCATGCTAGAGCAGGGGGCGGATATTGCCATCGGTACAATCCATGAACCTTGTCTCTCGTCGTCCAAAAATATGGTGGCACTTCGTTGGCCGACGCCCAGCGCATACGCGCTGTGGCTCGGCGTGTCGCCGCGGCCAAGAAACAGGGCGACGACGTCGTCGTGGTCGTCTCAGCCATGGGCCACACCACCGATGAGCTGGTAGAGCTGGCGGGAGAGATCGGCACCCGCCCCCATCCCCGCGAGCTCGACATGCTGCTTACGGCTGGCGAACGCATCTCCATGGCGCTGACGGCGATGGCTATCGAGGAGGAAGGTGTCAAGGCGATGAGCCTGACTGGGTCCCAGGCCGGCATCCTCACCGATGCCGCTCACGGTCGCGCACGCATCGTCGACGTCAAGGGCGATCGGGTGAGGGAAGGGCTCGACGAAGACAAAGTTGTCATCGTCGCCGGCTTCCAAGGAGTCGACCCCGACACCAAGGAGATCACCACCTTGGGCAGGGGAGGATCGGATGCCACCGCTGTCGCATTGGCGGCGACACTGGGGGCCGACGTGGCCGAGATCTACACCGATGTCGATGGTGTCCTAACCGCCGACCCTCGGCTGGTGCCCAACGCCAAGAAGATCGACGAGATCACGTACGATTCAATGCTGGAGCTTGCATCCGCCGGCGTCGGGGTCCTGATGGCCCGCTCGGTGGAGTTCGGTCGAAGGTTCAACGTACCGATACATGTCCGCAGTTCATTCCACAACGAACCAGGAACTTGGGTAAGGAAAGAGACCATGGAACAAGCGATAGTTAGCGGAGTCGGCTTCGATGACTCGGTGGCAAAGATCACGGTCCATGGTGTTCCAGATCAACCCGGGGTGGCGGCGTCGTTGTTCGGACCGCTTGGGGCAGAGGGGGTGGCAGTCGACATGATCGTGCAGAACGTGTCGATCGACGGAAGGTCGGACATCAGTTTCACGGTCCCCAAAGACGCAACTACCGTCGCCACGAAGCTGGCGGAATCGGCCGCCAGCCAGCTCGGCGCGGCAGGCGTCGATGTCGACGACAAGATCGCCCGTATCTCGCTGGTTGGGGCTGGCCTGGAGTTCGACTCGGGTATCGCGGCTCGCATGTTCGCGACGCTGGCCGCCAACGACATCAATATCGAGATGATCTCAACATCACCCATCCGGGTGTCCTGCGTGATCAAAGGCCCTGCGATGGCCGACTCAGTTCAGGCGTTGCATGACGAATTCGAGCTTGCGAAGTGAGCGCGACAGTCGCCATCGTTGGAGCCACCGGGGCCGTCGGTCAGGTGATGCTCTCGGTTCTGGAGGAGCGTGACTTTCCCGCTTCCTCTATCCGCCTGCTGGCTTCTGAGCGATCGGCCGGGCGTGAGGTTGCCACCTCAGTAGGACCGGTGGTAGTGGAAGATCTCGCCCAGGCCGACCCGGCTGGCATCGACATCGCTCTGTTCTCGGCTGGGGGCGAGCGGTCGTTACTTCACGCCGGGCGCTTCGTTGAGGCCGGCGTTGTGGTCATCGACAACTCATCGGCATGGCGCATGGACCCAGCAGTCCCACTGGTGGTCGCGGGTGTGAACGATCACGCCGTCAAGAACCATCACGGCCTCATCGCCAACCCCAACTGCACCACCATGACGTTGCTGATGGGTGTCGCTCCGCTACACCGTGCAGCCGGGCTACATTCGATGGTCGTGTCCTCTTACCAGGCTGTCTCGGGGTCGGGCAACAAGGGAGTGGAGGAGCTTGTTCATCAGGCCGAGCTCCTTGGTAAGGATGTCGACCTGCTGCGCGACGGTGGTTGGACCGATCCCGTTGCACAGGTCTACTCCCGCCCAATCGGGTGGAACGTGTTGCCCTTTGCCGGGAACGCGGTGGACGGCGGTTACACCGACGAGGAGATGAAGCTGGTCAACGAGAGTCGCAAGATCTTGGAAGCTCCGGATCTCGAGGTGCAGCCAACCTGCGTTCGTGTTCCCGTTGTTGCTGGCCACGGCTCTTCAGCCACTCTTCGGTTCGATAGGCCGATGGAGGTGGCGGAGGCGCTGCAGCTGCTCGACGAAGCCGATGGCGTGCAGGTGTGGTCCGACCAGGTTCCCACCCCGCTCGATTCGGCTGGGATAGATGACGTGCTGGTGGGTCGAGTGCGGCCAACCCTCGATGTCCCCGGCGGGATCAACCTGTGGACGGTGGGTGACAACCTGCGCAAGGGTGCTGCCCTCAACACGGTTCAGATAGCGGAGCTGCTTTAGTGGCTGTGGCTCATGCCGTGGCCGTGACCGCCGTGTTCGTCATCCCACGGAGTCACCTCGTCGGGAGCCGCCTCGCCCCACTTCTCCTCTGGCGGCATTTCTCCAACGGCCACGAACAAGTCGACGTGGCGTTGGTAGTCGGCGTCGGAAGTGGGCGCGACGGCCAGGGAGGCGAACCCGATGACGGCGCCAACCGCTGCGATCCACCACTCACCTGAGAGAACCGTCATCAGCAAGCCAGCCGCGGCAGGAAGCAATGAGAGCCCGGCGCGGAAACGAGCCGTCTTGGCGTAGTCAGCGAAGTGGTCCGGCATGATCGGCCGCCTTCTCCAGTAACGGACGGAGAAGAGGATGATCGCCCCCACCGCCAACACCGGCGGGAGCGCCACCCAGACAGGTATGCCGTCGCCGTCGGCAACGATGAGCCCGACCACAAAGAAC
>Ga0224512_10005314_pt1 | contig 10649 bp, 8 predicted proteins | sample SF_May12_sed_USG_4_FD_169103 | JGI IMG/M metagenome (GOLD analysis project Ga0224512, IMG submission 169103) | Sediment microbial communities from San Francisco Bay, California, United States - SF_May12_sed_USGS_13 | ecosystem: Environmental > Aquatic > Marine > Sediment | place: USA: California...
GGGGGCGTCCATCTACGACAAGAAGAACGCGGTCCAGAGCCAGTCCTACGGGCCGGAGGCGCGCGGCGGGGCCTCCAAATCCGAGGTGATCATCTCGGATGAGACGATTCACTTCCCGAAGGCCACACATATCGATTTGCAGTTGTCGCTCACGCAGGAGGCGTGCACCAAATACTACAAGGACCTGAAGCCGGACGGCACGCTCCTCGTGGACGAGGACTTCGTCAGGGAGATCCCGAAAGGGACGTTCAAGGTGATCAAGCTCCCGATCATACGAACGGCAGCGGAAGAGATCGGAAAATCGTTCGTTGCGAACATCGTCGCCATCGGAGCGATCGCCGCCATCACCGGCCAGGTAAGCTACGAGGCGATAGAGAAAGCCGTCCTCTCCCGCGTTCCCAAGGGCACCGAGGAACTGAACAAAAAAGCGCTGAAGGCGGGGTATAACGTCGCCAAGGCGCGAACGGCGGCGTGAGATGCAGCGCACGCTGTCGATCATCAAGCCCGACGGAGTAATAAAAGGTCTCGTCGGCGAAGTGACCCGCCGGTTCGAAAAGGAGGGGATCCGGATCGTCGCGATGCGGATGGTGCGGCTCACACGGAGGGAGGCGGAGGGGTTTTATGCCGTGCACCGGGAACGGCCGTTTTTCGGTTCCCTTACGGAATTCATGTCCTCGGGTCCCGTCGTCGTCCTGGTGCTGGAGGGGGAGGACGTGATCGCGCGCAACCGGATGCTTATGGGCGCCACCGATCCGAAGAAGGCGGACAAGGGGACGATCCGGGCCGACTTCGCCCACAACGTGGAACAGAACATCGTCCACGGATCCGATGCCCCGGAGACGGCGGAAACCGAGATACGATATTTTTTCAGCGACCTGGAACTGATGCGATAACATGCGTTCCCGGGCGAACCGGCTAGTGTACCGTCTTGAAAATAGCTTGACGCACCGAGAGCGTCGATGCGCCGCGCCAGCAAGGCGCGCGACTGAGGCATACCGTTGAGTATGGTGAAGAAGCGCAACGAAGCGGGAGCGGATGCAGCGGCGCTCGAATGCCAAGGTATTTGCGAGACGGTGCACTAGGTCCGGTCGGGCCGGGTTCGAGCCCCCCCCTTCCGCATCGCGACTGCCTCCTTACCCCGTTATATGATGAATGCCATGGATGATGCGCGCACGGATATTAAGGGAATGCCCCTGGAGGAGCTGGAACGCTTCTTCCGATCCCGGGGGGAGGAACGGTACCGGGCCATTCAGGTGTCCCGCTGGATCTACCGTCGTCATGCGGAGGAGTTTTCCGTGATGACCGACCTTTCCCGGGACTTCCGGGAAGCGATCGGGAGGTCGTGCCGGATCTCTTCTTCCCCTGCGGAAAAGGAGGAGCGATCGCATGACGGGACCGAAAAGTTCCTGTTCCGGCTGGAGGACGGAGAAGCGGTCGAGAGCGTGCTGATCCCCGAGGAGGCCCGCAGGACCCTCTGCGTCTCCACGCAGGTTGGATGTGCGCTGTCCTGCGCGTTCTGTGCGACGGGGGCGTCGGGGTTCCGGCGGAATATGACGTCGGCCGAAATCATCCACCAGGCGTGCTTTGCCGTCCGTCGGCTGGAAACGAGGGGAGAACGGTTGACGAACGTCGTTTTCATGGGGATGGGGGAACCGCTCGAAAATGTCCCGGAGGTGTCCCGCGCGATCGAAATTCTGCTCTCCCCGTTCGGGTTCGGAATGCCAGGGAGACGGGTGACCGTCTCGACGGCGGGAATTATCCCCGCGATGCGGGACCTTGCCGACCGGTACCCGGTGAGCTTCGCCGTGTCGCTCAACGCGGCCAGCGAGGAGGTCCGTTCCCGGCTCATGCCCGTCAACCGGAGGTATCCTTTGCGGGATCTGATCGCAGCGATGCGAGGTATCCCTCTGCGGAGCGGACGCAAGGTAACCGCGGAATACGTCCTCCTTTCGGAGGTAAACGATTCCCCCGCAGAAGCCGAAGCGCTTGCGCGCCTGCTGTCGGGTGCCCGGATCAAGGTCAATCTGATTCCCGTAAATCCCCACGAACAAGGGGATTTCCGGGTGCCTTCCCCGGCGTCCGTCGACCGTTTCCGCGACATCCTGATGGCCGCGGGGGTCCAGACGATCACCCGGGAGCGGAGGGGAGCGGATATCCGTGCCGCCTGCGGACAGTTACGATGCGCGCCCGCGGACCCGAAGGTCCGCGGAAGAACACGTTCCGGGCGAGCCGAGATGTCGAAAAACCCTTGAGCCCCGGAAATGTTCTCCCTATATTGGGAAAGAGAATGTCCCCCGAAGGGAGCCGGAAAGGATAATGTCGGATATTCTTGGTGTTATCGGCGGTTCCGGGTTGTACGAGATGGAGGGGATGAAGAACGTCCGGACCGTAAGGGTCCGCACTCCTTTCGGCGACCCTTCCGATGCCCTGGTGATCGGGGACATCGGAGAAAGGACGGTCGCCTTCCTCCCCCGCCACGGTAGGGGGCACCGGATCCCGCCGTTCCAGATCAATTTCCGGGCCAACATCTACGCCATGAAAAAGATCGGCGCAAGGTGGCTGCTTTCCCTCTCCGCCGTAGGGAGCATGAAGGAGAAGATCCGGCCGGGGGACATCGTGGTGGTAGACCAGTTCTTCGATCACACCCGGTTCCGGCCCAACACGTTTTTCTCGGACGGTGTCGTGGGGCACATCCCCTTCGCCGATCCCGTTTGCCCGTCTCTCGCGGAAATCGCTTACGTTTCGGCGAGGAAGGTCGTAAGACGTACCCATCGGGGGGGCACGTATCTCTGCATGGAAGGTCCGGCGTTTTCCACTCGTGCGGAATCCCGGATCTACCGGAATTGGGATGTTGATGTGATCGGCATGACGAACATGCCCGAGGCGAAGCTTGCCCGGGAGGCGGAGATCTGCTACGCCACCCTGGCCCTGGCCACCGACTACGATTGCTGGCACGGGAGCGAGGAGGACGTCTCCATCGAAGCGATCCTGGCGATCATCCGGCAGAACGTGGAACACTCGAAGCAGATTGTCCGTGAGGTGGCGCGACGCCTCCCCGGGGAGGGCGATTGCGGGTGCGGGGAGACGCTCCGGTACGCCATCATCACGGACCCGAAGAAAATCCCGGCGGCCGCGAGAAAGCGGCTATCCCTTCTCATCGGGAAATACCTGTGACCCGGGGGGCGCGATTGCGGATCGCAGCGGCGGCCTTCGCGGTGACGGGGGGGATGCTCCTCTCCTGTTCGGCACCGACGGCGGACATGAAGAGAGAGGCGTCCGCCCGGATGCAGATGGGGGTCACCTACCTGGAACAGCGAAACCTGCCTGCCGCGATGCGCGAGCTTACGAAGGCCTCGAAGCTGGATCCGGAAAATCCCGAAATCGACATGACGCTCGGTCTTGCCTACCAGAAACGGGGAGACCTGGAGAAGGCGGAGGAGTACCTGAGGAGCGCGGTCCGGAAGAAACCGGACTACGCGGAAGCCCACAACAACCTGGGAAACCTCCTGGGTCTCCAAGGCAAGAGCGAAGAGGCGATCCGGGAATATGAAAAGGCCGTCGCGAACGTTCTCTATCCCACGCCCGAATACGGGTATTACAACATGGGGCGGGAGTACGCCCGACTGAAGGATCTGCCCAGGGCGGATGGGATGTACCAGCGGGCGATCGCCCTGAACCCGTCGTTTGCAGAAGCGTACCGGGGACTGGCGATGGTCCAGTCGGAAAAGGGGGAGTGGAAGGAGGCTGCACGGACCCTCGAACGGCTTGTCGATGTGGCGCCCTCTCATGCCCCCGGGTGGTTGGATCTCGGCCGCCTGTACCTGCGGCTCAAACGAACCGAGGAGGCTCGTGGGGCGTTCCGGAAAGCCATGGCGAACTCGGACGACCCCGCGCTCCGGGCGGAGGCGGCGAAGTACCTCAACGTTCTCGAGCAGGGGAAACGGTAGGGCGGCGGGAATGGGAACGGGAGCGGACTGGAGGAAACGTCGGGAGGAGATGGGCAAGACCCTGGAAGAGGCCTCCCTCGAACTGCGCATCAGCCAGAAGTACCTGCGCGGCATCGAGGAAGAAGACTACTCCCGGTGGCCCCCCAAGGTCTTTTCCACCGGATTCATCCGCGCCTACGCGGCCTTCCTTTCGGTGGAAGCCGATCCGGTGCTGACGGAATACTTTGCTTTCCTCGAAAAACGGTCGTTCGGTGATGCGCCTTTCCACACCAAGCCGGAGTGGCTGGAGCGCGAGCGCAGGCGGGGAAGCCGTCGCACGGCGTACGTGATCGCCACCGTTGCGGTGCTTGTGATCGGTGTATTTCTCGCCTGGTACGCGAGGCGAACGACGCTTCGCCCCCCGTTTCCTCCCGAGGTGGCGGAGACGTCCCCTCCTGTCCCCATCCCGATTCCCGCCCCGGTCGCCATCCCCCCCCCGCCATCCGACAACGTGGCGGTAAGTGGCCACCCGGCGGCTGCGCCCCCCCCTGTCCCCGAGCAGAAAACGGTGACCGCCGTGGGAGAAAGCGGACCGGCCTCTGCTCCCTCCCATACCTTGTCGTCGCTGTTCCTGGAGGCAAGAGAAATGACGTGGATCATGTACAGCCACGACGGGTCGGAGCCCGTCGACGTCATGCTGTATCCGGGGGACCGCCTAAGCATTCAAGCCCGGGAAAAGATTTACCTGAAGATCGGGAACGCAGGGGGCGTGATCGGCACGTTGAACGGGAACCTGCTTCCGCCCTTCGGGGAAAAAGGACAGGTGAAGGAGATCACGCTGGGCGAGTAATAGTGTTGCGTTTCATAATTACGCCTAGGTTGCCCCGTTCCGGTGATGCGGAAGTGTAGTGGGGGAGGATGCTTGAAAACCAAGGAGGACCTTTCCGCCCGGATCCGACCCCGCCCATTCCGTTCCCGCCTCCGGGTGCGGGACCGCCTTCGCAACGCACCGGTCGAAGCTCCGCCGGAAGGCCGGTAGAAGATGGCCGGCCGGCGTTCCTTCCGGTCCTCCCAGGCATTCCTCGTACGTTCCGTGGATATGGGGGAGGCGGACAGGCGGCTCGCTTTTTTCACGGAAACCGACGGGGCGGTGAGCGTCGTCGCCAAGGCCGCCCGCCGGAGCCGGAAACGCTTCGGAGGAGCACTGCAGAAGTACTTTCTCCTCGAGGTGGCCTGGACGGAGGAGCCGCGGAGGATGCCGATCCTCACGTCGGCCTCGATCCTCGTCTCCTTCTGGGATATCGTGGCGGACTGGGACAGGGTCCGGTACGCCGACTACCTGCTGGAGCTCGTCTCGTCGCTCTTCCCCCAGTCCGGCCACAAAACGAAGGCATTCGCTTTCCTCCTGGCCGGATTCCGGTCCCTTTCCGGGGGGGAATCCCCCGTCTCCGTCGGGAGGAAAGCGGAAGCCGCCTTTCTCTCCTTGGGGGGATGGGGACCGGATTTGTCGGGGTGCCGGAGGTGCGGCAGGGCGGAAAGCGGGTCCTTCCGGTTCGTCGTCTCCGAGGGTAGGCTTTACTGCTTCGCCTGCTCCGGGAAAGGGGGCCATCCCCTCTCCCTCGGGGCGGTCCGGACATGGCGGGCCCTCCAGGCGTCGTCTCCTGCCACCGTCGGGCGGGTCCGGATTCCCGAACCTGTTCTTGAAGAATTACAAATGGTTATACCAAAATACCTCGAGTGGAACCTTGGGTCCGGTTTCCGGAGCCTGGGCGTCGATTCCGCAGGCCGGAAACCGTAAAACCCTTGTTTTTATAACGATATTCCTTGACAGCTTCGTACAGGGGATGATATGTAACCGTATCACTTTTCAAACGGGAGGATGCAGTGCTTTTCCAGGACCTTGTCCTTGCCCTGCAACAGTTCTGGGCGGATAAAGGGTGCGTGGTGCACCAGCCTTACGACATCGAAGTGGGGGCCGGGACGTTCAACCCGGCGACCTTCCTTCGGGCGCTTGGCCCGGAGCCGTGGAACACCGCCTATGTCGAGCCTTCCCGCCGTCCGACCGACGGCCGGTACGGGGAGAATCCGAACCGGCTTCAGCACTACTACCAGTTCCAGGTCATCATGAAGCCCTGCCCGTACGACTACGTGGAGATGTACCTGGACTCCCTCAAGGCGGTCGGCATCGACCCCCTGAAACACGACATCCGTCTCGTGGAGGACGATTGGGAGTCCCCCACCCTCGGAGCCTGGGGGCTGGGGTGGGAAGTATGGCTGGACGGGATGGAGATCACCCAGTTCACCTATTTCCAGCAGTGCGGCGGGATTGATCTGAAGCCCGTGTCCGGGGAGATCACCTACGGCATCGAACGCATCGCGATGTACCTTCAGAACGTGGAGAACGTATTCGACCTGAAGTGGGTCGGCAACGTGACGTACGGCGATGTGCACCACCGGGGGGAGGTGGAGTTCTCGAAATACAATTTCGAGTCGGCCGATATCCCGATGCTCTTTTCCCTGTTCCAGATGTATGAGAAGGAGTGCCTGCGCCTGACAAAGGAAAATCTCGTTCTCCCGGCCTACGACTACTGCCTCAAGTGCTCCCACGCGTTCAACATGCTGGATGCGCGCGGGGCCATATCCGTAACGGAGCGCACTTCCTACATCGGCCGGGTGCGCAACCTGGCCCGGCTATGCGCGACCGGGTATCTGAAGTCCCGCGAGGAGCAGGGGTACCCGTTGCTGAACAAGTTTTCCGATTGAGAATCCATCGACCAGGAAGAAGAGAGATATGGGACGCGACTACTTGTTGGAGATTGGGTGCGAGGAGCTCCCCGCAGGATTTGTGGGCCCCGCACTCTGGTACGGCGGCCAGCAGTTCGCCGAGGTTCTGAAAAAGGGGAGGCTCTCCTTCAGCCGGGTCGATATCTTCGGCACTCCCCGCCGGCTGACATATATCGTCCGGGATCTGGAGGACCGGCAGAAGGGGGCGGAGGAGACCGTTCTGGGCCCCCCCAAGAGCGTTGCCTTCGACGCGGCCGGGAAGCCGACCAAGGCGGCGGAGGGATTTGCCAGGGGACAGGGCGTGGCGGTCTCCGATATGAAGCTGTTCCCGACGGACCGGGGAGAGTACCTCGGGTACGTGAGGGAAGAGGCGGCAGGACCCGTCGAGGACATTCTCCCCCAGCTCGTCTCGGACTGGATTCCGACGATCCCCTTCAAAAAGACGATGCGGTGGGCCGACCTGGACGTTCGTTTCGCCCGGCCCGTGCACTGGATCATCTCCCTCTTCGGCGAGAAGCTGATCCCGCTGTCGTTCGGAAACGTGACGGCGGGGACCACGACGTACGGGCACCGCTTCCTTGCGCCCGCCGCGATCCCTCTCGCCTCTACGGAGGAGTATTTCGACAAGCTTGTGGCAGCGAAGGTGTTCGTCGACCTCGAGGTCCGCAAGGAGAAGATCCGCGCCGGGATACGGGATGCGGAGAAGCAGATCGGGAAGAAGTGGGTCGAGGACGAGCCGCTCGTGGAAACCGTCGCCAACCTGGTCGAGTACCCTGTGGTCCTGGTGGGGCGGTTCGAGGAGAAATACCTGGCCCTTCCCCGCGAGATTCTTATCACCAGCATGCGAAACAACCAGAAATATTTCGTCTTCGAGGACGAGCGCGGGAATCTCTTCCCCGGTTTCGCATTCGTCTCGAACATGATCGTCCCCGACAACCAGGTGGTGGTGGTCGGGAACGAGCGGGTCATACGCGCCCGCCTGTCGGATGCGGAGTTCTACTACCAGGATGACCTGAAGCAGTCGCTGTTCGACCGGGGGCAGGCGTTGAAAAACGTTCTGTTCCAGGCGGACCTGGGGACGTACTGGGAGAAGGTGGAGCGGATGTCCGAGATCGCGGCGTACGTCGCCTCGGCGGGCTTTCCCGAAAAGGCGGAGGAGTGCCGGCGCGCCGCCATCCTCTCGAAGGCCGACCTCACGACGGGGGTAGTCAAGGAGTTTCCCGAGCTTCAGGGGGTCATAGGGCGTGATTACGCACGCAAGACCGGGGAGAAAGAGGAAACGGCACAGGCGGTATACGAGCACTATCTCCCCAAGGGCATGTCCGACGAGCTGCCGGAATCCGACGTGGGCGCCGCCGTGGCCATCGCGGACAAGATCGACATGGTATGCGGGTGCTTCGGGGTAGGACTGATTCCCACCGGTACGGCCGACCCGTACGGCCTTCGCAGGCAAACCCTCGGGATACTCTCCATCCTCGAGGCGAAGGGACTTCGGATACCGCTCGAGGGACTGGTGGATAAAGCGCTCGCCACCCTCGGCGGAAAACTCAAATCGCCGGCGGGTGAGGTGAAGCACAAAGTGATGGAATTCATCACCGGGCGGATTGTCAACCTGTGGACGTCACGAAAAACCCCCGGGGATCTGGTGGACGCGGTCCTGTCGGCGGGGCTCACCGATGTGGTGGACATGCGCGCGAGGCTCTCCGCCCTCGTCACGTTCCGCCGGGAAGCGGCATTCGAACCGCTGGCCGAGGTGTTCAAGAGAGCGATCAACATCACGAGGGGGTACCCGGGCCCGTTCGACGTGTCGGAGGCGCTCTTCGAGCATGAGGAGGAGCGCGCACTGCACAAGGCCGTCGGGGAGGTGTCGGGAAAGGTGCATGGCGCGGCCCGAAGCGGGATGTACTCCGACGCGTTCCGCGAGATGGCCGGCCTCCAGCCGCTCGTGGCGGCATTCTTCGGCAAGGTCCTCGTGATGGCGAAGGAGGAAAAGGTGAAGAACAACCGGTTGGCTCTCCTGAAGAACCTGTCCGGCCTGATCGCCTCGGTGGCGGATTTTTCCCGGGTAGCCGTCGGGCAGCAAAAATAAGGAGACCGGAGGGGGTAGCGGATGCCCACCAAGCGGGTGTTTTTCTTCGGCGGAGGAAAGGCCGAAGGACACGGCGCGATGAAGGACATCCTCGGCGGAAAGGGCGCCGGACTCGCCGAGATGACGAAGCTGGGCATCCCCGTTCCCCCGGGATTCACCATCAGCACGGAAGTTTGCGCTCTCTACTACAAGAACAGGGGGAAGATTCCTGCCGACGTGAACCGGGAGATCGCCTCGCAGCTGGGGCGCCTGGAGAGGGCCGCGGGAAAGAAATTCGGGGAACCGAAGAACCCGTTGCTGGTGTCGGTGCGCTCGGGAGCGAGGTTCTCGATGCCGGGGATGATGGACACGATCCTCAACCTCGGCCTGAACGACAGGACGGTCCAGGGCCTGGGGAAGAAAACCAAGAACGACCGGTTCGCCTACGATTGCTATCGCCGTTTCCTCATGATGTTTTCCGTCGTTGTCCTCGGGGTAGACAAGGGGCATTTCGAGGACTTCTTCGATCAGAAATTGCGTGAACGGGGAGTGGCGGCCGATCTCGACCTGACCGCCGAGGACCTCAAGGAGGTCTGCGGTAAATTCAAGGCCCTCGCCAAGGGAAGGACAAGGAAGGAGTTTCCCCAGGACCCCCGGGTGCAGCTCGCTCTCGCCCGCGACGCGGTCTTCCAATCGTGGAATAACGATCGGGCCCGGTATTACCGAAAGACGAACAACATACCGGACGACATCGGGACTGCCGTCAACGTCCAGGCGATGGTGTTCGGGAACATGGGGAAGGACTGCGCGACCGGCGTCGGATTCACACGCAATCCCGCCACCGGGGGAAAAGAGTTCTACGGCGAATATCTCGTCAACGCGCAGGGCGAGGACGTGGTGGCCGGTACCCGGACGCCGCGGCGCATCGCGGACATGAAGAAGGAGATGCCCCGGGTTTCCCAACAGCTGGAGAAGATCACGGCCAGGCTCGAGAAGCATTACAAGGACATCCAGGACTTCGAGTTCACGGTGGAGAGCGGCAGGCTCTACATGCTCCAGACACGGCCCGGGAAGAGAACAGCCGCCGCGGCGGTGAAGATCGCGGTGGACATGGTGAAGGAAAAACGGATCTCGAAGGAAGAGGCGGTGATGCGGCTCGAGCCGAAACACATCGACCAGCTTCTTCACCCGGTCATCGACCCCAAGGCGAGAGTGGAGATCATCGCAAAGGGGTTGCCCGCCTCCCCGGGAGCCGCGACCGGCGTGGTCGTGTTCCACGCCGACAAGGCGGTAGAGCTGGCCTCGGCGGGAAAGGCCGTCATCCTCGTGAGAAAGGAGACGAGTCCGGACGACATCCACGGGATGGACGTCGCGCGGGGGATTCTCACCGCCAGGGGGGGGATGACTTCCCATGCGGCGGTGGTCGCGCGACAGATGGGGAAGGCGTGTGTCGCAGGATGCGAGGCGATCGAGGTGGACGAGGAAACCAACCGGTTCGTCGTGGGCGGGCGGATGATCAGAGAAGGAGATTTCCTCTCCCTGAACGGGAGCACGGGAGATGTGATTCTGGGGGAAATCCCCCTCATCGCACCCAAAATGATCGGGGCGTTCGGGACACTCATGTCGTGGGCCGATTCCTTCCGGAAACTGAAGGTCCGCGCCAATGCGGACACCCGGCGCGACGCCCAGACGGCAAGGGAATTCGGGGCCCAGGGAATCGGGCTCTGCCGGACGGAGCACATGTTCTTCACCGAGGACAGGGTTCCGATCATGCGGGAGATGATTCTCGCGCGGACGAGGGAAGCGCGGGAGCAGGCCCTCGAGAAACTGTTGCCGATGCAGCGGGAGGACTTCAAAGGGCTCTTTCGGGA
>Ga0224512_10005315_pt1 | contig 10649 bp, 12 predicted proteins | sample SF_May12_sed_USG_4_FD_169103 | JGI IMG/M metagenome (GOLD analysis project Ga0224512, IMG submission 169103) | Sediment microbial communities from San Francisco Bay, California, United States - SF_May12_sed_USGS_13 | ecosystem: Environmental > Aquatic > Marine > Sediment | place: USA...
GAGGTTTTCCTGACGCCCAGCTCCGCGCCGAAATCGACCCAGAGCTTGAGAGCGGGCCGGCGCGCCTCTGGGAAGGGCTCGGCCCGGGCGATCGTGCCGACTCGGATGTCGACCTTGAGAAAATCCTCGAACCCGATCGGCCCGCCGTCCGCCGCCATGATGCAGATCGCTTCCCAAAAACCGAAACCATGGGAGGTGGACGCTAACACCCGTCCTTCAGCACCGGCAAGCCCGCCAAGATAAAGACAAAAAGGCCGCCCCTCGCGGAACGGCCTCTCGCCTTTCGAACCCTGAAAGGGTCCGGACCGGTTACTTCTTGGCGGCGCCCTGCTTGACGATCTCCGCCCTCATCTCGTCGAGCAGCTCGACGAAGCGGTGGCTGATCAGCTCGGCCGCCTCGCTGTTCGACTTGGCGCCCATCTCGGTCAGCTCGCGCAGGTTGGCCAGGCCATGCTCGAAGGCCTGCTTGGCGAACTCGGTCTGCTTCGCCAGCTTCTCTTCCGGCTTGCCGGCTTGGGTCAGAGCCTGGACCGCGCTGGCCGACTCGTCCCACGCCTGGCGCACGATCTCGACCTGACGCTGGGTCACGGCCTGGGCGCCCTCGAAGGCGATCCGGTTGGCAGCGGTCACCGCCTCGATGTTCTTGCGCTGCGCTTCGATCAGCGCCTCGGTGTCGATGTTCGGCATGTTGAACTGTCCTGCGATCTTTGTGAAATCCATGAACTGCGGAAACTCGGGCACGTTCATGCCCATGAATTGGTTGGTGGTCCTGGCCATAGCTGACGGCTCCTCACTCTCGACGGGGGATGTTGCAGTGCACAATACGCCTTATATGAGCCTGTCCCTCGGACTCGTCAAGGTCTTTTTTGCAGTGCAGCAAAAATTCCGCCGCCGGCGACTAAACCGGCTCCGGAGCGTCCCCCGGGATGTCCCCCGGGGGACTTTCCGGGACGCCCCCCGCTGCGGCCCCCTCTGAGTCTCCGGGGCGGCGCGCGAAGCGCCGCAGCAGGCCCTCGATGCGGCGCAGATGGCCGTCCAGGGCGGCCATGGTCTTGGCCATGTCCGCGCTGTCGTCGCGCAGCCAGACCCGCAAGGTCGCCAGATAGACCCCCGCCAGGCCCTTGGCGCGCAGGGCGTCCCCAAGACTGCCCCCGAGCCCCCCCGCGCCGACCCGGGCGGCCTCCAGCATGGCGGCCATGGAGCGCAGCAGCTGCCCCAGGCTGCACAGTGCCGCGAGCGGGTCGCGGGCCTGGTCGTAGGCGAGGTTGCCGAGCCCCTCTCGGTAGGGCTGCAGGGCGTCGAAGCGGCGCATCAGCACGTCGAACAGTCGGTCGCGGGCGCCGCTGTCGTCGTCCCACTCCTCGGCCAGGCTGTCGTCCGCCAGAACCTCGATGTCGATGGCCCGCGAGAAGCCCTCGAGGATCGCCTGCTTGGAGGGATAGACCTGATAGGCCTTGGCCAAGGGCACCTTGGCCGCCTCCGCGATCTCGGCCCAGGAAAGCTCGTGCCAGCCCCGCTCCGCGGCAAGCGCGAGGGCGGTGTCGATCATGACCCTTGGTATTTCGGCCTGCTTCACCATGGCGACTGCTCCTGCCCAACCATGCCAATTCTAGGCAATTGGGCCGCCGCCGCCAATCACTCCGGCCGGCGCCGAGGGCTCAGTCCTGGCGCAGCTCGGCGACCTGGCCCCCGGTCATCTTGACCAGGTCGTCGGGCGTCAGGCGGAACACCGCATTGGGCGTGCCGGCCGCCGCCCAGATCTCGTCGAAGGCCAGCAGGTCCCGGTCGATCAGGGTAGCCGGCGGCTCGGCGTGGCCGACCGGCGGCACGCCGCCGATCGCGAAGCCGGTCTTGGCGCGGACGAAGCCGGCGTCGGCCCGGCCGATCTTCTCGCCGAGCAGACGGCCGAGCTTCTTCTCGTCGACCCGGTTGGCGCCGCTGGCGATGACCAGAACGGGCCGGCCCGAGGTCTTGGCCCGGAACACCAGCGACTTGGCGATCTGCCCGAGGCGGCAGCCGACCGCGGCGGCGGCCTCCGCCGAGGTGCGGGTGCTGGCCGGGAACTCCCGCACCTCGAAGCCGAAGCCGAGCGCGGCCAGCGCCGCCTTGACCCGCCGGGCGCTCGGTTTCAGCTCGCCGGGCGTCAAGAGGCCAGCTCGCGGCTGCGCCTGGTGGCCGCGGCGATCGCCTTGGTCATGAGCGGCTGCAGGCCGTCGGGCGCCATCAGGATCTTGAGCGCCTCCAGCGTCGTGCCGCCCGGACTGGTGACGTTCTCGCGCAGGGTGCTGGCCGGGTCCTCGGAGCGATGCACCAGCTCGCCGGCCCCGGCCACGGTGACGCGGGCGAGGCGCATGGCGAGCTCCTCGGGCAACCCAGCCTCCACGCCGGCCTTGGCCAGAACCTCGATCAGCAGAAAGACATAGGCCGGGCCGCCGCCGGAGACCGCAGTGACCGCGTCGAGCAGGGCCTCGTCCCCGACCCAGGCGACCTCGCCGACCGCCGCGAGCAGCTCGCCACAGGTCTCGCGCTGAGCGTCGCTCACCGCCGGGTTGGCGGCCAGGACGCTCATGCCGCGGCCAACCGCGGCCGGCGTGTTGGGCATGGCCCGGACCACCGCCGCCTCGGCGCCGAGAAGCGATTCGAAATAGGCCAGGTTCTTGCCGGCGGCGATCGACAGGAAGACCGTGCCGGGCCCGGCGAAACGGCGATAGGCAGGCATGGCGGCGTCCATCTGCTGCGGCTTGACCGCCAGCAGGACCACGGCCGGCGCAAAGTCGCCGGCCAAGGCGGCGGCTTCGGACTGGCAGCTCGCGCCCAGCGCGGCGACGGCCCGCGCCCCCGCCTCGCTCGGCTCGATCACCGTGACCGCAGCGGGGTCGAGGCCCAGTTCCAGCCAGCCCGACAGGAGCGCGCCGCCCATCCTGCCGCAGCCAACCAGAAGCAGGGGGCCGCCGATGTTCATGTGAGTCAGGCCTCGCCGATCGTATCCATATGTGCAGCGGCGATCGCCTCGCTGACCGACCTGCCGCCCCAGACGACCAACTGTAGCGCGGGATAGAAGCGTTCGCATTCGGTCAAGGCGGTGTCGACGACGTCTTCCAGCTGCTCGATGCTAGCGCCCGGCATGCCGCGCAGCGGGATGGTATGGCGGAACATGGGCATGGCCGACTCCGAGGTCAGTCCGAAATGGCCGAGCCACAGCAGGTCGTTCACCTGGGCCAGCAGCTCGTGGACCGCCTGACGGTGCGAGCGGGGAATCTTCTGGTCGAGCTGGCAGGAAAAGAAGATCGCCCGCAGATCGTTCTCCCAGACGAAGCACATGTGGTAGTCGCACCAGCGCCCGCGGATCTCCACGACCAGCTCGTCGTCGCTGGCCCGCTGGAAGGGCCAGTCGTTGGCGTTGATGAACTCCTCGAGCAGATCCAGGGGATTCCTCGAAGCTTCCAGTTCCATCTGAAGTGTTGGCATGCCGTCCTCGTCAAGAGGGGCCGGAGGGGCTCCGCCCCCGACATATTGGAGGCCAAGCACCTCCAACTACAATATATAGCGTGCCAAATCGCCCGCGGCGATGCAATAGGGGATTGCCCTCCCGGACACCGACATGTCTTCAATCGGCATCGCCCGCCTTGGCGGCCTTCTTGCGCGCCGTCTTGGCTCTTGAAGGTCTGGTGGCAGAGCTCTTGCGCCCGGCGGCCTTGCCTTCAACCGCCTGCTCCAGCGCGGCGAGGCGCGCCGCCAAATCCTCCTGCTCCTCGCGCGCCTTGACGGCCATGGCCTTGACCGCGTCGAACTCCTCCCTGGTCACCAAGTCGAAGCGCGCCAGCACGCGCTCGAACTGGTCGCGCAGCCGCGCCTCCGCTTCCTCGCGCATGCCGGCGGCAACGCCGAGGGCGCCGCTCGCGACCCGGGCAAGGTCCTCCAGCAACCGGCTTTGGCTCTGCATGACCCATCATCCTCTCTTCCAATTCTGGCTTGCGGTCTTGCTATAGCACGGTGGTATTGGGCGGCGCCATGGCGGCGCCACGGGGCCATGGCGACGGAGCCATCGCGAGGCGCGGCTTGCCGAAGCGGCGGAGCGCCCTCTATAAGGACCCGGACGTTCATCTTGGCATCCAGAATGATCCCGGCCTCATGATTCTGGTCACCGGCGGCGCCGGCTTCATCGGCTCCAACCTGGTCGCGGCGCTGAGCGAGCGGGGCCGGCCGGTCATCGTCTGCGACCGCCTGGGCCAGGACGACAAGTGGCGCAACCTCTCCAAGCACGAGATCGAGGACTACGTCCCGGCCGAGGAGTTGCTCGACTTCATCCGGCGCCGGGGCGCGACCCTGACCGCCGTGGTGCATCTGGCCGCCATCTCCGACACCACGGCGCGCGACGCCGACGCCTTGCTGGCCAACAACTTCAAGCTCTCCCAGTGGCTCTGGGACTGGTGCGCCGGCGCGCGCAAGCCCTTCGTCTACGCCTCTTCCGCGGCCACCTACGGCGACGGCGCGGAGGGATTCGAGGACGACATGTCGGCCAGCTACCTGGCCCGGCTGGCGCCCCTCAACCCCTATGGCTGGAGCAAGCACCTGTTCGACCGCTGGGCCGCCCGCCGCCTGGTCAGCGAGGCGCCGCGGCCGCCGCAGTGGGCCGGCCTCAAGTTCTTCAACGTCTACGGCCCCAACGAGTACCACAAGGGCGCTCAGGCCAGCGTCGCGTGGCAGCTCCACCGGCAGATCACGGAGACCGGCGAGGCACGGCTCTTCGAGTCGCACCGGCCCGACATTCCGGACGGCGGGCAGAAGCGCGATTTCGTCTGGGTCGGCGACTGCGTCGAGGTGATCATTTGGCTGCTCGGGTCCCCGGAGGTAAGCGGGCTGTTCAACCTGGGCAGCGGCCGGGCGCGCAGTTTCGCCGAACTGGCCGGCGCGGTTTTCGCCGCCCTTGAGTTGCCGGAGAAGATCACCTACGTGCCAACCCCTGAGACGCTGCGCGAGAGCTATCAGTACTTCACCGAGGCCAGGATGGAGCGCCTGGCCGAAGCGGGCTACAAGGCGCCCTTCACTTCCCTGGAACACGGCGTCGCGCACTACCTGCGCGACTACCTGGCAACGACGGACCCCTACCGATGATTCTGACGATTCCCTATCCCGACATCGGCGAGACGCTGTTCGAGATCGGCCCCATCGCGATCCGCTGGTATTCGCTCGCCTATATCGCCGGGCTGGTCATCGGCTGGCGCTACTGTCGGCGCCTGGCCTTGCGCCCGCCGCAGCGACTGACGCCCGACGACTTCGACGATTTCCTGCTCTGGGCCACCTTGGGCGTCGTGGTCGGCGGCCGGCTCGGCTCGGTCCTGTTCTACAACCCGGCCTACTACCTGGCCAATCCGCTCGAGATTCTCTACCTCTGGCGCGGCGGCATGAGCTTCCACGGCGGCCTGCTCGGCGTGCTGGTCGCCGTGGCGCTCTTCGCCCACCGGCGCAATGTGCCCATCGTCGCCTTCGCCGACTACGTCTCTGCCGCGGCGCCGATCGGCCTGTTCTTCGGACGCCTCGCCAATTTCGTCAACAGCGAGCTCTGGGGCCGCGCGACCGACCTGCCCTGGGCCATGGTCTTTCCCAAGGACCCGGAGCAGCTGCCGCGCCATCCGAGCCAGCTCTACGAGGCCGGTCTCGAGGGCCTGCTGCTTTTTCTCCTGCTCTATCTGTTGATCCGGCGCGGCGCCCTGGCGCGGCCCGGCCTGCTGTCCGGGACCTTCCTGACCGGCTACGGCCTGTCGCGTTTCTTCGTCGAGCTCCTGCGCCAGCCCGACCACCACCTCGGCTTCCTGGTCGGCGGCACGACCATGGGACAGTGGCTCTCGGGCCCCATGCTGCTGGGCGGCCTGGCCCTGCTGGTCTGGTCCCTGCGCGGCGCGGGGAGAACCGGCAAGGAGACTCCGCCGGCGCCATGACGCCACTCGGCCGGCGCATCGCACGGCGGATCGCCCGGCACGGGCCGATCACCGTCGCCGACTACATGGCCCAGGCGCTGACCGATCCGGAGTCGGGCTACTACATGCAGGGCGATCCCTTCGGCCCGCGCGGCGACTTCGTGACCGCGCCCGAGGTGAGCCAGATGTTCGGCGAGCTGATCGGCCTGTGGTGTGTGGACAGTTGGCAGCGCATGGGCGCGCCGGCGGAGTTCTTGCTGGTCGAACTGGGGCCGGGCCGCGGCACCCTGATGGCCGACGCCCTGCGCGCCACCCGCCTGATGCCAGCCTTTCTCGATGCGGCCGAGGTCTATCTGGTCGAGGCGAGCCCCAGCCTGCGCGCGCGCCAGGCGGAGACTCTGGGCTCAGCGCGGGCGAGCTGGAACGATTCCCTGAGCGAGCTGCCCGAGGCGCCGCTTTTGGTGATCGCCAACGAGTTCTTCGACGCCCTGCCGGTGCGCCAGTTCGAGCGGCGCGCCGAGGGCTGGTGCGAGCGGCTGGTGGTACTGGATTCCGCCGGCGAGCTCGCTTTCGGGCGGTCCCAGGCGGATCCGGCGATCGAGCTGCTGCTGCCCGCGGCCCTGCGCGCGGCGCCGGGCGGCAGCCTGGTCGAGGTCTCGCCGGCGGCGCTCGGCCTTGCAGCGGAAATCGGACGGCGCGTGGCGGGCAAGGGCGGCGCGCGGGGCGGCGCGGCCCTGATCATCGACTACGGCCATGCGGAGAGCAGGCCGGGCGCCACCCTGCAGGCCCTGCGCCGCCATGCGCGGTACGAGGTGCTCTCGGATCCCGGCGAGGCCGATCTGACCGCCCATGTCGACTTCGCCGCCCTGGCTCAGGCCGCGGCTGCGGCAGGCGCGGCGTGCCAAGGCCCGGTCGCGCAGGGTACCTTCCTCGCCCGGCTCGGCCTCGGGGCCCGCGCCGAGGCCCTGCTGCGGACGGCAACTCCGGAGCAAGGGCGCGACATCGAGGCGGCCCGTGCGCGGCTGGCCGGCCCGGAGCAGATGGGAGAGCACTTCAAGGCCCTCGCCCTCGCCCATCCCGATCTCGGCCCGCTCGCCGGTTTCGATTAGGGGCTTCGATTAGGGAAAGGCTACCCAATGCGGGCGAAGCCGGTTAAGACTCGGCCCATGCTGACGATCGGCCCGCTCAACGACTTGGCGCGCGTGCGCCATGCCTTCTTTACCCGCCAAGGCGGGGTGAGCGAGGGTCTCTACGAGTCGCTGAACTGCGGTTTCGGGTCGGGTGACGCGCGGGACAAGGTGGCGGAGAACCGGGCCCGCGCCATGGCCCGCATCGACCTTCCGGCCGACCGCCTGGTCACCGCCTATCAGGTCCATTCCAACCGTGTCGCCGTGGCCGACGGGCCCTGGCCGCCGGAGGAGGCGCCACGGGCCGATGCGCTGGTGACCCGCGAGACCGGGCTGGCGCTCGGCGTGCTCACCGCGGACTGCGCGCCGGTGCTGCTGGCCGACGCCCAGGCCGGCGTGATCGGCTCGGCCCATGCCGGCTGGCGCGGCGCGCTCGACGGCGTGCTGGAGGCTGCGGTCGAGGCCATGGAGCGGATGGGCGCCCTGCGCCAGCGCATCGTGGCCGGCATCGGCCCCTGCATCGCCCAGCGTTCCTACGAGGTCGGACCCGAGTTCCCCGCCCCCCTGCTCGAGCAGTCCCCTGACAACGGCGATTTCTTCTGCCCGGCGCCGCGCGAGGGTCATTTCCTTTTCGACCTCAAGGGCTATGTCGCCCGCAGGCTCTGCGCGTCGGGTGTCGGCGGCGTCCAGTGCCTGCCCTGCGACACCTGTGGCGAGCCGAACCGCTTCTTCAGCTACCGCCGCTCCTGCCAGCGCCGCGAGGGCGACTACGGGCGCGGCCTCTCGGTCATCTATCTGGAGCCCTGAACCGCCATGGCGATCCACTTCTCCGAGCAAGAACTGGCCGAGAGGCGCATCCGAACCTGCTCCGTCATGGCCGGGCAGAGCCTCGACGGCCTGCTGATGTTCCGCCAGGAGTCCATGTACTACCTGACCGGCTACGACACCTTCGGCTACGTCTTCTTCCAGTGCCTCTACCTGGGCGCGGACGGCCGCTTGATGCTTTTGACCCGTGCGCCGGACCTGCGCCAGGCGCAGCAAACCTCGGTGGTCGAGGACATCCGCATTTGGGTCGACGGCCCGGAGGCCGAACCGGCCGTCGAGCTGCTCGATATCCTCATCGAGCTGGGCTGCCGCGGGAAGCGGCTCGGCGTGGAGTACGAGGCCTATGGCCTGACTGCACGCAACGGCAAGCGTCTCGAGGCCGCCTTAGACGGCGTGGCCGAGCTGGTCGACGCCTCGGAGCTGGTGAGCCGACAAAGGGTCGTCAAGAGCGAGGCGGAGATCGCCTATGTGCGGCGCGCCGCCGAGCTGGCCGACGATGCGCTGGACGCGGCGATCGACCTGGCCGGCGCGGGAGAGTTCGAGGGCGACATCCTGGCCGCCATGCAGAGTGCTGTGTTCCGCGGCGGCGGCGACTATCCGGGCAACGAGTACATCATTGGCTCGGGGCCGGGCGCCCTGCTGTGCCGCTATTTCAGCGGCCGGCGGCGGCTCGACCCGCAGGACCAGCTGACCCTGGAGTGGGCCGGCGCCTACCGGCACTATCACGCCGCCATGATGCGTACCGTCGCGGTCGGCCGGGCCCCGGAGCGCCAGGTCGAGATGCACGCCGTCGCGGTCGAAGCCCTGCTCGCGGTCGAGCGGGCGCTCGAACCCGGCCGCCTGGCCGGCGAGGCCTTCGACGCCCACGCCGCGGTGCTCGACCGGGCCGGCTATCAGGCGCACCGCATGAATGCCTGCGGCTATTCGCTCGGCGCCACCTTCTCGCCTAACTGGATGGACTGGCCCATGCTCTATCACGGCAACCCGGTCGAGGTGGCCTCGGGCATGGTGTTCTTCTGCCACATGATCATCTTCGACAGCGAAGCGGGCCTGGCGATGACCCTGGGCCGCACCAGCCTCGTCACCAAGCGCGGCGCCGAGCCCCTGTCGGCCAAGCCGCTCGACCTGATCGTGTGCTGAGCCCGATGCCGAGGATTTTTTGGGGGAGCCGTTCGGGATTTCGCGATGCCCTATATCGCCATGCTCTTGATCTTCACCGTGCTCGCCCTGCTCGCCACCTGCGTCCTGCTGTGACGTGACCATGGTCCGGCGCGCCCTCTGCCTGCTTGGGCTGGTCCTGGCCGTCGCCGGCTGCGGCCAGCTGCCGCGCCCGTTCCAGCCGGCCGACAAGACGGGCAACGCGCTGCTCGAGATCAAGGACGGCATGGCGATCGCCGTTCTGCCCGTGACCCACGACGCGCCCGGCGCGCCGCTGGTGACCGCCGAGGCCCTGGCCGCCGCCCTGCGCGACCGCAACCTGCCGGCCTCGACCCAGGGCAGAGCGCGTGCCGGGCGCCGTCTAAGCGGCCGGGCCGTGGTTCAGCCGCTGTCCGCCGGCCAGGAGGAGGTCCTGCTCTATTGGGAGCTGAGCAACGCGCAGGGGCAGCGGCTCGCTGCGGTCGCCCAGCGCGGCGTGGCCGTGCCCGGGGCCTGGCGGGCCGGCGATCCGGAGGTGGTCCGGGAGCTCATGGATCAAGCGGCCGGAAAGATCGCGGCCCTGGTCCAGGACCCGACCGTCGAGGAGGCCGCCCTGACCGCCCCCCTGGCCGCCCCCACGCCGCCCAAGCTGGTGATCCTGCCGATCGAGGACCTGCCGGGCGACGGCGGGCGCAGCCTGCCCTGGGCCCTCGCGGCCGAGCTTCTGGCCGCCGGGGTGCCGCTGGCCCGGGAGGCCGGCGCGGACGACCTGACGATCGCCGGCCGGGTCGAGCTGGCCGCGCCCCGGAGCGGCCGTCAGGAGGTCACGGTCGGCTGGACCGTGACGCGGGCGCGCGACGGCGCGGAGCTGGGCCGGATCGACCAGCGGAGCCAGGTCCCGGCCGGCAGCCTGGACGGCCCCTGGGGGGCGACGGCCGGCGGCATCGCCGCCGGGGCGGCCGCGGGCATCCTCGATCTGCTCGACCGTCTCGGTCCGGCGATCTAAGGGTCTGGGGCCGAACCCGGGCCGAACCCGGGCTGAACCCGGAATTCCAACCAGGATATGGCGTTTACAGAGCCGGGTACCGTTGATACATTCCGCGCGCCCGGCCAAGGGGGGAAACGACCCGGTGCCGGAGAGTTGCGCAGGGGCGGCGCTGGGAACCTTGGCATGAAGATCCTGACCGGCAACAGCAATCGGCCGCTTGCCGAGGCCATTTCGGCCTATCTCAACCTGCCCCTGACCAAAGCCAGCGTCCGGCGCTTCTCGGACATGGAGGTCTTCGTCGAGATCCACGAGAACGTGCGCGGCGAGGACGTCTTCGTGATCCAGTCGACCTCCTACCCGGCGAACGACAACCTGATGGAGCTGCTGGTCGCCTTGGACGCCCTGAAACGCGGCTCGGCGCGGCGCACCACGGCGGTCATTCCCTACTACGGCTATGCCCGACAGGATCGCAAATCGGGCCCGCGCACGCCGATCTCGGCCAAGCTGGTGGCCAACCTGATCACCTCGGCGGGGGCCGACCGGGTGGTCACCCTCGACCTCCACGCGGGGCAGATCCAGGGCTTTTTCGACATCCCGACGGACAACCTCTACGGCGCCCCGGTCTTCACCAAGGACATCGAGGAGCACTACGAC
>Ga0224512_10005316_pt1 | contig 10648 bp, 10 predicted proteins | sample SF_May12_sed_USG_4_FD_169103 | JGI IMG/M metagenome (GOLD analysis project Ga0224512, IMG submission 169103) | Sediment microbial communities from San Francisco Bay, California, United States - SF_May12_sed_USGS_13 | ecosystem: Environmental > Aquatic > Marine > Sediment | place: USA...
CCCGGATATTGTTGGCCTGATCGAAGTCGATACCGGTTCGATCCGCAGCCGCAAGGTCAACCAGGCCGAGAGCATTGCGGCTGACCTGCGCATGAACACATCCTACGAAACCAAGTACGGCAGCAGGTCGATCAACCAGATCCTGCCCATCGTCAGGAAACAGGGCAATGCGTTCATGGCTGCGCATCGCGTACACGGCGAGAAATTCCACTATTTCGACACCGGTATCAAACGCCTGATCATCGAACTCGAAATGGAGGAGTTCGCGGTTTTTCTCGTACACTTATCGCTGAAATACCGCCATCGCCATCTGCAGCTGCGACGTCTGTATGATCTGATCATGGCAACCGAAAAGCCCGTCATCGTGGCCGGCGATTTCAATACCTATTGGGGAGAGAATGAAATCTACCTGTTCATGCGTGCGGCGGGGCTCCGGTCTGCCAATGTCGACAGCATGCCGACGTACCCAAGTCGGGCGCCGCGCAAGGAGCTCGACTTCATCCTGTACCAGGACGGCATTCGGGTAACGGACTTCGAGATTCCACCGGTGCGCTATTCGGATCATTTGCCGCTTGTTTGCGACTTTGATGTGACCTGACAAAATCGGCGCTCATACTACGTACTATCGGCTGAAGGGACATCATGGCACCTCAACACTGGACATCGGAGCTCGACCACGACGGGATCCTATGGTTACGCATCGACAAGGCGGACGGCAGCGCCAACGTTCTGTCGGCGGAGGTTTTGCGGGAATTTCACGAGATCCTGCAGCCGCTCGCGACGAGCCCGCCACGCGGGCTCGTCGTGCACTCCGGCAAGCATAACGGTTTCATCATGGGTGCCGATATCAATACATTCACGGGTATCGAGAATCCCGAGCAGGCATTCGAACTGATACGCCTCGGTCAACGCGTATTCGATGAACTCGAGGCGCTGCCCTGCCCGACCGTCGCCGCGATCAATGGTTTCGCGCTGGGCGGTGGCCTCGAGCTTGCGATGGCCTGCGATTACCGGCTCGCGCTCGCGACCGACAAGCGCATACTCGGTCTCCCGGAAGTACAGCTTGGTTTGCATCCGGGTTTCGGCGGCACGGTTCGCACGGTGCAGATATGCGGTGTACGGCCCGCCATGCAGTTGATGTTGACGGGTGCCCCTGTTGCGGTCGATAAAGCACGCCGGATCGGCCTCGTCGATCGGATCGCCGCGGAAGACAACTGGCGTCAGGCTGCGCGTGAAATGATCGCGGTCGCGAAGCCTAAACATCGGGCGCCCTTCGTAGAACGCTTGCTGAGTCTCGGCATTCTGCGTCCGTTCATCAAGAAGGTGCTGCTCAAACAAGTGGCGGCAAAAGCGCGCCGGGATCATTACCCTGCTCCGTACGCGATCGTCGACCTATGGGCAAAATACGGCGCGTCGGTTCGCACCGGGTACATTGCCGAAGCGCGTTCCATGGCCGAGCTCATGTGTACGACCACATCGCGCAATCTCGTGCGGGTCTTTTTTCTGCAGAACAAGCTTAAGGGTCAGGGCGGCAAATCCGCGACAAAAGTGAACCACGTGCATGTTATCGGCGCTGGTGTGATGGGCGGCGACATTGCGGCCTGGTGTGCGCTGCGAGGGCTGGATGTCACGCTTCAGGATCGCGAGCAAACATTCATTACGCCCGCACTCGAACGCGCGCAGAAGCTGTTCGCAAAGCGCGTCCGCGGTGACGATAAGCGCACAGCGACGGCGTCGCGCCTGAAAAGTGACGTCGATGGTGACGGCATCGCACGCGCCGACCTGATCATCGAGGCGATCTTCGAGAACCGCGAAGCGAAGCAGGCGCTTTACCGCTCGATCGAATCGAAGATGAAGGCTGACGCGATTCTCGCGACCAATACCTCGAGCATCCGCCTCGAAGAGCTGCGCACCGGGCTCAAATATCCCGCACGGTTCATTGGCCTGCATTTCTTTAATCCCGTTGCGCAACTGCCGCTCGTCGAGGTCATTCGCTGCGCCGATACCGAGCAAGAGGCGCTCGATATCGGCTTTGCTTTTGTCAAGAGCGTCGGCAAGCTGCCTTTGGAGTGTTCGAGTTCGCCCGGTTTCGTCGTCAATCGTATCCTCGCCCCTTACATAGCCGAAGCAATGCACCTTGCTGAGGCCGGCGTGCCGCTCGTCGCAATCGATCGGGCGGCCGAGAATTTCGGAATGCCGATGGGCCCGGTCGAACTCGTCGACAGTGTCGGTATCGACGTAACGCTGCATGTTTCGAAGGTGTTGGGCGCCGCGATGAACCGGCCCGTGCCCGAGATGCTCGCGAACATGGTCGAAAACGGCCAGCTTGGACGCAAATCCGGCGAAGGCTTTTATCGCTGGGTCGACGGCAAAGTGCAGAAACCGTCCGTGGATTCTGCCGCCGTGCACGCAGATATTGAGGACCGGCTGATCCTCGCCATGGTCAACGAGGCTGTGGCGTGTCTATCTGACGGCGTCGTTCGGGACCCCGACCTGCTGGATGCCGGCGTGATTTTCGGCACGGGTTTTGCGCCGTTTCGGGGCGGTCCCCTGAATTACGCCCGCGAGCGCGGCGTTGCGACAATCGTTTCGCGCCTCGAGAGCCTCGCGAAGACCTACGGTGAACGATTCGCGCCGCACCCGGGCTGGAGTACGATTTCTTGAACCGAGGTCGCAAAGTGCCCGACCCAAATTGTGCTCTGCTTCACGCTGCCGGCTGCCTACAGTATCGGAAGTCCTTGAATTGAAGGTAGAATGCCGCACAATCGGTGATACCGCGATGCTTGCTGGCATCCACAAGTAATAATTCGAGCGTTAACAGGATGATAAATGACCGATGAGCAGATAAGTCCGGACCTGCTCAGGAAATTCTCGCCGCTTGACGGCCTGAAACGTGACAATCTTGCTGCCCTTGTGCGCAAGGTGCAGCTCCGTGAGCTGTCGCCAGGCCAGGTACTGTTCAAGGAAGGCGATACCGAAAAACGGACGTTTTACGTCGTTTCGGGCGTGCTCGAGCTAATCGATCAGGGAAAGGTCGTGGGCACCGTCAAGGGCGGCAGCGAGCTGGCACGCAACCCCGTCGCGCCCGTTTTCCCACGGCGCGTCTCCGCCAGAGGACGCGACCGAGTCAAATTCATCTCCGTCGACAGCGATCTGCTCGACGTCATGCTGACCTGGGACCAGACCGGTACCTACGAGGTCTCGGACTTGCGCGGCAAGTCCGATACGGGCGGCGACGACTGGATGACGATGCTCCTGCAGACCAAGGCCTTTCACAAGATCCCGCCCGCCAATATTCAGGCGATTTTCATGCGGATGCAGCAGATCAACTACACGGCGGGCGATGTCATTCTCAAGCAGGGTGCGGAAGGTGATTATTTTTACGTCTTGATTCGCGGCAAGGCGGTCGTCACGCGCGAAACGCCGCTATCGAAAGACGGCATCAAGCTCGCGGAATTGCAGGTAGGGGACACATTCGGCGAAGAAGCACTGATCTCCGACGCCAAACGCAATGCGACGGTCACGATGCAGACCGACGGCTCGGTCATGCGCCTCGGCAAGGAGGACTTCAAGAAGCTCCTGAACGAGCCGATGCTCGAATGGGTCGATTTTGCGGCGGCCGAAAAGATCATCAGCGAAGGCGGCCAGTGGCTGGATGTACGGCTACCGAGCGAATTCGAAAACCATCACCTCGATGGTGCGATCAACATCCCGCTGTATTTCATTCGGCTGAAGATCGGCACACTCGAGCCGGACCGCAAATATGTCGTCTGCTGCGACACAGGACGACGCAGTTCGGCGGGAGCCTATATTCTGAACGAGCGTGGCTATGACGCCTATGTGCTGCAGGGCGGTATCAACACAGGTCAGTAGTCGTTACATCGTGTGCGTCGGTTTGTCGCCGCCGAGAGCACCCGCCAGGTAGGTCTCGATTTTCTTCTGGGTGTTGCCCTGATCCTGATCACTGAATTGCACACCAATGCCGGCCGTGCGTTTGCCCTGTGCACCTTTTGGCGTCATCCAGATCACGGTGCCGGCCACGGGAATTTTCTCGTCCTCACCCATAAGATTCAGCAACATGAAAACCTCGTCGCCGAGTCGATAGGAGCTGTTCGTCGGAATGAACAGCCCGCCGTTGATCACGTACGGCATATACGCCAGGTAGAGGGCGCTCTTGTCCTTGATCGTCAGCGTCAATAGTCCGGGTTTGCTCATTCGTTCACCTGTTTGCCAGCATAAGCTTCATGCCATTCGGCAGCTGCTCGCGGTCGATATTCTGCAAGCCTTGGGCCCAATCGATCAGCAGCCCTTCCAGTGTCAGCTGGACATTAAAAGACCCCGCGGGTTGGCTGCGCATGCGATTGATCGTATCTAGATAACAAAACAGGTTTCGCCTGTCCATGCGTTTGAGCACAGATTCGTCAACTGCAAGGTCCGCTGCCCCAACTCCGGCACCGGCGAGGACGCGAATTGCCAGTTGAATCTGCCGGGCGAGCCAGTCCAGGACAAACCCCGCGTCAATTTTCGTCCAGCGTGCAGCGACATCGAGCGCCGATGCCCGCCCGCTGGCCACAGCGCCAAAGTCACGGCCCATTGCCGCGCCGGTTTCGAGCTGCTCAACGGCTGCAAGCGCCGCAATCGGCGCATTGCCCGCCGCCCTCAGCGCCGCCGTCCACGCGGTACCTGGCTGCAGGCGCTGGAGCCAGGAGAGCCCCTCGGCTTCGTTAGGGGCGGCGAAACTGATACGTTCGCAGCGGCTGAATATCGTCGCTGGCAGCCGCGCGGTCCTGTCCGCGACGAGGATGATGAGGGCGTCACCCGGCGGTTCTTCGAGCGTCTTGAGCAGACTGTTCGCTGCATTCATGGTCAGCAGATTCGCCGGTTCGATGATGGCCACTTTCGCACCACCCGCATAGCTCGTCAGGCCAACTGCTTCGACGAGAACCCGAATCTGGTCGATGCCGATGGCCTGCTTGTCCTCCTGCGGCGCGATCCAATACAGGTCGGCGTGCTCAGGACGCGCGTACGGATACTGCGGTAGCTCGGCGGACGGGGCTACACCCAGTCGCTGCCTGGCCATCCAGGCCGCGGCAGCGCGCTTGCCGGTGCCGGGGGCGCCGGCCAACAGCACGGCGTGCGGCAGACGTCCCCGGGCCATCCTGTCCAGCCAACCCTCGGCGAAGTTCTTCTGCCAACTAATATCTATTTGTTTCAATATATTAAGGATTATTTGTAAGGTTAATTATTACTACACAGTGCGGCCGCAATCGCTTCGATGTCGGCGCGAACCGTCGCGACGTCGGCGCTCGCGTCAACCACGACGAAGCGCTCCGGTTCGGCCTCCGCCAAGCCGAGATAGGATTGGCGCACGCGTTCGAAGAAGTCGCTGCGTTCAAGTTCGAACCGGTCCGGCGCACCACGTCGGCCGGCTCGCTGCAGTGCGGTTTCCACAGGGGCGTCGAGCAGGATTGTCAAGTCCGGCTGCAAATCACCGTGCACCCAGTCGGCAAGCCGGTTGATGTCCTCGACCGGCAAGCCACGGCCGCCACCCTGATACGCTCGGCTCGCATCGGTGAATCGGTCGCAAATGACCCAGGTACCCGCCGCCAGAGCCGGCTGTATGACGTTGTTCACGTTGAGCGCCCGCGCCGCAAACATCAGCAGCAGCTCGGCGACGTCCGGCATCGGCTCATCGCCGTGTTCAACCAGCAGCTCCCGAATCCGCTCGGCCAGGGGCGTACCGCCGGGCTCACGGGTCACCAACACGGTCTGCCCATGCCGTTCCAGTACCTGCCGCAAGACATCAATTTGCGTCGATTTGCCGACGCCCTCGATGCCCTCGACCGTGATGAATCTGCCCGCTCGCATATCAGTTCCCCTGCAGACGCCGCTGCCGCAGTCGCGAGAGATATTCGGCAACCGCGGCATCGTGTTCCGCCTTGCTGCTGGAAAATCGATGGCTGCCGTCGCCCAGCCCGGTCGCAACGAAATACAGCTCATTGCCGTCAGCCGGATGCAGCGCCGCATGAATGGCCGCCCGTCCGGGCAATGCGATCGGCGTCGGCGGCAGTCCATTGCGTGTATACGTGTTATACGGCGTGTCGGTCTCCAGATCTTGCCGAGTGAGATTGCCGTCGAATGCCGGCCCGATGCCGTAGATGACGGTTGGGTCCGTTTGCAGGCGCATGCGGTTTTCGAGTCGCCTCACGAATACGCCTGCAATGCGCTCCCGTTCATCCGGCCGCGCCGTTTCCTTCTCGATGATTGACGCAAGAATCAGCGCTTCATACGGATCGCTGATCGGCAGGTCCGGCGCGCGCGCTCGCCATTCTGCTTCGAGCGTCTGCTGCAACAACGTGTACGCCTGTTTCAGGATGGTTCGGTCGTTGGTGTTCTTCGGAAAGCGGTATGTCTCGGGCAAAAACAGCCCCTCGGGGTGCATTGTGCTCGCGTCGAGTTCCGCCAACAGCGCCGGCCAGTCCGCGTCGGTCATGGTCGCGGCGATCATCGGGTGATCGCGCAATGCTTTGAGCAGATCACGATGACTCCAGCCTTCGATGATCGTCAGTGAGTATAGCTGGACGTCACCGCGCGTGAACTGCTCGAGTAAGTCGACAGGCGTCGTGCCGGGCATGATTCGGTAGTCGCCTGCCTGCACGGCATTCGCCTTACCCGTCACCCGAGCATAGACTCGCAATAGTTGCGGCCTGTCGATAATACCTCTGGCTGCAAGTTCGCGACTGATTTTCCCAAATGATTCCCCGGGGAGTATTTCGAACTCCGTGCCGATTTCGGATACCTGCACCGTCGCATGCAAAAACGCGATTGCCAGCCATATGCCGCTGCCTGCAGCGAAGACAAAAACAGCCACCAGGACCGCAAGCACAACGCGCAGGCGTTTCAACGCACGTACTCCGAAGCGCCGTTAATGGCCCGCAGAGCCATGAGATTCTGCGTGATCGCAGTTATGACGGCAGACTGCCCGGTAACGATGAACACGTTGCTCATGGTACCGCAGATCCGCCGTGAACCAATGCTGCACTTCAGGTGCGCACAACGCTCGAGTCAATCGAATGCTCGAACGATCAAGCTCCCGTTGGTGCCACCGAACCCGAACGAGTTAGAGATTGCTATACGTATCTTCGCATCCCTCGCCGTATGCGGCACATAGTCAAGATCGCACTGCGGATCCTGGTTATCGAGATTAATCGTCGGTGGAACGACCTGATCGCGTATCGCAAGCACGCAAAAGATTGCCTCCGCAACGCCGGCAGCGCCGAGCAGGTGGCCCGTTGTCGACTTCGTAGAGCTGACGAGCAGCCGGTCCGCCGCAGCCCCGAAAGCGCGATGTATGCCCACCGTTTCGCCGATATCTCCCGCGGGCGTCGACGTTCCGTGCGCATTCATATAATCGATATCGGCCGGATCGACGCCGGCGTCCTTCATTGCCGCGGACATCGCTTTGCGCGCGCCCTCGCCGTCTGCGGGCGGCAACGTGATGTGAAACGCATCACCGCTCATGCCAAAGCCGATGAGTTCGGCATAGATTCGCGCGCCGCGTGCCTTTGCGTGCTCGAGTTCTTCGAGCACGACGCAACCGGCGCCGTTGCTCAGAACAAATCCGTCCCGATCGATATCGAACGGCCGACTTGCCGCCTTCGGATCGTCATTACGCGTCGACATCGCGCGCGCCGCACAGAAACCACCCATTGCGAGCGGTGAAGTTGCGTGTTCCGAGCCGCCTGCAAGCATGACTTCGGCATCGCCGTGCTGGATACAGCGTCCCGCAAACCCGATGCAGTGCGCCGACGTCGCACAGGCAGTAACGATCGATATATTCGGACCCGTTATATGCTGCATGATGCTTACCGCACCCGATGTCATATTGATGATGCTGCCCGGAATGAAAAACGGCGACACTTTGCGAACGCCACCTGCCAACATGCGGTGGAGATTGTCCTCGATCGTCTTTATGCCGCCAATCCCGGAGCCCATCGCGACTCCGATGAGATGGCCATTCTGCTCGGTGATTTCGAGACCCGAATCGCGGATGGCATCAACGCTGGCGGCGATGCCGTAATGGATGAACGGATCGTTTTTTCGCGCGTCTTTGGGCGTCAGGTACTCGTCAAGGTCGAAACCCTTGACCGCACCGCCGATGCGTGTGGGATACGTGCTCGCATCGAAGTCATCGATAACATCGATGCCGGATCTGCCCTCACGGACATTGCGCCAGGCCTCGTCCAGCCGGCTGCCTACCGGCGAGACTATGCCCATACCGGTAATGACAACACGTCGTTCTTTCAAGATACATCCGTCCGGCAGGCCTGCCGATCTGGCTCTGAATGAAGTGGCGCGGCCGGGTCGGCCACGCCCGGAGCCTTATGCGTCGCTGGCGCGAGCGGTCACAAAGTCGATCGCTTGCTGGACAGTGGTGATTTTTTCAGCTTCCTCGTCGGGAATCTCGGTCTCGAACTCCTCTTCAAGTGCCATCACGAGCTCGACCGTGTCAAGCGAGTCCGCCCCCAGATCATCAACAAATGAAGCATCGTTCGTCACCTCGTCTTCCTTTACGCCGAGCTGTTCGGCGACGATGCTTTTTACTTGTTCTTCGATACTGCTCATAGTATTTGCTTCTCCTGAGAAGGCTCGTCAAAAATCCAGCGACGCCCCAAAACACCCGATAGATCGACGTAACTGTCTGATATCAAAAGCCACAATCTGGCCGTGGCACGGTATTGTATGTGAATCGATCATGGCAATCTAGGCGCTGTGGGCACGATTTCATAAAGAATCAGTGCATCAGCATGCCGCCGTTCACGTTGACCGTCTCGCCGGTGATGTACGCAGCCGCGGGAGACACCAGGAAAACCACCGCGTTGGCAATGTCGGCGCACTCACCGAGACGGTTCAGCGGTATCTGTGCAAGCATCGACTCGCGCTGTGCTTCCGGAAGAACTCGCGTCATATCGGTATCAATAAATCCGGGCGCAACCACGTTTACCGTGATGTTGCGGGAGCCTATCTCTCGCGCAAGAGACTTTGAAAATCCGATAATACCGGCTTTCGCTGCGGCGTAATTGGACTGTCCGGCGTTACCCATCAGGCCGATGACCGACGCGATGTTGATGATGCGACCTTTCTTTGCTTTCATCATCCCACGCAGACAGGCTTTGCAGACACGATAGACGCCGCTCAGGTTGGTCGACAATACGTCATTCCATTCGTCCGGCTTCATGCGCATCAGCAGGTTGTCGCGCGTGATGCCCGCGTTATTCACGACGATGGTCGGGCTTCCCTCATTACCTTCGATATCCGCAAACGCCGCCTGCACCGAATCGTCGTCGGCGATGTTCAATACCAGGCCGCGGCCGCGGTTGCCGAGCGCGTCCGAAATTGCCGCAGCCCCCGCCGGGCTGGTCGCCGTGCCGATCACCGCGGCTCCGGCCGCCGCGAGCGCCTCGGCAATTGCGGCGCCGATGCCGCGCGATGCGCCCGTTACGAGCGCAATTTCCCCCTGCAGCACATCTGAAGTGAACGCCTTGGTCATGATAGATCCTTAGTCACTACCGGTCATGGGCCGGAGGGTCAGGGCTTTCGCCAGACCGTCTGTCGAGTCGATGGCCGCAACAGGAACAGCCTTGTCAATCCGCCGCATGAGCCCGGCAAGCACGTTGCCAGGCCCTGCTTCGATAACTATACCTGCACCGGCCTGGAGCATCGCATTCACGGTCGCAACCCAACGCACGGGACTGTATACCTGCCGCGACAAACGTCGACGAATATCGTCCGCATCGGCATAGGGCAGCGCGTCGGCTGCGGCGACGACCCGGATATCGGGCGTTGAGAATTGCACACGTGCAAGCTCTTCGGCGAGCGCCTCACCGGCTTTGCGCATCAGCGAAGAATGTGCCGGCACGCTGACCGGCAATGCGATCGCACGTCGCGCGCCCTGCTGTTTCGCAAGCTCGATTGTGCGTTCAACGGCGAGCTTGTCGCCGGCGATGACGACCTGTCCCGGCGCATTGAAGTTGACGGGCTCGGCTACCATCCCTTCTGCGGCAGTCTTACACACCGCGGTGATCGTCTCGTCATCGAGTCCGAGAATTGCAGCCATTGCGCCGTTACCGGTCGGAACGGCGTCCTGCATGAGTTTTGAACGCTGACTCACGACCGATAACGCGTCGGCGAAACTGACCGCGCCAGCGCAGACGAGCGCCGTGTATTCGCCGAGGCTGTGTCCGGCCATCTGTGCAGGTTCGCTGCCGCCGGCAGCCTGCCAGACCCGCCACGCCGCGACCCCGGCCGTTAGCATGGCGGGTTGCGTAACCACGGTTTCGTCGAGACGCCCTTCGCCGTCATGCTGAACGACCGTCCAGAGGTCGTAGCCAAGAATCTCGCTGGCCTCCGCATAGGTCTCGGTCACCGCACCGAACTCCGCCGCAAGCTCGGCCTGCATGCCCCGCGACTGGGACCCCTGCCCCGGGAACACCATTGCTATAGTCAACGCAAACTCCGTAGATCTGTGGCCGCGGATTATATCGATCGTCGCGGCCGGCTCCTAATCGCGAGTATAGCTGCCGCGACCACGCCAGCTATGGCCCCGTACAGGTGCGCCACGACCACGACGGCGCCTCCGGTCGACTGT
>Ga0224512_10005317_pt1 | contig 10645 bp, 7 predicted proteins | sample SF_May12_sed_USG_4_FD_169103 | JGI IMG/M metagenome (GOLD analysis project Ga0224512, IMG submission 169103) | Sediment microbial communities from San Francisco Bay, California, United States - SF_May12_sed_USGS_13 | ecosystem: Environmental > Aquatic > Marine > Sediment | place: USA: California...
CCGCCGCCGCCACCACCACCGGACGTGCCATCGCTGAAGGAAGATGGCAACACCCGGACGCTGACCATGCGCGAACGCATGGAATTGCACCGCGCGAATCCCACCTGCGCGGTCTGCCACAAGGTCATGGATCCGCTGGGGTTTGCCCTCGAGAATTTTGACGGCCTGGGTCGGTGGCGCGAGACCAGCGGTCTGGGTACGGATCCCATCGATGCCTCGGGCGTGTTGCCCGATGGTACCCGTTTCGACGGCCCGGCCGGACTGCGCGAGGTATTGCTCGGCAAGCAGGACCTGTTTGTCGAAACCTTTACCGAGAGGTTGCTGACCTACGCCCTGGGCCGTGGCGTCGAGTCTTACGACTATCCGGTGATCCGCAAGATCCGGCTCGAGTCCGAACCCGGTAACTACCGCTGGTCGGCTATAATCAGCGGTATTGTCAACAGTGTTCCATTCAGGATGAGGCGGGCCAGCGAGTCATGATTATTCTCAATAAGCCTATGCCTCGCCGCACGTTCCTGCGCGGCGCTGGCGCTGCCCTGGCGCTGCCCTTTCTCGACGCCATGGTGCCGGTATTCGGTGCGACGGCTGCCGGCGTGACCGACCGCCCGACGCGCCTGTCATTCATAGAGGTGCCGAACGGCATCATCATGGACCAGTGGACGCCCCTGACCGAGGGAGCAGGCTACGCGATGCCACCGGTGCTTGCGGAACTCGAGGACTTTCGTGAGCGCATGCTCGTGATCAGCGGCCTCTCGCAAAACGCTGCCAGCAGGCTCGATGGAGAGATCGGCGGCGATCATCCGCGGGCCTGCACTGCATTTCTGACCGGCGCACACGCAAAGATGACGTCCGGTGCCGACCTCAGGGCGGGCATCTCGGTTGACCAGGTCGCTGCGAGGGAATTCGGCCAATACACGCAGCTGGCTTCGCTCGAAGTGGGTATGGAATCGCCCGAGGTGGTCGGTGCTTGTGAATCCAACTACAGCTGCGCTTACTACAACACGATCTCGTGGCGTAATGAGACGACACCGTTGCCGATGGAGAATCGTCCCCGAGTGATCTTCGAACGGCTCTTTGGCGACAGCGGTGCCACGGATCCCGCCGTGCGCCAGGCGCGCCTGAGCGAAAATCGCAGCATTCTGGATGCCGTGATGGCGGACATTTCGAAGCTGCGCAAACAACTGCCGCCGACCGACCACGAGAAGATCGATCAGTACATCGAGGCGGTGCGTGACATCGAGCGGCGCATTCAGATGGCTGAATCCCAGGTTGACCGGGATCTGCCGGAGCTCGAGGGCCCGGTGGGAACGCCCAGGCTGTTTTCCGACTACTACGATCTGATGACCGATCTGCAGATCATGGCCTGGCAGGCCGACATGACCCGCGTCTGTACCTTTCATATCGGTCACGAGATGAGCAACCGGGCGTATCCGGAAGTCGGTTTCGGTGATGCACACCACTCGGTGACCCACCACCAGGGCGACAAGGAGAAGATAGCCAAGACCATCCAGATCAATCATTTCCACACCCGGCAGCTGGCGCATTACCTCGATAAACTGCAATCGACGCCGGACGGTGAGGGCTCCTTACTGGATCACTCCATGCTGCTGTATGGCAGCGCTCTCAGCGACGGCAATTTGCATATCCCCAGGGACCTGCCGATCTTGTTGATTGCCGGTGGCGTGCAGGGCATCAAGGGTGGCCTGCACGTGCGCTATCCCCTCGACACGCCGCTCAATAATCTGTACCTGACCATGCTCGACAGGGCCGGAGTGCCGGTTGACAGTCTGGGTGACAGCACCGGAAGACTGGCGGTGCCTTCCGCTTAGGCAGCGGACGCGCTCATGTCGATGGAGATCAGGGGCTATATCGCGACCGCGTTGCTGGCCGTCACCTTGTCGGCACCGGCCGCGGACCTGCCGCTTATCGCGGCGGTCAGGAACGGAGACGTCGATTCGGTCACATCACTGTTGGACAGCGGCGTCGATGTCGACCAGCCAGCGGCCGACGGCACCTCCGCTTTGGCCCATGCCGCCTATCGCAACGACCTTGCCATGCTGGAACTGCTGTTGTTCAAGGGTGAAGCCAGGGTCAATACCGCAAATGACTATGGCGCTACCGCTTTGTATGTGGCGGCCGCAAGGGCCGACGCAGACCTGCTTGAGCGTCTGCTCAGGGCTGGCGCCGATCCCAATGCGGGGCTGTTGTCCGGCGAAACGCCGCTCATGATTGCAAGCAATCGCGGCAGGCTGGACGCTGCAGAACTGTTACTTGAGTATGCTGCCAATCCGAATGCGAAGGAGCGTAGCGGTGGCCAGACCGCCCTGATGTGGGCGGCTGCGGAGCAACACCCGAAGGTGGTGGATCTGCTCATAAAGCACAAGGCCGATGTCAATGCACGCTCAGCCAGCGGATCAACACCCTTGATGTTCGCCGCGCGGCAGGGGAACGCTTTCATTGCCGACCAGCTCATCAAGGGGGGCGCCCGCGTAAACGACGCCATGACCAAATCCGGCCTTACACCGCTGATGATGGCCAGCATCGGCGGCTTCGAGGAATTGGCCAGGATCTTGCTGGATCATGGTGCTGATGCCGACGCCGTCGACACGAGCGGCAAGGCGGTGCTGCACCATGCGGTCACTTATACCCCGTCGGCTGCCATCCTCCGGGAATTGCTCGCCCGCGGGGCGAATCCGGATATCCGGCTGCGCAGCGCGAAGGCCTATGCGGGCAACAGAATTGATCCGCAGGGTGCGACGCCCTTGCTGCAGGCTGCCGGTCTCGGCAATCTGCAAGCGGTGACCGCGTTGCTGGAAGCCGGTGCCGATCCAAACATTGCAACAGCACAGAACACGACGGCCCTGATGATGGCGGCCGGTGCAGATGTAGGAATTGCCGCCGCGGTTTCGGCTGCTGAGAGCGCAAGAGCGACGCAGATCGCCAGGCTGCTGCTGGCATTGGACCCGGATGTCAATGCTGCAGGACAGTATGGCTGGACGGCGCTGCATTCAGCCGCATACCACGGCAGGAACGACATTATCCGAGACCTGATCGCGCATGGCGCCAAAACCGAAACTCGTGACGGCTTCGGCCAGACCCCGCTGAGTATTTGCTATGCGATCGTGACCGAGGGACTCGGCGACGACTACGCCCATTTACCACGCACCTACCGCCGGGACACCGCCGATCTGCTGCTGTCGCTGGGTGCCACCCCACTGGAACAGTCCGGTGTAAAAATAGTCACTGCACGGGTCGGCGGCACTCAGTAAACAATTCCCGGCATTGCGGGAGACCGGGCCATCTCTTTGCCACGGCGGCGAATACCGCCTCGAATTTGCAACCCCACGCCTCTTGGCCCGGATCGAACGACAGTGATTTGACCGGCATGGCCATTTCGGCTTTCCGTCGGCTGTCGCATTAGTGTGTCCACCCTAGATTCGGCGTCTAATATTTTTTTAACGAAACGACTTTAGGACGCCAGGAAACGATCATGACAAAGCAGAAGACGACCAGAGATTCAAAACAGAAACCTCGCGGCGGGCAGCCCGGTGATATAACGGACCAGCTCGAGCAGGCTTTCATGGCCGGCCTTGGCGCGCTTGCCAATGCGCAGAAGGCCGGCAGCAAAGCATTCGACTCACTCGTCGAGCAGGGCAAGTCTTTTCGCAAAGGCACTACCAACAAGACTGAAACGCTGATCGACGAGGTTCGTGCTGCTATACGCAGCATGGCCGGCGAGGCCCAATCCAAGGCAACCGGACTGCTTGACCAGATGCGCGAAACGCCACAGATGGACAAATTACAGAGCGCTTTTGACGCGCGCGTTGCTGACGCGCTGGATCGGCTCGGCGTAGCAACCAAGCACGATATCGACGCCCTCAACGCCAAGTTTGACAAGGCGCTGAAAACCGCTACAAAGCCGAAGCGGACGACAAGAAAAGCAGCAAAGAAAAAAGCCAAAAAAACCGCCGGCAAGACGCCCCGGACAAGCGCAAAGAAGGCCGGGAAAAAGACCACCAGCAAGAAGTCAGCGTCGAAACGCACGACGAAAAAGGCAAAGACAAAGAAAGTCACGACAAAGCGCGGCTGAGCCGCATTTAGTGTGACTACCCTAGATCAGCTCGCTAGCATTAATTGCAGTTTAGTTGTTGTTAATTAAATCAGGAGAATTGAAATGGCAGCTCGGAAAAAGGCCGTCACGAAGAAAGCAAAGGCCAGGACAATCGCGGATCGCTTCGAAGGCACGATCATCGAGCAACCGATCGTAATTGCCAATAAGACGTTTCTTGCGAGTCTGGGCCTCGCATCACAGGTTCAGGCGGATTTCGACGCAAAGTTCGAAGCGTTGGCCAAGGATGGTGAGAAGGTGCGCAAGCAGGCGCAGGACTCACTGGGCAGCCTGCGTAACAAGTTGTTCGATCAGGTCAAGACCACTCGCGATGAGATTACCAAGCGAGTCGAGTCTGCTGTGAGCACTGTGCTCGAACACACTCCGGTTGCTACAACCGGTGATGTTGAAAAACTGAACAAGAAGCTCGACAAGATGCTGGTTCAGGTCGCCAAGTAAGCCCCCCCCCTTGTGGCGACATCGAAAGGGCCGCGATGCGGCCCTTTTTTTGTTGTCCGCCCTGAAGGCGGCCATCAAGCTTTGCAACAAACTGGTCCACACTCCCGCGGGTGCAGCGCTAATTCATTCTCAGTGTGGAGCGGCCCGCGTTTCGGCCGGCTCGTTGCCGTTGACTTTCGCGCGCGACCGGGTCGGCCGTTTCTTAGCCGATTTTTTCTTCTTCGCCGGCTTGGCCGCCTGTCTCAGGTCAGCGAACGACGTCTCGAGACAGCTGATGAAAAACTGAATGTCCGGCAGTATTTCTCGCGTCGATGTAACGTTGAACGTCAACTCACCGTTATAACTCGGCGTCGCAATGAACAGGCCCATACCGTTTGCCAGTGGGGCCATGCCGTACGAGCCGACTTGGCGGGCACCGTTCATGTACAACGGCACCTGCGGACCCGGAACGTTCGAGATAAACAGGTTACACATCCTCGCGGCCATGCCGTTGCGCAATACAAAACGACTGGCCATCACCTGCGTCGCAGCCGGCACGTGCTTGCTCAGGTCGGTCATCAGGCGCGCGGAAACTCCGGCCTTGGCCGCCTTGCTCCGCTGAGTCGCTGTCATTACGCAGCGCAGTCGTTCGACCGGATCGGCGATATCTGTGTAAATCGGGACTGTCATGGAGGTGACGTTATTTCCCGGGCTATCGTTGGGTGAGGCGCCGCCGCGACGCGCGTTGATCGGTACCCAGGCGATCAGCGACTCGTCGGGCAGTTCACCGTGTTGCAGCAGGTAATGCCGCAGTCCGCCGCCACACACAGCAAGAACGACATCGTTGATGGTGCTATCCGGCACCGCAGAACGTATGGCTTTTAGCTCGTCCAGCGAAAATCGCGTGGCGTCAAACATCTTATGCGGCGATACCGGCACGTTAAAACGCGTGTCGGGCACTGAATTTTCGTGCTCTTTCTGCGATGACAGCGCATTCTGTGCCAGCCGGTACAGGCTCGGTGTAGCGCGCATCACGGCGTCAACCATACCCACCGGCGAACGAACCGTATGCCAGGCTGCGCGCACACCCATATCCAGCAAACTCGGCTTGGGGCTGCGTGTAAGCTTCGCGGAATTCAGCGGCACCGCCGGCGTGCCTTTGTTATCGATGTCCGCCATCGCGCCAAAGAAGTCGATGATTGACTTGCCGTCGACAGCAGCATGGTGGATTTTTATGGCGATGGCGTAACTGCCCTTGGGTAACCAGTCGATCCTCCCGAGGCCTTCGACAACCAGCATTTCCCAAAGCGGTCGATTCATGTCCAGCGGGCGTGAATGATAGCGGGCCATGTGAATGCAGAACTGGCGCCAGTCACCGGGCCGCGGCAGGCGGCTGTGTTGCACGTGACTTTCGAGATCAAAATGCTCGTCGTCGACCCAGTAGGGGAAATCGAGCTCCAGCGGCACCCGCACAAGGCGCCGCCGGAAGAGCGGGTTCATGTGCAAACGCCCGCGGACATGCTCGAGGATATCCTTGAAGCGAACCGTCGACTTTCCCGGTACCGTGGTCGGATCGAAAATACCGATGGATGTGACATGCGTCAGATTGTCAGCCGACTCCATGTACAGAAACTGGGCGTCCTGAGGGCTTAACTGGTCCATAATGTTTTATCCGGGTTCATTGACGGGCCGCGCGTGCGCCGCCACGCGCGGCTTTTGCTTTAACTGATGGGCGCTTCTTCACGGTACGCGCTTTGGGCTCCCCGGTGGACTGCGGGTCACCATTCGTTTGCGGCGTGTCCGGCCGGGCGACTTTCCTGGTCTCGTCCTGACCCAGCGCCTGCAGGTACATACGTCGCACGTTGGTCACATGATCATCGATCGTATCGGCCGTCCAGTCACTTGTATCGATCGGCGGCAGAACTTCAACCTCGACAGTTCCGCGGTGAAAAATCATGTCCCCCTTCGGCTGCACATCACCGGAGTTCTGGATCACAATCGGAATCAGCGGTACACCAGCCTGCATTGCAAGGTGGAACGCGCCCTTCTTGAACTTCGCGAGTTTAGGCGTTACCGCCCGCGTTCCCTCTGGCGACATACAGACCGACTTACCTTCGATGCGCATCGCGTCCACCAGCGGACTCATGGCCTCAATGGCGCTCGCCGTATTGTTCCGGTCTATCAACACAACGCCGGCCGCCTCCATGACCCTGCCGACAACGGGCATGTCGCGGATTTCACGCTTGCCAACCCCGGTGATGTCGCGGCGCATCAATCGCGCAACGATTACCAGGTCAACATTGCTCTGATGGTTAAAGATGAATACGCCCGGTCGATGTGACCAGAGGTGCTGCTCACCTTTAATCTTCAGATTCAGCCCGATCAGTGCGCTGGCCGTATCAGCAAAAAGCGATATGGAAAAATTGAGCGCGTCGCGTTTCGAACCCGTCAGTGCCCAGATCGGAATGCCGGCGAAAAAAGAACCGACGAGGCTGACGGGCACGAGCAGGGAACGCAGCACATCGGTCGCGTGCAGCTCCCCGCGACTGCCGAACCGGCGCACGGGCCAACCCTTGCGTTCAGCCGCTGCCAGCAGCTTGGTGTTCGGATTCAACGGCCGCGGGTTGCCGACCCGTTCGAGCAGCTCGATGTCGTCATAGCTGTCGGAATAAAAATAGCTCTGATCCAGATCGATACGAAACCGATCGGCGATCGACTCGGCCGCGGTGACCTTACCCGGACCGAAACACGTCGGTTTTATCACCGCGCCGGTAAACGCCCCATTCCTGACTTCGAGCTCCGTGCACAGGACATGTTCGACACCCAGTTCGCGCGCCGCCGGAGCAACCTGGTAACGCGTCGCCGAGGAGATAATTGCGACGGTGTGCCCTTTCTCGATGTGCGCTTGCACCAGTGCGCGCGACTCCGGATAGATCAGGCGCGCAATGTGTGACTCGAACAGCTCTTCGCCGAAGTTCGCGTAGCTGTCTTCGCGAATACCGCGCAGAAACTGCGATGCCGCAACCATCATCGCAGAGAAGCCGACATCACCAAGACCAAAACTCGCCATGGCACTCAGCAGTTCCAGCAGCTCCCGCGGCGACAGGTGGCCACGCCTGACCTGCTCCCGTATGAAGGCGAACGCCGAATAGCCCGAGATGACCGTGCCGTCGAAATCGAAAAATGCACCGATCTGCGGTCCGTCGGGCAACTGCAGCACTTCGGCGACGACATCCTGGTGCAACGACATGAAAATTCTCCGGTTGATCCGTGATTATACAGGTTGAGCGCCGGCCGGCGCTCGATCGGGAAAATCAGTCTCGACCTGGTGGCCTGAGGCATAGTGTTCGGTCAGCACGGCAATGAGAGGCGCGGCCTCCACGGTCGCATATGGCCGCAGGGCCGCGAGCACGGAACTTGCCGTTTTGAGCGCGCTGGCGTCGACCGTCAAGCGGGAACCCGTTACCTCAGCATAGCGGTCGGAGAATAATGCGATGACAACGAGGTTACGGCAGACGATGGGCACCTCGCTCGTGTCTATCTCGAGTATCGCATTGCGCCGCAGCGCCTCGACATAGAGCTGCATAGCAGCTGTGAGTCCCTGCGCAAAACCCTTTAGCGACCTGCGTACGCCAGGGTAAGTCGACACCAGGGTCTCCGTGTCGCGAAACAAGAACCCGTAGGCCGCGAGCAGCTCCAGCAACCAGTGCAGGAATGCCCAGAAATCGTCGATTGTCAGGTCATTACCTGCCGGCGGCTCAAGAACGCGGCGCGCGTCGGCCTGGAATTCGGTCAAAATCGCCGTGACGATTTGCGACTTCCGGCGAAAATGGTAGTGCAGATTGCCGGGACTGATGTCGGCCTCATTGGCAATATCGTTGGTCGTCGTATTGGGCTCACCTTGCTCATTGAACAAAGACAGGCTCGCGACGAGAATGCGGGTGCGCGTGTCGCGTTTCATCGTTGTCGCGATCGCAGCGCCGCTCGCCCGCAGCCTGTGGCACGCTCGGCCACAGGGTAGCGACGGTAACACCGGCCCTGGCAACCGACGCATTCCTGCCCTTTAGGCCAATCAGGCACGCGCTTGGAATGCACGTTTTTGCTGCTGCCGATAGGCGTGTAGCAGCGGCTCCGTATAGCCATTGGGTTGCTCGCAACCCTGCAACGCAAGATCACATGCGGCCCTGAACGCTATGCTGCGGTCATAATTCGCGGCCATATTCGCGTAGGCTGCATCGTCTGCATTCTGTTCATCAACGACTTTTGCCATGCGGCGAAAGGTTGCAATCACCTGTTCGCGGCTGCAAACGCCGTGGCGCAGCCAGTTCGCGATGTGCTGGCTGGAGATTCGCAGCGTCGCGCGATCCTCCATCAACCCGACATGGTTGATGTCCGGCACCTTCGAGCAGCCGACGCCCTGGTCGATCCAGCGCACGACGTAGCCGAGTATCCCCTGCGCGTTGTTGTCGAGTTCCTGCTGGATTGCGTCAGCCGTAAGCGTTGTCGGATCGCCAAGCGGCGGTGTGAGTACGTCCTCCAGGCTGGCTGCGGCTCGACTCGCCAGCTTCGCCTGCACGGCCGCGACGTCGACATGGTGATAGTGCATCGCGTGCAACGTCGCCGCGGTCGGCGACGGCACCCACGCGCAGTTTGCGCCTGCTGCAGGATGCGCCTGCTTGGTTTCGACCATCTGCAGCATCTCGTCGGGCTTCGGCCACATGCCTTTGCCGATTTGTGCGCGCCCCGGCAGGCCGCAGCGAATACCGATATCCACGTTGCGGTCCTCATACGCGAGGATCCAGGGTTGCACCTTGATGATCTCTTTCGGCAACATCGGGCCCGCTTCCATGCTCGTGTGAATCTCGTCGCCGGTGCGATCCAGGAAGCCGGTATTGATAAACACGAGCCGGCTCCTCACCTGCCGAATACACTCCTCGAGATTGACGGTCGTGCGGCGCTCCTCATCCATGACGCCGATCTTGAGCGTATTGCGCTCGAGGCCGAACAGGTCTTCGACAGCTGCGAACAACGTATCGGCGAAGGCGACCTCGCGGGAGCCGTGCATCTTGGGCTTGACGATATAGACACTGCCAGCGCGACTGTTCGACACCGGGCCGCTGCCGCGCAGGTCATACAGCGCGCAGGCCGTCGTGATCACGGCATCGAGGATGCCTTCGAACACCTCGTCACCCTGTGCATCGCGTACGGCGTCGGTCGTCATCAGGTGACCAACGTTTCTGACCAGCATCAGGCTGCGGCCCGGTAACACAAGTTCGCCGCCGGTCGGCGTCAAATAATGACGATCAGCATTAAGTTTTCTCTTTAACTCTTTGCCTTGTTTAGAAAAATTAGCGGTCAATGTACCGCGCATCAGGCCGAGCCAGTTACGGTACACGGCGACTTTGTCGGCCGCATCCACCGCGGCAACCGAGTCCTCGCAGTCCTGGATCGTCGTGACCGCAGACTCGAGGATGACGTCGCTGACGCCGGCCGCCGAGGATTTGCCGATCGGGTGCCGCGGATCGATGCGGATCTCGATGTGCAGGCCATTGTTGCGCAACAAGAGTGTTTGCTTGTCGTCGCTGCTCGTATAGCCCACGAACTGCTGCGGTTCCCGTAGCGTTGTGCGCGAATTATTCGCGAGAGTCACACCGAACGTCGCGCGACCGGCGTCGCGGGCGACGCTGTAGTTGACGACGTCGGCGTGACTGCCCTCTGCGAGCGGTACCGCCGTGTCGAGAAACTGCGCAGAGTATGCGATGACGCTGGCGCCGCGCGCGGGGTTGTACGATGCGCCCCTGGCGCGGCCGCCGCCGCTCGGGATGACGTCGGTGCCGTACAGCGCGTCGTAAAGGCTGCCCCAGCGCGCGTTGGCCGCATTCAGCGCGAACCGCGCATTGCTCACGGGCACGACGAGCTGTGGCCCGGCGACCGCGGCGATTTCGGCATCGACATCGCTCGTGTCGATCTGAAACGGCGCACCGGCTTTCTCGAGGTAGCCGATGTCGCTCAGGAAGTCTCGATAGCCGTTCGCGTCCCAGGACGCATCGGCGCGGTCGCGATGGTAGGCGTCGATTTTTTCCTGCAGCTCGTCCCGTA
>Ga0224512_10005318_pt1 | contig 10645 bp, 9 predicted proteins | sample SF_May12_sed_USG_4_FD_169103 | JGI IMG/M metagenome (GOLD analysis project Ga0224512, IMG submission 169103) | Sediment microbial communities from San Francisco Bay, California, United States - SF_May12_sed_USGS_13 | ecosystem: Environmental > Aquatic > Marine > Sediment | place: USA: California...
TTGCGGCGGCCCGATCGAGAAACTCGAGGCAGTCCTGTCGCCATTCGCGCTGCATTATTACCGGCAGCCGGTAAATTACGACATTCAGAAAGCTGCCGACGACCGAGCCGAGAATGAACAGGGAGGCGAGGTAGAAAACCGGTTGCTGTTCGAACAGTAAAATAAAGGGATCGAACAAGCAGTTTCCCTTATATAACCGATCCCAGTTTGAAGATAGGCAGGTACATCGCGATAATCAATCCGCCGACCAGCACGCCGAGTACGGCCATGATGATGGGTTCCAGCAGCGAGGTCAGCGCATCGACCGCGTTGTCGACCTCGGTCTCGTAGAAATCCGCGACCCTAGCCAACATCGCGTCCAGCGATCCGGCTTCCTCACCGATAGAGACCATCTGGATAGCCATGTTCGGAAACAGCCCGGTATTGCGCATCGCGGTCTGCAGCTGGGTGCCCTGCGACACCTCGTCCTTAATTTTCAGGCTGGCCTTGTAGTAGATGATATTGCCGCATGCGCCGGCAACCGAATCCATTGCCTCGACCAGCGGCACGCCCGCCGCGGACATGGTTTCGAGGGTTCGTGCATATCTCGCAATGGCCGATTTGGTCGCGATCTCGCCAACCACGGGAGCTTTCAAAGCGGCGCGATCGAAGGCTTCCTGCATCCTCGGCGAAGTTTTCTTGATGCGCAGTAACAGCATGACGGCGCCGGCGATACCGCCCGCGATTACCCACCACCAGGCCTGCATGAACTCGGACAGGTTGATAACCATCTGTGTCAGTGCCGGCAGGTCGGCTCCGAAAGAGGTAAACAGTTCCTCGAACTGGGGTACCACGAAAACCAGCAGGATGACGGTAACGATAAAGGCGACGATCAATACCGCGATCGGATAAAACAGGGCCTTCTTTACCTTGGCTTTTAACGCTTCGACTTTCTCCTTGTAGGTAGCCAGCTTGTCGAGCATGGTTTCGAGAGCACCGGACTGCTCGCCGGCGTTGACCAGGTTGATGAACAGCGGATCGAAATAAAGCGGCTGCTTGGAAAGCGCTTCCGCGAGCGATACGCCGCCCTCGACTTCGGTCTTGATGCCGAGGATCATTTTCTGCAGCGACTGCTTGTCGCTGCCCTGACCGATGATTTCGAAGGACTGCACCAACGGCACGCCCGCCGACATCATGGTTGACATCTGGCGTGCAAAAATCGCGATATCCGCGGGTTCGATTTTTGCCGCGCCGCCAAACAGCGGCTTCGGCTTCTTCTTGACCTTGAGCGGATTGATACCCTGCTTGCGCAGTTCGTTTTTGGCGAGCGTGTCGCTCAGCGCAAAAATTTCTCCTTTTACCTTGGATCCACCCCGGTTGGTGCCTTCGTAAAGAAATTCAACTTTTTCTGCTGTCGCTGCTTTTGCTGCCATTGTTTAGTCCTTAGTCACCCGATTTGCTTCTTCCAGGCTCAGCAAACCCTGTTTCACTTTCTTCAGTGCCGACTGCCGCAAATCGTCGATGCCTTCTTTTTGCGCCTGATCGGCGAGATCGATGGAATTGGCGCCGCTCATGATGAGGCGGCCCATTTCCTCGGAGATTTTCATTACCTGGTAAATGCCGACCCGTCCCTTGTAGCCGCCGGTGCACTTGTCACAGCCTACGGCCTTGTAAATCTTGAAACCGTCGACGAGATCTTCACGCGTAAATCCTTCCTTGAGCAGGACTTCTTGCGGAAGATCGTCCTCGGTCTTGCAATCGCCGCACAGGCGCCGCCCGAGTCGCTGCGCGATGATCAGGCTGACCGAGGTCGCGATGTTGAACGCCGGTACGCCCATGTTCATCAAGCGGGTCAGGGTTTGCGGCGCGTCGTTGGTGTGCAGCGTGGACAGGACCAGGTGTCCGGTCTGCGCCGCCTTGATCGCGATGTTGGCCGTTTCCAGGTCGCGGATCTCGCCGACCATGATGATGTCCGGGTCCTGGCGTAAAAACGCTTTGAGGGCCTCGGCGAAGGTCAGGCCGACCTTGTCGTTGACGTTTACCTGGTTGATACCCTCGAGGTTGATCTCGGCCGGGTCCTCGGCGGTCGATATGTTGGTTTCAGGCTTGTTCAGGATGTTCAGGCCGGTGTACAGCGAAACCGTCTTACCGCTACCGGTGGGACCGGTCACCAGTATCATGCCGTAAGGATTGGCCAGGGCTTTCATGTAAAGTTCTTTTTGCGCGGGTTCGTAGCCGAGCGCGTCGATTCCCAGCTTGGCGCTCGACGGATCGAGGATACGCAGCACCACTTTTTCGCCGAACAGGGTGGGGCAGGTATTGACACGAAAGTCGATCGCGCGTTTTTTCGACAACTTGAGCTTGATGCGGCCGTCCTGTGGTACGCGGCGCTCGGAAATGTCCATGCGCGACATGACCTTGATGCGCGCGGTCAGCTTGGCGGCGATGGTAATCGGCGGCGAGGCCACTTCGGACAGTATGCCGTCGATGCGATAGCGAACCCGGTAGCGTTTTTCATAGGGCTCGAAGTGTATATCGGAGGCCCCCTTGTTGATCGCGTCCAGCAGGATCTTGTTGACGTACTTGACCACGGGCGCATCGTCGGCGTCGGCACGGGTAGGGCTGTCCTGCTCCTCTTCCTCGCCGCCGATGTCGAGATTCTCGAGGTCGTCGTCGAGCATATCGTCCATTACGCTATCCATGGCGTTGGATGCTTTCTCGATAAACTCGGCGAGTTGATCTTCCTGTACCAGCACCGCTTCGGTCGACAGGCCGGTAGCGAACTTGAATTCGTCCAGCGCCTGCGTATTGGTGGGGCTTGAAATCGCGACGAACAGCTTGTTGCCGCGTTTGAACAGCGGCACCGCGTTCAGCTTGGTGATCAGTTTTTCCTCGACCACCGAGAACGCGGCCAGCTCGGTATCCATGACGTCGAGATCGAAAACCGGCAGGCCGAATTCCTGCGATGAAATCATCGCGATGACGCTGGAGGGGACGATTTTGTTTTTGACCAGGTAGCTGGACAGCTGGATGCTTTCCTTATTGGCGGCTTCGACCGCTTCGATCGCCTTGGCCTGGTCCAGGTGCTTATCCTGAACCAGCTTGCGCGCGATCCCGGTCAAATTCATATTGGTAGCAGCCATAAGCGATTCAATCTGGTCGGCGGAAATTAATCAAGTCGATCGAGTATATTACAGTTTATCGGGTTTGTTGAGGTATCTAGGTTCAATTCTAGACTGAAATCACAGTATCACAAGGCGATTTGGAGCCTGGTGATAAATTAATTTGAATCAAGCGTTTATGTCGAAGGGTTCAATTAGTTTATGAGATTTGTTCGGGGCTCCGATCGAGGGCTCTGGACGAAACGTGAATCGTTGCGAAACGACCCTCGCGACACACCGTTTACACCAAGTCAGACGTCCTTTTATCAGCTGCCGGTACAGTCAACCGCGCGCCCCTGCTCGGCGCCAGCGTCGCCGACGCAGCCATTTCCGCTCAGGTTCCAGTTTATCGCCGCGGGATTGGCGATATTAGGCGTCAGGGTGATGCCAATGGGGGTCGTGTCAGACTGTATTGCGGTCGTGGTCACGGTGATCACACCGTCGGCGATCGCGACCGCGTTGACATAGTTGATGTCGCCGACCACGGCTGCTGCCGGGATGCCGTTGGTGCCGGCGTCGCAACCGACCAGGGTGCCGGTATCCTGCAGGCAAATGGCGATGGAGGTTCGGTAATTCGCGGTGCCGGACAGCGCGCCCGATATCTTGGATCGCTGCGTATAGTCGGTATACTGCGGGATCGCGATCGCGGCAAGTATGCCGATGATCGCGACGACTATCATCAACTCGATCAAAGTAAAGCCAGAATGACGTTTGTTCATTTTCTTTACCCCGCCTGTGAACACCGGGTTTGCCCTCCTTGTGCCTGTCGGTGAACTGGCTAGTTTAGCCCTAGCACGTTTTTGTGCGTGTTATTCGATTTGACAAGATTGCCAGGTCTGTCGATTTATGTTTTGGGAAAAGGTCAGGTTAATAACTTTGTTGCGATGGTGCAGACTAGAGAAAAACGGGCCTTTGCAGGCCCGTTTTCCATTTGGCTTGACTGCTGCCCGGTATTACGAACCTGAGCAGTTGATGACGCGTCCGGCTTCTGCGGCACCGTCGCCTTCACAACCGTTGCCGGTCAGGTTCCAGTTGATTGCAGCGGCGTTTGCGATGTTCGGCGTCAGCGTGATTGCGATGGCGGTGTTGTCTGACTGCCTGGCTGAAGTAGTCAGCGCGATGACACCGGCGGTGACGGTTGCAGCATCGACATAGTTGACCTCACCGACGGCCGCGATTGCGGCGGGGATGCCGGTGCCGGCAGCGCCTGCATCACAACCGGTCAGTGTGCCCAGCTGCTGGAAGCACAGCGCGACAGTAGTCTTGTAAGTAGATACACCCGCCAGTGCGCCAGAAATCTTGGAACGCTGGGTGTAGTCAGCATATTGCGGGATCGCGATTGCGGCCAGGATGCCGATAATCGCGACAACGATCATCAGTTCGATCAGGGTAAAACCAGATTGTTGCTTCTTCATTTAAATTTCCTCTTTTCAAAAAACTTAATTTCAATGTTGAATCGACTAATGCCGCTTCATGCCGTAATACGAAGCAATCTCGATGCCAACTTCGTCGGTATTTGATAAATCTATTGAAAACAATGAGTTATAAATTATGGGGTGCTGTAAACGGTGGAATGCAAGGCGAGTATTTGACAAAATTGTCAAGTTTTTACAGCGATTGTCAGGTTTTCACGCGGTGTGTCGCGATATCACGGCTTGTTCAGTTTCAGCTTGTCCATGCGATAGCGCAACTGGCGCAAGGTAATGCCGAGCGCACGCGCGGTTGCCGACTGGTTCCAGCGATGGTTTTCCAGCGCGCTGACAATATGCTCTTTTTCCATGCTCTGCGTCAGCTCGCCCAGGCTGGCCGGGTTGGCGGCGGCGGCATGCGCTGCGACCTCGGGTAATTGCAGGTCCCCGACCTTTATCGTATCGTCTTCGCACAGCGCCAGCGCGCGCTCCAGGATATTCTCGAGCTCGCGCACGTTGCCGGGAAATGCGTAACTGCGCAAGGCCGCCACCGCTTCGTCGCTGATCGAGATCCGGGTCGAATTGTGATAGTTGTGCTTTTCTATCAGGAAGTCGGCCAGTTGCGGTATATCCTCGGCGCGTTGCGCCAGCATCGGCACGGCAATACCGATCACGTTTATGCGGTAGTAGAGATCCTGCCGAAACGAGCCGTCGGCGACCATGGAATCCAGATCCTTGTGAGACGCGCTGATGATGCGCACATCGATCGCTTCCTCGCGTTGCGCGCCGACCGCGCGGATCGATTTTTCCTGGATGACGCGCAACAGCTTGACCTGCATCGCGAGCGGCAGGTCGGCGATTTCGTCGAGGAACAGGGTGCCGCCCTGCGCCGCCCTGAATAATCCCTGGTTATCGCTGGTGGCGCCGGTAAAACTGCCCTTGAGGTGACCGAATAGCTCGCTCTCCATCAGTTCGGACGGTATCGCGCCGCAGTTTACCGCGACGAATGCGGCCCCGGCGCGCGACCCCTGCAGGTGTATCTGGCGCGCGACCAGTTCCTTGCCGGTGCCCGATGCGCCGCAGATGAATACCGGCGCCTGGCTGCGCGCGAATTTCGCGATGGAGTGTTTCAGATCCTGCATGATCGCGGAATCGCCGATGATCTGGTACTTGGTATCGGCCGGATCCCCGGCTATCTGCGGCGAACTCGGCAGCGTCAGCGCCTTGTCGACGAGGTTGCGCAGGGTTTCCAGCGACACCGGTTTGGAGACGAAATCGAACGCGCCGCATTTCATCGCCTTTATCGCCAGGTCGATGCTGCCGTGGGCGGTGATCACCGCGGTCGGCGTGTTCGGACAGTGTTGCTGGATATGCTCGACCAGCGCGATACCGTCCCCGTCGGGCAGCTTCATGTCGGTCAGGCACAGATCGAATGACTCGTCGTGCAGGATGCGCGTGGCGTTGCTGTAATCCTCGGCGCTGCGGGTTTCCAGGCCCATGCGCAACAGCGTGATTTCCAGCAGTTCCCGAATATCCGGTTCGTCGTCGACGATCAATACGCGCTGCCGGGTCATTGGTTCACCTGGTAAGCCGGCTCGACGGCGAGAGAAGTCATTTGCAGTAGGAAGCTGGTCCCGTTGTGCTGGTTGACCCTTGCCGTAATAAACGCGTTGTTGAGTTCGCACAACTGCCCACAAATGTACAGGCCCAGCCCCGAGCCCTGGTGGCTGGTGGTGTAGAAGGGTTCGAAGATCTGATCCAGGATTGTGCTGTCGATACCGGGACCCTGGTCGGCAACCTCGATGCACAAGGGATAGGCCTCGGTCGCGAAAACGCGAATCGTGATCGGCTCGTCGCTGCCACCGTGAACGCAGGCGTTGGTGCAGAGGTTGGTCAGAATCTGGGTGAGATGCCCGGTGTCGAACAGCAGCCCGGGATTTTCTATTTCTATCTCGAGTTCGAAGGTCTCCGGTTTGGCGAGCCCGGACTGGCAGAAATTATCGATAAATCCTGGCAGCCAGTCTGCCAGATCGATCTGTTCCTTGACCGTGGGATTGCTGCGTGAAATCTTCAGGATATCCTCGATGATGTTATTGATGCGCGAGGTATGCTGATTGATGATTTCGATCATGCGCAGGTCCGCCTCGCTGAAATCTTCGTTCTCGTTCAGCAATTCGGCGGCGTATGATATGGCCCCGAGCGGGTTGCGGATCTCGTGCGCAATACTCGCGGTCAGGTGCCCCAGCGAGGCCAGTTTTGCCTGCTGCATGCTGTCGCGGATCGAGGATACGTCGTTCAGAAATATCATCGTATTCGGCTGGCCCTCGCTGTGCAGTTCGCGAAAACTGATCTGAATATTGTCGATTCCCGTCTGCGAGGGCAGCATCGGGGTCTCGATCTCGGGCGTGCTGCGCCAGGATTCCAGCGCGGCAAGCAGCTTGGGGCAGTCTTTCCTTAGCGATATCGATTTGATATTCGCCAGGTGCAGCATGTCGAGCGCGGCCTGGTTTATATGCCTGATGCTGTCGTTGCGACTGAGTACGACAACTCCCGCCTGCAAATTCTCGATGACCTCCTGGTTTAGCGCCGACAGCAGCGCCACGTCTCGTTCGCGCTGCTGCACCAGCTGCTCGCTGCTGCGCACGCGGGTCATCAGGTTATGGGTCACGATCGCGGTCGCGATCAGGCTCGCGCCGAGGATGCCGACCTGGGTCGACGTGCCGGTGTAGCCCGGTATGTTGATCACCGAGTAAATATGCTCGGTCAAAAGGCCCAGCGACGCCAGCGATGCAAACAGGATTGCCAGCGCCTGTTCGGTAAGTAGCCCCGAGATCGCGACCGAAATGATCAGCAGCATTCCGAGACCGCTGGATATGCCGCCACAGGCATGCATCAGCAGGATAATGATGATCGTGTCGCTGTATATCTGCAGGGTCACCTGGCTTTGAAAGCCGCGTCTTTCGATCCAGGCGGCGACTATCCAGATCATGGCCAGCAGCAGAAACGCAAAGCTGGTCCAGGAGTAAAGCGGCAGGTAGACGATATTGAGCAGCGGAGACGGGCTGACGAAACTCTGCGCGAAAAAAATAGCCGCCAGCCCGAGACGGTAAACGTTGAGCAGCCGGACCGAGGTCCAGTTCGTCGAACGTGCACGATATCCGCTGTCGAGCGGACTAATGCTGGTCGAGATCTGCATGTTCCTGGCAGCAGTAGGGCTCGTCTTTAACCAGCAGTATCGACGACTCCGGCACGTGCACACCGCAATACTTGCATTGCTGCATGTTTTCCGGTTTGGCGGATTCCAGCTTTTCGGGTTCGGGCCTCGGGCCGAACAGGCGTTTGAGCAGCCAAAGCAAAACCGCGACGATTGCCAGCAGGATAATCAGACGAAATATGAACATAGGATCTGGACTGGAGTCTTGACCTGGATTATTAAGGCTAAGAGCATGATTATAACGGCAAAATGACAATCCGCATGCAATAGTTGCAAATTGGCGGTCCAGGATTCCCGCTGCCGGGACCGCGACCCGGCGTCAGAATACGAGACCGATTCAGCCGGCCATCAACTCTTTTTCAGGGCGAATCTGGCGGATCGAAAAAAATTCAAATGGTGACTTGCTGAACCGAAAAAACGCACCTATACTGCCCGCCTTTTATTGTTATGGTCATCATCTGGAGAGGGAATCAATGACAGTAGAACTACCCGAAGGCTACAAGCCATCCCCGAAAGAAGAATACATGTCTCCGATGCAACTGGAATACTTTCGCCAGAAATTACTCGCCTGGCGCACCGAGCTATTGCAGGAATCGGAGAACACCATATCGCACCTGAAAGAGGAAAACTGGCAGGAACCCGATATCAACGACAGGGCCTCGCTGGAGACGGATGCCGCGCTGGAACTGCGCACGCGCGATCGCTATCGTAAACTGGTCAACAAGATCGATTCGGCGCTATCCAGGGTTGCCGACGGGAGTTACGGATACTGCGACGATACCGGGGAGGAAATCGGGCTGTTCAGGCTGGAAGCGCGACCCATTGCCACGCTTACCGTGGAAGCGCAGGAAAAACACGAGCGCCTCGAGAAACAGCGCCGCGACGACTGAATTGCCTCCGGCAAGCTGATGTTATAACGGCCTGATAATCAGGCCGTTTTAGTTTCATCCTTCTGGTGCGGTACCCGCGCCGTGGGCACCACCTTCGCGGCCCCCTCGCAATGCTGGTGCTGATCGTCGAAGAAGATATGCGGTGAGAAGGATTCAAGAATCTTGTGCTTCGGCACCCCGCCCAGGAAAAAGGTTTCATCGATGCGGACGTTCCAGGTGCGTAATGTGCGAATGACTCTCTCGTGCGCGGGACTGTTGCGCGCGGTCACCAGGGCGGTCCGGATCGGGGGCTGGCTCTTCGCGGTCTTCCCGGTGAGATCGAACTGCAGGAAGGACAGGGTTTTCAGCAGCTTGGCGAAAGGGCCCTCCGGCAGGGGCTGCTTCGCATTTTCCTTTTCGTGGGCGATGAACGCCTCGAGTCCCTGCTGCTGGTAAATCATTTCCGATTCCTTCGAAAACAGCACCGCGTCGCCGTCAAAGGCTATCCTGATTTGCTCCAGCGGATCGGTTCGATTGCGGCTGGGACCATCGTATATCAACCCCGCGGCGACTTTGGACTCGACCGCGGCCTGGACATCCTCCTCGGTGGCGGACAAAAACAGGTCGACGTCGAAGGCGTTTAGATACTTGGCTACCGGTTCGCCGCCGGTGAAGGCGGCGCGCGTGATGTCGAGCCTGTAATGATCGATCGAGTTCGAAATGCGCAGGCTGGTATCCGCGGAATTTCGCGAAATAATGACGACCTCGGTGCGGCGCACCCCGATTTCGATTTCGTTGATGCGCAATATTGCCTCGATCAGCGCGAACCCGGTGCCCGGTTCGAGTACGTCGTTTTCGTGCTCGAGCTGGTAACGGCAGTAAGCCTCCAGGCCTTCGTTTACGAAGATCTCGTTCTCGCGGCTGAGATCGAACAGAGCGCGCGACGAAACGCCGATTACCAGGTAGTTGCTTAGATCGTAGGGCATCAGATCGACTTTATCAGAATCTTGGAACCCCTTTCGGGATTGTAGTTGACCCGCCTGGCCGCGGGTAACGCAAATTCCGGGGATTCCCTGTAGCCATGCTCTAAAAACCAGTGCGAGCTGCGCGTGGTCAGCGTATAAAGTTCCGAGATTCCCCGGGTCGATGCCTGGTCTTCGGCAACCTGCAGCAACTGGTTTCCGAAGCCCGCGCGCCGGTAGTCTTCATGTACCGCCAGGCAGGCGATCTCGGCGAGGTTTTCCGCGCTGTCGGGTATGCTGGCGATACACGCGATGATCATGCCGTCTTTCTCGATGACGTGGAAATACCTGATTTCGAGCTCGAGCTGCTCGCGCGATCTGACCACCAGTGCGCCGCTGGCCTCGAGCGGTTCTATCAGGCTGAGGATACCACCGACGTCGTCGATGGTCGCCGCGCGGCAACCCTCGTAGAAAAGATTGGTAACCATGGTGCCATAACCATCGCGGGTGAACAATTCCAGCAGCAGGCCGCCATCCACCTGCTGATCGATGATGTGCACGCGCTTCACCTGCGCCTGAATCGCGTGGATTGCCTGCTGCAGCAGGTTTTTCAGATCGTCGGGTGTCGCGGCGTCCTGCAGCATCGCTTCACACTGGCTGGTCGACAGGGTAGTGGCCAGGGCGCCGGTATCGGCGCGCTGTTGCTGTATGAAAATCAGCTTGTCGGCCTGCAGGGTGCGCGCAACTTCACCGGCCAGCTCTTCGGTCGGCAAATTGAATACCTCGCCGGTGCGCGAATAGCCGAGATTCGATAGCAGCACGACATGATTGAGCGACAGCAATTCGTCGATGGCTTCGTGCCTGATGGCGCGCACCTTGCCCGAATGCTGCATATCGACGCCATCGATGACGCCTAGCGGCATGCCGATAACAAAATTGCCGCCGATCAGCGAAATTTCGGAACCCGACATCGGTGTGTTCGGCAAACCCATCGATAAATGCGACTCGAAATAGGTTTTCACCTCGTTGATCGCCTGCACCACGAAGGGCA
>Ga0224512_10005319_pt1 | contig 10643 bp, 8 predicted proteins | sample SF_May12_sed_USG_4_FD_169103 | JGI IMG/M metagenome (GOLD analysis project Ga0224512, IMG submission 169103) | Sediment microbial communities from San Francisco Bay, California, United States - SF_May12_sed_USGS_13 | ecosystem: Environmental > Aquatic > Marine > Sediment | place: USA: California...
GGCCAGCGGCTCGGCGGCGCGGTCGACGCGCCCGCGCGCTTGCGCTACTTCTTCAAGGACGACTTCCCGCGCGAGCCCGAGGCGGCCGCGCGCCACCTCGCCGGCCGCGACGCCGGCGATCGGCTGGCGCGCCTGGCCGATGTGCTGGCGGGCGTGGAGCCGTTCTGCCACGCGGGCATCGAGACGGCCGTGCGCGGCCTGGCCGACGCGGAGGGCGTCAAGGCGGCCGACCTCATCCACCCCTGCCGCGTGGCGCTCACCGGGGGCTCGGTCTCGCCGGACATCTTCGCCGTCATCCAGCTCGTCGGGCGCGAGAAGAGCGTCGAGCGGCTGCGCGCCGCCGCGTCCGTCGCCCGCGCCGCGGGCGCGCGAGGCCGGACTTGATTTCGGGCGGGGGCGCTGCTACTTTTGACTTTCCGGCGCCGCCCCGCGCGGCGCGGACCGACTGCCGGGTCGTCTAACGGCAGGACAGCTGACTCTGGATCAGCTTGTGGGGGTTCGAATCCTCCCCCGGCAACCACGCAGAAGGCCCGGCCGCGCAGAGCGGCCGGGCCGTTCTTCGCTCCGCCTCGGTCCGGCGGACAGGGAGGGCCCCCGTCCTTCGTTATGCCGCCGACGAGCCCCGCCGCCGCGTAAGGATGAGCGTGAGCACCAGCGCCGCGGCGGCGGCCGCCGCCACCGCGGCCAGAAGCGGCCGGTAGCGCCGCACCAGCGACTCCGGAGCGGCGGCGCGCGCCAGGGCCAGCCGCAGGTCGCGCTCCTCGTAGGCGAGTCCGTGCACGAAACCCGAGACCGTCAGGTCGGGGGCGAGCACCGCGACCGCGTTGGCGTGGGCGAACCCCCCTTCGTCGAGTGCGACGGTGTGGAAGTCGATCGCGGCGAGGAGCGAGTCGATCTGCGCGCTCGCGCCCCGCGCCATGTGCCAGCCCGGGGGCAGCTCCATCCGTTCACGGTACGCGCGCAGGTCCTCCTCCGTGTCCGCGGGGTCGAAGGTTACGGTGAGGACCTCGTAGGCCTCCCCCGGCGCGCCGATGGGGACGAGCGCGTCGCGCAGGCCGGTCGTGATCATCACGCAGGCGTGCGGGCAGCGGGTGAAGATGGGGCTGAGGACGAGCGGCTTTCCCGCGAGCGCGCTCATGCGGAAAGGCGCGCCGTTATCGTCGATGAGCGCGACGTCGGGGACGGGCTGGCCCCGCACGCGCGACGCGTCGGGCCGGAAGACGGACTGGGCGCCGCTCCGGCTCGCGACCGCCGCGGCGAGGAGCGCCGCGAGCGCGATCGGTGCGAGGCGTGGCATCGGCCTTCGCGGCGCCTGCGATGCTACCGGGCGCGGCGCCTGCGCGCCGCGGCGCGCTTGCGCTCCATGGCAGCGGCCATGTCCGTCAGCGTGGTCTTGGTCAGGTACGTCTTGATCTGCGCCCGGACCGGCTTCCAGCTGTCGTGCAGCGGACACGGCGTGTCGTCCGAGCACTGCGAAAGACCCACCGCGCACCCTTCCAGATCGTCGACGCCGTCGACGGCCTGGCGGATGTCATAGATCGTGATCTTGCTGGGATCACGCGCCAGGGTGAACCCGCCGCCTGGGCCTTTGGAGGAGTACAGCAGACCGGCCTTGACCAACGTCTGGAAGACCTTGCCGAGAAACGGGCCGGGAATTCCCTCCCTCTCGGAGATCTCCCGGGCCAGCATCCGCTTGTCGCCAGCACCAACCAGGTGCACCATGGCGCGAATGCCGTACTCGCACGCGTTCGAGTAGATCATGACGCCGTCCCTTTCCTTGCAGAGTTAGGGGTCCGAATGTCGAAACCTAGCATGTCGGGGAGCGGCCTGTCAACCACGTCGCCAGCGCTTGACACCGGCGGAAACCTCCCCTATTCTCCCCGGTACGCTTGACGGCCCCTTCGTCTAGTGGCCCAGGACGCATGGTTCTCAGCCATGAAACAGGGGTTCGATTCCCCTAGGGGCTACCACTTCCGGAAGGCCCGCGGTGGACGCCGCGGGCCTGACCGTTCATTCCGACGCCGAAGGAGTCACCACCATGGCGACCATCGCCAGCGCACCCGCGACCCGGGCGCCCAGCAAGCCCACACCCCGGGCCAAGCGCCGCGCCGCCGTGGTACCGGCGGACCGGCACTGGCTCTACCAGGAGGCCGTCCAGAGCCCCGAGGTGCACGCCGCCTTCTTCGACCGCGTCTACCGGCGCCACAACGGCCGCCTGCCTCATCTCCTCAAAGAGGATTTCTGCGGCACTGCGCTCCTCTCGGCGCACTGGGTGGCGACGCGGGCCAAGAACGTCGCCGTCGGCGTCGACCTGGACGCGGACACGCTGGCCTGGGGGCGCCGGCACAACGTCGCCCCCCTCACCCCCGACCAGCGCTCGCGGATCACACTGGTGCGCGACGACGTCCGCGAGGTCACCCGTCCCAAGGTGGACGTGGTCGCCGCCCTCAATTTCTCCTACTTCGAGTTCAAGACGCGCGAGGAGCTGCGCGCCTACTTCGCGGTGGCGCGCCGCTCGCTGCGCCCGGGAGGCGTGCTCGTACTCGACATGTACGGCGGCTGGGAAGCGCAGATGGAAGTGACGGACAAGACACGCAACCGCGGCTTCACCTACATCTGGGAGCAGGACCGCTACGACCCCATCACGCACCTCACGCGCTTCTTCATCCACTTCAAGCTCTACGGCAGCGGGCGGACGATCCGGCGCGCGTTCGAGTACAACTGGCGGCAGTGGACGATCCCCGAGGTGCGCGAGGTGCTCGCGGAGGCCGGCTTCGGCAAGGTGGACGTGTACTGGGAGGGCTTCGACGAGGAAAGCGGCGAGGGCAACGGGGTGTTCACCCTCGCCAACCGGGCAGAGAACTGCCCCGGCTGGATCGCGATGTTCGTGGCCTCGCCGCGCTAGGCGGCGCGCCGCGCCGGCGGCCGCGCGAGAAAAATCGATGACAGCGCGGCCGTCCTTCGGCGATCATCCCCCCGGCCGGACGTCGGAGGACGGAAAGCGCCGTGTTCTTCAGACAGATCCACGATCGCAAGCTCTCGCAGTACGCTTACCTCGTCGGTTGCCAGGAGACCGGGGAGGCGATCGTCGTCGACCCCATGCGCGACGTGGATCGCTACCTCGAGGTCGCGGCCGTCGAGGGACTGCGCGTGGTGGCGGTGGCGGAGACGCACATCCACGCCGACTTCCTGTCCGGCGCGCGCGAGCTGGCCGCGCGCGCGGGGGTCACCGTGTACGCCTCCGCGGAAGGTGGCCTTGAGTGGCAGGTGCGGTGGCTGCAGGAAAGCGCTTACGCGCATCGGCTGCTGCGCCACGGCGACGTCTTCCACGTGGGGCGTGTCGCCTTCGAAGTCGTGCACACGCCCGGCCACACGCCCGAGCACCTGTGCTTCCTCGTCAGCGACGCGGGCGCCTCGCGGCCCATGGGCGTGCTCACCGGGGACTTCGTTTTCGTCGGTGACGTGGGCCGCCCCGACCTCTTGGAAACCGCGGCGGGCGAGCAGGGCACGATGGGGCCGTCGGCGCGCGCTCTCTACGCCTCGATCCAGCGCTTCCGGGAGCTTCCGCCCGAGTTGCAGGTCTGGCCGGGCCACGGCGCGGGGAGCGCCTGCGGCAGGGCGCTGGGGTCGGTGCCCGTCTCGACGGTGGGATACGAGGTCGCGACCAATCCCTGTCTGGCGGCGGCGGCCGGCGAGGACGCGTTCGTCGCCGCCATCCTCGACGGACAGCCCGAACCGCCGTTGTACTTCGCGCGCATGAAGCGGCAGAACCGGGAAGGGCCGCGCGTGCTGGGCGCGCTCCCGCGTCCGAAGCGCGTGCGCGACGGCAAGCTCGTCGAGCTGTGCGGAGCGACCGGCGTCGCCGTTCTCGACACGCGGCCGTGGGAGGTCTACCGCGACGCCCACCTGCCCGGCGCCCTCTTCGTGCCGCTCGGCAGAGACTTCAACACGATTGCCGGCTCCTACGTGCCCGACGGCATGGCTATCTACCTGATCGTCGACGAGCGCCGTATCCGCGAGACCGTCGTCGACCTGGTCCACGTGGGCCTCGACGACATCGTCGGCTATGCCACCCCGGAAATGTTTATCGACTACGCCAGTGGGGGAGGGAAGGTCGCGCGCGTGAAGGAAGTCGAAGCGGACGCCCTCGACGATCTCGCCGCCAGCGGTGCGTTCCTACTCGACGTGCGCGGCGCCGCGGAGATCGGCGACCGCGGCGCCGTCCCGGGCGCGCACCACATCGTTCACACGCGGCTCCTTGAACGGATCGAGGAGGTGCCCACGGACCGCCCCGTGGTCGCGATGTGCCAGACCGGCTCGCGCTCGACCGTGGCGGTCGGGCTGCTCGATCGCTTCGGCCGCCGGGCGATCCACGTGGCCGGCGGCGTGACCGCGTGGGCGGCGCGCACCGACGCGGCGGCCGACGCAGGCGGCTGACCTAAGTCCGGCGCAGGGGGGATGTCTCGCGCGCCATGCGCGCCTCGTAGGCGTCGTACTCGCGGCGCGCGAAGCGGGCCAGCGCGATCAGCGCCACCAGGTTGGGAACCGCCATCATCCCGTTGGAGACGTCGGCCATGTCCCACACCAGCGGGAGCGCCAGCGTCGAGCCCACGAAGGCGCAGGCCACGAAGAGCACCCGGTAGGCGCGCACAACGCGCGGTCCCCACAGGAAGCTCACCGAGCGGTCGCCGTAATAGGCCCAGCCGATCATGGTCGTGTAGGCGAAGAGCGGCACGGCGAGGGTGATGATGAAGCGGCCTCCGGGGAACAGGGCGGAGAGCCCGCGGTCGAACGCCCACGCGGTGAGCGCGGCCCCGTTGAGGAGCTGCCCGGAGGCGTCGAGCGCGTCGGTCCACGCGCCTGTCACCACGATGACCAGCGCCGTCACCGTGCACACGACGATGGTATCGATGAACGGCCCCATCCCCGCCACGATTCCCTCGCGCACCGATTCGCTGGTCTTGGCCGTGGCGTGCGCGATGGGCGCCGACCCCTGACCGGCTTCGTTCGAAAAGAGGCCGCGTTTCGCACCCCAGGTGAGCGTCGCCACCACGGTCGCGCCGGCGAAGCCGCCGGCCTCGGCCTGCGGCGTGAAGGCGCCGGTGACGATCGCACGCAGCGCCTCGGGCACCGCGGATGCGTGCGCGAGCAAGATGGCCAGCCCGCCCGCCATGTAGAGGACGCACATCGCCGGCACCAGCCGCGCGGCGACGTGACCGATGCGCCGGATGCCTCCTATGATGACGACGCCGACGAGGAGTGCGAGCCCCGCGCCGGTGACCCACGTGGGCAGCGAGAGATCCCGGCGCAGGATATGGCTCACCGTGTTCGACTGCACCATGTCCGCCGAACCGAGGCTGGCCACCGCCGCCACGAACGCGAAGGTGACGGCCAGCCACCGCCAGCGCGGACCCATCCCGCCCACGATGTAATACATCGGCCCGCCCGACACGGTGCCGTCTCCGTGGATCACGCGAAAGCGGTGCGCGAGGAAGCACTCCACGCCCTTGGTGGCCATGCCCACGAACGCCACCACCCACATCCAGAAGATCGCGCCGGGACCGCCGTAGTGGATGGCCGTGGCCACGCCGGCGATGTTGCCGATGCCGATCGTGGCCGAGAGCGCCGCGGACAGGGCTTCGAAGTGCGAGAGGTCGCCCGTCTCGCCGGGGCGATCGTACTTGCCCCGGATGACGTCCAATCCGTGCCGGAACTGGCGGATCTGGACGGCGCGCAGGTAGACGGTGAGAAAGAGGCCCGTGCCGATCAGCAGGACGAGAAACGGGGGACCCCAGACGATCCCGCCGGCGGCTGTCACGGCGCGGTGGAACGACTCCAGGGCGTGGTGCATGGATGGGCACTGTATCGGGGCCTTCGATGGATGTCAAGGCGTCGCAGCGGGTTGCGCCGATAACGGTGGATGGGTGGGTCTTGATTTTCGCGCGTGGATGCTGGATACTGGACACGGCCGGGGACGAGAGGGTCGCGGAGGGAGCCTTCAACAAGGCGGAAGCGAGATGCATGTCGTCGTATTCGGCGCGGGCGCCGTGGGCAGCGTGCTGGGCGGGCATCTCGCCTTGCGCAAGCACGACGTGCAGCTCGTGTGCCGGGACGCGCACGCGCGGGCCATCACCGATGAAGGGCTGCATCTGCGCTCCGCCACGGGCGACCACGTCGCCCACCCGCGCGCCACGACCACGCTGTCCGCGTCGGACCTGACGGAGAAGACGTGGCTGATCCTCGCCGTCAAGTCGCAGGACACGCCGCGCTGCACGGAGGAGATCGCCGCCGTCGCCGGGCCGTCGCTGCGCCTGCTCTCCTTCCAGAACGGCGTGGACAACGAGGCGGCGCTCGCCGAGCGCTTCGCGCGGGTCTACGGCGGCGTCTGCCGCATGACCTGTTCCATGATCCAGCCCGGTCACGCCTCCTTTCGACGCATGGGGCGGCTGGTCGTGGGCAAGCACCCCAAGGGCGTGGACCCCGCGGTCAAGGGGCTGGCGGTGGCGCTGGGCGAAGCCGGTTTCGACGTGTGCGTGTCGCGCGCGATCGCGGTCGACAAGTGGCTGAAGCTGGCGGCCAACGTGCAGAGCGCGTTTCACGCCGTCATCGACGAGCACGACCACGACGCCAACGAGTTCCTCGAGCTCAAGGCCAAGATCCTGGAGGAGACGCGTCACGTGTTCAAGGTGGCACGCATCAAGGCCAAGTCCTTCGACGGCCGGGACCCCTCCATCGACGAGATGATCGACGAGCTGCGCCGGCCGCGCGCGCGGCGCGCGGCGCACAGGATCAACGTCCATAACTCCCTCTGGCAGGACCTCTACCTGAGGCGCGATACCATCGAGAATCCCGGCCTGCACCGCCCGCTGATCGAGGCCGCGCGCGCACACGGCGTGCCCACGCCGTACAACGACGTGGCCCTGGCGCTCGCCGAGCAGTGCCATCGCAAGGGCACCGGTCCCAACGCCATCCGTCTCCCCGCCGTACTGGCCCTGATCGAGGAAAGGAAGCGCGCCGCGTGAGGGCGCTGTTCTACGCCATCTTCCTGCTCGCCGTCCTCGTGGGCAGCATCGTTCTCCTGCGTTCGATCGAGCCGCCGCGTGAGACGCCGCTGCCGCGCCCGACGCCGATCGTGCACAGCGGCGCTCCGGCGCCGTCGGAGGCGGGAATCGGCGACGCGACGCCGGAAGAGCTGCACGCCATCGGCGCCGAGCTGCTCGGCCTCTGGCACGTGCGCGAAGCGGCGGAGACGTTCGAGCAGGCGGCGGCGTCCGATTCAACGCTGCGCCAGACGTGGCTGGCGCTGGTGGAATGCTACAGCCACCCGCTCGTCGCGCGCGAGGACGCCGCCCGCGCCGCGATCGCGCACGCGGCGCACGGGGCGTTCGCCCCCGGGGAGTCGCTGTTCGTCGCCGGGGTGGGCAACCTCTTCGTCGATCGCGACTACGGAGCCGCGGTGGGCGACTTCACCGCGGCGCGGCGCCACGAGGTCGACCACCCGGACGCGGCCTACTACCTGGCCCTGGCCTACTTCCTCTCCGGCCGGCTGGCCGACGTCGACCGCGCGCTGGAGGAGCTGCTCTCCGAGGACGACACGGTGGGGCGCGTGATCGAGCTGGCTGCGCGCAGCGCCGCCGCGGCCGGCGATCTGGAGACAGCGTCGGCGCGCGCGCGCGATCTGGCGCGGCTGTACGCGGGCGAGCCGTTTCCCTACGTCCTGCTCGCCCAGGTCGAGCTCCTCCGGGGCGACCCGGACGCGGCGCACCAGTTCTGCAACAACGCGCTCCTGCTCGACGCCCGCTACCTCTCCGCGCTGCTGGCGCAGGCCGGCCTCTACGCCGCCGCCGGCCGCTACGAGGCGGCGCACGTGAGCTTCGAGAAGCTCCTCCTCTTCGACGACCCCGTGCTGCGCGCGATCGGGTACGACGGGATCGCGTGGGTCGATTTCCTCACCGGCGAGTTCGACGCGGGCATCGACGCGATGGACGAGGCGATCCGCAACGCCATGCTGGCCGGCTCGGTGCGCGCGGGCCTGTCCTACGCGACGCGCCTCGTGGGCTATCTCTGCGAGCTGGGCCAGGCGGACGCCGCCGAAGCCGTGGTCGAACGCTGGGTGCGCGGCTTCGGGGACGTTCCGGAGCGGTTGGGGCGCCTGCGCATAGATATTCTCGACGGCGACGTCGCCGTCGCACGGCGGGTGCTGCTCCAGGTGCAGACGCGCAAGGAGTGGCTCGTGTGGGCGCGCGTGATGTCGATCGACACCACCGAGCTGGTCGCACTCACGCAGATCGCCGCCCGGGAGCACGACAAGGCGGCGGCGACGCTATCAGAGGAGCGGGGCACGGCCGGGGTCGCGGCGGGCGTGCGCGCGCGGCGCGCGTTTCTCTCCGGCTACGCGCTCTTCGAGAGCGGCGCGGCGGAAACGGCGGAGGACGCCTTCGCCGCGGCGCGCGAACACCTCTTCGGCCTGGAGTTTCCCTACCGTGCCGACCCCGTGCTGTTCCAGCAGGCGCAGTTCTTCCTGGCGGAGTCGAAGCTGGCGCGGGGGGACGAAGCCGGGGCCACCGCCGACTACGACGCGTTCCTCGCCGCCTGGGGAGAGACGGAGTGGGAGATTCCCGCCGTGGACCGGGCGCGCGACAAGCGCCAGAGCCTCTCCGGCGCCCCCGAGACCCGGTAGCGGGCCGCTACGCCGCCGGCTCCACGCGGCGGCCGAACCCACGTACCACGGCGAACACCACACCTCCGCCGAGCAGCAGCGTGAGCAGGGGCGGGAGCCCGAGCGCCGTCGGCAGGTAGCCGGCGGCCAGGCCGATCGCGGCCACGGTGACCGCGTAGGGAAGCTGCGTGCGCACGTGGTCGATGTGGTCGGAGGTGCTTGCCATCGAGGACATGATCGTGGTGTCCGAGATGGGGGAGCAGTGGTCACCGAACACGGCGCCGGAGAGGATCGCGGCCACGCTCGCCAGCAGGATGCCCTCGGCGCCCGGACCCACGATTTCGTGCAAGTGGGTGATCTGCACGACGAGGGGGATGCACAGCGGGGTGAGGATGGTCATCGTGCCCCACGAAGTTCCCGTGGAGAAGCTCACCGCGGCCGCCACCAGGAAGACGATGGCGGGCAGCGTCTCGGGGGCGAGCACGCCCGAGACCCGGGACACGAGGTAGTCGGCCGTGTGTAGGTCGTCGCACACCGCACCGATCGCCCAGGCCAGGACGAGAATCACGATGGCGGGCGTCATCGCCTTGACCCCGGCCGCCCACGCGTTGATGGTCTGCGTCAGGGTGAGGATCCGCTGCGCGAGCGTGAGCAGGATGGCCACCACGCACCCGGCCAGTGAGCTCCACAAGAGGGCCACGAACGAGTTGCCGGCGCGCAGGGCCTCGAAGACGCCCGTGGCCTCGCCGCCCTGGGCCGCCAGCGCGGTCCGTCCCGTCGCCACCAGGCCGAACACCGTGCCCACCACGACGACGAGCACGGGCACCACAGCGTTGAACCAACGCTCCGGCACCTGGACGGACGAGCGGATGTCGGTGTCGATGTTCGAGAGCGGGGTGGCACCGGGGCGCAGCACGCCGCCGCCGCTGCGCGCGCGGCGCTCGGCGTGCAGCATGGGTCCGAAGTCGCGCCCAAGCGCGGCCACGAGGGCCACGAAGAGCAGCGTTAGGATCGGATAGTAGGCGTACGGAATCGAGGCGACGAACGTCGCCAGCGGGTTGCGGTCGAGCATGCCGACGGACTCGAAGGCGTCCTTGAGCAGGCTGATCTGGAAACCGACCCAGCTCGTCACCACCGCGATGGCCGCCACCGGCGCCGCCGTGGAATCCACGATGTAGGAGAGCTTCTCCCGGGAGATGCGCAGGCGATCGGTCAGGGGGCGCATCGTGTTGCCCACGATGAGCGTGTTGGTGTAGTCGTCGAAGAAGATGAAGATCCCCATGAGCCAGGCGGCGATCTGGCCGCGAACCGGCGTGGTGGCCAGACGGGAGACGCTCTTGACGATGCCGGAGGCGCCGCCGTTGGCCACCACCACGCCCACGAGCCCCCCCAGCATCAGCGTGAATACCAAGATCGACGAGTGGTCCCACCCGCTCGCGCCGGCCAGGGCGTCGATGACGTAGTGGTCAATCACGTAGAAGAAGCCGGTCAGGGGCTGGTAATCCTTCACGACGAAGGCGCCCAGCCAGATCCCCGCGAAGAGCGCGACGTGCACCTGCCGGAACAGGAGGGCCACGAGGATGGCGAAGAGCGGGGGCAGCAGGGTGAGCCAGCCGGGGAGCGAGCGGAAGGGCTGCTCCCAGGTCTGCCCGGCGGTGGTGAGCACGATCTCGAAACTGCCCCCGTTGGGCACGCGCACGTTGCGCACGGTCGAGGGGATGATCCCCCGGTGCGTGAAGACGGCCTCGTCGTCGCCCACGATCATCAGGGCGTAGGGTACGTGGGCGTACTCCTCGGACTGGATTTCGATGTCGAAGGGGATGCGCTCGACGACGAGCGGCGGCACCTTGATCGGCACCGGTTCGGCCGCCCACGCGGGGGCGGCGGCGGCCAGCGCGAGGAGGGCGACGAGGATACGGAGCGATCGCGGCATCAGGGAAAGATTCCTCTCTCGAAGTAGACCCGCTCGAGCCGGCCTAGCGCA
>Ga0224512_10005320_pt1 | contig 10642 bp, 13 predicted proteins | sample SF_May12_sed_USG_4_FD_169103 | JGI IMG/M metagenome (GOLD analysis project Ga0224512, IMG submission 169103) | Sediment microbial communities from San Francisco Bay, California, United States - SF_May12_sed_USGS_13 | ecosystem: Environmental > Aquatic > Marine > Sediment | place: USA...
ATCAAGAATTTCGTCCTCGGGCTCGATCTCAACCCGATCCTGTTCCTGATCCTGTCGCAGATGATCATCTTCCTGCTCGGCTGGCCGCTGGAGTGGAGCGAGATCATCATCATCTTCGTGCCGATCTTCCTGCCGCTGCTGCCGCACTTCAACGTCGACCCGATGATGTTCGGCATCCTGGTGGCGCTCAACCTGCAGACCTCGTTCCTGACGCCGCCGATGGCGATGTCGGCCTATTACCTGAAGGGCATCGCGCCGCCGTTCGTCGAGCTGTGGACGATCTTCAGGGGCTGCTTTCCGTTCCTCGCCATGGTGTTCGTCACCATGATCGTCGTTTACACGGTCCCGCAGATCATGTTCTGGCTGCCGGACCTGATCTACGGCAAGTGAGGCCGGCATGGATGCGTCGCAACTGAACTGGCTTTCGGCGAGTGACGCCGCGCGCGCCATCCGCGATGGCGCGATCAGCGCCGAGCAGCTCGCCGAGGCCTGCCTGGCGCGCGTGCGCGACGCGGATTCCGAGGTCCAGGCCTGGGCGTACCTCGACCCCGAGCATGCGCTGACCCAGGCGCGCGCCCGCGACGAGGACCGGCGCCAGGGGCGGCCGGTGGGCCCGCTGCACGGCGTGCCGGTCGGCGTCAAGGACATCTTCGATACCGGCGACATGCCGACCGAGGACGGCAGCGTGCTGCATGCCGGCCGCACGCCGGCGCATGACGCCACCGCGGTGGCGATGTTGCGCGCCGCGGGCGCCGTCATCCTCGGCAAGACGGTGACCACCGAATTTGCCACCTATGCGCCGGGCAAGACGCGCAACCCGCGCAACGCGCGGCACACGCCCGGCGGCTCTTCGAGCGGCTCGGCGGCGGCAGTGGCCGCGGGCATGGTGCCGCTGGCCATCGGCAGCCAGACCAACGGCTCGGTGATCCGCCCGGCCGCGTTCTGCGGCGTCTACGGCTTCAAGCCGACGCACGGTCTGATTCCGCGCGGCGGCGTGCTCAAGCTTTCGCGCACGCTCGATCATGTTGGCGTGTTCGCGCGCACGCTGCAAGACATCGCGCTGATCGCCGAGCAGCTCGTCGGCCACGATGAGCGCGACCCGGACACGCGGCCGCGCGCGCGCGTACCGTTTGTCGCCACGGCGTTGGAGGAGCCGCCGCTGCCGCCCCTGCTGGCCTACGTGAAGGGGCCGGTTTGGGAGCGTGCCACGGAGGAAAGCAAAGCGGCCTTCGCCGAGCTGGTGGCGGCGCTGGGCGATCGCGTCGTCGAAGTGCCGATGCCGGAAAGCGCGCGCCGGGCGCTCGACTGGCACCGTGACATCATGGAAGCGGAGATGGCCGCCAACCTCGACCTCGAATGGGAACGGGGGCGCGAGCGCATCTCGCCGTCGCTGCGCGCGCAACTCGAGCGCGGGCGCGAGGCGAAGGCGCTCGATTACCAGCGCGCGTGCGCGCGCATCCCGCTGCTGAACGAGGGTTTCGAGGAGATTTTCGAGCGCTGCGACGCCATCGTCACGCCGGCGGCGCCGGGCACGGCGCCGCCGGGCCTCGAGGCCACGGGCGATCCCGCGTTCTGCACGCTGTGGACGCTGTGCGGCATGCCGGCGCTCAGCCTGCCGCTCATGCAGGGCGAGAACGGCCTGCCGATGGGCGTGCAGCTGGTGGCAAGACGTGACAATGACGCCCGGCTGTTGCGCACGGCGCGCTGGCTGGCGTCGCAGGCAGCGGCCGGCTGAAGCGAAACGGAGGATGTCGGGATGATCCTGAAAATCGTGGCGGGCATCGTGGCGGCGGCGCTGTTGATGGTGTTCATGGCGCCGGTGGTGATCAAGCTGAAGGACGTCGCGTTCACCGTCGTGGTGCTCATCGGCCTGGCGATGATGTTCGTCGACATCTGGCAGTCGCTGCAGTCGAAGGACGACTGAGCGCAGCAGCCTAGCGCGGCGCGTCCGGGTGCGCGCGCAGCTGCTCGAGCTCGCTGCGGTCGGTAAACGCCAGCACCCAGTGCGTGACGCGGCCGTCACTGCCGCGCACCGCTCCCACCGTTACCTGGACGTGCGCCGATGCACCGTCCTTGCGGTGCGTGCGCAGCGACAGCGGCGCCGCCGTCTCGTGAAACAGGCGCCCGGCAGTTTCCGGATCCATGCCCAGCAGTGCTTCCGCAGGTCGCCCGAGCGCTTCCGCGGCGCGGTAGCCGAAGAAGGTCTCGAACGCCTGGTTGACGTAACTCAGTGGCCGCGACCCGGCCGCATCGGCCAGCGCGACCGGCACGCCGCAGGCATCGAGCGCCGCGCGCGACAACGCAGCCTCGGCGAGCAGCCGGAAGAGCGCGGGCGCGACCTCCGGCCGCGTGGCGCCGAGGCGCAATCTTTCAGCAACCGTCATGGAACAGTTTTGCCACGTCCCCTCGGGCGATGGCAAGTCCCGGGCCGGTTAAGTGGGGCGAAACGTGACAAACCCCACAGTGCCAGGTCCCGCTATGCGACCTGGGCTTCCTTGCGCGACAGCGAGTAGCAGAAGCGGCGCATGCGCTTCAGGTCCGCCTCGTCGATGGCATTCTTCAGGAAGCGCATGTTGCGGTCGATCTCGCTCTGATAGAGGCTCGGGCCGTCGAAGTGCGCCGCGGCATAACGGTCGACGCCGCCGAGCTTTCTCTCGATGCGTGCCCGCGCCACGTACTCGTAGAAGCCGGGCGTCTTCAGCATCAGGTCGTCAGGCGAGGCGTAGCGAACGATCTCGCGCCCGTCGGCGAGCTTCTCGCGCGCGATGTGCCCCCAGACGAATTCGGGGTACAGGAACTCGCGGCATTTCTCCAGGTACAGGCGGTCCGACATCTGCCCGATCAGATCGGCGGTGCCCAACAGGTAGCCCAGCAGGCGGTCCTTGGGGTCGTGCAGCATGATGTCGTCGATGTCCATCTCGTAGCCGGTGAAATGCACCAACTTGGCGGCCGCCGGCGCCTCGTCGGCAAAGCCGAGCTGCGGCAGGTAGCGCGTGAGGAAGTCGGCGCTGCGGCTGACGTGGATCTTGGTGAACACCGCGCCGTTCTCGACGTGCGCTTCCGAGGCGCGCTTCAGGTAGCCGGAATCGTGCAGCAGGGCGACGATGATCCCAAGCATGGCTCGACGCGCGCCAATGCGTTCGGCCTCGGCATGGCTGCGGTCGTGCCCGTCGAACAGGCGCGCCATGGCGAGTGTCATGTCGAGCGTGTGACGCAGGTCGTGGTACGGGGTGTCGCATGGCAGGTACCCCGGATAAGTCCCCTGGAACAGGGACTTGACGTCGTCGAAGGCGCGCCGCAGCGGGGCGAGATCGGCCTCCGGATAGCGGGCCGCGAACAGGGCGAGCACCGCGTCGCGGACCCGGTCGGGATCCTCGACATTGATCTTGTTGGTGACGTCGTTTTGATTGAGGCGGTCGTGCACTTTGCTCTTTGCGCAGGCCTTCAGGGCCCGTTCTTCCTCCGGCACGGATCGAGTTTGCGCATTATCCCGCGGTCGCGCCGCCCAAGGCAAAATGTATTTTGCGATTGCGGCGCACAAATAATAAGAGCGCGAAATGAAAATGGGAGACGGCCGATAAGCCGGGTTCTGTGCGAAGGGGCGAACCCCTCCCGGCAGCCATTCCTCTGGGCCCGCGGTTGCCCGCGGGCTCAAGCCACCTACCCGCAAGCTCGGCCGGGCCGGCCTCAAGCGCTTGCCTATTTGGTGTTGCTCCGGATGGAGGTTGCCCGTTTCACCCCTCGGGTTTGACGCCGAGGACTCGTCTCTGTGGCCCTGTTCGTCGCCTTGGCGCCGCTTGCGCGGCGGTTATGCGCGCCGGGGAGTTACCCCGCATCCCGCCCTGTGGAGCCCGGACTTTCCTCTGTGTTGCCACAGCGGCTGCCTGGCCATCTCCCATTCGGGATTCTACGCGCCTTGGCGGCGTGTTTCGCGCCGCAACATTCGGAAATAGCGTGCGTCGTCGTAGAAGGCGGCGCGCTCGCCTTCGGGCAGCCAACCGGGAAAGCCGAACACCGGCAGCGGCACGAGCAGCCGCGGCGAAGCATCCGCCGGAAGATGCCCGAGCCACGCTGCGGCCTGCGCATCGGCATCGCGCGCCGAATCGATGAACAGCGCCTTGCAGGTGATGCCGGGCCAGGGCGCGAGTGCCTGCTCGAGCGTCGCGTGTCCCAGGACAAGGAAGCGCATGGTCGCTTGCGTGCGCGCACGCTGCTCCCAGAACAGTTCCTTCCAGCGGAACTCGCGTATCAGATTGTTGAGTTCGGGATCGGCGCAGGCGACCAACACGCCGCCTTCGTCGAGGATGGTCAGCAGGTCGCGCAACCGGCCACGATGCGCGCCCTCGCGCGCAATGGCGGCCGCGTGCAGCGCGTTGATGCGCGCCTTGGTACGCGGAAAGGCGAGCCAGCAAAGCGCGTTGAACAGGTCGTGGCGGTTGCCGGGGCGCGTCTGCACCTCGCCCGACTCGAAAAGGTGAACTTCGTAGTATGGGTCGGCGCGCGAGGGCGCGACAAAGCGCAGCGGCCGGCCGCTTTCGGTACGCAGCCCGGCCCGCTCGGAGGCGGCATTGAGGGCGTCGAGCGCAGGCTCGGGGCCCAGCGCCTGCAGCCACGGCCGCAGCGGCTCGAAGATCGGGTGGGCTAGACGAGCGTCCAGGGCAGGGTCTCGCCGGCGCGCAGCGGCACGAGCTGCTCGGCGCCGAACGGCAGCGATTCGGCGACCCGCCATTCGCGGCGCACGAGCGCGATCGTGTCCGCGTTGACCGGCAGCCCGTAGAACTGCGGTCCGAAGCGGCTGGCGAAGCCCTCGAGCTTGTCGAGGGCACCTGCTTCCTCGAACGCCACGGCATACAGCTCGAGCGCCGCATGCGCGGTGTAGATCCCGGCGCAGCCGCAGGCGGCTTCCTTGGCGCCGCGCGGGTGCGGCGCGCTGTCGGTGCCGAGAAAGAACTTGGGATTGCCCGACGTGGCGGCCTCCACCAGCGCCTCGCGGTGCGCTTCGCGCTTGAGCACCGGCAGGCAGTAATGGTGCGGCCGCATGCCGCCCTGGAAGAGCGCGTTGCGATTCAGGAGCAGGTGGTGCGCCGTGATGGTGGCGGCGATGTTCGGGCCGGTGACTTCGACGAACTGCGCCGCCTCGCGCGTGGTGATGTGCTCGAGCACCACCTTGAGGTCGGGAAAGCGCTCGATGAGCGGCCCGAGCACCTCCTCGATGAACACCGGCTCACGGTCGAACACGTCCACTTCGGGGTCGGTGACCTCGCCGTGCACGAGCAGCGGCAGGCCCTGCTCCGCCATCTTCTCCAGCGTGTGGAAGCAGCGCGAGATCCGCGTCACGCCGGCGTCCGAGTGCGTGGTGGCGCCCGCCGGGTAGAGCTTGACGCCGTGCACCTGGCCGGAGCGCCGCGCGAGCGCGATCTCCTCGGGCGGCGTGTCGTCGGTGAGATACAGCGTCATCAGCGGCTCGAAGGCCGCGCCCTCCGGCAGCGCGGCGAGGATGCGGTCGCGGTAGGCGAGGGCCTCCTGCGTGGTGCGCACCGGCGTGCGCAGGTTGGGCATGACGATGGCGCGCGCGAAGCGCCGCGCACTGTCGGCAAGCACCGCCGCCATCTGCGATCCGTCGCGCAGGTGCAGGTGCCAGTCGTCGGGACGGATCAGGGTGATGCGGTCCATGGCGCGATTCTACTTGCCGCGTTGCAGTGCCCGCTTGTAGAGCAGGTTGCGCGGCGCGCCGGTGATGCGCGCGGCGAGTTTCGCCGCCTCGCTCGCCGGCAGCGCTTCGAGCAGCATGTCGAGCACGCGCTGCGCGGCCTCCTCGTCCCGCCGTGGCGGCGAACCGGGCCCGAGGACCAGCACGAACTCGCCCTGCTGCCGGTGCGCGTCGGCCTGCAGCCAGGCCGCCGCCTCGGCAAGCGGCAGGCGCGCCACTTCCTCGAACTTCTTGGTGAGCTCGCGCGCGATGACGATCTCGCGCTCGCCGCCGAGGCGCGCCTGCAGGTCCTGCACGCACGCCAGCACGCGGTGCGGCGCCTCGTAGAGGATGACGGGCCACGGCACGTCGAGCGCCTCCAGGGCCTTGCGTCGCGCGGCGGCTTTCGGCGGCAGGAAGCCGATGAACAGGAAGCGGTCCGCCGCGAAACCGGCGGCGGAATAGGCCGCCACGGCGGCACTTGGGCCGGGGACGGGGACCACGCGCACGCCGGCACGATGCGCGGCCTGCACCAGCAGCGCGCCGGGATCGGATACGCCGGGGGTGCCGGCATCGCTCACCAGGGCGACGCTCCTGCCGGCGCGCAGCTCGGCGAGCAACTCGGCGCCCGCAGCGCGCTCGTTGTGCGCGTGCAGCGCCCGGGTGGCGCGCTCGATGCCGTGCCTCGCCAGCAGCGTGCGCGTAGTGCGCGTGTCCTCGCAAACGACGACGTCGGCCTGGCGCAGCGTCTCGAGGGCGCGCGGGCCGGCGTCGGCAAGATTGCCGATGGGCGTGGCGACGACATACAAGATTCCCGGGGGCATGGTCAACGCGGCGTTGGGCGGCGGCGTTAAGGGTGCCATGAACGGAGCAGGCACGCGAGCCGAGGATCTCTGCGCCGAGCTGCTGCAACGGGCGGGATTGCGCATCCTGGCGCGCAACTGGCGCTGCCGGCTCGGCGAAATTGACCTGGTGGCCGAGGAGGGCGCGACCCTCGTCTTCGCCGAGGTGCGACTGCGCCGGGACCCGGCCTACGGCGGCGCGGCCGAGAGCATCACCGCGGCCAAGCGCGCGCGACTGCTCGCGGCCGCGCGCCTTTATCTTGCCGGCCGCGCGAACGTCGACTGCCGCTTCGATGTGCTGCTGCTCGATGCGCTGGCGCCGGCGCGAATCCGCTGGATCCGCGACGCCTTCGGCGAGTAGGCGCGGAGCCGCCGCGATCCGCGTGTAGAATCAGGCCGCCATGGGGCATGCCGATCAGAGCGCGGCGCTCGCCGAGCGCGTCGCCGCGCACTTCGCCGACAGCGCGCAGCTGAAGCTCGCGGCGGCGCAGGTGCTCGCCGGGCCGATCGCGCGCGCCGTCGAGGCGATGAGTGCCGCGCTGCGTGCCGGCGGCAAGATTCTTGCCTGTGGCAACGGCGGCTCGGCCGCCGACGCGCAGCATTTCGCCGCCGAGCTCGTCAACCGTTTCGAGCGCGAGCGGCCGCCGCTCGCCGCAGTGTCGCTGGCCGCCGACAGCTCCAACCTCACCTCGATCGCCAACGACTACGGCTACGATCAGGTGTTCGAGAAGCAGGTGCGGGCACTCGGCCGCAAGGGCGACGTGCTGCTGGCGATTTCCACCTCGGGCAACTCGCCGAGCGTGGTGCGGGCGATCGGCGCGGCGCGCGAGCTCGGCCTGGTGACGGTGGCGCTCAGCGGGCGCGGCGGCGGCAAGATGGCCGCGGCGCTCGCCGCCGGCGACGTGCACGTATGTGTGCCCCACGAGCGCACCATGCGCATCCAGGAGGTGCACCTGCTGGCGCTGCACTGCATGTGCGACGGCATCGATTCCCTGCTGTTTGGAGCCAAACCATGAGCACCGCAAGAAGACTCCTTTTGGCCACGGCCGTGGCGCTGCCCCTGCTTCAGGGGTGCATTGAAATGATGGTGGTGGGCACCGGCGTCGCGGTGGCCACGGCCGAGGATCGGCGCACCACCGGCGCCCAGCTCGAGGACCGCGGCATCGAACTGCGCGCCGCGAACCGCATCGACGACCGCCTGGGCGAGCGCGCGCACGTCAACGTCACCTCGTTCAACCGCTACGTGCTGCTCACCGGCGAAGCGTCCGACGAGGCGACGCGCGCCGAGATCGAGACACTGGCGCGCAGCGTGCCCAACGTGCTCGGCGTCAGCAACGACGTGCAGATCGCCGGCAAGTCCTCGACCACCTCGCGCTCCAACGACACGATCATCACCTCCAAGGTGAAGACGCGCTTCGCCGACGCCAACAAGTTCAACGTCTTCCAGGTCAAGGTCGTCACCGAGGCCGCCGTCGTCTATCTGCTCGGCATCGTCACGGAGCAGGAGGCCGCCGACGCGGTTGAGATCGCGCGCACCACCGCCGGCGTGCGCAAGGTCGTGAAGATGTTCGAGTACTGCAAGCCCGACGACGAAGTGTGCCGGCCGCGCAAGTAGCGCCCGGCCGGCCGGCCTTCGAGGACAAGATCCTGTCGCCCGCGGCCGCGGCGCGCTGGGCGAAGCGGGCGCCGCGCCCGCTCGTGTTCACCAACGGCGTGTTCGACCTCCTGCACCGCGGCCACGTGACCTACCTGGCGCGCGCACGAGCGCTCGGCGCGGCACTGGTCGTGGCGCTGAACGGCGACGCCTCGGCGCGCCGCCTCGGCAAGGGGCCGGGCCGGCCGGTGAACGCGCTCGCCGACCGGATGGCGCTCGTCGCGGCACTCGCGGCGGTCGACGCGGTGACCTGGTTCGACGACGACACGCCGGCCGAACTCATCGCCGCCTGCCGGCCCGACGTGCTGGTGAAGGGCGGCGACTGGCCGGTGGCCAAGATCGTCGGCGCCACCGCGGTGTTCGCAGGTGGCGGCGCCGTGCATTCGATTCCCTTCGAGCACGCGCGCTCGACGACCGCGCTCCTCGGCCGCATCGGCGCCGGGGCTAGAGCCGCAGCTCGAAGAACAGCGCCCCGGGCGTCGGCGCCGCGGCGTAAGGGCCGCGCGGCACGAAGCCGAGCGCGCCGTAAAGCGCGATAGCCGGCGTCATCTTCGGCAGCGTATCGAGTAACAGCACGCGGCAGCCCGCCGCGCGCGCCGCGCCCACCACCGCTTCGGCCAGGCGCCGGCCGAGCCCGCGGCCGCGGTAGGCCGGGCGGACGTACAGCCGCTTCATTTCGCAGTTGTCGCCATCGAGGGGGCGCAGGGCGACGCATCCGGCCGGCACCCCGTCCTCGTGGGCGAGCAGCAATAGTCCCGCCGGCGGCCCATATTCGCCCGGCAATTCAGCCAGTTCGCGCTCGAAGCTGGCGAAGCAGCAGGGCTCGTCGACCCAGCGCTCGTACTCGCGGAACAGCGCGCGCACCTGCTCGATGTGCTCGGGCCGGGAAGCCCGGACGATGTCGCCCACAACTGCGATTGTGGCAAGCACGGCCGGCGCCGTCCAGGCACAGCATTGCTATCATGGGGCGGTGAAGCTTCATCAGCTCAAGGTCGACTACAACGCCGAGCAGGACCGCCTGCTCATGCTGATCGCCGCGAGCGACGCCGTGGAGCTGCGCATGTGGCTCACGCGCCGCTTCGTGAAGCTGCTGTGGCCGCTGCTCGTCAAGCTCGCCGAGGACGCGAGCCCGCGCATCCGCACCCAGGCGAATCCCGAGGCGCGCAAGGCGCTGCTCGGCATCGAGCACCAGCAGGCGGTGCAAAAGGCCGACTTCAGCAAGGCCTACGCGGGCGAGTCGCGCAACATGCCGCTCGGCGAAGAGCCGCTGCTCCTCGGGCGCATCCAGACCGGGCATGACCGCAAGGGTCAGCCGGTGCTCGCCATGCACCCCGCGGAGGGGCAGGGCGTGACGCTGACGCTCGACTCGGTGCTGCTGCACTCGGTATGCCGGCTGCTGCAGGCAGCGGTGAAGAAGAGCGGCTGGGACATGGAGCTGAAGCTCCCCGGCGCCGAGCCGGTCGCCACCGAGGAACGCTCGGGACGCACGATCAACTAGCCTCGCGGCGCAGCGCCTCGAGGCGCGCCGAGGCGTGCAGCCAGTCTTCTTCGGCGCTCGCCAGCTCCTCGGCGAGGCGCGCTTCCGCCCGGCCAAGCTCGGCGACGCGCTCCTTGTCCGGGCTCGCGTAGAGCGCCGGATCGGCGAGCGCCGTGCGGATCTCGCCGATCTCGCGCGCCAGCCCGGCCAGCCGCGCCTCGATCGCGGCGAGCTGCTTTTCCAGCGGCCGCAGGCGCTGCTTCAGCCCATCGCGCGCGGCGGCCGCGGCGCGGCGTTCGTCCTTGCGCGAGACGCGCTCGGCGCCGGGATCGCCGCCGCGCGCCTCCTTCAGCCTGAGCTGCCGGTAATCGTCGAGGTCGCCGTCGAATTCGCTCACCCGCCCGTCGGCAACCACCAGGATGCGGTCGGCGCAGGCGGCGAGCAGGCTGCGGTCGTGCGACACGATCACCAGCGCGCCGCTGTAGCTCTGCAGCGCCATGGAGAGCGAGCGCCGCATCTCGAGATCCAGGTGGTTGGTGGGCTCGTCGAGCAGCAGCAGGTTCGGCCGGCGCTTGACCAGCGCGGCGAGCGCCAGGCGCGATTTCTCGCCGCCCGAGAGCGGCCCGATCGGCCGCTCGGCGCGCTCGCCCGCGAAGCCGAAGCGGCCGAGGAAGTCGCGCAGCGCCTGCTCGCGCTCGCGGCGGTACAGGCGCGTCATCATGCCGAGCGGCGTCTCCTCGGGGCGCAGCAGCTCGACCTGGTGCTGGGCGAAGTAGCCGACCAGGATGTCGCGCGCCGCGATGCGCTCGCCCGCGAGCGGCGCCAGTTCCCCGGCGAGCAGGCGCATCAGCGTCGTCTTGCCGTTGCCGTTGGCGCCGATCACGGCGACGCGGTCGGCGCTGGTGAGCGCGAGCTCCACGCCCGAGAGGATGGTGCGCCCGGGGTAGCCCGCGTCGAGCCCGTGCAGCGCCAGTACGCGC
>Ga0224512_10005321_pt1 | contig 10640 bp, 9 predicted proteins | sample SF_May12_sed_USG_4_FD_169103 | JGI IMG/M metagenome (GOLD analysis project Ga0224512, IMG submission 169103) | Sediment microbial communities from San Francisco Bay, California, United States - SF_May12_sed_USGS_13 | ecosystem: Environmental > Aquatic > Marine > Sediment | place: USA: California...
GTGCCGCTTTCACCGGAATGGGATTGGGCTCGAGAAAGAGCGCACCGGCGAGTGGCGCCAGGGCCAGATGCAGGCGGCGCGCCGCCGCCAGATCATCCTGCAAGGCAGCTTCGACCATCGCTTTGATCTGCTTGCCGGCCAGGTGGGCGGCTACCGAGACGATACCGACGGCACCAACAGCCATCATCGGAAGGGTGTTGATGTCATCGCCCGAATAGATGGCGAAACCATCTCCAACGGCCAGCCGGGTGTTGGTCGTAAACGTCAACTCGCCCACGGCGTCCTTGACCGCCACGATGCGAGGATGTTCGGCCAGGCGGGCGAGGGTGTCGATCTCGATCCGACGGCCCGTTCGCCCGGGGATGTTGTACAACAGGACGGGGAGGTCGCTGGCGTCGGCCACAGCGGTGAAGTGCTCGATGAGCCCCTGTTGGGGTGGCCGCGAGTAATACGGCGTCACGGCCATCACCGCATCGCAGCCCACTTCCGCAGCCCGGCGAGTCAGCTCGACCGAATCGGCGGTGTCGTAAGTGCCGGTGCCGGCGACGACGTGGGCCTTCTGACCGGCAGCTTCAACCACGGTGCGAAAAAGGGCCACCTTTTCTTCGTTGGAGAGGGTCGGGGATTCTCCCGTCGTGCCGGCCACCACCAGGCCGTCCGAGCCGCTCTCGAGCAGGAATCGGGCCAGTCTCCAGGCCTTTTCGTAATCCACCTCGCCGCCGGGCGTGAACGGGGTGATCATCGCGGTGAGTAGGTGTCCGAACGGCGCCATGACGCCTGCCTCCTATGTAGTGCTCAAGATGAATCTTAGGTCGCATCCGGCCGCGACCTCGCCGTCGTCGACCAATGAGAAAACTACCCATGACAAGTATCCTGAGGGACCATGACTACGAGTTTCGTCAAAGACGTCGATACAGCCGCGTTTCAGCAAGAGGTCGTGGAGCGCAGCAAACACGTCCCGGTGGTCGTCGACTTCTGGGCCGCCTGGTGCGGCCCCTGCAAGGTTCTCGGCCCGCTCCTGGAGAAACTGGCTGAAGAATTCGAGGGCGGTTTTGAGCTGGCCAAGGTCGATGTGGACAGTAATCAAGGATTGGCCGGACAGTTCGGCGTACAGGGTATTCCCACCGTGGTCGGCTTCAAGGACGGTGTGCCGGTCAGCCAGTTCACCGGAGCGCTTCCCGAACCCAACGTCCTGCAGTGGTTGCGCGAGATCGTTCCGTCTGAAGTTGATCTGCTGGTGGCGACCGCAGGCGAACTGCTCGATGAGGGTGATGCGGCGGCCGCCGAACGTGGCTACCGGGAAGCCCTCACGATCGACCCCCACCACATCGAAGCTGCCGCCGGGTTGGCTGCTTTGCTCATCGACGCTGAGCAGAACGAAGAGGCTCTGCAACTGCTGGCCTCGCTTCCACCGACTCAGGAAGTCGAGCGACTCCAGGCGGCTGCCCGCATGGGCACGATCGACATCGCCGCGATTCCGGAGCTGCAGGCCCGGCTGTCAAAAGAGCCCGACAACAATTCTGTTCGGATCGAACTGGGCAAGGCACTGGCCGCCAATCATCAGTTCGAGCCTTCGCTAGAAGCCTTACTCGAGGCCGTCGCCCGGGGAGGCGAGACCCGGGACGAGGCCCGTAAGGCGATGTTGGACGTGTTCGAGGTTATCGGACCCGAACACGAGCTGACGATCGCCTACCGGCGCCGTCTGGCCAGCGCTATTTTCTAGAACGTCGTTCTAAGTCGCCATCCCGAAGCGTCGTTCGAAAGCCTCTGCCCTCCGCAGCACTTTGGCGGGGAGTTCCATGATCGCTTGCTGCACTTCCCGCGCTTGAGCCGTGAGATCGGTCAGCTGACCGATCCTCCAATCGCGCAACAGCGGGGTGATGACCCGATCGCTGTGGATCCGCAGGTTGTAGACGGCCGCCTTGGCCATCTCGACAGAACGACGAAGATATCCGGGAATGCCGGTCCCGGGCATCTGGAAGTTGGCCAGAACCCGGTAGATAGCGGCGAGCACGACGGAAGGGTTCTCCTTCAACATCTCCATGATCACGCCCCGGTAGAACATGAAGTGGTGGTTTTCGTCGGTGGCAATGCGCCCCATGATCAGATAGGCCACCTCTTCATCGGCGAGTTTCCCGGCGTTGCGATGGCTGACCCGGGTGGCCAGTTCCTGAGCGGCGGTATAGGCAAACACTTCAACGGGATTGTTGAACGTGTCCTGATAACCACGCGACATCGTGGCGAGGCGATCGTCTTCGAGTTCGTCGGGATCGCAATTGCGGCTGGTCAGCAGGTAGCTCCGGATGGCGATCGAATGCTGAGCTTCTTCGGCCGTCCAGCGTCGGTTCCATTCGCCGTACACCGAGTCTGGTGGTAGGTGATGCTCGAGGGCCGTGTGATAGTAGGGCAGGTTGTCCTCAGTGAGCAGGTTGAAGACCAGCGAAGTTCGCACCTCAGGTGACAGAGTGGCTTGCGATTCGTGCCACGGTTCCGTCCGAAAGTTGCGGCCTCGTTCCCAGGGAACGTAGTCGTGTGCATACCAATGCTCCCGACGGTCTACGTGCTCGGCTTGCAGATGGGCAACCGTCGGGGCGACTGCCTCGAGCAGTTCGTAGTACTCGTCTCTGGCCATGGCCGGCTCCTTGTGCTTAGTGGACTAGCCCGTTGTCTTCACTAACGTACAAGAGGTCGGGGGCTATACGCACCAACCTCACAAACCGGCCCACCTCGCCGGGTCCGTTACCCTGGCCCTCGTTCATCTCTTGAAAGGCACCTCATGGCCAAGCAGTACTCCGCTCCCCCGTCGATCGACATCGACCTCGCCAAGTCCTATTCGGCGACGCTCGACACCAACCATGGAGAGATTTCGATCGGCTTCTTCGCAGAAGAAGCGCCCCAGACGGTCAACAACTTTGTGTTCCTCACCCGCGAAGGTTTCTACGACGGCGTCATCTTTCACCGGGTGGTTCCGGGGTTCGTGATTCAGGGCGGCGACCCGACCGGGACGGGTCGGGGCGGCCCCGGCTATACCTTCCGGGACGAACTCGACAAGCCCCGCACCTACTCACGTGGCACGGTGGCCATGGCCAATGCCGGGCCGAACACGAACGGCAGCCAGTTCTTCATCTGCCTCGACAACGTTGGGCTGCCCCACTCGTACACCATCTTCGGTGAGGTAACGGGCGGCATGGACGCAGTGGATGCCATCGCCGGGTTGAAACTGCGGGGCGAAAAACCCGTTGACGACGCGGTGATCCGGTCGGTGACGATTAGCGAGAGCTAGCGCCGGCAGACCGCTGCAACCTGACAACCCGTTACAGAATCGTTACGCGCTCGTTGCTCTGGTGTGATCCGGCACCGGCAGTCTGAGGACAAGCAAACGAGAGGTTCTTCATGCGGCACGCCATCGCAATCATCATCGGTTTGGCACTTGTTGTGGCCGGCTGCGGCCCGCTAGACCTTTCCCAGGAAGAAACGACCACGACCTCTACGACGGCCGGCGCGCCTCCAACCACGGTGACCACCGCTCCCGGCGGGCCGGGTGATGGTACCGACGGTGGTGGCACCCTCGACCCGCCTGATGCCACCTGGCTTCGCCAGGAATGGTCGATGCCCGCTGGAGTGGATCCGTATGACGCCGTCTGGGGTGACGCAGGGATGGTGGTGCTGGGATACGAGATCCTCGAACCCGACGACAGCCCGACCCCCAACGGCCTCTGGTTCTTCGACGGCGAAACATGGTCCGCAACGATGCTCGCCGATGTGTCCACACCAGACGAATACGGCTTCACTCCGGTAGTCACCGACCTGGTTTGGTTCGGGGACCGTTACCTCGCCTTCTTGATGGGTGACATGACCACCACTCCGGGCCGGGCCTCCATGCTGACGTCGAATGACGGCCTCACCTGGACCCTCGAGTATCTTGGCTCTGCTCCCTCTGCCGCAATGCCCGCCGGGCTCTATGCAACTCCCGAATCCCCGCCCTGGCCGGGAACCTCCGCCGTCACGCAGGCTTCTATTCACGGGCAGGAGATCACCGTGGCAGGGTGGACCGCGCTGGGTGCCGGCCGCGGCTCTATATCGGTTCCGGTTGTTTGGCGATCGACCGATGGACGGGACTGGTCGACCAAGACCCTCCCCAATGCCAATTTCGACAACGAATGGGCCAGCGAGGTGGCGGTCGGCCCGCTCGGATACTTGGTCGAGGTGGCGGGCCCGGTTCATCAGTCGGCCTACCTCTGGTACTCGCCCGACGGCGATGACTGGACCTATGTCGGCGATCAGTTCGACGACCAGTGGCGCCAGCTGGTCTCCGTTGCGGTTGGTGAAGAATCGCTCATGGCTGTGATCCTCGATCTGGAGGACGACGGTGGACAAACCCTCAACTTGTGGCGCTCGCTCAACGGGCTGGAGTGGGAGCAAGTCGAAGCTCCCTTCCCTCTCGAGGTTTCATCAGACGGATGGGTTCTGGTGGATCTGGTCAACACCGGATCGGGCATTGTCGCCGTGATGACCGGCGACACCCGGTCAGATCTGTGGCGGTCGCCGGATGCCCGGTCGTGGACCCGGCTCCCCTCGATCATCCTCCCGTCCACCGATCCCCGCAATGGCTTCGCCGGAATTCGGCCGGATCCGGTCTCGATCGATGGGCGGCTCTCCCTCGTGGTGGCGATCCCCGGCACGGTGGTGCGCTGGACCGACACGACCGAAACCCGTTCGGTGGTGCTGGTGGCCGCCGACGATGTGCTCAACGTGCGATCAGCGCCGGGAGTCGAGCACGAGATCACCGCCGGCCTCTCTGCCGCGGCCACCGGGGTGGTGCTCACCGGCCGCCAAACCCAGGTCGGTTCCTCGACCTGGGTCGAGATCGTCACCGATCGGGGACCCGGCTGGGTCAACGAGTATTACCTGGCCGAGCCGGATTCGAAAGCGAACCCGTTCTCGGAGGACTTCGCCATCGACCTGGTCGATCAGCTGGCGGCGGTATTCGCCGGTCGCGGCGATCTGAGGGAAGCATCCAGCCGGCGAGGCCTTTTCGTGGCCCATCACGATCGGGCGCGGCCGTTCACGAACCTCGACCTCGTCCTCACCGATCCGACCACCTATGCCTGGGCCGGAACCGGGTGCCTTCCCGAAGAGTGCCCGGACGAGACACCCAACCTGACCTTTGCCGAGGCGGTGGCCGATTCCTTCCTGAATGCGTGGAACGACGACGACCGGCAGGTGGCCGTCGATGAGGTTCTCCCCGGTGGGAACGGCAAGCCGGCAGAGTTCATCGTCCCTACCGAGTTCACCAACCTCCACTATGTGGCGGTCAAAGACCCCGGTGACAACCCGGATCACGGCGGCATCGACTGGTTCACCTGGTATTTGTTCTTTAGCTATGAGAACGAGGTCCCGGTCTTGCTCGGTATGTCGATCGACCAGTGGGCTCCGTGAGGATCTGGCGTGCGGTAGAACCCGTCAGTCTTCAGGTTGCCGGTAGCTACCATCCGGCACCTTGAACGCCGAGCCTGCCTTCGAATCCAAACCGCCGGGGTGTGGTCTCGCCGCCGCCGGAGCCGGAGTGTTGCTCGGTTTGGCGGCGCTCGGGTTCTGGATCGGGTTCTTCGTCCTGGATCCACCCAACTACTTGATCGTGTTCGCGGCGCTGCCGGTGTCGGCCTTCTTCACGGTGCTCGGAGCGTTGCTCTCTTCGGCGAGCAGCGACTTCCTGCTGGCCTGGCCGGTCGACTTCGGACTCTGGTTGGCGGTTGCCTTTGTCACCTCTCGCTGGGCGACGCGTAAGGATCTGAAGCCGCGTGCGTACGCAACCGTCTTCCTCGTCATCGTGGCCATCGCACTCATCTACGGGCTGGCGTTCAGTCTGCTGGTGGAACCGGCCCCGTGATCAGTTTCAACGGACCTGGCGCACCCGGGGCGTATCGCCGGCGCGTTCAGGCCAGTACGGGCGAACTCAGGCGTCTGGCCGCTCCGCGACTGTCTTGAGCCGCTCCAGGCCCTTTTCGAAATCGGGCCCGATCATCTTGTCCATACTCTTGAAGATGCCCATGACGCGAGTCATCAGCGTCATCGGCCCGGTCATCGTCCACGTGACCCTGGTGGCCTCCCCGTCCGGGTTCAGGTGAAAGGTCGTGGTGCTGCTCGACTTGAACGGCTTCAGGAAATCCAGGGCGATACTGACCCGGGAGGGTTCGACCACTTCGGTTATCTCCATGCGGCCCTCGCCGGCTTTGCGATTCCCCGACCAGGCGTAGATGGCGCCCGTGCCGGAATTCGAGCCTGAATAGGTTCGCTCCATGCCCGGGTCGAGGTCGTCCCACGGTGACCAGGCCGTCCAATTCTGGAAGTCGACAATCTGGGCGTAGATAGGTGCGGCCGGTGCGTTGATAGTCGCGAAACGTTCGACGGTATAGGAATCAACCATGCGCCGACAATACACCGCGGAGCTTCGGCGGTGATCGCTGCAGTGCGCCGGTCGATTCACAACCCCAGCAGGCCGTCGATCCCTACGGTGAGTCCGGGCAGTCCCGCCACGTTGCGGACCGCCAGCAGGACCCCGGCCATGAAGGCCGTCCGGTCGGTGGTGTCGTGCCGGATGGTCAGCCACTCGCCGTCGTTGCCGAGGAGTACCTCCTGGTGAGCAACCAGGCCGGGAAGCCGCACCGCGTGGACGGGCACCCCTCCGACTGACGCACCCCGGGCGCCGGCGATCAGTTCGGCTGAATCGACTTCCCGCTGTTGATCCGGCTTGGCACGACCGATCCGCTCGGCCGTACTGGTCGCCGTACCGCTGGGCGCATCTGCTTTGCGATCATGGTGCAGCTCGACTACCTCGGCGGCGGCAAAATGGGGAGCGGCCAGCTCGGCGAACCGCATCATCAGGACTGCCCCGATCGAGAAGTTGGGGGCGATCAGACAGTTGGGTGGGCCGCCGCCAAACAAGTCGGCAACGGCAGCGAGACGATCGGCTGAGAAGCCCGAGGTGCCAACCACGACATGGCTGCCGCCCGATCGCCAGCGGGCCAGATTCTCCATCACCACGTCTGGATTGGTGAATTCGACTACCACGTCGCAACCGGTCAGAACGGCGGCGTCCGAGGAAATGTCCAAACCGGCCCGCTGCTCGCCCGCTCCCACCATATCGAACAAACCAACCAGCTCGAGGTCCGCCGCCCGGTTGATGCTGTCTGCCACGAGCCGGCCCATCCGACCGCTTGCTCCGGAAACGCCTACTTGGATCATGTCAGGAACTCCTCGAACTCAACGTCCTCAAACGGACCAACCGCTCCGATGACTTTGGTCCCGCTCAACACTGTTTCGGCAACCTCCTGCACCTCGGTGACGGTCACCGCCTCGATGCGCCGCAGTTTCTCGTCGACCGACAGGTGCTCCATGTGGGTGAGCTCATCACGACCCAGCCGGATCATGCGGCTGTTTGGATCCTCGAGCGCCAAGGCCATGCTGCCCCGCATGTTGCCCTTGGCCCTTTCGAGTTCATCGGCCGTCACCCCTCCGGAGATCAAAGAGGCGACCTCCGCCCGGATCAGCTCGAGCACCGCGTTCGCCTGCGAGGGGGTGGTGCCGGCGTAGATCCCCCAGGCTCCGGCATCGGCGTAGGGAGCCCGGAAGCTGTACACGGCGTAAGCGAGACCTCGCTCTTCGCGGATGACCCGGAAGAGGCGGGAGGACAACCCTCCTCCAAGTACATGATTGAGAACTTCAAAAGCGAACCGCCGCTCGTCGCCGCGGATTAGACCGCTCCCACCGATCACCAGATGGGCTTGTTCGGTGGGGCGGTTCACGATCCGAACATGGGGTCGCGGTTGCAGGGCGGCTAATTCGTGATCGACCTCGTCCCCGTTCCAGGTTCCGAAGTGACGGGAGGCCAACTCGACCACCTCCGCGTGATCGACGCTCCCCGCCACTGCCAGGACGGCAGAAGCGGCCTGATAGCGGTGCTTCCAGTACCCGGCCAGATCGTCCCGGGTCATGCCGGTGACCGACGCCCGGGTCCCGAGCACCGGACGCTCCAGCGGATGACCCGCGAACACAGCCTGGAAGAACTCCTCATGCGCCAGGTCGCCGGGGTCATCGTCGTTCATGTTGATTTCTTCGATCACGACCTGCCGCTCCGAATCGATCTCCTCAGACCGGAAGGCCGGGTGCTGCAACATCTCGGCGAGCAGTTCGAGTCCTTCCTCGAGATCGTCGTCGAGCAGGCGGGCCCAGTAACACGTGTAGTCCTTGGACGTGAACGCATTCGCCTGTGCGCCCATCGCATCAAACCGCTCTGATATCTCGCGGGCGGAAAGATGCTCGGACCCCTTGAAAAGAAGGTGTTCGAGAAAGTGAGAGGCGCCGGCTTCGGAATCGGCCTCGTCCCGGGTTCCGGTATCGACCCAGCATCCGACTGCGGCAGAGCGGACCCCGGCCACCGGTTCGGTGATCACGCGGAGGCCGGAAGGAAGGGTGGTGAGATCAAAGTGCATGGCCGGATGATAGGACCGGCCCCGACTTCGGACGGCACGAAACAACCCGCCGGGCAGGATAAGGTGGTCTTTCATGGACGAAGCCACCGTCACCACGTGTTACCGACACCCGGATCGGGCGACCGGTCTGTCCTGCTCGACTTGCGGTCGGCCTATCTGCGTCGAATGCTCCCTCGACAGCCCGGTCGGGCAGAAATGCCCGGAATGCGCTAAACCGACCGGGCGTCACAAGGTCATCAACGCCCGTCAACAGCTCAACCGTCCAACTCCCGTGACCCAGGCCATTCTCTATCTCAACATCGGGATCTTCCTGGTTGCCTACCTGACGGGCCGCACCGAGTTGACCATCAGGTTTGGTCAAATCAACCAGTTGGTGCTCGACGGCGAGTGGTACCGGATGATCACTGCCGCCTTCCTGCACGCCGACATCATGCACATCGGCTTCAACATGTACGCCCTCTACCTTTTCGGGCCACAGATCGAACGCCAAATGGGCGCTATGCCGTTCGCGGCCATGTACCTATCGGCCGCCCTGGCCGGCAGCGCAGCGTATCTGGTCTCCGGGGCCGGCGGCGTTGCGGTTGGTGCCTCAGGGGCCATCTTCGGACTGTTCGGAGCGTGGATCGGAGCGACCTACAGCCAGCGTCATACCCCGGCCGGCCGAGCTCTCTTCAAACGCCTGGCCATTCTGCTCGCGATCAACCTGGCTCTCCCGTTGTTCGTGGCCCGCATCGCCTGGGAAGCTCACGTCGGTGGCCTCATCACCGGACTGCTGATCGTCGTCGCCTGGCAACGCCTGCCCGGCCGCGACGCTCGCGCCACCAACCTGCGGACGGTCAGTGCTCTCGCTGTTGGAGCGGCCGCATTTCTGATCGCACTGCTCTTCGTCTAGCCGGCCCGCGCAAGGCCGCCTTCTGTGGGAGACTCACTGGTTATGCGCTCGCGTGAACAGTCGATTCTCTCAGAGATTCTCCCGCCGGAAGAGCGGGCGATCGAGGCGGTGGTGGCTCGCTATCAGCGGGTAGCACCGGCCGTCACCCGGTTTGCCCGATCGCTGGCCGGGAACGACACCTTGCGAGTCAGATTGGGTGCTGAAGCTTCCGCCGGTGCCGACGACGTAGTGCTCGACCCCGGTTTGTTCCAGGCGGCCTACGCCAGGAGTGCGCCGGTTACCCCCGAAGAGGTGGCGCTGGCCTCTGCCCTGCATGAGGTAGTGCATCTCATCTCAACCGATTTTGAGGACCGCCGACCGATCCCCAAATCCTGGCTGTCCAAGGAGATGGGACCACCGTCGGAAGTCGCCGTCGACCTGTTGGACGCCGTGGCCGCCACCGGCGGTCCGGCCGCCGAAACCCTGTTCTTCGCACTTGAGGATGCTCGTCAGGAATTCTCCGGGATGAGCAGCTACCAGGGCGCCCGTTCGGTACTCGAGGACCTGTACAACGCCGCTACTCCCGGAGCGCTCGGTGCAGCCAAACCGCTCGGCCAATTCGCCCTTGCCTGTTTCTTGCTGGCCGGCCGTTACTCCGACCGGGACGAGCTAGAACGACGATCCGCCCCACATGTTGCTGGTGCCCTGGCAGATGCCACGCCCTTCCTGGACGAGGCACTTCTGGCCGAAGACCCATGGGAAGTCGGTTACCTGGCCCTGCAGTTGCTGGCCGTTGCCCGCTTACACGGCCTGGTCGTCGAAGGGCCACCCGACGAATCGGCCGCCAGGAAGAAAACCCGTGAGGAAGACGAGGCAACAGCTATGGCCGATGCCGTTGACCGGGTCAGGATGATCAGCCCGGTCCTGCAGGACGCAGCCGGATACGACGCGACCAAGCGCGCCGCCGAAGCTCGGGCCGGAGCCGAAGGCCGCAAGGCCCCCGCCGACCTCGCCGGTGATGCTTCCACCGATCAGATCCTCAGGGTCAGCCAGGCCCCGATGGTCTATCTGCCGACCGGACAGTCCGGCAGGCTGATCGTCTCGCAAATCCCGGATCGGTTCCGGATGTTCGGACGTCTTGGCCGGGAAGCTCTCACCACCACCGCCCGCCAATGGGGAGTTGCCCAACGCCACGTTTCCGGTGAGCTGCACCCGCTCTTCGTCGCCAACCAGCGACGTGGTCTGCGATCCGGCTTCGACAACGGCGACCTGTCCCC
>Ga0224512_10005322_pt1 | contig 10639 bp, 7 predicted proteins | sample SF_May12_sed_USG_4_FD_169103 | JGI IMG/M metagenome (GOLD analysis project Ga0224512, IMG submission 169103) | Sediment microbial communities from San Francisco Bay, California, United States - SF_May12_sed_USGS_13 | ecosystem: Environmental > Aquatic > Marine > Sediment | place: USA: California...
TGGCCTCTCACTTCCGGGTCCAATACATAGCGCTGCTGGTGCCGGTGCTCGTGGTCATCGCCGGTTTGCGGCGCCGGCGTACCGCGGTGCTGGCCGCCGTCGCTCTTGTGGCCAATCTGGCGCTGGTGGTCCCGTTGTATCTGGTGCAACCGGTCGACCCGGAAGGTTCGGCCACCATCGAGATTCTCAGTTTCAACGTGACGGCCTCTAATCCGGAGAGGGCTTCGGTGCTTCAATACCTCGGTGCCAGCGGAGCAGACATCATCTTTTTGCATGAGTCCTCGACAGATTGGGAGGACGCCCTCAGCAGATCGAACCTCCCCTACCGGATGGTCAGCGCCCGGGAACCGGGTTCGGTGTTCGGCACGCTGGCACTTGTGGATGAAGACACCGTCGCCAATGTGATTCCGCTCGGCGACTTTGGCCAGTTGTCGATTGAAGTGATCACCGAGCTGAACGGGACAGGGGTCAAGGTGCTCGGTACGCATCCACTTTCTCCTGTGACTCCGGCCAGGACGGCCGCCCGGGATGAGCAGCTACGGATCATCGGGGACTGGGCGGCTCTTCAGGATGTCCCGGTGATCGTGACCGGGGACTTCAATGCTTCAACCTGGTCGCGGGGCTTCTCGCTGGTCACCGGAGCCGGGGATTTGATCAACTCCCAACGGGGATTCGGTGTGCAGGCGTCGTGGCCGGCGGGCTTTCCGCTCTTTGGTATACCCATCGACCATCTGGTGCACAGTCGCGAGTTGACAACAACCGATCGTCATCTGGGCGAAAGCCTCGGTTCCGACCATTTCTCGCTCTTCGTCACGGTCGCACGGGCTGCCGGCTAGTTCCTGCGCGGCTCCGCGCCGCCTCGCGTTGGCCATCCCGGGAACTCGGCCGGGGCCGGGCGGCGTTGTGTCCGCAGAGCGATGCGGGAGAGAGTTCGTGACGACGGTGCAGGAAACGGAGACCGGCAACCAACCTCTGATCTCCCATCCCTGGGTGCTGCTGGCTGTCGCTGTCGTCGTGGGCGGGGCGGTCGACGTCTTGATCCTGCGCCATCCGGCGGGGCTCGGCGTATCCGTGGTCGGATTGCTGCTGGCATCCGGCGTATTGGTGGGACACACATTCTTCGGACTCCATACGACCCGGGAAGCGTTTGTGCTCGCCCTCGCCCTCGGCTTCTGGTCTGCCCTCATATCTCTGCGCAGTGCCCCCGGTCTGGCGTTCCTGAATTCCGTGGCCGCTCTGCTGCTCCTCGGCTTGACGTTCCGCCTCCTCAAGAGCGGGGGGCTGGTGCGCTGGACGATTGCGGAATACATTTGGTCGGGATTTGCGACCCTGGGCGGTTGGCTCTCTCAACCATTGGGGTTCTTCTCCGTCGATTTCAACGGACGGCTGCCGAAGCAGATCCAGATAGGACGGGCCGGCCGGGTTCTGATTGGCGCGCTCCTGGCCGTTCCCCTGGTCGGTATCTTTGCCGCCTTGTTTGCATCGGCCGATCCGGTGTTCGAGGGATACGTGAACTCGCTACTCTCAATTGACATCGATCTCTCCTCGATCGCCGGACACCTCGTTGCGGTGTTGGTGGTCACCTGGCTGGCCATAGGCGGCGCCCGGTATGCCATAGTCCCGCACCCTGAATCTCCCCGCCTCGCCCCCAGACGCATCCTCGGCTCGGTCGAGGCCGCCACGATGCTTGTGCTGATGAATCTCCTATTTCTGGCCTTCGTGCTGGTTCAGTCGGCGTATCTTTTCGGCGGGCGGGAAACACTCAGTCGGGCCGGCCTTTCCCATTCCGAGTACGCCAGGCGCGGCTTCTTCGAGCTCGTTGTGGTCGGTTCACTGGTGGTTGGGTTGGTGTTGGTCATTGACTGGATGGTCCAAAGGGGACCGGCGCGCTCTCGCACCGTTGACCTGCTCCACGGCGGATTGATTGCCCTGACTTCTGTGGTGCTGGTCAGCGCTCTCCAGCGCATGCTGCTCTACACCGAGGCTTTTGGGTTGACCGAACTGCGCCTCTACACGACCATGTTCATGGCTTGGGTCTTCCTCATGCTCGGCTGGCTGGTAGTCACGGCGCTGCGAGATCGCCGGGCGACGTTTGCTCTTGGTGCCTTCATCTCTGCCCTGGTGGTGCTTGCCGGGTTGACCATCGCCAACCCGGCCGGAATCATCGTCCGCACCAACGTGGCACGCGGCGCCGCCGCAACCGTGCCAGATCTTGATGTGGCCTATCTCGTAAACCTGGGACCGGACGCGGTCCCCGCCCTGATCGCCGCCCTCGACGAGATCCAGCCCTGCCGGACCCGGTCAGACCTGGCCGGGCTACTTCTCCGGGAGTGGGCAGACGGGTTTGCGCCCGACAAGACAGACTGGAGGGGTTCTACCTGGAGCGCGTTCCGGGCGAAGCGGGTCCTTGCTGAGTTCGAGCCCCACCTGGTGACGGTCGCTTCTGGAGATTGTCGCTGAGCTTTGAGAGGAGTCATTGTTCGGATTGGGCAGTCCAAGGAACCAGGCGGCTACGCTGCGCCTCATGGAGCAATCAGCCTTTCGGGCGCGCCGGTTGAGTTTCGCGGAAGCCGTCGGTGATGGCCTTGCGGTGATTCCGGCTGCGGGTATGCAGATTCGTAACGATGATGTCGATCACGACTTTCGACAAGACAGCGACTTCTTCTTCCTGACCGGGTTTGACGAACCGGATGCGGTTGCGGTCATCAACCCGACCCACGAGGCAGAGCGTTATGTTCTCTTCGTGCGGCCGCGCGACCGGGAGATGGAGATCTGGAACGGCTATCGGGCGGGGGTCGAAGGAGCGGTCGCCGACTACGGGGCCGACGCCGCCTATCCCCTCTCCGAGCTGGCCGGGAAACTGCGCGAGTACTTCGTCGGCCGCCCATCCCTTTTCTACGCCTTCGGCAATCCAACCCACGACGGCATGATCAACGCCGTACTTGGCCAGGCCCGCCGATTTCGCGAGCGAGACGGCCGGCCCGTCCCCGATTCGATTGCCGATCCGGGCGCAATTCTCGGGAACCTGCGTCTGCGGAAATCCGCAACCGAGATCGAGAATCTCCGCCGCGCCTGCGAGGTCTCGGTCGAGGGGCACCTCGAGGCTATGCGTTTTGCCCGACCGGGTCTGTACGAGTATCAGGTGCAGGCGGCACTCGAATATGTGTTTCGGGTCAAGGGGGCGGCCCGGGTCGGGTACGGATCTATCGTCGCTTCCGGCCCGAATGCCTGCATTCTCCACTACGTCGAAAACGACCGGCAGATGCAATCAGGCGACCTGCTGCTCATCGACGCGGCCGCCGAGTACGGTTACCACGCCTCCGACATCACCCGTACGTTCCCGGTCGGCGGGACGTTCACCGCACCCCAGAAAGCCTTGTACGAGGTGGTTCTATCCGCACAGCACGCCTCGATGGCGAAGGCGGCGCCGGGTAGCTCTATGAAGGAGTTGCACGAGACGGCAAAACGGGTCCTCACAGAAGGCCTGGTCGAGCTTGGTCTGGTGCCGCGGGGCGTCGACGACTCGCTGGCTATGCATCACTACCGGGAGTTCTTCATGCACGGCACCGGCCACTGGCTCGGTATGGATGTGCACGACGCCGGGAGTTACATGATGTCCAACCGGACTCCGCGAGCCCTGGAGCCCTCCATGGCCTTCACCATTGAGCCCGGCCTCTACGTCGAACCGGAGCGGGAGACGGCTTCGTTCTCACTTCTCGAATACGATCACGACGCATGGATGCAGCGCCGCTACCGGCTGGGAACCGATGCGGCCAGGAAGCTGGAGGCCGAAGAGAAGGAGCGCGCCGGGGCCATTGAGCATCCCATCCCGGCCGAGTTTCGCGGTATCGGGGTCCGGATCGAAGACGACATCCTGATCACGGCCGGCGGACATGAGAACCTGACGGCCGGGGTTCCCTCCTCGGTCGAGGGTGTTGAAGCCGTTTGCGCCGAACAGTCCCGCCTGCCGGTGTGAGTCTCAGCCGGTCATGATGAGCGCCGGACGGTGATCAACCCAGGGGTGAGCCTCTTCCAGTTGGGCGGCGAGGCGGAAGAGCGTTGCTTCATCGCCCACTCGTGCCGCAAACTGCAGCCCGATCGGCAGACCCTCTGCATTCCAGTGGAGCGGGACCGACATCGCCGGTTGGCCGGTCAGGTTGAATAGCTGGGTGTTGGGCACAGGATCCATCTGCTCGGCGGCCATCTTCTTCAGCACGATATCAAGCGCCCTCCGGGCCGGAGCTTTGTGGAGAGCCTTGATCATCTTCAGCTCCATTTCGGTCGGAGCCAGTTCGCCTATTCGGACCGGTGGCAAAGCCAGGGTGGGGGTGAGGAGGACGTCGTAGCGGTTGTGAAACGCCGCCAGTCGGTGGGTTTCCGCCTGTACCTCCCGCAGGATGGCGGCCAGTTCGTCGGCCCCGGTCTTGCGCCCAACCAACGTCATGAGCCAGGTGACCGGCTCGAATTGATCGGCCGTTGGTTTCCGCCCCGTGACTTCGGCGGCATGGGCAATGTCGGCTGCGAGAGCTGCTCCGACGATGCGAAGGTAGGCGTTGGTCATCTTCTTCTTGTCGAGTGGCGGACCTTCCTCACGGACCTCATGGCCGAGTTGCTCCAGGAGCGTCACCGTGGCCTCGACCGCGGCGATGCAGTCGGGGTGCATCTTCCGTCCCATGAGCGGCTCCATCGTGAATGCAATCCGCAGACGCCCGGGATCGGTACCAACCTCCCGGAGAAAGGGCCGGGCCGGGGCGGGCGGTTGGTACGGTCCGCCAGCTTCGGGTGCGCTGGTGACATCCAATAATGCGGCACTGTCTCGAACCGAGCGAGTGATCACATGTTCCTGCACCAGGCCCAGCCAGGTTCCCGAGAAATGAGGACCGGCCGGGTTGCGGCCGCGCGATGGTTTCAGCCCAAACATCCCGCAGGCCGAGGCCGGAATGCGGATCGAGCCGCCTCCGTCGCCCCCGTGGGCGGCAGGCACGAACCTGGCTCCGGTCGCGGCCCCGGCACCTCCGCTGGAGCCCCCCGGAGTGCGGCCGAGATCCCATGGATTGCGAGCGGGGCCGCGGAATGAGGGTTCGGTGACGGCCACCAATCCAAATTCGGAGGCGTTGGTCTTGCCGACCACTACCAAACCAGCCGCCCGATAGCGGGCCACCATCGTTGTGTCGTGACCGGCTATGTGATATTGCAGGAAGCGGCTCGACCCGGTGGTTGGCTCCCCTGTGTACAGCGCAATCAAGTCCTTGAGGAGGAACGGGACTCCGGCGAACGGGCCATCGTGGAGCGGGCCGTCGGCCTCGGCCAGAGCCCGGTCGTACATTTAGCTCCCGGGAGAGCACCATCAACGGTCCCCTGAACGAGTCCGAATTGGCCCAACCAAGCGGGGTGGCGCTCGACGGTTCCGGGCGGCTCTTCTTCGCCGACTCGGAGAGCAGTTCGATTCGCTGGGCCGACATCGATGGGGAAGATCGGAAGGTCGATGTGCTGGCAGGAAGCGACCAGGACCTTTTCACCTTTGGGGACGAAGACGGGATCGGCACCGCGGCGCGTCTGCAGCATCCGTTGGGAGTGGCCGTCGACGGGGGATATGTGTGGGTGGCCGACACCTATAACTCCAAGATCAAACGCATCGATCCCGCTACCGGCGAGGTCATAACGCTTGCCGGTGGCCCGGGTTGGCGAGACGGATCCGACCCGCTGTTCCACGAGCCTGGAGGCATCGACGCTGCCAACGGCAAGCTCTACGTGGCAGATACCAACAACCATTCGGTCCGGGTGGTCGACCAGGCGACCGGGGAAACGACCACGCTGGTGCTCAAGGGTTTGGAACGCTACGTGATCGACGCGGGAGAGGATGATTTCCGGGGAACGACTATCACCCTCGATTCCATCGAAGTGGCACCCGGTGCCGGCAACCTGGTGCTCGAAGTCTCCATGCCAAGTGGCTACAAGGTCAACCCGCTGGCCCCTTCACGATTCGAGTGGAAGGTAGATGGCGGGGTAGCCGATCTGGCCCCAGACGCAACGGGTTCGATCGTGAACCCCTCGTTCCCACTGAACATCCCGGCGAACTTCAACGCCGGGACGGGATTGATCACCGGCGATCTGTACATCGTCTACTGCGAGTCGGAGAAGGAGAGTATTTGTCTCATAGATCAGGCCCGGGTGGTCGTACCACTCACGGTCGGTACCGGCGGATCAAGCGTTCCGATCACCTACAAGATCGAACTGCCCGACCTCTGAGTGAAGCCCGGACGTCCCGGGTCCGTGCAGCGGGCCCGAAGTGGCAGACAGCCCTATCGATACGGCTCCATTGGAGTTGGGTTGATCCGGTCGCTTTGCAGGCCGATACCGTGCGTCGGCTGCGCTTCCAGAACCTCCAATTCTGAAGTATTGAGTAGCGCGTCGATACTCGCCCGCGTGCCGCCCACGTAGGTTGACATGAGGTCGATCTCCGTGGCGACGAACCAGGCTCGATCGTCGGGCCACCACAGGTTGGCAGATTGCCAGATGGCGTTGTTGCCCCATGGTCCTAGGAACGACTCGTTAATACCCTCGATCGGCCCCTGCAATAGGTGGTAGAACCTGTGGGGGAGCTCAACCTTGTGCGGGTTCTGATAGGGGAGCTTTGCCCCTCCAAACCCGTCCCAAACACAGAACCAGCAGCGATCCGGTGTTGTTGTGATAGGGGCGAGCAGCGTTCCAAGCAGGACGGCGATGTCGCGTGGGAGGCTGCCCTCGTTGGGTTCATGATTCCAAAACGACTCTTTCTGCCGATCTCTATGGGGCCACTGCCCGGTCAGGTTGGGAAACTGCATCTCGGCGTGAGCTTCACGACCGTTGGCGGTGGCAATCTCCGCCCAAGAAACCGATCTCTCTGCGCCTGTTGTCGAAGTCGGATGGAAGACCCGCGCGTGGGCCTCGAAACCCTCGGGCACAAGCGAAGCGACGTTTTCCCCAAACGTATGGATCCGGTCCGTAACCCAACGGGCGGGCGACACATCATCCTGAAGTGCAAGCACGCCGATGCGCATTCCCTCATTCTTGCGTTTCCCGTGCGCGTGAGAGGCGCGCCCGCCCTAGGGCGGGCGTTGCGGCGAAGGTTGAAGATTCCGGTCGCATCCCTCGAGCGTCGGGCTCGCCCATCGGTGCCAACCCGCCTGCCCGGGACCGTGGAAACCGTCTACGACCCCCGCCGGCCGGGGTTGAGGGCAGTGGCCATTCGTTCGAGGATCTGGTCCAAAACCCCAGGGTAGGTACCGAAGTTCAGCCGGGCATGGCCTTCGCCCCCATTGCCGAATTGAACTCCCGGGCTGAGCGCCACCCCCGCTCTGGCGAGGAGGTATTCATGTGGCTCGACCGACCAGCCTTGCGGACGAAAGTCCATCCATGCCAGATAGGTGGCCTCGGGAGACCGGTAGCCGACTCCGCGGTCCTCGGTCGCCCAGGCGGCGAGCGTGGCACGGTTGGCGGCCAACCGGGCGAGGAGTTCCTCCAACCATGGCAGTCCGAGCTCCCAGGCGGCCGTGGCCGCCCGCACGCCGGTGGCGGTTGGATGTCCGAGGAGAGCGAACGGTAGATCGTCGAAACGTTCGGCGAGCTCCTCGGTTCCGAAGCATGCCATCGCAGATCCGACTCCGGCCAGGTTGAACGCCTTTGAGGGTGAGGTGAGGGTGATGGTGCGCTCCGCAATGGCCGATCCCAGAGCCGCCAGCGGGATATGGCGGTGCGGCTCGTAGACCAGGTCGGCATGGATTTCGTCGCTGACGACCGGTAGATCGGCGTCGAGCGCTACCTCGGCGACCGCTGCCAGCTCCTCCGCCGAGAAGACTCGCCCGGTCGGGTTGTGCGGATTACACAGAAGCAACAACCGGCCGCCCCGATCGACCGCCTCCTCGAGGGCCTTCTTGGTGAGCCGAAAGCCGCCGCGGCGGTCGGTGAGGGGTGCATCGACAATTACTCGACCGCTCGACTTGATGGCCCATCCAAACGGGTGATACACCGGATGGGAAATGATGACCCCGTCGCCGGGTCGAGTGAAGGCCATGATTGCCGCCGCCACGCCCTGCATGACATCAAGCACCACACGACTGTTTGCCGTCGACGGCTCCCAGCCTTGCCTTGCGCTGATCCAGGCAACGCCCGCCTCGATCATGCGCCGGTGGTCCCGCCGGTCTACGTAACCCCAGTCACCGCCGGCCAGGAACGTCTGCAGCGTCTTGACGATCAGCGGGTCCGGTGGGAAGTCCATATCGGCAACCCAGGCCGGGATGACGTCGCCTTCGTGGAGGCGCCACTTCTTGCCCGTCCGGTTGCGAAGATCCCCCAAGAACGGTTCGATCACATCGACAGCGTACTAGCGGCCACCGGACCGGACGTTTCGTCAGAGGTCTGGGTCGTTCTGTTGCCTTTTGGACGGGTGAACCGAAAGGCCGAGGTACGGCTCTCACCGGGAGGGCTTGTTGCAGCCGGCCGATCGCGGGACGATGGTCTCGTGCACATCACCCTCGGTTCTCGCCGGGGAGGAGCGAGCGGGAAGCGAGCGGAGGGGGTTGTGGCATGTCACGAGCGCCGACCTTCTGCAAACCCCCAGATGCGGCTAGCCGGCGCCTGCCCATTGGCCGTTGACCAATAATGACACCCAGTCTTCCCGGCAGATCGGATCGATTGTGACCAACTGTAAGGTCCCTTGGCCGACCCACCATTCGAGCTCCTGTCGGCAGGTCGGCCCCTCGACCGTGATCATCTCACCCGTATACGTGGCGGTTCCCCCGATCTCTCCACGCGCCCAATCGAGGGTGAAGACACCGTTGAGAATCGCAAGCAGTTCCCCATTTGCGGACGTGTAGACGCCTTCGGGTGGTTCGATCCTCATCCACGGGACCGCAATCAGAAAGCGCTCCCTGAGACTGTCGTATGCACAAGGGTCGTCGACCGCGACAAGAGACCACATCCCATCGACCGAAGTGACCAGGTATGCGCCTCGATCGTGGGGGCAGTTGGGATCGTTGAAGAACGTGATCTTCGATCCGTCGGTGATGAAATGACCGACGCTCAGGTAACCGCTTTCCATGTGATAGACCTCGAAAACACCTTCGTCGAGGATGAGGATGTCGGAACCTACGGCTAATCGGTACGGAGGACAACGACGGCATTCGCCTACCCCTCCCACCACCACGGCCGTCACGGATCGTGCGTAGACCCCGTCCAGAGGCGTCGGCTCGGGCGGTGGGGTTGGAGTTGTGTACGGGTATGGGTCGTGTCCCGTCAGCGGCGTGGTAGGGGCGTCCTCGCCGGCACATCCGGCGAGTGTCATCGCGATGAGAAGGCAGAATCCCCGTGTGCGCATCCTCATGACGTTGGTTCCTGGGTTCACCCGCAGGTTCGAAGCTACCCGGCTCGTGTGAGACTCATGATGGCCTCTGGGTACGGCTCTCACCGGGAGAGCTTGTTGCAGCCGGCCAATCGCGGGACGATGGTCTCGTGCACATCACCCTCTTCACACTCGGTTCCCGTGGTGACGTCGAACCCTACATTGCCTTGGGGGGAGGACTGGTCGCCGCCGGGCACACGGTGCGTCTATCAACTCATGAGCGTTACGGACCGGAGATTCGCGCCGCAGGCCTCGAGTTCACTGCTGCCGCCGGGGATCCCCGGAGCATGGTGCAGGAGGAAGCGGCAAAGCGATGGTTAGAGAGCGGGCGCAACCCCATCCGCATCATGCGACGCCTTCTTGATGCCTCCGGACCGATCTTTCGGCAGTACCTGCAGGATTGCGAAGCCGCCATGTCGGGGACGGAGGCGGTCCTGTTCTCGGTGCTCGCCTTTCCGGCATTTCATTTGGCCGAGGCGGCGGGGATTACGGCGGTTGGCGCCTACCTGCAGCCCATGACCCGCACCCGTCAGATGCCCAGCTTGTTCGCAAGGGCCGGCCGTCCCGGCCTCGTCAATCTCTGGTCCCACATCGCTACCGAACAGATCACATGGCAGCCAATGCGCAGGACGGTCAACGAATGGCGCCGGGGTTTGGGCTTGGACCCGCTCCCGCGGTCCGGTCTATACCGGCCTATCTACAGGTCCATGCCTTTGTTGTACGGGTTTTCACCAACGGTGGTGCCACCCCCGTCCGACTGGCCTCCGCAGGTGAAGGTCACGGGCTATTGGTCGCGAGAGACCTTCAACGATCAACGGCCGCAACGCCTCAACCAGTTTCTCGCTGCCGGTCCCGCTCCGGTCTATGTCGGGTTTGGTAGCCGCCCGGAGCGGCAACCGCATGCCCTAACCGAGCTCGTGCTTTCCGCAATCCGCCTTGCCGGGCACAGAGCAGTCCTCCTGACCGGCTGGGGCGGGCTGACCGTCGCGGACTCCGGTGACGATGTCCTTGTGGTCGATGAGGTCCCGCACAGCTGGCTGTTCCCACAAGTGGCGGCCGTGGTTCACCACGGTGGCGCCGGAACTACCGGCTCCGGCCTGCAGTCGGGTACCCCGTCCATCGTAGTCCCGTCCTTTGCCGACCAGTTCTTCTGGGGGGAGCGGGTCGAGGCATTAGGAGCCGGTGTGAATCTGCCACGGCGCACACTGTCGGCGAGCGCTCTGGCCGGGGCCCTGGAGACCACCCGGGGGCCGGTCATGC
>Ga0224512_10005323_pt1 | contig 10637 bp, 10 predicted proteins | sample SF_May12_sed_USG_4_FD_169103 | JGI IMG/M metagenome (GOLD analysis project Ga0224512, IMG submission 169103) | Sediment microbial communities from San Francisco Bay, California, United States - SF_May12_sed_USGS_13 | ecosystem: Environmental > Aquatic > Marine > Sediment | place: USA...
GAGCTCGATGAGCTCCTGTCGCGATCCGATGCGGTCTCGATGCACGCGCCGCTCACGCCAGACACCAAGGGGATGATCGCAGCTCCTCAACTGGCGCAGATGGGCGACGACGCAGTCCTCGTCAACACCTCGCGCGGCGGACTCGTAGTGCTCGATGATGTGCTATCCGCCTTGCGTGCGGGCACTCTGCGCGCCGCAGGCATGGACGTATTCGACGTGGAGCCATTGGCGATCGAGCGCATCGAAGGCGTTCCCAACCTGTTGGTCAGCCCGCACATGGCCTACTACTCAGAGGAGGCCCTGGGGGAGTCCCAGCGCAAAGCGACAACTCAGATCGTCAAGGTCTTGAGCGGGGAGCCTCCGGACTATCCGGTGGTACCCGCTTAACACCATCACTGGTCGTGGTCCGAGCCGGGTTGCCGCAATACCGTCCAAGGCGCTATCGGGAGAAATCGATCGCGACCTTCAATGACGAGCTGTCGCCAACCGCCTCGAAAGCGGCGAGAGCATCTTCGACGGCGAATGTGTGGGTCGCGAGCTCCTCTAGCTGGAGCCGCCCGGCGGCGGCGAGATCGATCCCGGCGTCGTAGTCGGCGGGTGCCGCAGCCCGCGGGTTGTAGAGAGTCAGCTCCTTGTGGTAGAGGTCGTAGTAGGGGAGGCCGCGATCCCCTGCTGTGATCGTTCCGAACACCAGGACTTCGCCGCCGGTAGCGGCCAGTCGAATCGACATACTCAGAGTCGCCTCGGTGCCTGCGGCTTCCACAACGAGATCGGCGCCGCGTCCGTCGGTGAAGTCGGCTAGCACCTCTTCGGCTTCGTCGGGGGTTGCTGTAACCGCGGCGCCGAAACTCCGTGCCAGGTCGAGCTTCCACTGAGACCGCGTGATGGCGACCAATCGATCGATGCCTCGAGCCGCCAGCAGCTGGAGATGAAGCAGACCAGATACCCCGAGGCCGACCACGGCCACCGTGTCGGTTGGGAACACCGACACCTTGCGTTGGGCATGAACGCAAGTTCCGAGCACCTGGAGCAATGTCGAGGCAGTGGCCGACACCCCTTGTGGAATCACGTGTAGTTTCTCTTCCGGCGCCGCGATCAGGTCTGAGAACACTCCGTCGCTGTCACGCCCCAACAGCCCACCATTTCGGCACAAGTACCCGCGACCAGCCCGGCAGAGGTCGCAATAGCCGCACGTTGTCGCCGGGTCGATGAGCACCCGAGTGCCGGCTGCCACCAATTGTTGGGAGCCGGGCTCGACGACGGTCCCGACCATCTCGTGACCCATCACCAGCGGCCGGGGGCCGGGGATCTTGCCGGCGAGGATCTTGACGTCGGTGCCACAGATACCGACAGTGTCGACCCGGACCAGGGCGCGGTCTTCCGCCACTGGCGCCGGAACATCGACCACTTCGAGTTCGGATGGCCCTACGACCCGCACGGCTCTCATGTCAACCTGCCTTCGGTGCCCATGCCCGGAAGCGCTCTCCGTCATGCTCTAGGCGCAACGGTAACCGGTAGCACTCCGAAATTGCCTCGGCTGTCAGTTTCTCTTCGATTGGCCCTTTGGCGAGGACCGTTCCTTCCGACAACAGGAGTATGTGATTGAAGCCTGGAGGAATCTCCTCGACGTGATGGGTCACCATCACCACCGGAGGGCTCGCCGGGTCTGAGGCCAGCTCGGCCAACGAGGCCACAATGCGTTCCCGCGCGCCCAGGTCGAGGCTGGTGGTGGCTTCGTCTAGCAGCAGAAGTTCGGGGCTGGTCATCAAGGAGCGGGCGATCAGGACGCGTTGTTGCTCGCCGACCGAGAGAGTATCGAAGCGGCGTTCCGCCAGATGGTCGGCCTGGAGCCTGGCGAGCTGGGTCCGGGCGTTGCCCCAGTCGCTCTCGTCGTAATCATCCCAGCGAGAGTCGACGAAGGCAGCGTGCTTGCCCGTGACGACGATCTCGATGGCCGGTAAGCGCCCCGTGATCAAGCCCCCCAACCCGGCGCCGGCATAGCCCACCCTTCGCCGTACCTCGCGGACGTCGCGCTTTCCGTGCTCGGTCCCCAGCACCCACACCGCGCCCGTGCTCGGCATCAGGTAGGTCGAGGCGACTTGGAGCAGGGTTGTCTTTCCGGCGCCGTTGGGCCCGAAGATCACCCACCGCTCGTGCGCCGCCACCTCCCAGTCGATCTTGCTGAGGAGATGGCGACCGTCGCGGATGACCGAGACGCCCTCAAGGTGAAGTGCTTTCGTCACTTGGGATCAGCTGCGGGCATCAGTCGGTCACCGTAGTTCATCGCCGTCGTTGCTGCAGCCGTTGGGCTGATCGCATCCGGTAGAGATCGCAGGGTGGGGCGAGCCGGCGAACGCTCAGGTTGGTCCGGAATAGAAGTCCACCAACCATTGATCGAAGATCGCGTCCAGATCGGAGGCTCCATCGACAGGCGACTCAAGCTCGGCCACCGACATAGTCAAGATCAGGCCATCATCCACCAGGAAGCTCAGAACCCCGCGCAGGCGCTGGGCCTCCAGATCACGCACGAAGTTGCTGTAGAACGTGATCGGACAACGAACCCGCACCGGCGTCCCCTCAGCGGCCAAATCGACCGTATCGCAGCCGTGTAGGGCGATAACCGCTCGGGTATCACGATAGATCGCCAGCTCTCCCGCCAGGCCTTCCGGAACCGTCGAGAGAAACGGAAGCTCGACGGTCGTAGCGTTGGAGGCGAGTGCGTGCGCGGCAACCTCGGGTTGCCGGTAGCTGATGGAGGTCATGAACCGTTCCACTACATCGACGGGACCTCCGATTGGGTGGAGCAGCTTGGAGTGGGCTGCCGGCGACTCCAAAAGCTGGGCGGTGTTATCGGCAACCGGGGTCTCCCCACCGTCGTACGGGAAGGACCCCAAGAGGAATATGGTGACAGCAAGCGCCACGACGACCACGACCGGCCCGCCCGGCGTGCGTCGTGGCGGAGCGAGCGGGTCAACCCCGACGACCTGGAGCCTTTCTGAGGGATGCGGGCCGGGCATCGGTGAATTCTACGGTGACGCTCTTTGCTATCTGGCCTTCAGACCGCAGCCGAAGGAAGATCCGCATCGGCAGATCCGCTGGTGAAGCCCGCCACTGGCACACCGTCCACCAGGCGAATAGGCTCACCGCCAAGTTGGGCACAAAACCGACCAATCGACAGCACCGCCATGATTCCCGCGCCGCAAAGCGGAGGAACGGCCTGGAGCTGGAAGCCGGTGCACCCGAAGAAGCGGGGAGGTAGCCTCGCGTTATGTCTCCCAAAACACATGTGAGACCGAGGAGGAATCGATGACCAAAAGGACTCTCTATCTGATCGCGACGTTGCTGGCGTTCGCGCTGGTCGCCGCTGCGTGCAGTGACAGCGATGACAGCGCGGGCGGCGGCGATGACGGACTGAAGGTGATCCGGTTCGCATTCGCACCCGACCCGGTGTGGGACTACTTGAACGACTCCGGTATTCGGGAGGAAATGGAGACGGCGGCGAACATCGCCATTCTCGACTCGGCTACCTGGAACGAGGTCGGTATCTACGCCGGCGGGAACGCCGACATCATGTCGGTCGGTGACTTCGAAGTGCCGACCATCGAGCAAGAATTCAACATTCCCAGCGTCGTCTTCGGCAAATACAACATCGACCGGAGCATCATGGTGGCCTCGCCGGACCACCCCGAGTATGAAACCCTTGCCGACTGTGAGGGTGGCACCGTGGCCGTGTGGGACACATTGTCCTCAACGACCATCTGGGGTGTTCTGGCCAACGAGCTGTACGGCCTGGACTTTCGGGTAGATGGGGGCGACTTCGAGTTGGTGGTCGTGGACCACACGAACACCGTCGACCAGGCTGCCGACGGCAGCACGGACTGTGCTCTGGTGTTGCCCGACTTCGCCGTCCCCTTCTTGTCAGCCGACGCGGTCAAGATCCTCTACGACGGCAAGACTTCGGCTGACCTCTATGCCGAGCTAGTCGGGAAGCCGGGCCACGAAGGTCCGATGATCAACATCTTCCTGGCCCGCGAGGACTGGTACGGCGACCACCCCGAAGAGGTGGCGTTCTTCCTCGACCTGTGGGAAACCGGCGTTAAGGCATGGACCGCCGACCGAGATCAGTTCGTCTCCGACTATCCGGAGCACTTCGCGGTGGAAACCGACGAGCAGATCGCATGGATCCAGGACTACGTAGGGGCCCACGACTGGTTCGTCGAGAGCGTTTATCTCGACCAGGGTTGGATCGATTCCGAATCTGAGTTGTTCGGGTTCCTCGAGAACGCCGGCCTGTCGGATACTTCGGATCCGCCGGAGTACGACATCGTTAGTCCGTAGGAAGTAACAACCCAGGGAAGTGGCACAAGCCGCAACTCTCGACGACACACCCAGGAGGTTCGCCGGAGCACGTTTCCGGCGGGCCTTCGGTGTTGTTTTGGGGTGGGCCGCTTTCGTAGGGATATGGGCCTTCACATCGTCGGTGATCCTTGACCAATTCACCCTCCCCGGGCCGGTCAAGGTGTGGCAGGCGATCTGGGAGATTCTCAAATCCGGCGCCTTCTTTGACGACTTCCAGATCAGCATCACCAAGACGTTCATGGGCTTCGGGATAGCGGCTCTGTTTGGCGTTCCGATCGGCTTCCTGATGGGCCGGACCGGGTACTGGAAGGCCTTCTTCCACGACGGCGTGGTTGGCGCTGGCAGCGTCCCCGGCATCGTGTACGCGATCATGGCGCTCGTCATCTTCGGAATCGGGTTCCAGGGACCGGTCCTCGCCGTCGGGCTGATTTCGATGCCGTTTATTGCCCTCAACGTGGCAGAAGGGATCGAAGGGGTCGACCAGGACCTGGTCCGAATGAGTTCGGCCTATGGGCGGAATGAGCGGCAGGTCCTCCGCCATGTGACGGCGCCGTCCATTCTCCCGTTCGTCTTCGCTGGTGTTCGGTTGTCGTTCGCCATCGCCTGGAAGGTGGAGGCTCTCACCGAGGTGTTCGGATCCTCCAACGGAGTCGGCTTCCAGATCCGCTTCGCCTTTCAGGGATTCTCGATAACAAGGGTTCTGGCCTGGACGCTCATGTTCATCTTTGTCCTACTGGTAATCGAGCGAATCCTTGCCGTCCTCGAGCGCCGGCTGTTCCGCTGGCGCACGTGGGAGCAGGCCGCATGAGCACAGCCGCAACCTTGGATAGGCCGCGTCTCAGACGCAATCCGGTGGTGCGTGCGCTGTTATCGACGTGGGGAGCCCGCTTGACGTCGTATGTGGCCTTCCTTGTCGCTTGGCAGCTTCTTGCCTGGTACGTGGATCGTGTTCCTGAACCGTGGGAGACGTTCGATTTCATTTGGCGAGAGATCAGCGGCGGCTCGCACGGCGGCGTCAGGCCTGGGGAGTTCTGGGAACATTTCTCGGCGACGCTAGGCCGCTTTTCCATAGGCCTATCAATCGGTTTTGTGGTCGGGACCGTTCTCGGCATTGCCCTCGGATCTTCGATGTTCCTGCGAGCGCTTCTAAGTGACATGCTCCTCGTGTTGCTGGCCTTGCCGGCCATCATCTGGGCCTTCCTCACCACCATGTGGTTCGGGCTCGGGTGGGAGGCGCCGGTGTACACGGTCATCCTCTCGGCGGCTCCGTTCGTGGCGGTGAACGTCGCTCAGGGAGTGCGATCTGTCTCCCCGGATTTGCACAGGATGTCGGAAGCCTATGGCGTGCCCCGCAATCGGAGGATGAGGAGCCTGCTGTTGCCGGCCGTCACCGGCTATCTCTTCACTGGGCTCCGCTTCGGGGTCATCATCAGCTGGAACGCCGTACTGCTGGCCGAGTGGTTTGGCGCCGTCGATGGGGTCGGGTGGCGGGCGCGTCTGTGGTACGACGCGGCGCGCTACCGGGGATTCCTCGGGTGGGCCATCATCTTCATCGCCTTCATTTTCTTGCTCGACGGGCTCGTCCTCTCTCCCTTGCAGAGGCGGGCGTTCCGTTGGCGAAAATCCGCGGCCGCCGATGTCGAGACCGAGGGTTTGGGCGGCTTCGACGCAGAAGAGCTATCGACCATGGGGTTATAGGAGAAGAACGTGGCAACACTGCAAATAACCAATCTCACCAAGTCATTTCCCGCCCATTCCAAGGGCGGCCAGCCGACCAGGGCCATTCAGGGCATCAGCTTCGAGATGTCTGGTCAGGTGTTCGTGTCGCTGGTCGGTCCGTCTGGCTGTGGCAAGAGCACCTTGCTCAACATCGTCTCCGGAGTGGACACGCCCAGCAGCGGCACCGTGGCGGTCACACAGGACAGCCAGAAGGCCAAGCTGGGCTACGTGTTCCAGGATCCCCGGCTGCTCCCGTGGCGCACCGTCATGCAGAACATGCTCTATGTGACAGACCTATCTGAGGAGGAGGGTCGGGTAAATGCCAGGCGGTACCTCGAGATGGTCGGCCTGGACCACGCAGAGGACATGTTTCCCGGCCAACTATCGGGCGGAATGCAGCAACGGGTCGGCATCGCCAGAGCGTTCTCGGTCGACCCCGACCTCTTGCTCATGGACGAGCCGTTCAGCCATCTCGATGCCATCACGGCCCGCTCGCTGCGCGAAGAACTGCAATCGATGTGGAATGCGACCAAGAAGACGGTGCTCTTTGTGACCCACGACGTGATGGAGGCGGTCCAGCTGTCCGATCGGATCATCACCCTCGCCCACGGCGGGACGGTGTTCGACGATGTGGCCGTCGACTTACCGTTCCCGCGCAAGGCATCGGATCCGGACTTCGCGACGCACCAGGCGGAGATACTCGCTCGCTTCGAGACGATGGAGGCTGAGCGGGCAGAAAAGGCCGGCTAGCGCTCCAGCCCGGCCTTGTTCTCCAGCAGCCGACACAGCACAGCGGCGTCGAGTTCGCCCAGGCCCGCCGTCACCCCCTCCTCGTAGAACGGGAGACTGGCGTCCAGCAGCGGGGTGGGGACGTCGATGCCCTCTGCGAACTCCTTGATGACCGAGATGTCCTTGATGAACATCTTCAGACGCGCTGAGGCATCCTGGTAGTCGTCCGCAACCATCATCGGGCCCCGCAGCTCGAGGATCTTGGAGTTGCCGGCACCGGGAACGATGACGTCGAGTATCTGTTGAGGATCCAGGCCCGCCTTCATACCGAGGACGAAGGCCTCGGCGGTGGCCAGGTTGTGCACGGACACGAGGAGGTTGGCCACGTACTTCATCTTCGAGCCATTGCCGAACGGACCGAGATCGTGGGTGGCCTTGGCTATCGCATCGAATACCGGAGCCGCTTGCGCGATGGCGGAGGCTTCGCCACTGGCGTAGATGACTATGTCGGCGTCGGCGGCTTGGGCACCGGTGCCGCTCACCGGGGCGTCGACGACGGAGACGCCGGCCGGGTGCAGAATCTCCTTAGCCGCCTCTTTCGCTGCGAGGGGGAAGGTGCTCATCTCCACGAAGACGAGACCGGGATGCGCTCCGGCCAAAACACCCTTGGGTCCCTCGACAGCTTCGACCAGCGCGGCAGTGCTGGGGAGGGCGCTTAGCACGACGTCAGAGCTTGCTACCACTTCGGCGATCGATGTCCCCGGTAAGCCTCCCAGCTCGTCCAGCGCCTTCATTCGACCAGCGTCGATGTCCCATCCGCTCACCGCGAAGCCCCCGGCGCGCAGGTTGTTGGCATACGCCGTTCCCATGATGCCGATGCCGACAAGGCCGACGCGCAGGCCGCTTCCTGCGGCTGCGGGGCCCATGATCAAGCCGGCGAATCCAGGAATGTCTCGATCGCCGCCAGCAGGGCAGCAGGTGCCTGGAGCTGCGGGCAGTGACCGCAACCCGGGATCTCGGCCACCGTCGAGTCGGTGATCCCATCGGCCAGCTCGCGGCCCATCTCCGGGGGAGTCGTCGCGTCGTCTTCGCCGATGACGATGAGCGTCTTGTTGGGGATTCGCTGGAGCAACGGTCGGAGGTCGGTGGCGGCGAGAGCGCGGCATGCCGCCGCAAAGGCCAGGGGATCGACACCTTCCAGCACCACCCTGCGCTCGTCGATCACATCGGCGTGGGCCTCGATGTAGTGGTCGGGGAAGATGCGTTGCACGGCGACGGCGACGACCGCCCCCATTCCACCTTCGGTGACAAGAGAGCTCATCGTGGCGAAGGCGGCCGTTCGCTCGGGTGAGAAAGCCGCGCCCGAGTTGGACAGGATGAGGCGGCCGAAGGTAGTGCCGTGCCGGACGGCCATTGCCGCCACTACGAAGCCTCCCAGCCCGTTGCCGAGAACGGTCGTCCCGGACCCGTCATCCAGTTGGGCGAGCACGGCGGCGAGGTGGTCGGCAAGGTCGTCAATCGTGGGGTCCGGTTGCGATAGCGGGTCGGAACGCCCGAACCCCGGAAGCGAGACCCGGTGCACCAGGTGTCGGCGCGCCAGCGAGGCGGCGACCTCGTCGAACGCTTCGGGTCCAGTGAGCAGAGAGTGGACGAGTACGAAAGGAGGACCTTCGCCCTCCGAATCAATCTGCACCCGGGTGGGGCCCACCATCAGGTCCACCGCTTCTGCCTCGGTCATGTCAGTTGAGCCGCAAATTGTCGCCGCCGTACCAGTCCACAGGCTCTGCGGCGGTGCGCACGGTGACGCTGCGCACATGCGTGAAATCGTGGAAGGACTCCCAGCCACCTTCGCGCCCGGTGCCGCTCTCGCGCACGCCACCCCACGGCGACGCCGGGTCGAGCCGATGATGATCGTTGACCCACACGATTCCCTGGCTAAGGCGGGCGGCTACCCGGTGGGCCCGGGCGACGTCCTTGGTCCAGATGGAGGAGCCAAGGCCGAACGGCGAGTCGTTCGCCATGGCGATGGACTCGTCCTCGTCCGAGAACGGGATGACAACGGCTACGGGCCCGAATATCTCCTCACGGGCACAGCGCATGTCGTTGCCGACGCCGCGCAGCACCGTCGGCTCGACGTAGTAGCCAGCCCCGAGCGCCGGGTCGGACGGGATTCCCCCGCCGCAAGCCAGGGTGGCACCTTCCTCCTGGCCGAGCGCGATGTAGTCGAGGATGCGCTGTTGTGCTTTCCGACTCACAACGGGGCCTAGTTGGGTCTCGGGCTTGGCCGGATCGCCGATCCGGATCTTGGAGGCCTGATTCACCAGGGCATTCACGAACTCGTCGTAGATGGTCTGCTGGACCAGGATCCGGCTGCCGCAGATGCAGGTTTGGCCGGCGGCGATGAACGCTCCGAACGCCACGCCGCTTGCCGACACGTCGATGTCCTGGTCGTCGAAGACGATGACCGGCGTCTTGCCGCCCAGTTCGACGGTTGCCTTGGCGAAGCGCGAGGCCGCAGCTATCGACACCTGTCTTCCGACCTCGGTGCCGCCGGTGAACACGACCTTGCCGATGTCGGGGTGCTCGGAAAGCCGCTTGCCTGCCACCGGCCCCAGGCCGGGCACGACGTTCAGCACTCCAGATGGCACCCCGGCCTCGGCGGCCAGGTCGCCCAGCATGAGGCACGTGAACGGCGTGAGTTCCGAGGGCTTGAGCACGACGCTGTTCCCGGTGGCGAGAGCGGGCGCCAGGCTCTTCGACGAGATCATGAGCGGGTGATTGAACGAGCTGAGGATGGCGGCGACGCCGATCGGAAAGCGCGAGGTATAGGAGTGATAGGGCCCTGGCATGGGGACCACGCTGGTGCGATCTGCCAGGAGTAGCGAAGCGTTGTAGCGGTACCAACCGCCCAGCCGACTCACCTGGGCGCGGGTTTCGGATATCGGCCTGCCGTTGTTCTGGGTCTCGAGGCGAAAGAGGTCCTTGAGGTGGGCATCGATGAGGTCGGCGAAGCGATGGAGTGTGGCCGAGCGGTCTCCGATCGGCATCTCGGACCACACACCCGACTCGAATGCGCTCTTGGCGACCGACACGGCCCGGTCGATATCCGCCTCCGCCGCCAACGCCACCCGGCCGAACACCTCGCCGTTGGTTGGGTTGACAACGTCGAGCGTTCCACCGTCCTGTGCAGGGACCTCGTCCCCTCCGATGAGCAGGCCCCGTTCGATCAATTCCGGTTTCCCCATTGTCGTTCCGTCTCTCGTGCCCGCTCGATGTTAAGGCTTAGGCACCTGCGCCGAACAGGCCGAACTTCCATTGCGGATCGCCCGGCACCATCGTTCCTTCGAACTGGCTACGGCTGCCCATCTCCCGGGAACGCGCTACTGCCGATCGTCCTAGATCGAGTTGCTGTCTCTCCCATTGCGCCAACGCCGGCGCCAGCTTTTCAGCCTGGCGCAACGCGTCGCGCAGTCCCCAGGCGTCTGCGGCAGCCTTGGCGGTCCCGGCCGCCACGTGAGGACGGGCGCAAAACGCGGCGTCGCCCATGATGCAAACACGCCCGAATACCATCCGGGGCGACTCGAGATCGAACACCGCCTGCACGAACGGCTCGGGTGACGCCATAACGACCTGCCGTATCGATGGTGCCAGCTGTGCCGCCGCTGCTCGGATTTCGGCCAGATGCTCGTCGCGTACCAACCCGGGTGGCACCGATGAAGAGCGCAGCTCTCCGTGGCGATCGGACATGAGATCCTCGAACTCGGCGCCAGGGGCGTAGTTGCGGTACCAAACGAAGTTCTGGAGCCGGGCTCCCGGCGCTGTGTTCCCAT
>Ga0224512_10005324_pt1 | contig 10637 bp, 9 predicted proteins | sample SF_May12_sed_USG_4_FD_169103 | JGI IMG/M metagenome (GOLD analysis project Ga0224512, IMG submission 169103) | Sediment microbial communities from San Francisco Bay, California, United States - SF_May12_sed_USGS_13 | ecosystem: Environmental > Aquatic > Marine > Sediment | place: USA: California...
CCGGGAGGTTGTTGCACAACGCGGCACGATCGAACAGGACTACACCGTGGCCCGTGAGGCAGCAAGGCAGTTTCACGCCCGGTTGCGAGAGCTCTTTGCGAATCGGCAGTCCATCACGACCTTCGGGCCGTATTCGCCCGGCCAGGCCGTGGCGATGAAGCGGCAGGGAATCGAGGGCATCTACCTGGGCGGGTGGGCCACGTCGGCGAAGGGATCGCCGACCGAGGACCCGGGCGCCGATCTGGCGAGCTATCCACTCAGCCAGGTGCCGGACGAGGCGGCAGTGCTGGTCCGGGCATTGCTCACCGCGGATCGGAATCAGCGCTATCTGCGATCACAGATGAGCCCCGATGCGCGTGACGCGACACCGGAGGTCGACTTCCGGCCGTTCATCATTGCCGATGCCGACACCGGCCACGGCGGCGATCCCCACGTGCGCAACCTCATCCGGCGATTCGTCGAGGTGGGCGTTCCCGGCTATCACATCGAGGATCAGCGGCCGGGAACCAAGAAGTGCGGCCATCAGGGCGGCAAGGTACTGGTGGGGACCGACGAGCACATCAAACGTCTGAACACTGCCCGCTTCCAACTCGACGTCATGGGGGTGCCGGGGATCATCGTCGCTCGCACCGATGCCGAGGCGGCCACGTTGCTCGACGGCGGCAGCGACGAACGCGATCAACCGTTCATTCTCGGCGCGACCAATCTGGACATGCCGTCATATCGCGTGTCCTTCCTGGCGCTGCTGAAGAGCCTCAACCAGGCCGGGCTCGACGAGATTCGAGGGCACCTGCTGTATGAGATCTCGCCGGCCGAATACGCCGGGGCAGAGCAGTGGCTGGACAGGGCCGGGTTGCTCGAGCAGGTGACGACCGGCGTCGCCACCTACCGCCGCGGCGGCTATGTGACGCTCGATGCGTTTGTGGACGAGATCGAGACGAGCTTCGTCGAGGCCTGGGAGGCCGATGCCGGCCTCACCACGTTCGGTGAGGCAGTGGCCGAGGTCCTCGAGTATCGCCAGAGCGACGGTGAGGCTTTCGAAATGACCCTCAACGAATGGTCGGAGTTCGCGGCCGAAGCCTCCCTGCGCCGCGCCAAAGAACAGGCCGCGGCGATGGGCCTCAGCGTCCCATGGGATGCCGAGATCGCAAAGACGCCTGAGGGCTACTTCCAGACCCGGAGCGGGATCGACTTCGCCACCGTCAAGCTCCTGGCGGCGGCGCCGTTTGCCGACGTCCTGTGGATGGAGACCAAGACCGCCGACCTGGCAGACGCCCGCAAGTTCGCGGACGCCATCCATGCCCGCTATCCGGAGAAGATGCTGGCATACAACCTGTCGCCGTCATTCAACTGGGACACCACCGGCATGACCGACGAGGAGATGCGTCAATTCCCTGCCGAGCTGGGAAAGATGGGTTTCGTCTTCAATTTCGTGACGTACGGCGGACACCAGATCGACGGGGTCGCCGCCGAGGAGTTCGGTCAGGCGATGAAGCAGGACGGGATGCTGGCGCTGGCGAAGCTGCAGCGCAAGATCCGGCTCGTCGATTCGCCGTACCGGACGCCACAGACCCTGGTGGGCGGGCCCCGGCTCGACGCCGCTCTGGCGGCTTCCACCGGACGTACCGCGACCACCAAGGCAATGGGGAAGGCCTCCACCCAGCACCAGCACCTGGTGGTCACCGAGGTGCCGACCAAGCTGCTCGAGGGTTGGCTTGCCGGCTGGGCGAGCCACTACGACCTGGCTCCCGACTTGCGGGTGCAGCTGCGGCCCCATCGCGCCGGCTCCGAGCTGCTCGAGCTGGCCATCCTGCGCGAAGAAGCCGACACGGTCGCCAGCGTGGTTTTCGCGACCATCCTCGACCGCAAGAACCGGATGATTCTGTCGGTGCGCGACCAGAACACCTTCGACGAAGCGTTGCGCCAAAAGCGACTGATGACCCTCATCCACCTGTTCCTGGTCCATCGCTACAAGGCGGATTCGATCCATTACGTCAGCCCGACCGAGGACAATCAGTACCAGACGGCCAAGATGAAGGCGCACGGCATCTTCAGCGATGTTCACGACGAGATCGGCGGCATCATCGTGGCCGATGTCAACCCGGCTCGAATCAATGAGCTCCTGGAAGAGGACGGGATGGCCTTGCAGCGGCTGATCGAGAAGAAGGACTAGCGGGCATTCGATCAAGCCGCCCGATAGGTTGCCGCCACCAACCGGCGGCGACCTTCGATCAACGCACCACCCGGGCGCCCTTGGCGGTAACAGCCCGGAGAACTTCGGCTTTCGTCATCATCGACGTGTCACCGGGGGTGGTCATGGTGAGCGCGCCGTGGGCGGCGCCGATTTCGACCGCCTCGGCGGCGGTCCTTCCCTCGAGGAAGCTCCAGATCATGCCCGTGGCGAATCCATCGCCCCCGCCGACCCGATCGTAGATCTCGAGGTTCTCACGCAGGCGCGATTGGTGGAATTCACCATCGGCATAGAGCACCGCACCCCAATCGTTGAAGCCTGCGGTCCGGGCGTTGCGCAGGGTGGTGGCCACAACCGCGAAGTTGGGGAAGGACGCGACAACCTGATCGATCATGGCTTCGAAGCTGGCCGGGTCGATCTTGCTGATCTCGTGATCCAGCTCCGGCACCGCAAACCCGAGTGCCGCGGTGAAGTCCTCCTCGTTTCCGATCATGACATCGACGTACTCCGCCAGGCGCCGGTTGACCGCGACGGCCTGCTCCTGTCCGCCGTGCGGTTGCCAGAGCGACGGCCGGTAGTTGAGGTCGTAGGAGACGATGGCCCCCGACGCCTTGGCCGCCTGCATGGCTTCCAGCGCCACCTCGGCCGTGCCGTCGCTGAGCGCCGCGAAGATGCCACCGGTGTGCAACCACCGCACCCCCTCGACCTCGAAGATCTGGCGCCAGTCGATATCACCCGGCTTGAGCTGCGAGATGGCAGTGTTGGCGCGGTCGGAGACTCCGAGCGCCGGCCGAATTCCGAAACCCTTCTCAACGAAGTTGAGGCCGACCCGGGATTTGAGCCCGATCCCGTCGTGGTCGACCCACTTGATGTGACGAAGGTCCACTCCCCCCGTCATCATGAGGTCCTCCACCAGATGGCCGACCTCGCTGTCGACGAGGGCGGTGACGATGGCCGTCCGGAGACCGAAGACCTTGCGCAGCGCACGGGCGACGTTGTATTCGCCTCCGCCCTCGCTCACCTTGAACTGTCTGGTCGTGCGAATCCGGCCGAATTCGGGATCGAAACGCAGCATCACCTCGCCGAGACTGACGGCGTCCCACCGACAGACACCCGCCGGCTTGATGGTCAATGCCATCGCCCTACCCCTCGCCCCGGGCCTCACGGACTGCAGCGACCGCGGCCCCGACCCGCGCCTCCAGCCCATCCCAATCGTTACTCCGGATCAGGTCACCGGGAAGCAGCTTCGATCCCATCCCCACCGCGGGGGCTCCGGCGTCGAACCAGGCCTTCATCGAATCCACCGTCGGCTCGACGCCGCCCGTCGGCACCGCCTGGACCCACGGGCACGGTGCCCGGATCGCACTCAAGAACGAGGGACCCCCGATGGAGCCGGCCGGAAAAAGCTTCACAAAGTCGCATCCGAGGCGGTAGGCAGTCTGGATCTCGGTGAGCGTCCCACAACCGGGGACATAGGGAATGTTGCGGCCGTTGCAGGTGGCCGCCACCTCGGCGGATAGGGCGGGAGCGAAGACGAAGTTGGCTCCGAGATCGATGACCTGACCTGCGGTGGCGGCTTCGACGACGGACCCGACTCCGACGATGAGTTCGGGCAACTCCGTGCGGGCCCAACGGAGCAGATCCGCCAGGACCTCGATGGCGCCGTCGCCCCGGTTGGTGAACTCGATCGTCGAGAGGCCACCCGATACGAGACGACGAGCCACCTCACGGGCGACGTCGACGTCGGAGTGGTAGAAGACCGGAACCAGTCCATCGCGGCGGATGGTCGCGAGCACGTCCGCCTTGCCGTAAACCGCCATCTCGTCACCTTCCTTCTGGCCTCCGGCTAAGTTACACGGCCGGCCGGAATCGTCCGAGCCGGTTTCGGCCACAAAGTCGGGAGCCCACGGCTCCCGATCGAGCAGGTACAGAACCACGTGAGCCGCTCTTCGCTGAGGCGCGTTCCCACCGGCGCCCGTGCGGTCCAGGCAAAAGGGAGCAGATGTCCGGATGAGCGGACTGCTAGGTTCGATCGATCCTTCCGAAAGGAGCACCCGTGCCCGGCGGATCTGAGTATCGGGGAGCCCCAGACGCGCTCGCACGGTACGCCGCCGTCGTGGAGCAGCTGGGTGAGGCCGTGAAAGGCGCCAAGAACCCGTACACCTCACGCAACGGCCATATGTTCAGTTTCCTCGCCGCCGACGGGACAGTGGCCCTGCGTTTGTCGGATGAACTGGCCGATGACTTTCTCTCCCGATACGAAAGCGGCCCGGTCATTCAGTACGGAAGCGTCATGCGAGGCTACGTCTCTGTCCCCGATGACCTCCTGAGAAGCACCGAGGAGCTCGGCTGGTGGTTCGAAAAGGCATACGAGTGGATAGGAACGCTCGAACCGAAATCGACGAAGAAGCCCTAGGGAGTCCAACCCATCTCGTTGAGAAAGCTGTTGGCCAGATCGGACAGCATTCGCTCCGGGGACGCCCTGTCGTCATCGGACTCGCCAACGGGCAAATGCACTTCGAGGCCGAGCGCCTCATCGGAGCCCTGCAGCCAGAAACCCAGACGTCCGAAGGCGGCGTTGGCAACGATCACGTCGTCGGCGAAATCGGGGTGCCCAGACACAGGCCCGTAGCCAGGAGAGCGGAGCGGATCGTCGGCTTCGGAATAGTCGAGTGTCCCGCCCCCGAAGTGGGCTGGGGTGAGGCCTCTGGCAATGACCCAGCCACCGCCGGCCGGCTCCCACCGGCAGTAGCTACCGTCGAGGTCCCAGGCGGAACCCTGTTGCCGGACCGCAGTCAATGTTCCGTCCCACTCAACACCCGACTCGTCATAGGCCGCTCGCACGAAAGACGTCCCACCCTTCCTCCGACCCAGCGACCCGGTACTCATATCGATCCGTGTCGCCACGAGGCTCGAGATGGATATAGGTCTGGTCCGCGCTCACCACATCGAGGTTCGGAACACCGACCCAGACCGCCCGCACCTCACCAACCCCACCGACCGGGAGACCGAGGCGGCGGATGACGAATGTGTTGGTGAAGGGCGTCGCCGCGATGTCAACATCAAGACACCCCTCCAGGTGGGAAGCGGGTCCTCCGTTCAAGTGCCAGTTCCCCTCCCCGTCGCTCTCGAGGAGAAGCTCTCGGGGTCCAACATCGTCGACCACGGCTATCTCAACGTGGCGGGTTCGCCACCCTTCGTCGAGTTCGACTTTGAAGGTGGCCGCCCAGTGTTGATCGCCATCGACCGCGACCTCATGACCCTCTACCCGAATCGACGTCCCCACATCGAGTCGAACCAGCCCCAGACCCGCATCGACATCCACTCGGGCCCATGCGTAGGTCGGCATTGCCTCCATCGTAATGCCGGCGAGTCATGACCAGAGCTGAGAGTCACGCGGTTGAAAGCGCCGGGCCGCACAGATCATGCTGCCCTGAGATCAGATTCGAGGCCGAACCGGGCGAGAGAACCGGCACTCGGCGCGCCACCACCTCCCGGTGAGGTACACGGCCAGCATCGAACCCAGCACGAACAACCCCACATCGGCGGGGTCGGGCCGGTCGATCCGGCGTGGAGTCAGCGCAAAGGAGACGGAAGTAGTTATCGGATCGAGCGGCGGGCACCCCGACGCCGAAAGACAGTGAACAGGGAATTGGATTTGCGGCCGCAGGCGGAGATATGCCTCGACCACCAGGTTGGCTCCTACCTGTGCTACCTCCGGCTCCTCGGCCCTGAACCGGACCAGTGTCAGGCGTCCCGCACCCCTTTCCGAAGTGCGATAGGGGACCGCCCCTACACTGCGCTTCCGTGGCAGAGCGGGACTTTGCGTGTGGGAATCGCCGGGGAACTGGAGCGGAGACCCGTCCGACACCGAATCGTTCTCCCGAGTAGGGTGCGCCCAAATGCCTCCTTCCTCCTGTGGTCGGTTGCCGGACTAGATGGAAGGAATTGGAATGGCCGTTCTCATGCAGGCGCAGATACCAGGCGTGACGAAGTTCTCAACGTCGATGGGTGCAAGTTTCCGGGTACTGATCCGGACATCCGCTACAAGTTCATCGCTATTGAGACCGCCTACCAGACGGCCACACGAACAGCCCGCAACTACTGGAACAACTCATCTGTCCCAGGCACGTTCATCGAATCAACTACCAGCAGTCCAGAGATCACAGTCGAAGATGGCAGCTACGGCGGGGATTACCTTGCCTGGATAGCTGGCGGTTGTGGATCAGATGATCTGTGGCGGGAACCTTTGAAGTTCTACTGGAACAAGGACAACCTCGATGGCACCACGGCGACCCGGAAGGCGATCACCGGCACTCACGAGTTCGGCCACACCTACTGGCTCCGCCATGCCGGTGGGAACACATGTAACACGTCTCCGGTTCCATACCCCTACGGGCCAGCGAGAGCGGTGATGAACCAGCCATCAGACTGGGCATACGTGAACTGTTCGGGCAGTCCGCTGCCCCCATACCCGGATGATCGAAATGGCGTATCAGTTATCTACTAGGAATTCCAAGAGAAATCGAGTGCGGTTGCTTGGCCTTGTCGCCGTGCTGACCGCGGCAATCGCGGTAAGTGTCTGGCTGATCGCCGACGCCAACCCGGGCGCAACCGACGGGCAGTACATGCTGTTTGGAGACTACGAGGTCTATCCCAGCGTCGAGTCCCTAGCTGCTGCGGCCGATCTTGTGATCGAAGGCAGGGTGGGACCAGTCGTGCTGCGGGAGGTTGACCGCGGCGGAAATCCCGAGACTGACCCTAAGACAGGGGAGAAGTCATCCGGTGTGCCGATGGCCTTCTCAGAGGTCACGGTCACCAACATCGTGTGGGCTTCTCCGCGGATCGAGCCACTGGTCGGCAAGACCATTCTGGTGGCGACGGTCGATACTGATCTGATCGTGGCAGATCAGGAATCACCGCTGAGTGAGGGTGAGCAGGTCGTACTCTTTCTTCGACATAGGGATCCGTCGACAGCTCCGGGATTGACACCAGACAACTTCTACGTGCCCTTAAGTGGTGACAACGGCGTGTTCGACCTGAAGGACTCTGTTGCGACACCCCGGCTCCCGGCGGTCGAGAACCTCCGCGGGCTTGATGTTGCAGCCGGACCATCACCTGACAGTTCGAAAGCCTTCAACCTTGGCGACATCACACGGGTGGTGCGAGAGGTCGCTCCCTGATCTCTCCCGGCTCGAGATACTCTCTGCGTCTGCGGGCAATGTGACCCGCAGACGCAGAAAGGGATACTGTGATTGCGGCCACTCGTTCCCGGAATCAACGGGAACCTGCGCATAACGTCCGGCCCGAAGAGCAATCTCGCGCACATCGTTCCGAGCCGAACCGGCAATCCGCGCTAGCACGACATTATCTGGGGGAGTGATTCACGGCTGTCTCGACCGGCCGTGGCAGTGTTTGTACTTGAGACCCGACCCGCACGGACAGCGTTCGTTGCGGCCGGTCTTCGCTCGATTCGTGGTTGGCAGAGCCGCCAGCTTGGTGGCCCGCTCGAGTCGCCGCTCGCGAGCTTCGAGCTGGCCCTCTCGTTCCCGCAGTTGCCGGCTCCCGCGGCGCAGTCGCTCCTCTGCTGCTGTCAGCTGATCCTCTCGTTGGGAGAGCCTTGCCTCTCGCTCTGCCATGCGTTCCTCAACTTGGTGGACGAACACCGATCCGGCGTCGCCATCAGAGTTGTCGAGCGCGTCGGTCAGCTCGTGCTCGATGAGCGCTGCGATGGCTCGTCCCATCGAGATCCCGGCGGACTCGCAGTAGCGCTTCCAGGTTGACCACTTCGCCGGCGTCATCGGGACTCGCACCATCTGGAACCGCTCGTCCCGGCCGAACTCGGCGAGCAGCTTGCGGTCGAGCCTGGCCAGGTTGCCGCGGTCGATGCCCATCACGGCGTCCGGTGTCCACATGTAGACACCCAGCAACTTGTTGCACGTGCGTGTGGGATTGACAGGGTGCTGTGCGCGATTCGCGTGTGCGATCGGCTTCGCTTGCTACGTGGCTCGGTCCTTGAGTCGACGGCGCAGTTCTTCTCGGTGTGATGCGTTTCGTGCATCTGAACTCCCTAGCTGATCGGAGCGTTGGCGGTTGTAGGACGTCGTCGAAGTCATGCCGCTTCTTCGTTGGCCGCCCGAGTGACCTTGGCGAGTGCAGACTCCGCTATGCCGGACGCCATCGCAGCCGCTGACCGGGCTGCCGCTGTCGGGCATGCGTCCGCCGTTCTGGGCCGCCTGCCGCGCCCGTTCGAGATCGGTTACTGACTCCATAGCCGCCAGAAGACTCCTTGACCCTTTCACCAGAGTGTCAGGAACCCTGTCATCCCGATTCGGCGGCCCGTCACCGGCGGTCGGATGTGCATCGGAATTCACCCCCCTGAACAGGCGAAACAGGGTGAATGGCATCGAAATGGCATTCGGATGAAAGGGTGCAATCGCATCCTTGGATGAGGCCAGACCACGCCCAGCCACCAGACGATTGATCGAGCGCATGGCCCATCTCGAAAAGCGATCCGATCGCCGCAAACCCTGGCGGGTCCGCTACCGGGACCCGTCAGGTCGGGAACGGTCGAGGAGCTTCCTCCGCAAGGTCGACGCCGATCGATTCATGGCCACCGTCCAAGCCGACTTGATCCGCGGCGACTGGACCGACCCACGACTTTCGCAGATCGCGGTGGAGGAGTGGGCCGAGCGGTGGCTTCGGACGAAGGCACATCTCAAGCCGAAGACGCTCGCCGGCTACCGGTCGAACCTCCACGCGCACGTTCTGCCCGCCTTCGGCCGCTATCAGCTGCGCCACGTCGACCGCATGGCCGTCGAGGAATGGGTTGCGGACCTCCAGGCATCGGGACTCGGGCCCTCCGGGATCCGTCAGGCTCGCCAGGTGCTCAACAGCATGCTCACCCTCGCCGTGGACGCCGGCTACCTCCCCTCCAATCCCGTCGAACCAGTGCGCACCCCTCGCCAGCCCGAGCCGCAGATGCTGTTCCTCGATGCCGAACAGGTGGAACGGCTCGCCAACACGATCCAGGAACCGTACGGCCCCCTCGTCTACCTGCTCGCCTATGGAGGACTGCGCTGGGGGGAAGCCGCCGCTCTCAGAAGGGGCCGCTGCGATCTTCGACGGTCTCAGATCGAGATCCGCGAAGCGGTGTCCGAGGCCGGCGGCCAGCTCCACTACGGTCCCACCAAGAACCACCGCAGCCGCATCGTCGGGATCCCAGGGTTCCTCCGAAACCTCCTCGAAGACCACCTCACTCGGTATGTCCTCGATGATCCCGAGGCGCTCGTCTTCACCTCACCCCAGGGCGCACCGCTGCGCAACAGCAACTTCCGACGCCAGGTCTGGTACTCGGCCGTTGAGCAAGCCGGTCTACCGCAGGGCCTCCGGGTTCACGATCTGCGCCACACCTGCGCAAGCCTGCTCATCGGCGCCGGCGCCAACCCCAAAGCCGTCCAAGTCCACCTCGGCCACTCGTCCATCTCGGTGACCATGGACCGTTATACCCACCTCTTCCCCTCCGACATTGAGGCACTCGTCGGACGGCTGGAGGACATCCGAGCTCGAAGTCTCGCGGCCCAGACGCGGCCCAACAAGCGGTCACGGGGCCTCGAACTGGGCGGAAGATGACAGAAACCCCCGCCTGAGCAGGGGTTTCGTCTTGCACGCCCGGAGGGACTCGAACCCCCAACCTTCTGATCCGTAGTCAGACGCTCTATCCAATTGAGCTACGGGCGCAGGACTCGTTAAAGGTAGCCGACCTCACCGGACAGTGGAAGCGCGATGAATCAAGGCGGAAGACCAGGGTTCCGATACCTTGCCGATCATGTCTGCCACCGTCACCACGGAGATCCCCACCGGTCCAGGAAACGTAACTGAACCCTTGGCTCCGATGGTGCCCCGGCAACACCCCGGCTTGCTGCTCGGCCTGCTGACAGCCTCCAGTTTCCTCGGCGCCGGCCTGTTGTTCGCCGTCCAGCCGATGGTGGCCAAGATGTTGCTGCCGCTGCTCGGTGGATCACCCGCGGTCTGGAACACGGCCATGGTCTTCTTCCAGCTCACTCTGCTGGCGGGCTACGCCTACGCTCACTTCGCGATCACCCGACTCGGCCCCGGACCCCACCGGCTGGTGCAGGTGGGCCTCATTGCAGCTCCGTTCTTGGTCCTGCCAATCGCAGTGCCGGCCGGGTGGCTGGCCCCCACCAGCGGGACGCCGATCGGCTGGGTGCTGCTGGTGCTGCTCCTCATGGTCGGGGCCCCCTTCTTCGCCTTGTCGACGCTCAGCCCCACCCTGCAGCGCTGGCTGGCCGATACCGACCATCCGGCGGCCGACAACCCCTACTTCCTCTACGCCGCCGGGAACGCCGGGAGCCTGCTGTCGCTCCTCGCCTATCCCCTCATCATGGAGCCGAGACTCAGTCTCGAGACCCAAACCAGCTTGTGG
>Ga0224512_10005325_pt1 | contig 10637 bp, 11 predicted proteins | sample SF_May12_sed_USG_4_FD_169103 | JGI IMG/M metagenome (GOLD analysis project Ga0224512, IMG submission 169103) | Sediment microbial communities from San Francisco Bay, California, United States - SF_May12_sed_USGS_13 | ecosystem: Environmental > Aquatic > Marine > Sediment | place: USA...
GCCGATGCCCACCTGAAGGACAACGACGCCCGCTTCACGTTCTCGTTCATCCGGACCGCGCTCGATCACGGCGCGGCGGTGGCCAACTACGTCGAGATGGTCGGGGCGGAGCGGGGGAGGGCGGCCTGGCGGGTCGGGTTGCGGGACCTCGCGGGAGGTCGGGACCTGGAGGTCGAGGCTCGGGTGCTGGTCAACGCAGCCGGACCGTTCGCCGACGGGGTGAACGAGGCCCTCGGGGTCCGGACCGGGCATCGGATCGTCCATTCGAAGGGGATCCACCTGATCGTGGACCAGCTCACGCCGAACGATCGGGTGTTGGCGTTCTTCGACGACACGCGGCGCCTGTTCTACGTCATCCCGATGGGCCGACGGTCGATGATCGGCACGACCGACACGAGGGTCGGGGAGCCGACGAAGGAGGTGACCGACGGGGACCGGTCGTTCCTGCTGGGTCAGATCAACGATCGGCTCGACCTGCCCGAACCGCTGACCACCGGCGACATCATCGCCGAGCGGTGCGGCACCCGACCGCTGGTGGTCGAGGCGTCGGGGGGTGACCGTAGCGACGTCGAGTGGACCTCGCTGTCCCGCAAGCACGAGATCGAGGTGGACGCCGAGCGCAATGTGGTGTCGATCCTGGGCGGGAAGCTGACCGACTGCCTGAACGTCGGGGAGGAGGTGGCCGACGCGATCGCCGGGCTCGGTGTCGGGCTCGGCCCGGACGACGGGCGCTAGTTCGGCGAGCCCCCGGCCACGAGCCGTCGGGCGTTCTACCGCCAGGCCCGGAGCATCCGTCTCGACGACCTGCGGGACAAGCCGGGGGTGGAGCCGTTGAGCGACCGCCTCTGGAGGCGTTACGGGCAGCGGGCCTTCGATCTGCTCGACGACATCCGGGATGACCCGGCGATGGGGGAGGACATCATGGACTCGGCCGACTTCCTCCGGGCCGAGCTCCATCACACCGCCCGCCACGAGATGGTGGTCTGCCTCGACGACTTCCTTCGCCGACGCAGCAAGATCGCCCAGGTCGTTCGGGACGAGGACGTTCGGGCCTCGGCCGGTCTGGTGGAGGTCGCCAAGGTGCTCTTCGGAGCGAAGGCGGTGGAGCGGCTGACCGATCACTTCGGTCCCGGGTTCTCCGTGGATGGCCGGTGGTGAGCTCAGGCGGTGAGGCGCAGTATGATCGGCCGCTGGGGATCGAGTGTCGGTGGTCTGGTTCTCCATGAGCTCGGTCCGCTCACGACGACACTCGTGTCGCCGGCCGAGATGTGGATCGACCGGTGCGCGGTGGCGGCCATCGGGGTGCCGGATTTCTCGACCTAGCAGCTCGGAACTACGGCCGGAAGCCCGGTATCCAGTCGCCGTGGGCCGCCAGCAGGTCGTCCACGAGCGACCAGATCTGGTCGAGGTCGAGCTCAGCCGAGGTGTGGGGATCGAGCATGGCGGCGTGGTACACGTGGTCCTTCTTTCCGGTCAGCGCCGCCTCGACGGTGAGCGACTGCACGTTGATGTTGGTCTGCATCAGCGCGGCCAGATGCGGCGGCAGCGACCCGATCGTCGTCGGCTGGACGCCGTTGCCGTCCACCAGGCACGGCACCTCGACGATGCAGTCCCGTGGCAGGTTGTCGATCAGACCGTCGTTGGGGACGTTCCCGTAGACGACGCGGGGCTGGCCGGTCTCCATGCTGTGGATGATCCCGGCCCCGTACTCGTCGCTGCGCTGGACGTCGATGGTGCTGCCCGGCGCCTCCAGTTCCTCCCGCATCGATTCCCACCGGTCGATCTGGCGGGCGCATCGGCGCGGGTATTCGTCGAGTGGTACGCCGAAGCGCTCGATCAGGTCGGGCCGTCCCTGCTTGATGAACCACGGGACGTACTCGGCGAAGTGCTCGCTCGACTCGGTGACGAAATAGCCGAGTCGACGGTACATCTCGTAACGGACGGCGTCGCTGAGGCCCTCGACCCGTCCATCGGTCCGCTCGGCGCCACCTCTCGAGGGGGCGGTCTTGCGCCGGGCGACCTCGTCGATGCTCGGGTAGAGGTCGACCGACCCGCTCGCGGTCCGGTGGGCGAAGTCGAGATAGAAGGCCATGTGGTTGATGCCGGCGCAGCGGTAGTCGATCTCGTCGATCGGCACGCCGATGTCGTCGGCCAATTGCTCGGCTGTGTGCTGAACGCTGTGGCACAGCCCGACCGTGGCGATCGACGAGGCCCTGGCCAGCGCCCAGCAGTTCATGGCCATCGGGTTCACGTACTGGAGCAGGGTGGCGTCGGCGCAGAGCTGCTCCATGTCGGCCGCCATCTCCAGCATTACGGGGATGGTCCGCAAGGCCCGCATGATGCCGCCGACGCCGATCGTGTCGGCGATGGTCTGATCGAGCCCGTATCGCCTCGGTACGGCGAAGTCGATCACGGTCGACGGCTCGTAGCCTCCGATCTGGAACATCGTGATCACGTAGTTGGCCTCGTCGAGCGACTTCCGGCGATCGGTCGTCGCCTCGATCGTCGGCGAGACCCCCAGCGCCGCGGCGGTCTTCTCGGCGACGATCTCGGACGTCCGGAGGCGTGCATCATCGATGTCGTGAAGGCTGATGGTCGCACCGGCGAGCTCGGGGAACGTGAGGACGTCCCCGATGAGGTTCTTGGCGAAGACCGTCGAGCCCGCCCCGATCAGGCTGATCTTTGGCACGAGCACAGTATGCCGGTGAGTCCGCTTCACCGTCGTCCACCACAGGCCTGGATTCCGGACCCGATGCGACACATGGCAACGACGACCGCGAGGAGGTCTGGCGTGATGGGCCGAGCTGCCGCCCAGCGCGACGGATCCGGGAGCTGGACGGGCCGGTGAGCCACGTCGATTCGGCGGTGGAGCGGGCCCAGGCCGCCTTCCGGCAGCGCCACGGGGGGCCTCCCGACCTGTTGGCGGTGGCCCCGGGGCGGGTGAACCTGATCGGGGAGCACACGGACTACAACGACGGGTTCGTCCTCCCGATGGCCCTGCCCCTGGTCACCGCCATCGCCGCCCGGCACCGTCCGGATCGGTCGGTGGTGGTGTGGTCGGAGGGGTTCGGGGAGGCGGCCTTCGACGTCGGGGCCGATCCGCTGACCGCCGATGGTTGGGTCCGGTACCTGGCCGGCATGGGCTCGATGTCGGCCGCAGGGGGCACGCCGGTGGGTGGCTGGGAGGGAGCCATCGCCACCGACATTCCCCATGGTGCCAGCCTGTCGTCCTCGGCGGCGCTGGAGATCGCCACCGGCCTGGTGTTCGACGCCGGCCGGGGCACGGTCTCGCCCCGGGACCTGGCGGTCCGGGCTCGGGCCGTGGAGAACGAGGTCCTCGGCCTGCCGAGCGGCATCATGGATCAGTTGATCTCGGCCATCGGGGTCGACGGCTCGGCCATGCTCATCGATTGCCGAGACCTGTCGGCCCGCCCGGTGCCGATCCCCTCGGAGGCGACGGTGGTGATCCTCGACACCGGGACCCGGCGCCGGCTGGTCGAGTCGGCCTACGAGGACCGGCAGGCGACGTGTGCCCGGGTGGCGGCCGCCCTCGGCGTCGAGTCGCTCCGGGACGCCAGCCTGGCCGACCTCGGCCGGCTGGACCCTGCCGACATCGGGTACCGGCGGGCTCGGCACGTGCTGACCGAGAACCGGCGGACGCTGGCCGTGGCCGACGCCCTGACCAGCGGTGACGTCGCCGGGGCGGGCCGGCTGATGTCGGCGAGCCACGCCAGTCTCCGGGACGACTACGAGGTCTCGGGACCGGCTCTCGACGCCGTGGTCGAGGTGGCGGCCGAGAGCCCCGGCTGTCATGGGGCTCGGATGACCGGTGGCGGCTTCGCCGGTTGCGCGGTGGCGCTCGTGGCGACCGGACAGGTCGACGAGTTCTGCGCGGCAGTGGCCGGGGCGTTCCGCCCCCCGGTCCAGCAGCCGGCCGAGCATCCCCTCCGGCTGTACCCGGTTCGACCGGGCCCCGGGGCTTCGCTGCGGGTGCTCGGGATGGGGCCGTGACCCGCCGGGGAGCGCTGGTGGCAACGACGGCCGGGCTGTTCCGGCCCCGCGGATCGGCCCCCGCCTCCGGCTCCCGGAACGAGGCCTTTGCTCGTCGACGAACCTCGGATCGCGAGCGCCCCATCGAGTCGCGTCGGGAGGGACCGGGTTCTCGTCGTCGTCGGCCCCCGCCCGCTCGCTGGCCCCGGCGCGAGGCCGGTGAGTAGGGTCCATGCCTATGGACTACACCGAGCTGTCGTACGACGTCGACGGCCACGTCGGCATCATCACGATCCAGCGCCCCGAGGCCCGCAACGCCCTGACCTGGACCACCTACGCCGAGCTGGAGGACGCCGTCCGGACGACGTCGGAGCGGTGCCTCGTCATCACCGGGGCCGATCCGGCCTTCTGCTCGGGCGACGATGTCAAGCAGATCCTGGCCAGCGCCTCCGAGCGGGTCTCGTCGGACCTGTCGCGCCAGCCCCGCCTCACACCCGCGGCCGACGCCCTGCTCAAGACCGACGTGCCGATCATCGCCGCCGTCAACGGAGCGGCCGTCGGATGGGGGATGGAGCTCGCCCTCATGGCCGACATCCGGGTCGCCTCCGAGCAGGCGAAGTTCGGCGAGCTGTTCGTGAAGCGGGGCCTCAACTGCGACGTGCCCGGACTCGGCCGCCTCGCCGCGATCGTCGGCCGGGAGACCGCAGCCGAGCTCCTGTTCACCGGCCGGATCGTCGATGGGGCCGAGGCTCACCGGCTGCGGCTCGTCTCGCGGGTCGTGCCCCACGAGGACCTGCTGCCGACCGCCCTGGACCTGGCCGGGGAGATCGCGGGCAACCCGCCCCTGGCGGTGCAGCGGCTCAAGGCCGGGCTCCGCACCGCCCTGGATCCCGATTGGGACGAGCTCGGCCGCTGGGTCAGCGCCAGCCTGGCCGAGCTGTTCCAGACCGACGACCACAAGGAGGGGGTGGCCGCGTTCCTCGAGAAGCGGGAGCCCCGCTACACCGGAAGCTGAGCCAACAGGAGAACCAGGCAGATATGGACTTCACCATCCCCGACGACATCCAGAAGCTGCTCGGCGAGCTCGACGAGTTCATCGAGGACAAGATCAAGCCGCTGGAGCAGTTGAACGACAACATCCGGTTCTTCGACCACCGGCGGGAGGACGCCCGGACCGACTGGGAGCGGGGCGGCCTTCCGAACGACGAGTGGGAGGCGCTGCTCCACCAGGTGAAGCGGATGGCCGACGAGGCCGGGTTCTACCGCTGGCCCTTCCCGCAGGAGTACGGGGGAAGCGACGGCAACAACCTCGGGATGGCCATCATCCGCGAGCACCTGGCCCGCAAGGGGCTGGGCCTCCACAACGACCTGCAGAACGAGCACTCGATCGTCGGCAACCAGGTGGGCCTGCTGCTGATGATCAACTACGGAACGGAGGAGCAGAAAGCGGAGTGGATCGACGACCTGGTCCACGGCCGCAAGGGCTTCGCCTTCGGCATCACCGAGCCCCAGCACGGCTCCGATGCCACCCACATGGAGACAACCGCCGTTCGCGACGGCGACGAGTGGATCATCAACGGCGAGAAGACCTGGAACACCGGCATCCACAAGGCCCAATACGACCTGATCTTCGCCCGGACCAGCGGCCAGGCCGGAGACGGGGATGGCATCACCGCCTTCCTGACCCCGACCGACTCGCCCGGGTTCGAGATCGTCGAGTTCCTCTGGACGTTCAACATGCCGACCGACCACGCCCACGTCCGCTTCACCGACGTGCGGGTGCCGCACTCGGCCATCTTCGGCGGTGAGGGCCGGGGCCTGCAGGTCGTCCAGCACTTCTTCAACGAGAACCGGATCCGCCAGGCCGCCTCCAGCCTGGGCGCGGCCCAGTTCTGCATCGACCGGGCCGTGGCCTACGCCAAGGAGCGGGCCCCGTTCGGCAAGCCCCTCGCGACCAACCAGGGCATCCAGTTCCCCCTGGTCGAGTTGCAGACCCAGGCCGAGATGCTGCGGGCCCTCATCCACAAGACGGCGTGGCTGATGGACACCGAGGGGGCGTTCATGGCCTCGGACAAGGTCTCGATGTGCAACTACTGGGCCAACCGGCTGTGCTGCGAGGCCGCCGACCGGGCCATGCAGGTCCACGGTGGGCTCGGCTACTCCCGCCACATGCCCTTCGAGCACATCTACCGCCACCACCGCCGCTACCGGATCACCGAGGGGGCGGAGGAGATCCAGATGCGCCGGGTCGCGGGGTACCTGTTCGGCTTCATGAAGCAGCAGGCCCCCAAGGGGGTCCAGGCCTGAGTCGAACCTGCGGAGCAGGTTCTCCACGAGTTTCGCCTCCGGCGAAACGTCGCCGGCTGCACCGGGGTGCCCTGGAGGTCAATTCTGCCGCATGTCTTGAGACCGATGGAGGCCCTGGTTGCGGGGCTCGGGTCGCGGCTCGACGCCCTCCGGTGACGGCGCCGGCCCGGGCCCGGTCCCGGACGACGCTACTTCTTGCGCTTGGCCAGCTTCTCCAGCGCGGCCTCGATGCGGTCGAGGCGGTCGTTGACCTCGGCCAGGTCGGAGGCCGATGCCCCCGCGCCCTCCTCGGCGCACAGGGCCTGGTAGCAGCCCCGCAGGAGGCGACCGGAGTCGCGCTCCTCGGCGATGTAGCGTCCGAGCAGGCCACCGGTCTGGATGTCGATCGTGGTGTCGGCGAACATGCCGGCGAAGACATCGGGCCCGTCGCCCGGGTCCCGACCGAGCCCGAGCTTCTCGAACTTCTCCCGATCGGACAGGTCGGTGGCCGCCGCCACCCGGAGCGGCTCCGGGTCGGCCTCCTTGGGCCGCAGGTCGAAGCCGAGCTCGCAGATCCGCTTCTCGAAGGCCTTGGCGTGCTCACCCTCACGGAGGGCCACCGTCCGCACGACGCCGCGGACGTCGTCACGGTCGGTCGCATCGGCCCAGCAGTTCAGGTACTCCTCGGCCGCCGCCTCGGCGACGGCGATGGCGTTGAGCAGGCCGATATACGACGGCTTGTCCGACATGGGTTCCCCCTCGACTCGGGACCGACACGACTGTCGATCATTCCTCAAAGCCTAGTGGGCCGTGGCATCCTGTACCCCGTCCGGTCGGCCGCGGCGGGCCGGACCAGTCCGAGGGGAGGAGCATGCAGGATCGACCGACCGCCGCCGAGCTCTTGCGGGACATCGCGGCCACGCTGGACGAGCGCATCGTCCCGCTGCTGTCCGGCAACGAGCAGCACCAGGTCCGGGTGGCGGCCAACCTCTGTCGCATCCTCGAACGCGAGGTGCGGCTCGGACCCGAGCTGGCGACCGAGGAACGGACACTGCTGGCCGAGCTCCTGCCCGACCAACCGGGAGGCGCCCCGTTGGCCGACCTCCAGGCCGAGCTGGCCGACCGGGTCGCCACCGTCGACGACCGTGAGTTCCTCGGTCGGGCCCACGCCGCCCTGCTCACCATCACCCGGGGCAAGCTGGCCGTGAACAAGCCGGGCTACGACGGCTTCGACTTCGCCGGGGAGGTGCCCCGGTGACGTCGGCGGCAACCAACCCTGGATCGGTCTCCACGCTGGAGGAGACGGGCGAGGGGCTGGCCCGGTTCCTGACCCATGTCCGGGGGGAGCCGACGACGGTCACCGACCTGCGGATGGCGTCGGCCGGTGCCCGCCGCCGCAACGTGCTGTTCACCGCCGAGTCGCCGTCGGGCCGACAGGGCCTCGTGGCGACGATCATCCCGACCGCCGACGTTCAGATCCAGCCGATCTCGGTCGAGGCCGGCAACCTCCGGCTCGGGCGCGAGGTCGGGATGCCGGTGGCCGAGGTCATCGCCGACACCGACGATCCCAGCTGGGTCGGCGGCCCCTTCTTCGTTTCGACGCTGGTCGAGGGGGAATCGGTGCCCCGCCAGGTCCTCCGGCTGGTCGAGGCGGACCCGTCGCTGGGGCCCCGCCTGGCCCGGCAGTGCGGGGCCGCCCTGGCCCGGCTCCACGCCGCCCCGATCGACCGGGCCCCGGCGGGGATCGAGCGCCCACCCGACGGGACGACCCCGGTCGGCTTCGCCCTCGAGGCCCTCAGGGAGCAGCTGGGCGAGCTGCTCCAGCCCTCCGCGGTGTTCGAGCTCGGCTTCCGGTGGCTGCGGGAGACCGCCCCCGACGACGATCGGCTCACGGTGGTCCACGGCGACTTCCGCAACGGGAACCTGATGGTCGGCCCGGACGGCCTGCGGGCGGTGTTCGACTGGGAGGGGTCCCGGCTGGGGGCGCCGATGGGGGACCTGGCGTGGATGTCGGTCCGGATGTGGCGCTTCCGCAACGACCACCTCCCGGTCGGCGGCTTCGCCGCTGTCGACGACCTCCGAGCCGGCTACGAGGAGGCCGGGGGGACCTGGGACGACAGCACCTACCACTGGTGGAAGGTGCTCGGCACCCTCCGCTGGGGCCTCGGGCTGGCCAACCAGGCCCGCCAGCACCTCGACGGCGAGTTCCCGTCGATCGTTATGGCGGCCAGCGGCCGCCGGGTGGCCGAGATGGAGTACGACGTGCTGATGCTGCTCGACGGCCTCTACCCCTGACCTCTACTCCTCACGTCGGCCCCTCACCTCGACCCCGGCCGCCGGACCGTCCAGCCGGCCTCAGCCGGCCAGCAGCTCGTCGAGCCGTTCGTAGCCCCTGCGGACACCGCCCTCCATGCCGCTGGCCAGGAAGGCGTCGCGGGCCTCGAAGCTGTCGACCAGCGACGTGGCCACGAGGCGGGTGCGACCGCCGGGCAGCGCCTCGAGGCCGAGCCGCTCCAACGCCACCGAGTCGGGCATGCCCTCGAAGGTGAAGGGCGGGTACAGGCAGTCCTCGATCCGGACGGGCAGACTTGGCCCATGGACTTCGGTCGCAACACGAGCCGGACGGGGACGCGGGGGAGCGCATGATCGATCCGAGGGACCTCGACCTGCTCCGTGGGGCCGCCGATGCAGCCCTCGACTACGTCGCAAACGTCGACGGCCGACCCGCCGGGGTGGGTGCCGCCGCCGAGGCCGCGCTGGGGCGGTTCGACGAGCCCCTGCCCGACGGCCCCGGCTCCGCCGCCGGAACACTGGCCCTGCTGGCCGCCGTCGGCGGACCGGCCACGATGGCCTCCACCGGGCCGTACTACTTCGGCTTCGTCAACGGCGCCACCCTCCCGGTGGCCCTCGGCGCCTCGTTCCTGGCCTCGGCCTGGGACCAGAACGCGGCGCTGCCGGTCATGTCGCCGGTGGCGGCCCGGCTCCACGGGGTCGTCCGGGGCTGGCTGGTCGACCTCCTGGACCTGCCGTCGCAGACCGAGCTCGCCTTCGTCACCGGGGCGACCGTGGCCAACGCCAGCGCCCTGGCCGCGGCCCGGGACACCCTGCTCACCGATGTCGGCTGGGACGTCCAACGCGACGGCCTGTTCGAGGCCCCACGGGTCGAGGTCGTCGTCGGGGAGCGGGCCCACACCACGATCGGCAAGTCGCTCGGGCTGATCGGGCTCGGCCGGGGGCGGGTGTCCGTCGTCCCCGCCGACGACCAGGGCCGGATGACCGTCGAGGGGCTGGCCGCCGTCGAGCTGCCTCCCGAGCGACCGGTCATCGTGTGTGCTCAGGCCGGCGAGGTCAACACCGGGGCCTTCGATCCCTTCCCGGCCATCGTCGAGTGGTGCCGGGCCCGGCCTTGCGCCTGGCTCCACGTCGACGGCGCCTTCGGGCTGTGGGCCCTGGCCGACCCGGAGCGGGCCGCCCTCGTCGAGGGCCTGACCGGGGCCGACTCGTGGGCCACCGACGGCCACAAGTGGCTCAACGTGACGTACGACTGCGGCCTGGCCTTCGTGGCCCGTCCCGGAGCCCTGCGACGTACCTTCGCCGCCACCGCGGGCTACCTGCCACCCGACGCCGCGGCGTTCGAGGCCATGCACCAGACCCCCCAGTCGTCGCAACGGGCCCGCCAGATCGAAGTCTGGGCAGTGCTGCGGACCCTGGGACGTTCGGGCGTCGCCGACCTCGTGCAGCGGGCCGGGGCCTGTGCCCGCCTGATGGCCGACCGCCTGGGGAGCGCGGGGTTCGACGTCCTCAACGACGTCGTGCTCAACCAGGTGCTGGTCCGCTGGGGCGACGGCCCCTCGACCGCGACCCTGATCGAGGAGATCCAACGGGACGGGCGCGTCTGGTGCGGCCCGACCGACTGGGACGGGGCACCGGCCATGCGTATCAGCGTCTCGTCGTGGAAGACCACCCCGGCGACGGCGGCCAGGGCCGCCGATGTCATCGTGGAGGTGGCCGCCCGGGTTGCCCGATAGAACGGATCGCATGCCGACTCGACACCTCCTCCCTCCCGACCCCCGCCGGTTCGGCCGCGAGCCGGACTACCGGTTCACGTTGGCCAACGAGCGGACCTTCCTCGCCTGGGTTCGGACCTCCCTGGCGCTGGCCGCCGGTGGCCTCGGCGCGGTCAGCCTGATCCCCGACTTCTACGGCTCCCACGTGCTGGGCGTCCTCCTGCTGTTCCTCTCCTTCGCCACCGCCGCCACCTCCTACCGGCGCTGGGCCCTCAACGAGACCGCGATGCGTATGGCCGAGGCGTTACCCCCGTCGCGACTGCCCCAGCTGATGGCCTTCGGCACCGCGCTGGT
>Ga0224512_10005326_pt1 | contig 10634 bp, 7 predicted proteins | sample SF_May12_sed_USG_4_FD_169103 | JGI IMG/M metagenome (GOLD analysis project Ga0224512, IMG submission 169103) | Sediment microbial communities from San Francisco Bay, California, United States - SF_May12_sed_USGS_13 | ecosystem: Environmental > Aquatic > Marine > Sediment | place: USA: California...
GCGAACAGCAGCAAGGTCGGCCACGCAAACGTCGAAAGGCCGAGCCCGAGCAGCAGCCATTCGTGTGTGCGCAGCGGGCTCCAGGCGAGGCGCCCGAGCACGAAAGCGGCAACGGCGAATACGAGCAGCTCCGACCAGTAGAGGATCGCCGAGCCGAGTCTCGGCCCGAAGCTCCAGAGCACCCAGCGATCTCGCGGTAAGTTCAGTGATGCGCGAAGATTGCTCGCGCCGGCACCGAGATCGACGCTATCGAGCCGTTCGATCGTGCCGATCTCGCGCGCGTTGCGCCAGGTGATCTCGACCGCGTGCTCGCCGGTTGTTACGGGAAGCTCGAGCTGGTTGCCGTCGAGCCTGAGCGGGAGAACGCGTCCGTCGATTGTGACGTTGTCGAGCTCGCTACCCTCGGGCAACGTCAAAATGTGCTGCTCGGCGCGCGTGCTGCGGTAGGTGAAACTCAAGTTCGACTGCGTCAGGCGCTCGCCGACGCTCGCGGTGTAGTCCACCTCGTCGATCGCAATCGTGTCGCCGCCGGCAGGTTCGGGCCGCGTGAGATTGGCGGTCAGCGTTTCGCCGGGTCGCGGCAGATACTCGAGTGAGAACTCCGCCAGTGATGAGGGTGCACGGGGAATGCCAGCGAACTCTGCGTGCCACAGCGGTCCGACACTGAAGACCCAATGCTCGACCCATGGCGCATCGTTTGCCGAGGCGAGGGTTAGATTCGCAGCCGTCGGCAGCCGCGATTCCCAGCTCACGTTGAATACGCCTGCGGCGAACGCAGCCGTCGCTGAGCCGTCCGCGACCTCGATACCGGGGGTCAGCACGGCTTCTTCACCGAGCAGTGGAATCTCGAGCGTGAATGCACTGTCACTCGGTGCGATTCGCTGGACGATCGTGCGCACGGACCACTCCAGACCAAACTCGATGCGCCGCGTTACGCGTACGAACGGCGGAAACTCGGTCACGCCGAGCTCTTCCTCGCCGGCTTCGTCCTGTTGTTGCCTGACGAGCTCGAGTGCGCCCGATGGCAGATGTCCATCCGCGAGGCCGGCCACATCCCAACCGGGAGACAAGACCGTGATCGCACGCGGGTTGAGCGGAAAAGGAATGGTCACGCTATTCGCTGCCGGCAGCAGACCGCTGAGCTGCACGCTATGCACGCCTTCGGTCAGCGCCAGCCAGTAGCGCTGCGCGTTGTCGGCGTAGAGCTCTGCGGTCGCGACACCATCGACCGTGACGGTATCGGCTCGCCAGCCCTGGGCAGTCCCGGGCAGTGGCACGGCCACGTCTGCCTGATTCGCAAACTGCAACTCGACCATCAGCACGTCGCCCGAGATCTCAGCTGCCGCGCTCGTGAGCTCCGCGCAGCGCGGCTGACAGGGCGCGGGTTCGGTGAGCCTGGCCTTGAGCTCTGCGAGCAGGTCCGGCGACGGGAAATCGCTCGAGACCTGCGCTTGACCGGGCTCGGGCGTCAAAAGCAATGCGCCTACGAGCATGGCCGCAGCCTGGCCGCCGCCGCGCAGCATACCGGCTGGCAGGCGGATGACGCCGCGCGCAAGAAACCATAGCAGCGAGAGTGCTGCGAGCACGCTGGCCAAGCGCCAGGCGGCAACGCTCGCCGGTCCTGCGATCACGAGTCGATAGTTCTGTCCGGGCTCGACGGGGCTCGTCCAGTTGAGCTGCGCGCGCGTCCAGACCCAATCCGGTAGTCCAGGGCCCGTCTGTACGAGGGTGCCAGGTAAGTAACGCGATGGACTCGGATCCTCTGCTGGGGCGCGCGACCTTACGACGGCCTCTTCGAACTCGCCGGGGCGATCGATCAATTCGTCGATGACGTCAGTGGCAACGGCGCCGAGGGTCGCGGCTTCGGGCATGCGCTGCATAGGGGCCGATTGGAAACGCCCGGGCAGCATGCCGCTGCGCACGAGCACGGGGCGCTCGAGCTGCGGAAACACGAAGTTCTTGAGCTGTATCGTCGTGAACGGCACGAGCAAGAGCACGAGCGCTGCAAGGCTTGCATTGCGATAGGTCGAAGCAAAACGCCGCAGCCTGCCCTCGGGCGCAACGCCGAGCAAACCGATTGCGACGAGCAAGTTGAGCCATGCCCAGCGCGGTGCGGCCGGCTCGTGAAAGACGAGCACCATCGTCAGCGCGGCGAGCAGGCCCGGCCCGACACCGAGCAGCCGCCATGTCGCCGTTGCGACGATGAGCGCGAGAAAAAGATCCAACAGGCGCCAGTCATTGAGCCATGCACCGACGACCGAGTCGGCGCCCGGCGCGGCCAAGAGCCGGTAGCCCGGCGGCAGGTTCAACGTCGTGTTGACGGTATCGAACGCGTCCAGATAGCCGGTGACCGGCAGCGCACCGCCGGCCCCGACGCGCGAGGTCGTTTGGATGCTCGGGCGCGTCGTTCTGAGCTCGATGCCTTGTACGCCTTCGCCTTCCCCTTCGGTGATGAGCAGATTGTTCGCAGGCGTTGGGTTACCGAGGTCGCGCGTTGCCATCGTCATGACGTAGGGTGCGGCCATGTCGAGGCGCCAGCCCGAGCTGAGCTCGCCGCTGACAGCGTCGAGCGTCGTGAACCCGTCGCCCGAGAAATCGAGCCAGAGCTGGCGACCCAGCACGAGCCGGTTGGACTCGTCTGCGTCATTGCGACTGCGCTCCGTCAACGCGAGCGTCATGCCGGCTGCGACGCTGTAGCTCGGCATGCCCTGCCAATCGCCCGGCACGCCCGTGGCGAGTGCGTCGATGGGGGGTGCGCCCTCGAGCACGGCGACGCGTAACCGCGTATCGGCGGAGAAACTCCAGATCTCATCATCGGGCCACGGCGCGCTCGCTTCGGGCAGCGCGATCTCCGTTACGAATGTTTCCGCGTGGCTCGTCAGGCGCACGCGCCAGTCGCCCGGACGCACTTGCACGCGCAGCGTGCCGTTGGCGTCGAGTTGCACGGGCAGAATGGATTGCAGGCGTTCGCCGACGAAACCAGCTAACAGTGCGCCCGTGAGCTCGATCTCACGGCTTTGTCCGGCGACATCGAGCTGAATCTCCGTCACGGAGCTGACCGGAATCCCGTCCGTGACGAGCCGGTAGACCACAACGTTGAGCCGGTCCTCCTCGACCGCGGCTTCGGGGATGAGACCGAGCCAGAGCGTGCCGCGTTCGATTTGCGGTCGTGCAATGCGCTCGCCGTCGACGCTCAAGCTCACGAGCACAGTTTGTGCCGGGATGGCCACCGATGCCGGTCGCTGTGTCCAGGTCAGCGAGCCCGCGATCTCGTGGGAGCCAGGTGCGACGCGCAGCGCCGGCTGTCCGTTGCGCTCGACGACGGCGGCCGGTACACCGTCCAGCGTGACGTTGGCCGGCCAATGCTCGGCGTTGCCGGGCAGCGCCAGCCAGTCCTCGGCGTGCACTTCCCACGATTGAGTGAATTGAGCGCCCGCCGCAGCGACCGTCAGCGTGAGCTCGCCGGGCCACGCGCACACATGCGCGGCTGGCTGCCCGGGCATCGAGCCGCTGAGGACCGGACAGGCCCGGTATTCCTCACCGTGCAGGACCCAGTCCTGCCAGGGTTGCAGCACATCGGGGACATCGGGCTGGCCGATGGACTTCGTCGCCGCGAATAGCGCGGCGACGGCGAAGAAATATTTGAGGACACGGCTAGCTTGCATCGTCGGTCCCTCGCTCGAGATGGGTTCGGCATCATAGAACGTACACGCGGGGCCAATGGGGTTAACCGGCTCGTGATCGCGACAATGACGCTGCGTTCGAATCTACGCCCCGCCTCCGGCCCGGGCAAGCGCATGCGAGCGTGGGCGCGGCTGGGACCTGGGCGGCGTTCTGCGGCGTTCTCGAGTTCGGGTCCGCAATGCGGCTATTCGACGGCCTCGTGGTAGGCTGGTTCGGGACCTGAATCGCGTGCAGAGATTGCCAGCATTTCGTTGACCGGCTACTCTCGGTGCCAAGACTAACGGCGGTCCGCGCTCGAGCACTGTTTGGGAGATGGCCGTCGGCTCAAAAGGAGATGCTCATGAGAAAATTTACGATCATCCGCTTGGTCGGCGCATCCATATTTGGTATCGGCGTCTCCGCCCAGGCGCATCATTCGCACGCGATGTTCGACCACGATCAGGAGGTGACGATCACGGGCAAGGTTTCCGACATGGCTTTTACGAATCCGCACGTATTTCTCTATGTCGACGTCGAGGATGAGCAAGGCAAGGTCGTGAAGTACTGGATCGAGATGTCGAACATCCCGAACATGATTCGCCGCGGCATCGGTGCCAAGACGTTCGAGATCGGCGACGTTGTCACTGTGAACATGTATCCACTGCGCGACGGTCGCCCTGGCGGTAACTACAACACGATCGTCGGTCCCGACGGCAGGATCTACGATTGAGCCGGCAAACTTCGCGATGAGCGCCCGCATGCGGGCCGTTGGATCTCAGGGCCGCTACGTCACCGTCGCGCTCGCGATGCTCTGCACGCACGCGGGCGCGCAGACGATCTTCACGACAGAGAACTTTCACGCGGATGATGAGCTCTGGACGGATCCCGCCTACTACCTCAATAACACCGTCGACGAGATCCGCGGCATGGCGCTCGACACGTATGTCGACGGCGCCTCCGGACAGCTCGGTAGCGCGCGAGTCTACGGCGGCGAGGGCACCGGCCAAGTCGGCGCACGCGAGCTCGTCAGCCCCTATGAATTTACGAGCGCGCAACAACATTACGAGGCGTGGCGGGCGGCCGCCCGGGGCGGGACGGCGCACACGAGCGCGACCCTGCCCGACTGGAGCGGGCGCTGGGCGCTGCGCGGTGGCGCGTTCGGCGGCACGTTTCGCGGCACGCCCAATCCTGCGAGCGACGTCGCTGCGTTGCTGACGCCGCGCTATCGCGAGTACTTCGTGCAGAACATCAAGGCGACGGCCGAAGGCCGGCCTTGGGCGCCGGGCGCGTTCTGTCTGCCGGGCGGCTTCATTCGCTCGATCACGGAGATGGAGGAGATCATCGTCACGCCCGAGCGCGTCTGGACCTTGGGCGCCGACAATGCGAGCAACTACATCCGTCGGATCTATACGGACGACAGCGGTCATAGCGATCCCGACTTTGCGTATCCGAAATGGCACGGTGAGTCGATCGGTTTCTGGGATGGTGACGCGCTCGTCGTGCACACCAACCAGATCCGGGGCTGGTACGGCGGCTACATCGAGTTCACGGACGCGCTCGAGACCGTCGAGCGCTACCGGCGCGTCGGCGACCGTCTCGAGGGAGAAATCACGCTATACGATGCCGACGTGTTCGTGCGCCCGGTCACCGAGCAACTGTTGTTCGGGCTCGACACCGAGACGCGGCCGGAACTCAGGCCGCTTTTCAATACCTGCAGCGATACGAACGGCCCGTCGAACCACGTCTACCTCGATGAGCAAGGTTTCCTGAACGAGCGCCTGCCCGACGATCCGCTCTATTGGGACGTGACCGATACGCGCCCCTGGGGAACGTTTTACGACGAGAGCGACGCGCGCTACCAACGCTACCGCCAAGCACAGCCCGCTCGCTGACAGGCGGCTCCTAGAGCGCGCGCGAGGCCGGTGGGGCTAACCCCTCGGCAATCGCAGCAATGGTGCTGGGTGTGAGTCCGCGCGCCGTTTGCGGCTCGGGCACCCTGGCGCCGCGGCCCGAACCCTGGTATCAAGGCGCACATGCTCGGCGCGCTTCGCGATTTCCTCAAACTGGAGACAGCCGGCGGCACGATTCTCGTCGCTGCTGCGATCGTCGCGATGCTCATCGCGAACTCACCCCTCGCGGGCCTCTATGGCGCGCTCATCGATCTGCCCGTCGAGATCCGCATCGGCGATTTCGAGATCGCCAAGCCGCTACTGCTGTGGATCAACGACGGGCTCATGGCCATATTCTTTCTGCTCGTCGGACTCGAGCTCAAGCGCGAGTTCGTGGCTGGACACCTCGCGGATAAGCGTCAGATCGTGCTGCCGGGCTTCGGGGCCGTCGGCGGCATGCTCGCACCGGCGCTGATCTACGTTTGGTTCAACCAAGGCGATGCGGTTGCGCTGCAGGGCTGGGCAATTCCGGCGGCGACTGACATCGCCTTTGCGCTGGCGGTTCTCGCACTGCTCGGCGATCGGGTGCCGTTGAGCCTGCGCATTTTTCTCGTTTCGATTGCGATCTTCGACGACGTCGGCGCGATTGTCATCATTGCGTTGTTTTACACGAGTGACCTATCGCTCGCAGCGCTCGCTGTCGTTGCCATTTGTTTGCCCGTGCTTGCCCTCTTGAACCGGCGAGGCGTGACGGAACACGCACCCTATTTGTTGGTTGGTGCAATCATGTGGGTGGCGTTGCTGAAGTCCGGTGTGCACGCGACCCTGGCGGGGGTCCTGCTCGCGTTCTTCATCCCGATCGGCGATCCGGAGCACGGCGAGTCCCCGCTGCACGATCTCGAGCACGATCTGCACACGGTTGTGGCCTTCGGCATCTTGCCTTGTTTCGCTTTTGCCAACGCTGGGATTCCGCTCGGTGGGCTGAGTCTCGAGCAGGTCATGCATCCGGTCACGATCGGGATCGTCGCGGGGCTTTTCTTCGGCAAACAAATCGGCGTGCTCGGGGCTTGCTGGATCGCGATCGTGCTCGGTCTCGCCAAGTTGCCCGACGGAATACGTTGGAGCCATCTCTACGGCGTGGCACTGCTGTGCGGGGTCGGCTTCACGATGAGTTTGTTCATCGGTTCGCTTGCATTCGAGAGCACGGGCGTCAATCTGCTGTTCGATGAGCGCTTGGGGATTATCATGGGCTCGCTGCTGGCAGGCGCAGCGGGCTATGGTGTGTTGCATTTTTCTTTGCCGAGCATGCGCGCAGAGTCGGAGTCGCTATGACCAGAGAGTCGGCGGAGCACCGCCCGTCTCCGCGCCGCGCAATCGTGTATCTGCTCGGTTTTCTTGTGATCACGTTCGGTGCTGCGGCGTTCGGCGCGCAGTTCATGCCGGGGCCGTGGTATGCCGCGCTCGTCAAGCCCGCGTGGACGCCGCCGAACTGGCTCTTCGGCCCCGTCTGGACAGTGCTCTATGTGCTGATCGCCCTGAGCGCGTGGCTGGTTTGGCGCGCGCAGCCGCGCCTCAGCGTGCCGCTCGGCCTGTGGTTCGCGCAGCTCGGCCTCAACGCGATCTGGTCGTGGCTGTTCTTCGGGCTCGAGCGCCCGGGTCTCGCTGCAATCGACATCGTCGCGCTGCTGGTCGCCATCATCGCGACAGCCGTCGCGTTCGCACGCGCGTCGCGAACGGCGGCGTTGTTGTTGCTGCCCTATGCGCTCTGGGTCGGATTCGCGACGGCGCTCAATATCGCCATCTGGCGGCTCAACGGTTGATCAGCAGCAGCCCCGAGTCCGCCGCACGCATCTTTTGTGCGAGCTCCGATTGCATCGCACGCTGGGTCGTCAACGCCAGGTGTTCGAGCGTGGTGGTCGGATTCAGATCGGAAATTACCTGTCTTCGGGGTTGAGCCCGAACACGATGCGAAGCGGAATCAATGTGCTTGTGCTCGGAGCTGCGCTCGCACTGGGCGGGCCGCAGTCCGCGGGTCTGTCGAGCTTCTACGAAGGTAAGAACGTCAGCTACATCGTCGCGACCAATGCGGGCGGTGGCTACGACGCCTACGCACGTCTGATCGGTCCCTACATGGAGAAGCATCTCAGGGCGGATCACGTGATCATCCGCAACGTTCCGGGCGCCGGGCACCTCGTTGGTGCGAATACGCTCGCGCGCTCGAAGCCAGACGGCCTGACGATCGGCACGTTCAACGCGGGACTGATCTATGGGCAGCTGGCCGGTAACCGCTCGCTGCGTTTCGACCTCAGAGATCTCAGCTGGATCGGCAAGGCGGCCGGCGAGGTGCGCGCGGTGATCGTCTCTGCGCGATGTCACGTCACGACGCTGGACGACCTTCTCGCCGCGAGCGAACCCGTGAATTTTGCAAGCGCCGGTATCGGCTCGGCATCCTACGTCGACACACTCCTGCTCGCCGAGGCCCTGAACCTGAACATTCGGATCATCCCCGGCTACGCGGGCAGCGCGGCCGAGATGGCGATGCTGCGCGGCGAGATCTGCGGTCTTGTCGCCTCGGCAAGCTCCGTCGAGAATTTTGTCGGTGCCGGTAACGCGAGCTACGTTCTGACCGTCGGCGGACGTATCGAGGGTGTACCGAGTGCGTTCGACTATGCGACCGACGAGCGCGCGCGGCAGATCGTTCGCCTGGTCAGCATGATGGCTGAGCTCGGACGTGTCAGCGCGGCGCCAGCCGGGACGCCGGCCGCGCGGCTTGCCGACCTGCGCGAGGCCTATCGCTCATCTCTCGAGGATCCAGCATTGCGAGCCGATGCAGCCCGCGCGCGCCGGCCTATCGACCCGGCGTTCGGTGAGGAAGTGCGCGATCTAGTGGTCGCGGCGCTCGATCAGTCCCCCGAGACGATCGAGATCATCAAACGTGCGGTCGCGTCCGACGCCGGGCGCGCGAGCTTGAGCGGGCGCAACGGCCACGAGGTCGAGCTCGCGTCGGCAACGTTCTGACGACACTGGTCTGCGGATGAGGCAGCTCTCGTCTCGCACAGGCTTCGCGCGCTGCATAGGCACGGCGCATCACCTGGAGTCGACGGCATGGACATGAGTGGCATCTTTGCAGCGCTGCTGGCGGTTATCGGTTCGCCGTATCATCTTTTGCTGCTGCTCATCGCAGTGCCGACCGGGATGTTCTTCGGCGCCGTTCCGGGACTCGGCGGTAAGCTCGGTATCGTGTTGGCGATTCCGTTCGTGTTCGGCATGGACCCCCTTGCCGGTGCAATTTTTCTCGTTGCCATGCACGCAGTCGTGCATACGGGGGGCTCGATTCCGAGCATCGTGTTCGGCGTGCCAGGCACGGGGCCCGACGCAGCAACGATTGTCGACGGTCTGCCGATGACGCGTAACGGCGAGGCCGGGCGCGCGATCGGTGCGGCGCTGGGTGCTTCGGCCGTCGGCGGTGTTATCGGGGGACTGTTCCTGCTCGCGATTCTCCCGCTGCTGCGGCCAGTCGTGCTCGCCTTCGGCCCGTCCGAGTTCCTCCTGCTCGCGCTGTTCGGGATATTGTTCATCGCGCTGCTGTCGGGTGACTCCCTTATCAAGGGGCTCATCATCGGATTGTTCGGGCTCATGATGGCCTGTGTGAATCTCGACCCGCAGACGGGTTCGCAGCGCTATACGTTCGATCAGCTCTTCCTCTGGGACGGGATCGACATCATCACGGCCGTGCTCGGGATATTTGCTATCCCTGAGATGATTGCGCTCGGGGTCGCCGGAGGCTCGATCGCCGGGCGCCGCGCGCAAGGTTCGAACTATGGTCTCAGCGGCGTCATCAGAGGCCTCGGCGACGTGTTTCGTCACTGGGGGCTGACGCTGCGTACGTCCCTCATCGGTGCATTCATTGGCATGGTTCCGGGGCTCGGTGGCGATGCGGCCTCGTGGATCTGCTACGGCCACGCGGTTCAATCCTCCAAGACCCCGGAGCGCTTCGGCAAAGGCGCCGTCGAAGGTGTTATCGCGCCGGAGACCGCAAACAACTCCAAGGAAGGCGGGTCACTATTGCCAACACTGTTCTTCGGCGTGCCCGGCTCGTCGGGGATGGCGATCCTGCTCGGCGCGTTCGTGATGCTCGGCATTACACCCGGGCCCGAGCTTGCTCTGGAGGGCATGGACGTCGTGCTCACATTGATCTGGGCGCTCATGATCGCCAACGTGCTGGCGGTCGCTCTGTTCTTCGCGCTCGCCCCGGCGTTTGGCTATCTGAGCTATGTGCGCGGCAGTCTACTGATTCCATTCGTTTTCACGCTGACCTATCTAGGCTCTTACCTGAGTCAGCGTGCCTGGGAGAACCTCGTGCTGCTGACCGCGCTCGGCGGCCTCGGCTATCTCATGAAAAAATACGACTGGCCGCGGCCTCCGTTCGTCATCGGCTTGATCCTCGGACCGATCATGGAGGACTCCTTTCACAAGGCCTGGGCGCTCTGGGGGCCGGCATTCCTGTTGCGTCCCGGCGCGCTCTCGATGCTCGCGCTGATCGCGGTGAGCCTGGGCGTCTACATTCGCCAGACGCGAAGGTCATCCACGGAGTTTCCCCATGCAGCATGACGCCTCACCCGGTTCATTCACGACGGCTCTGAGCGGGCGCGTGCTCACGGCCGTGCTGATGTTCGGAATTTTCGTCACGATGACGCTCATGGCGCTCGGCTTTCCAGAGAAGGCCCGCCTCATGCCGCTCCTGGCGGGAGTGCCGGGCTCGGTCCTGGCGTTCATTGCTGTGCTCCAGGAGTTTCGCAAGGTCGGTGTGGACAATGAGCCCGATGAAAGCGCGCGAGGCAACGAACGGCAGATGCTCGTCTGGATGATGCGGTATTTCCTGGGGATACTCGCGTTCGGCTTTCTCTACGCTGGCCCCGTGCTCGTGCTCGCGTTTCTGCGTTTCGCCAAGCGGGAGCCGCTCGCCATCGCGGCTGCGGGCGCCGCGGGGACATGGGGCGTGCTCTATGGCCTGTTCGAGCTCACGTTCCAGATCCCGTTGTTCGACGGGCTCGTGCTCGAATGGCTGGCCGCTTGAGCGGC
>Ga0224512_10005328_pt1 | contig 10631 bp, 7 predicted proteins | sample SF_May12_sed_USG_4_FD_169103 | JGI IMG/M metagenome (GOLD analysis project Ga0224512, IMG submission 169103) | Sediment microbial communities from San Francisco Bay, California, United States - SF_May12_sed_USGS_13 | ecosystem: Environmental > Aquatic > Marine > Sediment | place: USA: California...
CGATCTCTCGGCCCTCAAGCAGGCCAATGCGGATGTCGAGATCAAGATCGGCAAGGTGCGCTACCGGCAGCTGGCGGCCAAGCAGGGCCTGATCAAGGCCAAGCTGTCGAACGGCGTGCTGAACACGGCGATCGAGAGCTTGACGCTGGCCAAGGGGAGCATTGTCGCGGCCGCCACGGTGGATGCCTCGAAGCCGGCCGCGGCGCTGACCTATCAGGCCAAGGTGGACGGCGTCGAGGCCCGGCCCCTGGTCCGCAGCTTCGCCGACTCGGACCGGCTGAGCGGCACGGCCTTCATCGAGACCAAGGGCTCCGCGCAAGGCCGCAGCGAGATGGAACTGGTTTCGAGCCTGAAGGGCGACGGCAGCTTCAAGTTCCTGGATGGCGCGATCCACGGCTTCAACCTGGCCAAGACCCTGCGCAACCTCGGCAGCCTGGGGCTCGGCGACAGCGAACGGGAGAAGACCGACTTCGCCGAGCTGAGCGGCAGCTTCACGATCAAGAAGGGCGTGGTCGACAACCGCGACTTCAAGATGCTGGCGCCGCTGGTCCGCGTGAACGGCGCGGGCAAGGTGCCCATGCCGCCGCGCACGGTCGACTATCTGGTCGAATCCAAGCTGGTCGGCTCGATCGAAGGTCAGGGCGGGCAGGAAGCGCTCACGGGCGTGCCGATCCCGATCCGGATCACGGGACCCTGGCACGACATCTCGTGGCAGCCCGACTTCCAGGCGGCCTTGCTCGGCGCCGCCGTGGATCCCTCGAGCATCAAGGCTCTGCCGGAAAGCCTGAAGGGCACGGTGGAGGGGCTGGGCGGGGCATTGCCCGGTCTAGGCGCCGCGACCGGCGGGGACACGAGCGGCGACAGCGGCTCGGCGGAGCCGAGCGGCGGCGTGCTCGGCACCTTGAAGCAGCTGACCGACCCGGAGAGCGCGGCCACGGAAGAGGGCACGACGGAAACAACGAAGAAGAAGAAGAAGAAGAAGAAAAAGTCGATCGAGGAGGAGGCGGTGGACCAGCTCAAGAAGCTGCTCGACTAAAGCTTGTCGCGCAGGCTGTAGTAGAGCATGCCGGCCACGAGCCCCGGCCAGCGCAGCAGCGTGCCGCCCGGGAAACTCGGCTGCGGGATGCGGGCGAAGACGTCGAAGCGCTCGGCCGTTCCCGCCACGGCCTCGGCGACCAGCTTGCCGGCCAGGGAGCTCAGGGCCACGCCCTGACCCGAGTAGCCCTGGACGTAGAAGGTGTCGGGCTCCAGACGCCCGAAACAGGGCAGCCGGCTCATGGTGATCGCCAGCGTGCCGCCCCAGGCGTAGTCGATGCGGGTCGACTGGAGCTGCGGATAGACGCGCAGCATGTACTTGCGCACGAAGGCCTTGATGTCGGCGGGAAAGCGCCTGGTATAGGTCTCGCCCCCGCCGAACAGCAGCCGTCTGTCCGCCGACAGGCGGAAATAATCGACCACGAACTTGGTGTCGCAGACCGCCACGTCGTCGCGGATCAATGCCCGCGCCCCCTCCTCGCCCAGGGCTTCGGTGGCCAGAACGAAGTTGTTGATCGGCATGATCTTGGCTGCAAGGCGCGGCTCGAGACCATCGAGATAGCCGTTGCAGGCGAACATCAGGTAGCGCGCCCGCACCTCGCCACCCGCGGTGCGCAAGCGGCTGGGCCGCCCGGGCGCCACCGCGGTCACGCGACTTCCTTCGAACAGCCGCGCGCCCATCTCCGTGGCGGCGCGCGCCAGTCCCAGCGCATAGTTGAGCGGGTGCAAATGCCCCGCCCCCCTGTCCAAGATGCCGCCGTGATAGATCCCGGTGCCGAGCATCTCGGCCGTTTCCTCCCGTGAAACCGATCGGATTTCGCGGTAGCCGTAGTGTTTTTCCAAGTGCTCGGCCTGCCCGGCGAGCCAGGCCGCGTCGCCGGGCTTGTAGGCAACGTTGAGGATGCCTGGCTTGAGGTCGCAGTCGATTTCATGCCGGGCCACGCGCTCGCGGACGATGGCCTTCGCTTCCTCCGCGAGATCCCAGAGCCGGCGCGCCGCCTCCTTGCCCAGCATCTTCTCGAGCGCGGTCTGCGGCTTGCGCTGGCCGCTGCCGAGCTGGCCGCCGTTTCGCCCCGACGCGCCCCAGCCGAGCCGCGCGGCCTCGAGCAGAACCACGTCGTAGCCACGCTCGGCCAGGTGCAGGGCGGCGGCGAGTCCCGTAAATCCGCCGCCCACCACGCAGACGTCGCACTCCAGCTCGCCTTGCACGACCGGATAGTCTTTCAGCCCGACCGCGGTCGCCGCGAAGTAGGACTCCACGTGCCGTACGCCGCTCATGGATCAGATCAGGTCGTCCCTGATGCGGTAGCCAAGATAGGCGCCGCGCAGGTACCAGCGCCTGAGGCCGGCAAAGGGGAAGCGCGGTGAAAGGCCCCGCATGACCGCCGGCACCTCGTCAAGGCCGCGGTTCGAGCCGGCGATCATGCGCGCCAGCATCATGCCGGTCCAAGGTGCGGTGTTGACGCCGTTGGCGTGGTAGCCGAAGCCGAACCAGACGCTGGGGTCGTCGTCGAGCCGCCCGACCGAAGGCGTCATCCGCTCGGTCACGCAGACCAAACCGCGCCAGAAGTGGGTGATCGGCACACCCTTCCAGTGGGGGAAAACCTGGCCCAGGCGCCGAAGCAGCCAGCAGCGCATGTGTTCGCCGTGTTCCGGACATCCGGTGGTGTCGCCGCGCGCGCCGAACAGAAACGAGCGATCGGGCAGCAGGCGGTAGTAGAATAGCAGGTTGCGCGTATTGCAGACCGGATTGTCGGTGTGCCAGCTGTGCGACGCGAGTTCTCGCTTGGTCAGCGGCCGGGTGGTGACGATATTGGAGATCGCCGGCAGGACGCGACTGTCGAAGGCCGGGTTCAGCCCTTCGCGGGTGAAGGCGTTCGTCGCCAGCACGACCCGCCGGGCGGAAAGCCGCCCGCCCGCGGTGGTCAGGTGGTGCCGCGCGCCGTTGCGTTGCCAGTCCAGCACCCGGCTGTGAGGATGCAGCACCGCGCCGTGCCGGACCGCGGCCCGGGCCAGGCCGGAAAGAAACTTCAGCGGATGCAGGGCAAAGCCGGCGGCAGTGAAGAGCGCGCCGTACTGCTCGGTCGAGTCGTGGCCGACTTCCGCGAACTCCGCCGCGCTCATCAGCTTCGTTCGAATGCCGAACAGCTTGGTCAGCGCCTCGGCTTCGTCCGCCAGACCCCCGAAACGGGCCGGGCGGTGGGCCACGGTGAAATTGCCGTCGCCCCGGAGATCGAAGTCGATCGCCTCGTCCTCGCCGAGCGCGCGGACCAGTTCCATGCCCTCGAGCTGGGCCGCGTAAAAACGCTTGGTCTCGTCGAGGCCATAGCGCTTGATCAAACCCTGGATCGAGAGCTTCGTGGCCGGCAGGCAGCAGAAACCGCCGTTGCGTCCCGACGCCCCCCAGCCGATATGGCCGGACTCCAGCACCCGAACGTCCACGCCATGATCGCGCGCCAGATGGAGCGCCGCGGAAAGGCCCGTATAGCCGCCGCCGATCACCGCGACGTCGCAGGTCTCTTCGCCAACAAGCGGCGCATAGCCCTCCTGCGGCGGCGGCGCGGTCGTCTCCCAATAGCTCGGAACCGGAGCCGTGTCGTCGTACATGGACCCGTGATAGAAGGTCTTCATAGGATATCTTGGAGCCCTACTGCACAGCACAGTGCACAACGTACCACGCGCAACCACAGACAGCGCAAGCGGACAAACCATCCTATCAAGAGTTCTTCTGCAAAAAGCAACGGTTTCCATCATGAACAACCCACATCACGCGACGCCCTCCGGCAAAGCGCGCGCCCGCGCCCTCTCCGTGCCCTTCGACGGAGAGCCGGGCCCAAACAACGCGATCACGGACGTGGCCGGCGTTGAGGTCGGCTACTGCACCGTCGTCCGCGGCGACGGCCCGCTGGTCGCGGGCCAGGGCCCGGTGCGCACCGGAGTCACCGCGATTCTGCCGCGCGGCCGCGGCGACGTGGCGAGCCATGTCTTCGCCGCCAGCCATTCGCTCAACGGCTGCGGCGAATTGACCGGGACCCTGTGGATCGAGGAGTCGGGAATCTGCGAGGGGCCGGTCACGATCACCAACACCCACGCCTGCGGCGTCGCCCGCGACGCGACCCTGCGGTGGCTGATCGAGCGTCATCCCGATGTGGACCAGCGCTGGCACCTGCCGGTCGCCGGCGAGACCTACGACGGCGAATTGAACGATATCAACGGCTTCCACGTGACCCCCGCGCATGTTTACGAGGCCCTCGAGTCGGCGCACGGAGGAGCGATCGAGCTGGGCAGCGTGGGCGGCGGCACGGGCATGATCTGCTACGACTTCAAGGGCGGCTCGGGCAGCGCCTCGCGCCTGCTCACGATCGAAGGCGAGAGCTATACCCTGGGCGCCTTCGTGCAGGCCAACTTCGGCCTGCGGCGCGAGCTCGTGGTGGCGGGCGTGCCGGTCGGCCGGCACATCACCGGCGGCGAGCTGCGCGGCACGCCCGCGGGCTCGGTCATCGCAGTGATCGCGACCGATGCCCCGCTCCTGCCCCATCAGCTCAAACGCTTGGCGCGTCGGGTCGGTCTCGGCCTGGCGCGCTCCGGTGCGATCGCACACAACGGCTCGGGCGACATCTTCCTCGCCTTCTCGACCGCCAACCGGGACGCCTTCGCCGCGGCCAGCGGCCCGCGGCGCGCGGCGTTCCTGCCCAACGAACGGCTCGACCCGCTTTTCGAGGCCGTGGTCCAGGCGACCGACGAGGCGGTGATCGATGCCATGGTCGCCAACGAGACCATGGTCGGGCGCGACGGCAACACGGCGATCGCCCTGCCCCACGACCGGCTGCGCGAACTGCTCGCGCACTACGGTCGCGGCCCGGATTCGGCGGGCGGATGAACCGCTGTGATTCAATTGCCTGGGATATTGCTTGCCTGGGATATTGCTCTAGGCTCGCGCCCGAGTCGCGCACCACCTCAAGGAATCCGCAGTGAACGCCCTCGATGCCGCCGCCATTCTGGTCGTCCTGGCCGCCGTTCTCGGCTACGTGAACTACCGCCTGATCAAGCTGCCCCATACCATCGGCCTGACCGTCATGGGCGCGGTGGCCTCGCTCGGCGTGGTGGCGATCGACGCCGTGGCGCCCGCCGCGGGGCTCGGCCAGCCGGTGCGCGACTTCCTGGCCGGCATCGACTTCTCCAAGGCGCTGATGGAGGGCATGCTCTCCTTCCTGCTCTTCGCCGGCGCCCTGCATGTCGACCTCGGCAACCTGATGCAGCGCAAGTGGACCGTGCTGCTCATGGCGACCATTGGCGTACTGGTCTCCACCGTCCTGGTCGCCCTGGGCTTCAGGCTGATTTCCTCCGCGTTCGGCCTCGAGGTGCCCTGGCTCTGGTGCTTGGTGTTCGGCGCCTTGATCAGCCCGACCGATCCGGTCGCGGTGATGGGCATCCTCAAGTCGGCCAAGGTGCCGGCAACCCTGGAGGCCAAGGTGGCCGGCGAAAGCCTGTTCAACGACGGCATCGGCGTGGTCGTGTTCTCGATCCTGTTGGCCGGCGCCCTGGGGGCGGAGGACTTCTCTCTGGGCCGTGCCGGCGAGCTGTTCCTGCTGGAAGCGGTCGGCGGCGCCGCCTTCGGGCTGGCCGTCGGCTGGATCGCCTACCGCGCCATGAAGGCGATCGACGAGCACAACCTCGAGGTCCTGATCACCCTGGCCCTGGTGATGGGCGGCTACGCCCTGGCGCATCGCCTGCACGTCAGCGGCCCGGTAGCCATGGCCGTGGCCGGCCTGTTGATCGGCAACCACGGCACCCGTTATGCCATGAGCGAGTCGACCCGCCGCCACGTGACCCAGTTCTGGTCGCTGCTCGACGAGGCGCTCAACTCGATCCTGTTCCTGCTGATCGGCCTCGAGGTCATCGCCATCGCGCTCGATGCGGGGCACCTCTTGATCGGCTTGATTTCCATCGCCGTGGTGCTCGGCGCCCGCGCGGTCAGCGTCGGCCTGCCGCTCGCCGCCATGGCGCGCTTCACGCCCTTCACCAAGGGCGCCTTTCCGATCCTGGTCTGGGGCGGCCTGCGCGGCGGCATTTCGATCGCGCTCGCCCTCTCCCTGCCGGCCGGCCCCACAAAGGTCACGATCCTGACCGCGACCTATGTCATCGTGGTCTTCTCGGTCGTGGTCCAGGGTGCCACGGTCGGCACCGCGGCGCGGCGCCTGGTCGGAGACAGCCCCTGATTGCACCGCTTGACCCACATCAATGCGCGGTCGCCGGTGCAGGGGCACTTGCGGTGATGCCGCGCCGGCACGGCGAGTCGCCCAGGGGAGATGCCCAGGGGAGATGCCCAAATTCAAACCATCGCGGAGAATTCTTTCATGCCAACCAGCCGTCCCTTCACGTTTTGTCGATCCGCTGCTCTGTTTTCGATCCTCGTCCTGCAGCTCCTCACCCTCTTCGCTGTGCAAAGCGCCGTGGCGCAGGAGCGGGACATCGACGCGTACAGCGACAAGGGTTTCTACCAGAGCTACATCTTCGGCCGGCCCAACAGTCCCAGCGAGAGCTGGCTGCTGGCCTATGGCGGGCGGCTCTACGATTTGTGGTGGGGCGTGCTGTTCCAGGAGCCGCCGGAGACGACCCACCCCGCCTATCCCAAAAACGGCAAGCAGGGCGGCGCCGCGACCTGGCGCTGCGTCGAGTGCCACGGCTGGGACTACCGCGGCAAGGCGGGCGCCTACGCGGCCGGGCCGCACGCCACCGGGATAAAGGGTATCGACGCCATGGCCGGCGCCGATCCCACCGCGATCGCCAGGATCATCCGCGGCCCGGCCCACGGCTACACGCCGGAGATGATCCCCGACGAGGCGCTCGCCGCGCTCGCGCTCTTCGTCAGCAAGGGGGTGTTCAGCATGGCCCCCTTCATCGACACCGACAGCCGCCAGGTGCGCGGCGACCGCGAGCGCGGCCGTCACGTCTATCAGAACGTCTGCGCCATCTGTCACGACTTCGACGGCCTGGCCTGGATCGCCGGCGAGGAAGAGGGGCTGAACAGCCTGGCCGCCACCAGCCAGGCGAACCCCTGGCGCGCCATGCACAAGATCATGAACGGCCAGACCTACGCCGACATGCCGGCGCTGCGCGTCTTCGGGCCGGAGGTGGTGCGCGACGTGCTGTCCTATACCCAGACCCTGCCGCGCGAATAGCCTTTAGGCGGCCACACCTAGATTCTTGCACATCCCCCGACCTGAGACGCATAATGCTGGTGGAACAGGCGTCCGGGGGGCCGCCGCGAAGCGCCGCTCGGGCGGCGAGATGGGGAGACAGGGCAATGACGCGGGTTGCGGAACTGGAGCACGCGTGGCGCGAGGTCGCCGGCAAGATCGACAGCCGGGAGGTTTCCTGGAACGAGGTCGCACAGCTTTCGGAACGGTCGCTGGACCTGGGCGAGGACCTGATCCGGGCCCCGGCCAGCGAACTCAAGGATGTCGCCATCAAGCTGAAGTGGCTGGTCGAGCAGGACCTCGACCGGGCCAGCTACAAGAACGCGCTCATGTGCGTCCTGCGCGACCTGGAGCGGGTCGAGCTGCACTAACCACGAGGTTTGCTTACCGGGACCCGGGCTCCGCCCTTCGGCAAGCCCGGGGCGGAGCCTTTATGCCGAGTCCCCCGGCGTTGCGCGGCGACCCGCCAAGCGTGTATAAACGAATGCAGTAGTAACAATTTGTTAACCATAACAAACAAATTGGGGGACGGGGCAGGTGACAAGGGCGCTTCCGGCGCTGGCCGCGGCCGGCGCGATCTTCATGACATCGGCCGCCTGGGCCCCAGGATCCAGCGCGGCGCCTAACGGCGGGAGCGGGCCCGGCGAAACGCCGGCCAGCATCGAGGCCGCGCTGGGATTCCTGGCGGCGCGGACCAGCGCCTTCGGCCTGGTCGATTCCTTCGTCGAAGACGAGGCCGCGCTCGCCTACACCTACGACAACGCCATGGCCGCCCTGGCCCGGGTCTCGGCCGGCGAGCTCGGCGCGGCCGCGGCGATCTTCGACGCCTACGCCGTCATCGGCGCCGAGGACGGGGGCGGCTTCCTGCACCGCTACGGCGCCGAGGACGGCGGCGCGGCCGGGGGCCTTCCCGGGGTCGGCCACAACGCCTACCTGCTGCTGGCGCTCGCCCTCTACCACCTGGAGAGCGGCGACGGGCGCTTCGACGCCATGGCCCTCGGCCTGGCCGACCACCTGCTCGACCATCAGGACCTCGACGGCGGGCTCTTCGGGCGCGCCGGCGTCACCTGGAAGAGCACCGAGAACAATCTGGCCGCCTACCGCGCGCTCAACACCCTGGGCCGGCTCTTCGCCCGCGCCGACCTGCTCGACGCGGCCGATCGCATCCGCGCCTTCTTGGAGCGCGAGTGCTGGGACGGCACGCGCTTCCTGACCGGCGAGAACGACCCCTCGATCGTGACCGACGCCCAGGCGCTCGGCGCCCTGGTGCTGGGGCCCGGCTTCGCCGGCGGCGCCTTCTGGGTCGAGGGCCACACCCTGGCCACGCGGCGCTACTACCGCGGCCGGCGGGTCACCGGCTTCGACCTCGACACCGACCGCGACGCGGTCTGGACCGAGGGCACCCTGCAGCAGGCCCTGGCCTTCGCCGAGGCGGGCGACGCCGCGCGGGCCGCCGGCTATCGCCAGGAGGCCGAGAAGCTGGTGCTTTCCTCGGGCGGCTTCTGGCAGGCCAGCAACCCCGGCAGCACCGGCTTCGGCGACACCTTCCAGCGCTGGCAGGCCGCCGCCCCCACCGCCTGGTACGTGCTCGCCGCCGGCCAGGACAACGTCTTCGCCCCGCTGCCGTGAGGCGGGGGCGAGGGGCGTCGCTCGCTGGTATGCGCGGGGGCGTCGAACGGTCGGTTAAGGTGGATGGTGCCGCCTGCAAGACTCGAACTTGCGACCCTCGCATTACGAATGCGATGCTCTACCAACTGAGCTAAGGCGGCATTGGAGGACGCGCGGAAGGTAATGCAGCCGGGCCGGCGCCGTCAATGCCGGTCAGCCGTACGGGGCAGGGCCATCGCGTTCCGGAATTGACACCTCTGACAGGGCCTGGAGCAGATCGTGCGATCGGCCGCGACTGCGGCCGCGCGAGCGAAGTCGAGCGAAGCCAAGGGCGCGGATGCGCCCGCCCGGCGTCTGAGGGCTAAGAGATTCCAGTCAACCGCCCGGCGCCGAAGCGCCCGTCGCCTTGGCCGGCGGCAGGGTTTCCACCTTCGGCGCGCCCGGGGCACCCTGAGCGCCGGCCACCGTGGCCGGCAGGGCCGCGGGCGGCTTGGCGCCCTCCGGCGCTCCCAAGGCCGGCGCGACCTGCACGGGCTGGCGCCAGGCCAGGCTGTCGAAGGCGTCGCAGGCGCCGCAGTGGGGCGCCCAGCGCTCGGCGATCGCGCCGCAAGAGCCGCAGACCCAGGCCGGGTCGCGCGGCGCGCTGCCGGCGCGCAGCAGCCAGCCGCGCGCCTTGGCGCTGTCGCCGTGCTCGGATTCCTCGAGCCGGGCCATGAGCCGGCAGACCCGTTCGGAGGGCGCGCCCCCCGGCCCGTTGTCGGCGGCCTTGCCCAGGTGGCGCCGCGCCTCGCCCCAGAGCTTGGCCTCCAGCGCGGCCTCGGCCAGGGCCAGGTCGCTCTCCGGGTGGTCGGGCTTGCGCAGGATCAGCTTGCCCAGGCGGCTGACCAGGGCGACCGGGTCCTTGTCCCGGGCCGTGCTCCGGTAGACCCGGACGAGATCGGGATGCGGCTGGGCGGGCCATGCCTTCTCCACCATGCGGGCGGCTTCGCGGCCGCGCCCGGCGGCGACCAGCTGCTCGCCCAGCAGCACCGTGGCCGGCACCAGCCCGGCGTCGAGCTTGTGCGCCTCGCGCGCCTGCTTGAGCGCCTCGGCCGGCTTGTTCTCGGCCTGCGCGGCCATGGCCTTTTGCAGCAGCACCACGGCCCGCTTGCGCTGGCCCTCGGCCGGGGTCAGCGCCTTATGTCGGGTCGCGTCGCGGATCGCCCGCTCGGCCGCGATCAGGTTCCCGGTCGCCTCGGACAGCTCGACCATGGCGGTCAGCACCCAGGGCGTCTTGGGCCGGATGGCGTGGGCCCGGCGCACGTAGTCCAGCGCTGCCTCCTTGTCGCCCGCGCGCAGCGCCTGCATCAGGCAGCCGCGCAGGCCCATGAAGCGGGTCTCCTCGCGCTCCAGCATGGCCTCGAAGTAGCGCTTGGCCGCCCGGTCGTCGCCGTTGAGCTGGGCCGCCTGGGCCGAGAGCAGCAGGGTGAGCGGCGGCTCCTCGAGCAGGGACTCCGCCTTGCGCGCCAGGCGCTGCGCCTCGTCCGGATCGCCGGCGGCGACCGCCACCATGCCCTGGGACAGCGCCTTGTAGCCGCGCCGGCGCCGGCCTTCGCCGAACTTGCGGCCCAGGGTGCCGGGCGCGCGGCGCAGGGCCGACCAGGAGCGGTAGACCACGGTCACCAGGGCGGCCAGGACGAACACGCCGATCAGCAGCACGCCGATCGAGGTCTCGATATGGAAGCCGGGCCAGCCGAAGGAAAAGAACAGCAGGTCCACCTCGTAGGCCGGCAGCTCGAAGGCGACCCG
>Ga0224512_10005329_pt1 | contig 10631 bp, 5 predicted proteins | sample SF_May12_sed_USG_4_FD_169103 | JGI IMG/M metagenome (GOLD analysis project Ga0224512, IMG submission 169103) | Sediment microbial communities from San Francisco Bay, California, United States - SF_May12_sed_USGS_13 | ecosystem: Environmental > Aquatic > Marine > Sediment | place: USA: California...
CCGGTAACGGCATGTTTGGAAGCAGTATAGGGAGCTGAGTGAGGTCTTGGAACATGGGCAGAGATCGAGCCATTATTGATGATTCGACCACCACCGGGATCCTGGTTTTTCATAATTCTAAATGCCTCTTGGATGCAAAGGAAAGATCCAGTGAGGTTGATATCTATTACAGCTTTCCATTGACTGTAAGGCAAGTCTTCCAGTGGTTCCGAGGGAGTCCCGATCCCGGCGTTGTTGAAGAGGAGGTCCAACCTTCCGTACTTGTCAGATACCGTTTGAAACAGATCCCTGACCGATTGCGGATCAGAAACATCCGTTTCTACTGGAAAACAATGTTTGCCATGTTCACCAGCGGCATATATTGTTTTCTCTAATGAGGCAGGTGTTCGTCCTGCTAAGACAACTTGATAACCTGATCGAGCTAAGAGTATTGTTGTAGCCCGGCCTATACCGGATCCCGCTCCCGTGATGATAGCAATTTTCATGTAAGATCTTTTTTCCGAAAATCTAAGATAAGTGGAATTCCGACTGACGGCTCTGTGAAGTATGACCGACTGAGTAGCTCAATGATGGGATACCTCAACGTCATTTTACTCGATCCTTCTCAAAAGGATTCAGTAACTTCTACCGAAACTTGAATTCGTGATCTAATAAATTCAAACGATGAAAAATCTCTTATCTGTCTCTGTGATACTGGTGTTATGCCACTTCATTTTAGAGTCGCAACCTTTACCTGAAGTATTCTCCGCTATTCCCGTTACCATCATGGAAGGTCATTCCGGACCAGCTTTTGCAAATGACATTCGCGCCCTTGACGAGGGCTTGCAAGAGTTTGGAAAGGGGGTAGGCGCCTGGGTGTCTTATGGGGACCGGGGCGAAAGAAAAGGCAAAATGTCTTGGGGCTTTACTTTCGATCTTAAGGAAGTGCGTGACTATTATTTTCCAACATCGGATGGTGACACAGGAGCATATCCTAAGTTTGGTGCTTTGATGGCCAAGATGCAAGCTAATGGCATTAACACCTCCCTAACGGGAGTGGAAGAGGAAAGTGGCTACACCGACTACGTGTGTGTGGGCTTCGATGCCCTTGATAATCCACAATTGGGCGAGCTCGTGGCAGTAAGAGCCTTGGCGGTCAAGCCGGGATCAGAAAAGGACTTCGAAGCATATGTCGTTTCAGACCTGTACCATGCATTTAACCATGTTCCTGGAGTTGATGCCTACGTATTTCTTGGAGACAGGGGTGAGAACAAAGGAGTTTATATTGTTTTGTATTCGTTTGAGTCCGTAGAGCTCCGTAACACCTACTTTCCCTCCGACGGTGAAGGCCCAGCTGAGGCACATGTTCATTATTGGAATAAAGCTACCGAACTTACAGCCGGCATGTCTGCATTTATTGATACGGCAAATACTCCTGATACCTACACTGATTATGTGAGCATAAATCGGGCCCCGGCGCCAAATCCACATCGCAGCGCTCTCGAGGAACTCAATAATCAAGAGGTCTACTGGTTCCTGGAACTAACTGTAAATGAAGGGAAAGCAGATGCATTTATGCAAATGATGAAGGACATGGTGATGGCTACCAAAGCGGACGAGCCAGGTACCTTGAATTATGAATGGAACCTGAGTGAGGATGGAAAAACTTGCTACATATATGAACGTTATGCGAACTCCGCCGCAGCGATGACCCATATTCAAAATTTTGGAGCCCAATTCGCAGAACGATGGGGAGCCAACACGACCGTTGTCAAATTTACTTTGTGCGGAGCTCCCAATGACGAAGTCGTTCAAGCTCTTTCCGGAGCAGGAGCGAAAGTGCAAAAACCTATCGGAGGATTTGCCAGATAGAGAACAAGACCTACTAAAAACAACTAAGTGGCCAATACATGCTGTTGATGTATTGGCCACTTCGATGAGAGTCTCTGTCGAAGAGTTGCCAGCGTAATAACAACTGCCCAGAAGATTGTACCTAAAACCTTTTGTGCTCAAGCTAAGACCTTCTCGACCAGATCCATTGGGTAGCCTAAGAAGAGATATTCGATCCGGATGAATTGAGCTGTCATTGTTCAATTTTGGAATATCTTCGTGCAAAGGAATGTAAGGAATGACTATTACTGCCCGGAGTGTCTTTTTAGCGATTATTGCTTTGACAATGTTTCATTGCAGTTCTGGCCCCAGGCCACTAATGAGCATGGTAGATGCGGCAATTGATGTGAAAGTAAACCCCCATGGGCGGTCACCTTTAGGTGCCCTACTGACTTTTAGCACCAAGGAGGAATGCCAGGTTGAAATTGCTGTAACCGGTGCCCAGCCACTCACTTATTTAGATGAGGATTATAAGCTAATTCATGAGCTGATTGTGACGGGATTATATTCTGGCCAAGAGAATCAGATCGAGATCACTCTTGCTGACCGGAAAGGCCGGGAATATGTGGGTACGCTGCCCATCACTACCCTCCCCCTCCCTGAGTTTCTTCCGACCATCGAAATCACCACGCTAGATCGGTCGAGGATGGAGCCGGGTCTGCATTTGTTTGAAATCTTGATCGCGAACCAGGGGAAGTTCAATCCATATACCATCATGTTTGATGATAATGGCGACATCCGATGGATGATGGACATGAGCGAGGTGGAGCCGTTTAGCTTTACACCATACCGCCTGAAGAACGGTAATTGGCTTTATGTCTCCTGGGTAGAACTATATGAATTGGATGACCTTGGTCAGGTAGTTCGACATGTACGCATCAAGGAATATTCCGGTGACCACGACGTAGTGGAACTCGAAGATGGTGGTTTGATCATGGGAGCCTCCAAAGCGGATACGAGAATTTTACGGGGAAATCAGGAGGCCATTAGCCGTTATGATTTTGTGATCGAACTGGACAAGGACAATTGGCAGGTAATCCGCGAATGGGATCTTCGCAAAGTGCTTGATGTGGATCGGGCTGTATTTCCAAAGGACTTCATACGGGATTTTGCCGCGGATTGGTTCCATTTTAATTCGTTGGCCCTCAGCCAGGCAGATAATTCATTAGTGATCTCGGGTCGAAATCAGGGCGTTCTCAAAGTAGATTGGGACAATAATCTCAAGTGGATCTTGGCTCCTCACAGGGGCTGGGGCAAGGCCGGCAGTCATGGAAATGGATTTGACACCAGAGACTATTTGCTTACTGCAGTGGATCGTGATGGTAATCCTTTGCCTTCCGATGTTCAGGAAGGCAATGCCGGTACTGACGATTTCGAGTGGTGCACAGGGCAGCATGGACCCACCATATTGGAAAACGGAAATCTCGTGATTTTTGACAACGGTTTATCCCGTAATTTTGGTGGTAACCCAACCTATTCGAGGGCAGTAGAGTACCAGATAGATGAGGAGAAGAGAACCATTCAACAAGTGTGGCAGTATGGAAAGGAACGAGGACTCGACATGTTTTCAGGCATCACCAGCGATGTGGATATCCTAAATGAAACCGGCAATCGACTGGTGACTGCGGGAAATATTCGACTTGGCAACGATCCGCCACATGCCAAGATGATTGAAGTTAGCTATCCTGATAATACGGTGGTTTTTGAAGCCAAAATAAATTTCAAAGATGGTTTGGGAACTAAGGCTCAGGAATGGGCTCAGTTTGATGTGGTCTATAGGGGGGAACGTTACCCGCTTAGACATCGATAGACCCGGAATGAAAGGGTAGTTCGGTATAAGTCAACTGATATTTATAATCGTGATTGAATCAACCGATTTTGAAAGCAGTGAACACTATGCTATCTACTTTGGATTTATCATCATTAGTCGCAGGCTTCATGATTAGATTTCTGACATTGACATGTATGAGCCTGCTCCTGGTGACTCTCACTAAGGCGACAGATCAGAAATTGACTCAGGACTCCACCTTTTTTGATGGAGATCAGCCTCTCAGTGTACGTATTTCGGGTGATTTGCGAAGTCTGTTTCGTGACCGAAGTGATGATCCAAGCTATTTCCCCTTATCCCTTTCCTACACAGATGCTTATTCGAACATTGTCGAGGTGAAGTTGAAGGCTAAAACCAGAGGTCATTTCCGACTAAAGATCGCCAATTGCAGCTATCCTCCTCTGCTCTTGAATTTTTCGAAAAAGGGTACACCGGAGCAATCGATCTTTCGGGGTCTGGATAAAGTGAAGCTGGTAGTGCCCTGCATGGGAGAAGAGTTTGTGATCAAAGAATTCCTTCTCTACAAAATATACAAGCTTTTTACACCTTATAGCTTCAATGTGAGATTGCTCCGGCTTGAGTTTAATGATCTGGAACGAGGGAAGGTTCACGATCCCCAATGGGCATTTATCTTAGAGGAAGACGAAGCGCTGGCCGAGCGAAATGAGTCAAAGGAATTTAAGAGGAACGGCCTTAAGGGTCAGCATCTGGATCGCTATCACTCCTTGTTGTTGTCCGTCTTCGAATATTTTATAGGAAATACCGACTGGTCGGTAGAGTACAGGCACAATGTCAAATTGGTGGTGAATGAGAAGCATTCTCTACCGGTGCCGGTGCCTTATGATTTTGATCATGCTGGTGCCGTAGCTGCTCCTTATGCTAAACCCAGCGAGGCCCTGAAACTAGCATCTGTTCAGCAGCGTCGTTACCGGGGCTTTTGTCTGGAGGATCTGGATGAACTGGAATCAATCTTTTCGTTGTTCGAGGATAACCGAGCTGAGATAAGGAATCTGGTAAACGAATCATTGCTTAGTGATAGAACCAAGAGACGTATGCTGGAGTATCTGGAATCCTTTTTCGAGACTTTGGAGGATCGTAAGCGAATTGAAAGAGACTTCACCTATCCATGTGTTGAAGGCGGGACAGGTAATGTGGTGATCCGGGGACTAAGAGATATCTAACTCAGTTTTAGAACCGATGCGTGTAATTGATCTTTAAAATCGAACTCCGATCAAGCAGGCGGTAATCTCCCTGAACGGAAAGCCAATTGTAGTTGAAAACAGCAAAAACATCTGTTCCAGGGGTCACGATCCAGTGGAAACGATGGTTCATCCCGATTTCCTTACTCAGGTTGTCATATTGGATGATACTAAAGAAGGATATTTCAGGAGTGATATCAAAGCCTCCCTCAAACTGAAAAAGATCGGTTTTGAAACTGGCTGGATCCAGATCGACGGCGGTGTGGGTGAATTCGATACTCAGATTCAATCCAGCGAGTGGTCTTACGGTTAATTCCAAATCATATATGGTGCGGTCCCCGCCCCAAAATCCGCCCTGCTGGAATCTGGCTTCTCCAACAATCTTTCGGTAGGGAGCCGTGCCTAACTCCAGTTCGGCGGTCCAGTGGATGTATTCGTCTACTGGGATGATTATACTTCCATCCCGCAAAATGTCGAAAGGACTTTCCAGCCGCTCGTAAGTTCGTAACAATTGAAGACTTGCTCGTTCACCTGATTCGAAAGTGACATCACCCATGGTAAGTCTTAATAGTTGAGTGAGCAACTTAAAATCGAGATCCCAAAGGTTTTGGTAGAGTACCCGCCAGGTTACAGAACGAATTACTTGACTTTTCTCGAAGAGAGGGGCATAGCCAATAGCTGGTTCAACCCGCCGAAATCCATTTCTCGGATTGAAACCCACAGCGGGATTGTAGTGTGTGCCAAATTCACGGTAGGAGCAATGGGCAAACCAAGGCCGGTTGGGATAATTAAATCGAATACCTCGCGAAGATCTATCCCATACATCTGTCTCATCATTGAGCGCAGAGGGCGAATTGTGTAGAGCCAGGAAGGCTTGAAATTGTAAGTTTTTATCGCCTAGGAAACGGGAGGTATTCCATTCCAGATCAGTCGCTACCGTATGACGATCTTGCAGGGGCTCAGGCAGCGAAGATCCGTCTTGGGTTGATCTTCGAGTGTAGTAAATACCAATCGTGCTTTCACTACCGATGTTTTGCTTGAGCCGAAGCACAGTAAAATCTTCCGGCTGGATGGCATCTGTCTCTCCGGTACGGACTTGGAGTAAAGCCAAATCAGTCTGGCCAATTCTACCGAGCAGCCGGGCACCGTAAGAGATAGGTATTGGGCGTCCTTCCTGCAGGCCTATTCTCCGGCTGAAGTACGGATTTATCCCACTTCTTGGGGCATATGAATAGATGCCCGCACCTTCAAGAAAGAAATCCCTCTTTTCGGGAAACTGCAAAGGAAACCGGGTCAGGTTGATCTCGCGATCGTCCACTTCAGTTTCCGCAAAGTCTGTGTTGAGCGTAAATGAGGCCTTTAGATTGGGTGTGATGTTGTAGTTTACATCAAGGCCGGCATCAAAGCGAGTATCGCTTTTTTGGTTTGCAACTTTTTCATTTTTTAATGTGCTGAACGGCTTGGCTTCTAATCCGATACCCTGACTGATCCCCGTTAGACCTTCAAGAACCCCTCCATCTTGTGGTCGTTCTATACCTTGATTGAGCCGGTGCCCTGTCCATATCACTTCTTCGTTTTTCCGCCTGATGACCCTTTGAAAGTTTACTCCCCAACGATTTGAGTTTTTGTCAAAGTTCAGGGTGCGAAAGGGAATCTTTACCTCAGCGGACCATCCATAGGATCCGATGTGTGTTTTCAGATACCATATCCCATCCCAGTTCTTATTGAGACTGCTACCTTGTCCGGTAGTGAGGAGTCCATCGCTTTTGAGTCCCAACGGATTGATAGAGAACATGTAGGCATTTCGGCCATCTAGATAAGTGTCGAAGAACCAGGTGAAACTATCCTCGGTGTCGAGATCTTCGTCGCGCTTCTTTAGAAAGGCTTTGATTTGGTCGGGTTCGCTGTCGTATAGAATAATTCCCAGATAGATATTTTCTTCGTCGAAGGCAATGCGGACCTCGGAGCGCTCCGTGGGAGTCCCTCCTTCGATCGGTTCTCTCATATGAAATTCGGAAATTGGAGAAATTGTCATCCAAAAATTCTCATTGACTAATCCATCTAATTGAAAGTTATTATCAATGAGTAATCGACTTGCCAGAGCGGTCTTATTATCGGACAGTCCGGCATTTTGGCCAGGCAAGTTTAGAGAAAATAGCGCTGCCAAGGCCAGTAGAATAATCCGGTCTTTTAAATTGTTCAGAGGATAATTGAGTCGTGCCACTCTTCTAAGTTACAGACTCATGAACATATCTCTCAGCCAGACTAATGCACTACTACCATTTTCCTGGTCTCTGCTAGTTTATCATTTAGCCAAATTGAGTAGAAATATACTCCATCGACGAGATCGACCGTGTCTAGATGATAAAAGTGTTTTCCAGGTAAGTAAAAAGAGTTTACCAGTTCTCTCACTGTATTACCATTTCCATCCCATAGCACCAATTTCAGCTTGATTGATTCACGGAGATCGAATGTAATTGTGGCAGAGTGGTCCGAAGGGTTTGGGTAAGATTGTAGGACACCTGTTTCCACGCCAACCGTAGACTCTTTGGTGTCAGTGATCAATAATGGTGTGCTAAACTCAGATGTATTACCGGATGAATCTCTCGCTGTCGCCAACAGGGCATTGGATTGATCCAATGGCTCTTGGAGGGTTAAGTTGAAATTGCCAGCTTCATCAGTGGTTGTAGAATCTAAAAATACAATGGTCTGATTTCCATCGTCTCGGTAAATTTCAATGATTTCGCTGCGTCCACCTTGTCCGGTAACAAGTAATGCAGATACTGAGTGGATAGTTGGAGGAGTAAGTTCCAGGTTACCTCCCTCGATATTCTCAATATCCCCTACCGTATTAGCGTAGAAATTATTTCGCGAAAACACGTTTTGTATCGTTGAATCTCCTTGACAATAGATCCCGTAGACTTCATTTTGTCCAATAATGTTTTGAAGAAGCCGGTTTTGCTTTGCACCAAGCCACAAATAAATACCTGTCTCATTTCCAAGACTAGTCGAGCCGGTTTCATCTGTCCCTATGAAGTTGTTGCCGATCACATTTGCTCTGCCCCCGAAGATTCCGATCCCTTCTCTGCTACCTCCAATATAGTTATCGAATATTTCATTTGAATCGCCTTGCAGGTTTATGCCCCTGGATACATTTCGCAGCACATCTGAAACATCTCGGTTTACACCTATTCGGTTGCCGATGATGAAATTATTAGTTGCAGAATCGACAATGAAAACTCCAATACGATTATTGCCTGAAATAATGTTTCCCATTGGAAGATGTTCAGATGGGCCAATCACATTATCATGAGCTCTAAAGCCTATGACCACACCATCATTGTTGCCCGCAGCTTCCATTCCGGTATGGTCGGTTCCGATGTAACAGCCGCTGATTATAGCAGAACCCGCTGATAGGATATCGATCCCATTACCATTGAAGTTTTGTACAACCAGGTCAAGTATCTGAATACCAGCAGTAGCGATTACGAAGCAGGAACCAAACGAGCCTTCATCTTCTCCATTGATCACAATCTCAGGACCAAGGGGATTTGCGTCCGTTCCATCAAAAAGAGCCTGGGACGGACCATCGATGACCAGACCTTCATCGGACAGGAAAGAATAAGGAGTATCTGGCTTGATCACCCAAATACCTGCTAAGGAATCAAAACCGGGATCCGTTCTGGGAATTTGGAAACGAATGGTGTCGGGACCAGGCCAGCTGTTTGCGGAATCAATAGCTGCCCTCAACGAGCCATCTCCTGAGTCAAAGCTATGGGTTACAATAAGATCCCGTTGAGTAGCGCTAATCTGAAATGGTTCACTGAAAGCTGTAGTGTTGTTCATAGTATCTGTCGCGGTCGCAGTGAAATTTAGATCACCGCCGAAACCTGTAACATCGAAGCTGAACCAGCCATCTATATCCGAAACCGTTGAATCTATATAGAAGCGACCCTGATTGGTCTCATCCAAGAACAGCTCGATGATCTGCATGATGCCTGCGTATCCGGATAAGGTGTTTCCTGCAATGGTATCAAGGGTGGGAGGTATAATGGCTTGGTTGGCTCCATTCTCATTTAATATTCCTCCCGTGCGATTGCCGGATATGAAATTGCGTCTGAACAAATTACCCTGGCTAGCCATTCCGGTATTCCGGATACCATAATCATGATTCAATCCAATTTGATTCTCGACTATTTGGTTCCGTTGGGACATGCCATCAATATGAACACCAGATCCTTTGTTGGCCAGTGTATCCCGGAAGTCGATGTCTGTACCAATCTGATTGTTGATACAAATATTGTGGTACGCATCTAATAAGCCGACCCCTCCGGATTCATTCAAACCTATCAGATTGTCAATCATTTCATTATGATGACTTCCTTCAGTGATTGAGATGCCAAACGAGCCATTGCCCGGTGAGAAGAAACCAGGGTTGAAATTGCTGGCACCAATTTGATTGAAGATGATGATGTTGAATGCGGAAGAATCTTCAATACGGATGCCATGGCCGGCGTAGCCAGAGATGTAGTTGCCAACATTGGAGAATGGTGATGGACCAATCGTGATATTGGAGGAAGATGATATAGTAATCCCATTTGCTTCATGCTGAGATTGTCTACCCGGTCCAAACTCTCCTGTGTCTCCAATATAGCAGCCAGCTACACTGCTACCATTTGCTCCTTCCATCACAATCCCACCACCATCGAAAGCATCCAGAACCAGGTTTGCTATGTGCACTGATTCCGCACGGATGTGAAGGCCTATTGCCGAATCTGATAATATTCGGTAACCGGCTATGATTACTCCGGGATGATGTACGCTAGTTCCATTTTCAAAAGTAGTAGATGAATTACCAAGAACCACCAGTTGAGCATCAGTGATTTTGGGCAGGGCAGAATCTAATTCAATTACAGACAGTTCCTGGTCATCTGCATCCATGATAAGGAAGGTAATGGTATCTGGCCCGGGTCGTAGGTTTGCAAGTTGGATTGCGTCGCGTAAAGAGCCCGGTCCCGCATCAAGGAGATTGCTTACTACCAAATTCTGAGGGTAAGCACATAGTGGCAGACCCACCATGATACAGAGCAAATAAATAAATTCAATTCGTTTCATAGATTATGAGGTATACCAATGAGTGCAAGAGGTCAATGACTGATATCATTGAAGCTGATGGTCTTGATTGTGCCGGTAATTTTGGATGATTTCCTGTACAGATAGGTATGATAACTAGCTTTTGAATTCTGCGTTATCAAGTCATGACACGGTTGTTCTGACGCTATGTCCAGGTTAAAACATAACATCAGAGAACCGGCTAGGAAAACGAAATATTCAGTCGAAACATAGATCCGGCAATTGACACTAAAGTAAAGGAATGACGTTCTAATATTTAAGTATTTGCTTAAATAATGAAACTCCATTATTCTTGTGCTATGAAATCAATTCTTGGTAATACTTGTGTCAGAGCCGACAGGGATGAGAGACAAATCCGGCGGTGCCGTGAGGTGCTAAAACAATCAGTTGAGGAAACCGCTAGCACCGCCAGAATACTGGGCTTGGTCGGAAATGAAGTGAGGTTGAAAATCTTGTTGCTGATCAACTCAGAAGGAAGATTATGTGTATGTGATCTTAGTGATGTGTTGAATATGAAAATCCCGGCTGTGTCGCAACATTTGAGAAAATTGAAGGATGCCGGCATATTATATACTGAGAGAGAAGGTACGGTCATCAACTAC
>Ga0224512_10005330_pt1 | contig 10630 bp, 9 predicted proteins | sample SF_May12_sed_USG_4_FD_169103 | JGI IMG/M metagenome (GOLD analysis project Ga0224512, IMG submission 169103) | Sediment microbial communities from San Francisco Bay, California, United States - SF_May12_sed_USGS_13 | ecosystem: Environmental > Aquatic > Marine > Sediment | place: USA: California...
AGCAGGAGTAAATTGTAATAGTGCGTGCAAGTTTGCTTTCTGGTGATACCCGCGCATTTGGTCCGTTTCTATCAGTGTATTGATTACTTTTGGAATCGGTTCCGAATCAAATTACCTCGGCCCAATAGCGCGATAGCGCAGATGGGTATGCACCGGCAAATGCACGGTGGTGGATGTGCCACTTGTCATGGTATTAATAGGTAAGGTCGCCGGTTGGTGCCACGCTTTTGGGTCAAAGCCCCAGCACTCACCGCCAAGGCTTTTTTTGGCGAAGACGACGGCCATGGGCACGAATCAGACGGACATGGGGATCATGAGAACTACGATCAAACGACCTTACGCCGGGCCATTGTCGATGGCATCGATCCCGCTGGTGAACCATTGGACGAGGCGATGCCACGTTGGTCTATGAGTGAAGCGGATTTGAATGACTTGATTACTTATCTGCAACAATAAAGCATGAACTCTTGAAAAAATGAGGCTGCGTGACCAAAGTCACCATGCTGTAGTAACTATCAGTTTAGACTCGATGTTCGTAACATTACTGCCAGGATTGTGACAGGAACTTTAGGGTATCTATCTGAACTAAGTATTCATGCTGACAGAAGCATCAAAAATAATAAGCCTGCTAACCGTCGTTACAGTTCTTTCCATGGCTCCGATTCAGGGAATATCAGATGATACCCATGAGAAAAGCTGTGATTTGATGGCTTTTGTCGACATTACGGGCACCTGCAATCTTGATGATCACGATGATGCCTGCGTTTTAGGGCATTGTTGCATGATCCCCTGTGATTGCGTGCATGCTGCCGCGCAAACCAAAACCCGGTTATTGATGTTCACGAGTGAAGACATCCGACACGTTTCCCATCCCCCGGAACACAAACCTCCAAAAACGCTCGTTTGAGCGTACCGATCTAATCCATTTCAGTTAACAAACAGCGAGAGGTGTTTTAAACACCTGCGGCTGTTACGGTCAATTCAAAATCTAACTTGGAGGTTTACGTGAAGAAAATATTGTTAACAACGCTAATGTTTGGCGCATACACGTTATCCGCGACACATGCTGGCGCACAAGATCAAAGCGACCAAACAATGGATCATTCTAATATGTCCGAAGGCCAGATGTCGGAAATGATGCGTGGCGATGGTGGTCACCACATGCAAACCATGGCGCGGTATCCCACGTCCTTAGTCGGAGGCCACTTGATGAATAAGGGCGGTTGGATGGCATCGTACAAATTCATGCGCATGGACATGGACGGTAATCGCGATAGCACCAGGCGGCAGTCGCCCGCCGATGTCCGTGCGGAAGGTTTCGCCGTCGTACCCACAGAGATGACCATGGACATGCATATGTTCGGCGCCATGTACGGCATAACTGATAATGTGACCGTGATGGCCATGGTACCGTTTTTAGACAATGAAATGGATCATGTGGCTGGCATGCCCCTTGGGGCAGTCGAATTCACCACCGAATCGGACGGTATCGGTGACGTCAAAGTCGGCGGCCTCGTCAAATTGAAGAAAGACGGAAACCGCTCGCTGCATTTAAATGGATTAGTTAGTTTGCCCACCGGGTCGATCGATGAAACTGATCTCCCGCCGGGTCAACTGCCTTATCCCATGCAACTTGGATCGGGAACTTTCGATTTGATGCCGGGTATCACGTATACGGTACATCAATCGGGTTACAGTTGGGGTGCGCAGGCCCTCGCGACATTACGTATAGGCGATAATGATAGGAATTACACGCTGGGCGATCAGCTGCGTGCCAGTGGTTGGTACAGTCGTGAGTTCGCCCCGTCGTGGATTGCTAACTTCAGGCTCGATTGGACCCATTGGAGCAATATCGATGGAGCCGATGAAGAACTCAATCCGGCGTTGGTGCCGACAGCAGATACTGACAGACGTGGGGGCGACCGTCTGGATTTCGGCATCGGTTTAACCAAAAGCATTACCGGCTGGCAGATCGGTGCCGATGTCGTGATCCCACTACATCAAGATCTCGATGGACCACAACTTGAGACAGATTCCATCATAGGTATCACTATTAAGAAACATATTTAAAACACATTGCAATCGCATGAGTTGGCTCTCAACGCGAGAGCCAACTCAGAATAATCGGAGAATGACTTAGTGAGGGGTTTATCTACTCCAGCCGTGGCTGCTGATCTTGACCTTCCCCCTATAAATAGTGCCATGCGCTGGGTGAGAATCTCCATTAAATTGCGTGATGGGAGGACCACCGATGAAACGAAAGACATTTACCGAAGAGCAAATTATTGGGATTTTGAAGGAGCATGAATCCGGGGTTCGGGTGCCGGAGTTTGCGAGGGTACACGGGATCTCGGAAGGCACGATTTATCGCTGGACGACGAAGATTGGTGGGATGGAAGTATCGGAAGCAAAACGGCTGCGAGAGCTGGAATCCGAGAACAGTAAGCTTAAGCGCTTGTTGGCGGATGCGACGCTGGACAATGCTGCGTTGAAAGATGTGCTGTCAAGAAAGTGGTGAGGCCAATCGCAAAGCGTCAGGTGGTTGGCCATATGATGCAGACGCATGCTTTGAGCGAGCGGCGCAGCTGTGATTTGCTGAATCTGAGTCGCGTGGCAAACCGATATCAGCCGAAACCTTCCAACGATAAAGTGTTGGCGGATCGATTATGCAGTTTGGCGCAAACCTATCCGAGATACGGTTATCCGAAGAATAATCCGGGTCAGAGAATAATTGTTGCTAATATACTATTCGGGCCGTTTCCATCTCGGATTCGATTGTTGTTCTCGCGTTCCCGCGGGAACATTTTTTAACACAGAACCTGGGTCAGAAAACAATTTTTCCAAATATAAGCGGATGCGGAAAACAAATCTGTCCCGTTTTCCATTCATATATTAGCAACAATTGTTCTCTGACCACGGTTTTCACCAATACTATTTCAGCAGTTTCTTCCCACGGTACTACATACCGATTTCCTGAGTTCTATCTTCTTTACTCTTCATTGTGTTGGTCGACGGGGTTGTGTTGGCTTGAAGGGCTTGAAGGGCTATTTGCCGAATCGTCTCGTTTGAGTCCGTCGCAGCCAATGCGAGATAGTATTGGGAAGTATCGTCGGAGGCTTCTATTAGCGTCTCCAACGCCATCAGGCGGATCTCCTGATCAGGATCTTCGGTTAGTACACGCCCTAGAATCGTCGTTGCCTGCTCAGCCCCGATCGCGCGCAACGCCTGGATCGCATGCCTGCGAACCGACGCTTCCTCATCGGCGAGCGCTAATTCAAGCAACCTGGAAGCTTCGTCTCCGCCGATTTTGCCCAGCATGGCAGCGGCCTGTCCGCGAACAACCGCATCGGCCTCGGACTCAAGCACCTGGATTGCAATTCTGGCGGCGACCTCCGGCTCCAGGCGCGCCAACCTGCGCACCGCGACGATGCGGGCGCCGCGCTGCGGCGAAGTGAGTCTATCCAGAATCCAGGTCTCCATGTCCGCCTGCGACGGCTCTTCAACGGTCGTGACTTTGGGTTGAAAAGTCTGTTCGCCGCCGCTTTCCACCGCTGCGAAGACCCATAGCTCGTCAAGGCGTTTCGTACTTCCCGAGTACTCGAAAAACATAAACGAAATTCCATCGAGCAGGCGTCTAAGTGCCCGGTCCAGCGGCACCACCGTGAACGAGCTGTTGACCGTCATGCTTAGGTCGCCTTCGATTACGACATCGAACCCCGCCTCTTCGCCAATGATCTGCAGCAGTGTTGCGAGCGGTGCATCATAAGCCTCCAGGGTCAAAAAACCTTCCTGAACATGGATCTGTATGCTGTCGGGTCGGACCGACTGCAACTCGTCCAGTTCCGCGGCGGAAGAGGCCCAGGTAGTCAGGGCGATGAGGAGAAACGCTAATGATCGGGAGCGACGAGCTATCATCGTTTTTCCATTCCCCGTAGTGATTCCTTGATTGTACCGCTATCGATAGGGGATTGTCCTCGGGCCCAGCTTAAGCCGTGTGGTCGTAGTGGAGACAGGCAAGCGGGATGTGCGTCACCCCGCCTGCCTGATTGGCTCCGAGCCGCTAAGCGTCCGAGCGGCTTTAGTCGCTGTTATCTATTAAACGCGTTGCCGGCGTATTCCATGGCGTTTATCCATTTGCCGAGTCCCTGGCCTTTGTCAGTACCATTCACCGATTAAGTGGTCATTGCAAAAGTCAGCACCGAGTGCGCGACGGCATCCGACATTTGATCCAGAGCCTCCAGACTGATGTTGTCGAAGGTATCGCAAGCCAAATGATAGCAAGGGTCATACTGCTCGCCCGCGGTACCGCCATAAATTGCGACCTCGTCTTCGGTCTTGATACGTTCAGCACCAGTAAACAGACCACCCGCCGGGATGCCTACCGCGATAAATGGGCCGTAGTCGGAGCGCCCATCGAAAGCAGTGGGTTCAGTCGGCAACCCTTGGTTTATGAAATAATCGAGAAACACCTGCTCGATGTTCTTCGAACCGTTAGGCCCGGCCAGTGGCGTGTCGGAGCCGTTGCCGTCATAGACGAAACGCACGAAGTTCGGCGAGCCGATCATGTCGAAGTTCAGATTGAGAGCGATGTTCTTGATCTCGCGTTTGCTCAAGTTGTCCACGTAAAACTGGGAACCTACCAGACCGGACTCTTCGGCACCCCACCAAGCGAAGCGCACCTTGTTGCGCGGCTCTATGTCCAACTCCGCCATCTGCAACGCGATCTCCAGGATGGCCGCCGAACCACTGCCGTTGTCCTGAATACCGGGGCCCTGGGGTACCGAGTCCAGATGCGCACCGACCACCACCACACGGTCGTCCCGGCCACCCGGTGTCTCCGCTATGACATTGGACGTCGTGACGATGCCGCGGAACACATCGGCGATCATGTGCAACTGGAAACCGGCGTGTCGATCCACTCCGCGCCCCGGTCGAAAGTTGCAAAGAATACTGGGATGCCGCCGCTGTAGTCGGAAGACAGAGTACCGTTGATCAGGCCCTTACGTTCGTCGGTGTTGCCCTGGTTGAAGATGATGGCACCGACGGCTCCTGCTGCCGCCGCGTTCTCCGCTTTGAGCCGGAAGGTGCAGGCGCCGCGCTGGATCAGGGCGATGCCGCCAGCCGGGAACCCCCCGAAGTCCGCTGCCTCGCAGCCGCTGGTTGATGCATTGCCTAGCGCCAGGTCGAAGTCCACAGCAGTCACCAGTCCCGTGACGTCACCCGCGTCGCTCTGGGACATGAGATTGTAATCGGTGTCCTCGAGGTAGACGACGGCGCTGGGCGCGGTCTGCTCGAGGGTCGACGGACCGAGCTGCTCGAAGCTTACGAAGTCGAACTCCTGGACCGTGACGTCATAGCCGGCAATATGCATCTGGCCCGCGACATAGTCGGCGGAGTCATCGTAACCCGACGTACCGGCCAGACGGATGCCACCATTGGCATCCGCGATGTCCTGCAAGGCTTGTTGGTGCGCGCGCACCCCTTCTACCGTGACGGCTTCGCGAAGTGCCGATGTATCTACGCTTACCGCTGCGAGTACCGGAATACCGGCTGCCGAGGCCGCCAGTAATCCGGCTAATGATGCGTACAGCAGATGTTGTCTGTATGGAGTAGACATGAATGTTCCTCCTTAGGGGAGTAATGGTTTAACTGTTCAACCGATTATTGTCGCTTAGTATTAGGTCGTTTGTTCGTGGCTTCCCTGAATCGTTTGAAGAAGATCAATGAACATCTTTTCTCACCGTTTCCCTGGGCCGCGCTTGCAAAAAATAACACGTTTGAGTCCAGACGGCGCGTCTCATTCTTATTGAGTCCGTGCCGTCCAACCAGCAGGTAACCCAGCGCGAAAAAAGGGGGACAGGTCTATTTCTTGCCGGTATCCTCTCTATCATCTGGCATTACGTATAGATGCTGAAGTAGGAATATTGAAAATTTGCTGTCTAAGTATGGAACTTGTCCGTTCGAATATTCGAAATACTATTTAACCACATCCAGTTGCTCGTTAAATAATTTGCAAATTTTCGCATTCTGCCATTCTTCGGAATCCAATCCTTCGGGCCTAAAATCCAAGGTCCCTGAGATCAAGTCCTCTGAATAGCTTAGCGATGCCTCGATCGTGGCTGGCGGAAAGTAGAGAAAAACATCTGGGGAAATTTATTGTCATCAAAAAGCCACCCCCGATATTAGTTCGGAATCATGGTCGTAGCTCTTCTTCCCTACAGAATACTCGACAACCTCTTGACACTCTCGGCATGGGCCAAGCAACGATCCGCCCCATCTCCTATCGTATGAGCGAGGTACGATATTTTCGTCACCTGGATAGGGAACATCTGAGAAGGCCATTTTTACGCGCTCCATTAGTTCAGCTCGATCCACAGAACCTCCCGCAGCGTCCACGGATCAAACCGCGTTTGATTAATGCTAGAGCAGTCAAATTACGGGATGTGTTGCAAACTTAATCCAGTCCAATGCCCTATCGATTCCTGCATTGAATAATATACTCCTAGGACGGCTTTCTTCTACCGAACCACACGAGATTGACGGTTTTCCACACCGAACCGATAATCGAGACACGTTTCTGATACGCCAGCCAATATCAATTAACGACCTTGCAAAACTCTGATCAACCCTATCGCCTACTCGATGACGACGAACCAGACGCGATTCGTGTGCTCCGCCGCGATAGCTCATCACCATACCTGTTCGTCTGCGATCATGCCGGCAACCGCATCCCGCAGAAACTCGGCGACTTAGGCGTGAGCGAATCAGACCGCCAACGACACATCGCATGGGATGTCGGTGCGCTCGGTATGGCGGAGGAATTCGCGCGCCGCTTCGAGGCGACTTTTATCCATCAGGTTTATTCGCGGCTCGTGGTGGATTGCAACCGACCGTTGCAAGCACTGACATCGATACCGGAGATCAGCGAGCACACAGTGATTCCCGGTAACCGTGATCTTGATGCGGTGCAGATCGCAGCGCGTCAACGCGAGATTTTTCATCCGTATCACGATTGCATCGAGGATGTTATTACTGAACGTACACAGCGCGGGCAAGCCACGATATTGTTGGCTGTTCATAGTTTCACGCCCGTGTTTAAAGGCGAGCCTCGTGAGTGGCATATCGGTTTGTTGTATAACCGGGATACCCGGCTTGCGCACATATTGCGGGATTTACTGGCGGAGGATGAAACGTTAACGGTCGGCGATAATGACCCGTACTCGGTGGACGATGAGAGCGATTACACGATTCCCGTGCACGGCGAGGGCCGTGGTATTCCGCATGCGTTGTTCGAGGTGCGCCACGATATGATCGAGAACGAGGAAGATCAGTATCGTTGGGCGCATCGGTTGGGATACACGTTGGAGATGGCGCTTGAGCGGGCGCCGGAGTTATTGGAGATGTGATTCGGCCGAGTTGGATTGGTTGCGGGGTCAATCGTATTGCGATGGGGGTTGGTTTCTACCGAAAACCGAAAGCTGGCGAGAGATTGTACCGACCCAAACGATATTCGCCGGTTTTCGCATTCGCTCTAACCGACCTACGACGTTATTTTGGTTTGATCGTGGATGAGAGCTTTGAAGTTTAGTGACAAAGTTGCGGTGGTTGCGGGTGCGGGGGGCGGTATCGGGTTGAATGTTGCGCGGGATTTGATTGCGGCGGGGGCTTGTGTGCTGCTGGCGGACATGAAGCCTGTGCCGGACGATATTGCTGCTGGGCCCGGTCGGCATAATTATCGTCAGGGTGATTTAACCGACGACTCGTTTGTCCGAGACGTGGTCGGTGCAGCGGTGAAAGAGTTCGGGCGCCTCGATTACCTCGTAAATACTGCGGGGGTGCTTTGGTTCGATCGGGATAAGTCGTTGGTGGATATCGATCTCGATGTGTGGGACGAGGTGATATCCAACAATTTGAAATCGTTTATGCTGACTGCGCGGTATGCGATCCCCGCGATGCGGGACACGGGCGGCGGAGCGATGTTGCATTTTTCATCTATCGATGCGTTGCGCGGCGATTCGGCACCGCAGGATGCGTACGGCGCGTCGAAGGCGGCGGTGATTCGGTTGTCCAAGTCCATCGCGATCCAGTATGCGCGCGACGGGATTCGCTCCAATGCGATTTTGCCGGGGCCGGTGTTATCCCCGATGCAGGCGCGTTGGGACGGGCGCGACGATCTGCAAGCAGCGCTCACGGAGCAGATACCGTTAGGGCGGATCGGTGCGACGCAGGACTTGGCTAATGCGTGCTTGTTCTTGCTCTCGGATGAGGCGGGTTTTATTACTGGGACGGAGCTTATTGTTGATGGTGGGATTAGTGCGGCGCCGTAGGGCCGACCGCGGCAAGGCCAGAAGCCGAAGAATGCCTCGTTAGGCAAACCAAAAAACGGCGGTGTTCGCTTCGCTCATCCCGCCCTACGGCCCATCCCGCCCTACGGCAGCAGTGCGCCTTTGATGATTTTTTTGGTGGGGGTCATCGGCATTTCGTCGACGACTTCGAGCCGCTCGGGCCATTTCATCTTCGCGATGTCGTGCTCGTTTAGATAATCGGTTATGGCTTTGAGATCCAACTCGGTGCCGGGTATCAGGGTCACAAATAAACACGACTTTTCGCCCAACACGTCGTCGGGCATCGGCACGATGGCGCACTGCACCACATTCGGGTGTGCGGTGATGAGGTTTTCGAGATCGGTAGGGTTGATCTTGATACCGCCGCGGTTGATGATGTCCTTCAAGCGGCCGGTAATTTGCACGTCGCCCGCCGCACTCATCATGGCGAGATCGCCGGTGCGAAACCAACCGTCGTCGGTAAACGCGTGCTCGTTCGCCTCGTCGTTATTCAAATAACCGGACATGATCGAATACCCGCGGACCTGCAGTTCGCCCTCTTGGTCCGCGCCAAGTATCGTGCCGTCGTCACCGGCGACGCGGGCTTCTATTCCGGGTGTGACGCGCCCCACCGAGTAATGGCGGATTTCGGGCCCTTCGGTTATTGGAGTCTGGGTGATAAGTATCGTTTCGGTCATACCGAACAAGCCCCCTGCGCGGCCGTTCGGTAAGTGCGCTTCGAGTGCATTCGCGACATCGGGCGGACACACCGATCCGGCAATGACCACTTCGCGTATCGACGACAGATCGACGCCCTCTAGCAGCCCGGCCTTGAGGCACGCCGCCAGATGGGCCGGTGCGGTAAAGACCACACTGGGCCTGAAGTGGTCGATCGTCTCCACGTACGACTCCGGTGTGAAATGCCGCAGCAACACCACGGTGCCGCCTTGACATAGCGTGCAGTGCACGCAGCACAATCCGAATACATGGGTGAACGGCGGCGCGACGAGGACGACATCGTCACTATCGAGTTCGATAGTCGGCGAATAAATTCGCGCGTTGCCGGTAATCGTTGCATAAGTGCGCAGCACCGCCTTCGGTGCGGCCGACGTGCCCGAGGTAAAGCACAGCAACGCCGGGTCGGTCGCGCCGAGCGAGACAGTAACGTCGCGCGGCGTACCGTTATCGATCATATCGCCGAGCGAATGCATGCCGGTCGGCACTTCGTCGCCCAGCACAATTATGTGTTCGAGGCTCGAACAGCGATGCGTAAGCTTGCGCATGGCATCGGGCGCATCGTATTTGTCGTCGCTTGCGCCGCATATCACTGCCTTGGCTCCGCCGTGGCGGATCAGCGGGTACATTTCATTTTCGCGATACGGCAAATGCATCGTCGCGAGAATTGCGCCGAGCCGCGTGACCGCGTAATACGCGATCAGATACTCGGCAATATTAGGCAGTTGGATCGCGACGACGTCGCCTTTGGCAATGCCGAGATCCGCCAGCGCACCCGCGAGCCGTCGCACTTTGTCGTGTTGCTCGCGATAAGTCAGCCGCGCGCCCGGCCCGACCATCGCGATCTCGTTCGGCCTCGTCATGGCCCAGTGATCGATCCACGTCGTGAGCGTATCGTCGTTCCAATACCCTTGCTGCCTAAAGTGCTCGATGTCTTGCGGGCTATAGTCCCAATCGTTTTGTAATCCGGTCATTACCTACTCCGTAATCTCCACGTTACTAAAATCTCAAGTCGCCGACAAAAGATTTCATTCAGACCCACCGTCAGCCTTAGAGTAATACGTTTTCCTAAACTGCGCAGAAATCTTTTCGCCGTCGAAGTCAGCCTGTACTTTATCCGCCGCACGCTGCGCGGCCGCGCCATAGCCGCCCGCGCCGGGGGACTCCACGATGATATGTTCGCCGTCGCGCACGCGCACATTAGAAGGTTTGATCGCGAGCGCGGTCTGCGCGCCACCCGCATCGACGTGAAGGAAACGGCCGGGGGCACCCGATTCGGCATTGAACAGACCCCACGGGCGGTGGCTAAAGCGTTCGCCGGCGCCGTTGAAAGTGCAGTCATGATCGACGGGCCGGATCACGCGTTGCAAGCCCATGCCGCCGCGGTATTTGCCGGCGCCGCCCGAGTCTTGAACTAGACTGTAGCTTTCGACGAGCAATGGATACTCCATTTCGATTGCTTCGACCGGCAGGTTCGAAGTATTGGTGATGTGCACCTGCACACCGTCTTTGCCGTCCGCGGTCGCGCGCGCGCCACTGCCGCCGCCCAGCGTTTCCAGATACACATAGTG
>Ga0224512_10005331_pt1 | contig 10629 bp, 8 predicted proteins | sample SF_May12_sed_USG_4_FD_169103 | JGI IMG/M metagenome (GOLD analysis project Ga0224512, IMG submission 169103) | Sediment microbial communities from San Francisco Bay, California, United States - SF_May12_sed_USGS_13 | ecosystem: Environmental > Aquatic > Marine > Sediment | place: USA: California...
GTTTGTGATGATGATCGTGGACGGCCGCTTGATGGTCGTCGGTGCCGATGCCCTCGACGTGATGGTGGTGGCTTTCCTGGGCCAGCCCCACCTGATCCTCGAAGCCGAGCACCGCCTCGCGGTATTTGCACATCTGGCAGTTCATCGCCGGCGCGCCCTCGAGGATCTCGAGCGCGCGCTCCTTGAAGGTCTCGACCACCAGCTCGTGGTGGTTGAGATAGGAGGCCTTGACGAACTCGATCTCGGGATGCCGCGCGGCAACGGCGTCGGTGTAGTCGTAAATGCGTTTGACCAGGATGCCGGTGAAGAGGAAATAGGGGAAGACGATGATGCGCTTGTAGCCGAGACGCGTGGCGTGCTCGAGGCCCGGCTCGACCAGCGGGAAGGTCACGCCCGAATAGACGACCTCGCCCCAGGCAAAGCCGAAGCCCTCCCAGAGCAGGCGCATGACCTTGGAGATATTGGCGTTGGCGTCGGGATCGGAGGCGCCGCGCCCGACCACGACCAGCATCGTCTCGTGCGGCGCGTAGGCCGCGCTCAGCCCGTCGATCGCCTCCTGGATGCGGGCGCCGGCGGCACGCATCATCTTGGGATCGATGCCGAGCTCGCGGCCGTACTCGATCCGTATTTCCTCGTGCTGCGCCATATATGTGTTGAGCACCGAGGGGATGTCGTTCTTGACGTGGCCGGCGGCGAACAGCATGCCCGGTACCGCCAGGATGTGGGTATTGCCCTTGGCGCGCAGCGCCTCAATGCCGTCGCGGATCACCGGCGTGGCGAATTCAAGAAACGCATGCTCGACATCGTATTGCGGCATGCGTTCGGCGAGTTTTCGCGCGACCTCGCCAAACTCCCGGCTGGCGCCCGCATCGCGGCTGCCGTGCCCGCACAGCAGCACGCCCGTTTTCTCAGACATGTCGTCTCCGATCGAAAGTCGTGGGAATTTCATTCATGCTAGTCGGGCAAAGCCCTCGATTCCAAGCGGAATCCGGTTGATCGCCCGCGCCCGCGCGACGATGCTCGGCCCGATGTTCACGTTTTTCAACACCGGCACCGGTCTTTGGCACGACGTCTTCGCGCTCGCGGGGGCGGCGCTGCTGCTCGATGCGCTGATCGGCGACCCGCGCTGGGTCTACCGCCGCGTGCCGCATCCGGTGGCGCTGATCGGCGGCGCGATCGGCCTGCTGGAACGGTGGCTCAACCGCCCGGCTGCCGCCAAGGCGCTGCGATTTTGCGCCGGCGTGGCGACCGTGCTCGTGGTGGTGGCCGCGGTCTGCGGGCTGGCCTGGGCGATCGGCTATGGGCTGCGCCGGATCGAGCCCGAATGGATCGGCACGATCATCGAAGTCGTTCTTGCCTCGATCCTGCTTGCCGGACGATCGCTGCACGCCCATGTCGCAGCGGTCGCGCGCGGGCTGGGGAAAAGCCTCGCGGAGGGCCGCGCCGCTGTCGCCGCGATCGTCGGCCGCGATCCCGAGACGCTCGACGAGGCGGGCGTGGCGCGCGCCGCGATCGAATCGGCGGCGGAAAACTTTTCCGACGGCGTGGTGGCGCCGCTGTTCTGGTATCTGCTGTTCGGCCTGCCGGGCATCGCGGCTTACAAGGCGATCAACACGCTCGACAGCATGATCGGCCATCGCTCGGAGAAATACCGCGCCTTCGGCTGGGCCGCGGCGCGTCTCGACGATCTGGTCAATCTGGTGCCGGCACGCCTTGCCGGGCTGCTGCTGGCCTTGGGCGCGACGCTCATTCCCTGGGCCTCGGCCAAGCGGGCGCTCTCCACCATGGTGCGCGATGCCGGTAAGCACCGCTCGCCCAACGCCGGCTGGCCCGAGGCCGCCATGGCGGGCGCGCTCGGCCTCTCGCTGGGAGGCCCGCGTCAATACACCGGCGATCATGCCGACGATCCCTGGATCGGCGCCGGGTCGCGCAAGGCTTCGGCCGGCGATATCCGGCGCGCGCTCACGGTCAATCTGGCGGCAGGTGTGTGGCTGTTTGTCCTCCTTGCCCTTGACTTCGCAGTTTCCTTCGCAGCCAAATCGTGAGTCCGGAACATCAGAACTCGATCCCCTTCTGGGCCTTCACCCCGGCGCGGAACGGATGCTTGATCATGGTCATCTCGGTGACCAGATCGGCAGCGTCGATCAGCTCGTCCTTGGCGTTGCGGCCGGTGACGACGACGTGGAGGTCTTCGGGTTTGCCCTTGAGGAAGGCGACGACATCGTCGAGCGGCAAGTAGTCGTAGCGCAGTACGATGTTGAGCTCGTCGAGGATCACCAGATCGTATTTCGGGTTTTCGCCGCGGCTCGCCTCGATCATCTCCTTGGAGGTCTCCCAGGCGGCCTCGGCGGCGCGGATGTCGCGGGCGCGGTCCTGGGTCTCCCAGGTGAAGCCCTCGCCCATGGTGCGGATCGTCACCTGATCGGGGAACGCCTCCAGCACCACGCGCTCGCCGGTTTCCCATTTGCCCTTCACGAACTGGACGATGCCGACGCGCATATCATTGCCGATCGCCCGCGCGGCGAGCCCGAAGGCGGCGGTCGACTTGCCCTTGCCCTTGCCGGTGTGGACGATCAGCAGGCCTTTCTCGATCGTCTTGGTGGCCAGCATCTTGTCGCGCGCGGCTTTCTTGTTGCGCGCCTTTTCGTTCGCGCGGGCATATTCATCATTTTGATCTGTGGCCTGATCCTTGCTCTGCTCGTCGCTCATTGCGCTGCCTCCATCCCGTCCATTGCGCGTCCGGCGAGCGCGCGCAGCGTCAGCCCGGCGCTGTTCGATTTTGGTTTCCAAAGCGCGCGTTCCTCGGCCTCGACCAGCCGCTCGGCGATCTCGCGCGCGGCCGCCGGATTATTCTCCTCGATGAAGCCGCGCACCCGATCGTCGGCGACGAAGGCGTCGTAGACCGCATCGAAATGATGATCGGCGACGACCCGCGCCGTGGCGGCGAAGGCGAAGAGATAGTCCACCGTCGCGGCGATCTCGAAGGCGCCCTTGTAGCCGTGGCGCATCACGCCTTCGATCCATTTCGGATTGACCACGCGGGCACGCACCACGCGCCCGATCTCTTCGCTCAGCGTGCGCACCTTGGGGGTTTCGGGACGGCTGTGATCGTTGTGATAGATAGCGGGCTGGGCCCCCGAGGCGTGGCGCACCGCCGCCGCCATGCCACCCTCGAACTGATAGTAGTCGTCGCTGTCCAGAAGGTCGTGCTCGCGGTTGTCCTGGTTGTGGACCACCGCCTCGACGCCCTTGAGCCGTGTCTCGAAAAGCCGGTGCGCCGCCGTCCCCGCCGCGCCCGAGCCGTAGGCATAGCCGCCCCAGGCGATATAGGCGCGCGCGAGATCGGCGTCGCTTTCCCAGCCGCGTTCGTCGATCAGCGCCTGCAACCCTGCTCCGTAGGCGCCTGGCTTGGAGCCGAAGACGCGGAAGCCGGCGCGCCGGTCGGCCTCGTCGGCGGCAAGCCCCTCGGCGAGAAAGCCGTCGCGGTCGGCGCGGACGCGCGCCGCGAGCGGGTTCTCCGCATCGCTCTCATCGAGGGCGGCGACCGCGCGCACGGCCGAATCGAAGAGATCGATCTGGCTCGGGAAGGCATCTCGGAAGAAACCGGAGACACGCAGTGTGACATCGACGCGCGGCCGGCCGAGCACGCCGGCCGGCATGATTTCGAAGCCGGTGACCCGGCGCGAGGCGGCATCCCAGCTCGGCTGCACGCCGATCAGCGCCAGCGCCTGGGCTATATCGTCGCCGCCCGTGCGCATATTGGCGGTGCCCCAGGCACTCAAGGCCATGCTGCGCGGCCACGCCCCATGCTCCTGGCGGTGGCGGTCGATCAGAAGGCCGGCCGACTTCCAGCCGAGCATCCAGGCGGCGGGCGTCGGCACGGTGCGGTTGTCGACCGAGTAGAAATTGCGACCGGTCGGCAGCACGTCGAGCCGCCCGCGCGTCGGCGCGCCCGAGGGGCCCGGCTCGACGAAACGCCCGTCGAGGCCGGCAAGCAGGCCATGGATTTCCGCCGTGCCCGAGCCCTCGACGGCCGGCCGCACGGTGCCCGCGACATGGTCGAGCACGGCGCGGCTGCGGGTCCAGCTTGGCTCGGGCGCGCGGTCGCCGGCGATCAGCGCCGCCGCCAGTTCCTCGATACGCTCCACCGTGTCGCCGTTGCTGCGCCACGGCGCCTCGCCGACGAGCGCGTCCGGTCGCGGCCCGCGCCAAGGCTCGCCCATCGCGCAATCGAGCGGATCGAACGCGCCGAGATCCAGATCCTCGGCGAGCGCGCGGATGAGTGAGGCATCGCCCTCCTCGCCGGCGCCGCGCGGCACGCGCACCAAGGCGACCAGCAGATCGGTGAGGAGACGCCCGGTCGGCGCAGTGCCAAAGATGTGCAGCCCGTCGCGGATCTGTAACTCCTTGAGCTCGCAGAGATAGTTGTCGAGCTTGGCGAGCGCTTCGTCGGAGCCGTCCTCCTCGGCGATGCCGCAATCCTGATCCAGACCCGTCGATTGGGTGAGCTCCAATATGTGCTTGCGCAGAAGGTCGAGCCGCCGGGGATCGACACCGGCGGCCTCGTAATACTCGTCGACGAGCTGTTCGAGGTCCTTGAGCGGGCCGTAAGATTCGGCGCGGGTGAGCGGCGGCGTCAGGTGGTCGATGATGACCGCCGAGCTGCGCCGCTTGGCCTGGCTGCCCTCGCCCGGATCATTGACGATGAAGGGGTATAGGTGCGGCAGGGGCCCAAGCGCCGCCTCGGGATAGCAGGTCTCCGAGAGCGCCACCGCCTTGCCGGGCAGCCATTCGAGGTTGCCGTGCTTGCCGGCATGGATGACCGCATGAACGCCCCACTCTGAACGCAGCCAGGCATAGAAGGCGAAGTATGCGTGCGGCGGCACCAGCGCGGGATCGTGATAGCTCGCCGAGGGGTCGATATTATAGCCGCGCGCCGGTTGCACCCCGATGGCGACGTTGCCGAAGCGGTGAACGGCGAGCACGAACGCCTCGCCGTCGAAATAGGGATCGTCCTTCGGCGCGCCCCAGCGGCCTGTCACGTCGTTGCGCAACGCTTTGGGAAGGGTCTCGAAGAACGCTTCGTATTGTTTCAGTGTCAGGCGCTCGCCGCCGGTGCGCAGCATGGTGTCGTCCAGCGCGTTGGTCGGCCCGGCGAGGAAACGCGCCATCAAGGCATTGCCGTCGGCCGGCACCTCGCCCACCGCGTAGCCGGCCTGCGCCAACCCCTCGAGCACGCCGATCACGCTCGCCGGCGTGTCGAGACCGACACCGTTGCCGAGCCGGCCGTCGCGGTTGGGATAGTTCGCCAACACAAGGCCGATGCGCCGGTCGGCCGGCGCCGTGGCGCGGAGGTTGGCCCAATGCGCGGCGAGCGCCGCGGTAAAGTCGATGCGGTCGGCGACCGGGGCGTAAGCGGCGAGCGAGATCTCGGTGAGCTCGTCATAGCGCGCCTCGGTCTTGAACGAGACGGCGCGGGAAAGCACGCGGCCGTCGACCTCGGGCAGCACGACGTTCATGGCCAGATCGCGCGGCGAGAGGCCGTTGCCGCCCTCGCGCCAGGCCGCCTCGGACGAGCCGGCGAAAACCACCTGCAACACCGGACACTCGGCCGCATCGAAGGGCGTCTCGCTGCGCGCGGCGCCCGGCGTGGACACCGCAAAGCCGGTCGCGTTCAGGATCACCGCCGGCGGATGCTCGGCGAAGGTCTCGCGCACGATCTCGGCCGACACCGGGTCCTTGAGGCTCGACACGAAGATCGGGCACGGGTTGAGGCTCTGTTCGCGGAGCGCCGCGATCAGCGCATCGACCGGCGCCATATTGGCCGCCTGCACCAGCGCGCGGTAGAAAACGACGCCGGCCACCGGCGCATCCGCTCGCCATCCGGCGGCCAGATCATCGAGCCCCGGACGGTCGCGCCCCGGCCAATAGAGCCCGGCGCGCATGAGCGGGCTCGGATGCCGCCAGTCGCAGTCATGCCCGGTCAGCGTCGCGGCGAAGGCGAGCAGATTGCGCGCATTCTCGATGCCGCCGTGGATCGCATATTGCCAGAGCTGGTGGCGCGCCTCGCGCGGCAGGGTCGAGAGGGTGTCGAGCTCGGCGTCGGGCTGATCGTCGCCCGGCAGCAGCGCCAGCGCGATGCCGGCCGCGCGGCAGACATCGGCGATCCGCTCTACCCCATAGGGCCAATAGGAACGACCGCCCAGCAGACGCACGACCACCAGCTTGGCGTGGCGGATCACATTTTCGGCGTAAAGGTCGACCGACATGTTGTGGCCGAGCTGCATGAGGTTGGCGAGGCGGACCGAGGGAAACGCCGTGCCCAGGCCGCGGCGCGCATTGGCAAGACAGGCAAGCTCGGTATCCGCGGCCGAGAGGATGACGATATCGCCCGAAGTCTGGCCGAGGTCGACGGCTTCCGATCCGTCGGTGACCTCACCCGGCCGTGTCGAGAGAAGATGCATCGCTCAAGCGCCGAGCGCGGCTTCGATGGCGGCGCGATCGAGGCCCATAAGACCGATCAGCACCAGCCGGGTTGCCCGGCTCTCACCGTCGGCCCAGTCGCGATCGTAGTAATGCTGGATGCGATCGCCCACGCCCTGCACCACAAGACGCATGTCGCGGTCGCGCACGGCGGCAAAGCCTTTGACGCGGAGCACGCCATGCGCATCGACGACCGGCTTTAGCCGCGCGATCAGCTCGGCGGGCTCGTCGATGGCGTCGAGTTCGACGACAATGCTTTCGAAATCGTCGTGGTCGTGCTCGTCCTCGCCGTCGTGATGCGATGGCCGCGTCACCAGATCGTCCTCGGCGGCGGCTTCGAGGCCAAGCAGCACCGCGGCGTCGACCGAGCCATGGCGGGTCGGCACGACCTTGACCGCCGGCCGCATATGCTCGGCGATGTTGGCGCGCGCCGCCTCCAGCGACGCCTCGTCGAGCAGGTCGGACTTGTTCAGAAGGATCATGTCGGCGCACTGGATCTGGTCCTCGAAGACCTCTTCCAGCGGGCTCTCGTGGTCGAGCGCCTCGTCGGCCTCGCGCTGGCGCTGCACGGCGTCGGGATCGGCGGCAAAGAGCCCATCGGCGACGGCGCGTCCATCGACCACCGCGACCACCCCGTCGACCGTGACGCGGGTGCGCACTTCGGGCCAGTTGAACGCGGTGACCAGCGGCTTGGGCAGCGCCAGGCCCGAGGTCTCGATAACGATATGATCGGGCGGCTCGGGGCGGTCGAGCAGCGCCTCGATGGTCGGCAGGAAATCATCGGCCACGGTGCAGCAGATGCAGCCATTGGCGAGCTCGATCACGTCGTCTTCCCCGCAGCCTTCGATGCCGCAGGACTTCAAGATCTCGCCGTCGACGCCGACATCGCCGAACTCGTTGATGATGAGCGCGAGCCGGCGCCCGTTCGCATTCTCCAGCAAATGGCGGATCAGGCTGGTCTTGCCGGCACCCAAGAAGCCGGTGATCACCGTCGCGGGAATCTTAGCGGTCGCGGTCATGCAGACATCTCCAGTTCGCGCGCGGGCTTCAGGGTCATCGGCAGCCCCGCCGTCACCAAAACCACTCGGTCAGCCGCCTGCGCGACCATCTGATTGAGCCGCCCGGCGTGATCACGGAAGGCGCGGGCAAGCGCATTTTCCGGCACGATGCCAAGGCCGACCTCGTTGGAGACCAGCACCACCGGGCTGCTCACATCGTCCAACGCCGCCACCAGCGCCGCCATTTCCGCCTCAACGTCGCGGCCGGCCAATAACAGGTTCGAAAGCCAGATCGTCAGGCAATCGACCAGCACCGCGCTGCCCGGCTGCGCCGCCTCACCCAGCGCCTCCGTCAGTGCGAGCGGTGCCTCGATCGTGCGCCAGCGCCCGCCGCGCCGCGTCTTGTGCCGGGCGATCCGCTCGGCCATCTCGCCGTCGCCGGCCTCGGCAGTGGCGAGATAAACCAGCGCGCCTCCCTCCGCCTCGACAAGGCGTTCGGCGTGCGCGCTCTTGCCGGAGCGCGCGCCGCCCAACACCAACGTCGTCAAAGCACGATGATCGGCTGCCGTAGACATACCTTGCCTCCCCAGCCCGTAGTTTGATGCGCGCGGACCGACGGTTCCGGCTATTCGGGGGTCGCCCGGCCGAGACGCTCCCAGAAGGTCCCGCTCAGCCAACCGAGCGAGGCCCAGAAGATCGCGCTGACCACGATCGAGGCCGCAGCGAAGTGCCCGGCCAGTTCGGGCGGCACCGCGCCGCCGATCTCCGCCGGTTGCGGCGCGCCGATGAGATGGGGAACCGCGATTATCACCACTCCCAACACCTTGAGCGCATGGTTCTTGGCGAACACCATCAGCCACAGGCCGACCGCTGCCGCGATGGCCGCAAAGGCCCACCAGATCTGCCGGTCGGTGACCGCAGCCGCCTTGGTGCCCGGAACCTCCGGCGGCAAGCCAAGACCGGGTGCCAGCGTGAAGACCGCAAAACCCGCAAGCCCCCAAAGCACGCCGCGGCGCGGGTCGACCGGCTTGCCGTAGAGCGCAAAGCAGGCAACCAGAAGCAGGGCGAAACCGACGCCCATCAAAAGGTTCGCAAGGCCGGTATAGAACAGCCGCTCCAAGCCGCCGCCGAGCGCCGACGCTTCGCCGCCTTTTTTGGCCTCGTGGCCGTGCGCGTGTTGATGGGTATGGCCCGGCTTGCCGCCGTGCCCGCCATCGGCGTGCTGGTGCGTGTGGCCCGGCTTGCCGCCGTGCCCCGCATCGGCGAGCTGGACGTAGCAGTCCGGCGACCCTGCCGACGTAGATGTGAGTCTGACGAGCCCCGCGCCCCTCGGCAACGCGCCGTGTTTGCGCGCCTTGCCATCGCCGGCGGATTCGTACTTTTCGGCGTGCAGGATGATTGGGGTCGTGGTGAAGGTCTGGACCGCCGTGATCAGCAGACCAGCCAGCAGCCCCGCCGCAATCGCGGCGAGGAACATGCGCTTGACCATTGGATCAGGTCAGTGACAGGGGAAGGCGAAGGCGTGCCGTGCGTCGTGCGCCGCGGCGTGCAGCGTCGCCGACTGGGCGAAACCCGCGCCATAGAGCAGGAACAGGCCGGCCAAAAGCGCCAGCGCCACCGGCGCGATGATCGCCGTGCGGTCGCTGATTGCCTGGGCCTTCACCATTTCGGCCTTCGGGGTAACGTGTTGTGCCATCAAATATCTCCCTTTTTTTGCGTCCCACCCGACGCATCCAAGGCATCGCCGCCGACGGAAAATGTCCTGGCTAGGGATCGGTGGCCCCGGCGCCTTCCCAGCGATCGCTCGCCAGTGGCCTCGTGCCGTGGCCTCACCCTTTACAGTTGCGGGGGCAGCGCCGGAATCATTCCACAAGGAACATACCGGCTTCCTCCCCGTCGGCGCAGCGACGTTACCACGCAAGACTGGCGGCGTATACGAAAAGCTATCGCGTGGCCAATCGGTCACGACCGTTCGGAGACGCCGGCCTCGCCGAAGCTCGCCATGCCGGTGTGTGTAACCGCCGCCGCGCGCACCACCGCGAGCGCCAATGCCGCGCCCGACGCCTCCCCCAAACGCATGCCGAGATCAAGCAAGGGCTGCTTGCCGAGCGCCTCGAGCAGGCGGCGATGACCGGCCTCGGCCGAGACATGACCGACGACGCAGTGATCGAGCGCGCCGGCACGCGCGCAATGAACGACCGCCGCCGCGGCTGAACTCACGAAGCCATCGACGATGACCGGAACGCGCTTCTGGCGGGCGGCCAGGACGGCCCCGGCCATCGCCGCGATTTCGCGGCCGCCGACCCGGCGCAAGACCTCCATCGGATCGCCCGCATCCTTGATCGCCGGCCCGTGCAGCGCGACCGCGGCGCCAACCGCCTGCGCCTTGCGCCGCAGTCCTTCATCATCGACGCCGGTGCCGCGCCCGACCCAATCCTCCGGCGCACCGCCGAACAGCAACGCGCACAGGGCTGCCGCCGACGTCGTGTTGGCTATTCCCATCTCGCCGACGAGCAAGAGGTCGGCATCGCCGTCGACCGCCTCGTAGCCGGTCTGGAAGGCGGCATTGCACTCCTCGGCGCTCATGGCCGGGCCTTGCGTAAAATCTTCGGTCGGCCGGTCGAGTTCGAGGGGCAGCACCGCGAGCTTGGCCCCCATGGCGCCGCACAGCTGGTTGATCGCCGCCCCGCCGGCCTCGAAGTTGGCGACCATCTGAACCGTCACTTCGGACGGGAAGGCGGAGACGCCTTGCGCGGCAACGCCGTGATTGCCGGCAAAGACGAGGCAGGAGATGTCCCGCAAGCGCGGCGGGTGACGGCCTTGCCAGGCGCAGAGCCAAACCGCCAGATCCTCAAGCCGGCCGAGCGATCCGGCCGGCTTGGTGAGGATGGCCTGGCGCGCGCGCGCCTGCTCGGCGGCGGCCACGTCCTTGGCATCGAGATCTGCGAAAATCGCGTGGATGTCCTGCGAGGTCATGGTCGCCATCGATTTCTCCCTGCCGCGATGCGCCTACAAACCGGCCGCGCATATGTTCGACTTGTTGCTTCACCTGTACATATCGATTTATGCGCCAATGCGCGCCCGGTTTGACCCAACTTCGTAAGTCGCGCCCTGTCCCGGACAGAGTTTCGATTGCGCCGCCGGGCGC